>Ga0255054_10001468_pt1 | contig 13849 bp, 11 predicted proteins | sample JV7_2_23_MG_FD_188634 | JGI IMG/M metagenome (GOLD analysis project Ga0255054, IMG submission 188634) | Seawater microbial communities from Jervis Inlet, British Columbia, Canada - JV7_2_23 | ecosystem: Environmental > Aquatic > Marine > Inlet | place: Canada: British Columbia | collected...
TTCGATTTGTATCGTTCCGTAGGAAACGCCATTTCCAGAGGACTAAGCCTTTGCCCCGCCCTCGAGGCGGGGTTCTTCTATGTCCGCTTCTGGCCGAAAGCGGCCGTTCATTTCACCGGTTTTCGAGCAGTTTGAATGTCCGCTTTCGGGAAAAGCGGACATTCGTAGTCTATTCGCGAGTGCGATGACTGTGGGAGCATTGCGAGGATTTTTTCGGAACCACATATTTCCCACGCTCGAATGCTAATCAGTTGATTCATGTACCGAAGCCCCTGTCTGAGTACGGCACGTTCCACTCTATCGACGACCTAGTCAGTAACCCCGTTGTAGGAGTAGCTCTATCCCGCGGAATTCCCGCAGAGCAGCACGGGTTGCATTTGATCACTTGCAGAACGACCCGGTGACGAGCCAAGTCAGCCAGGCCACGCAGAAATCACGTAGCCGCGTGTCAGCAATGCTGCAGCACCTTGGAAGAGCACTTGGTTAGTAACCAAGTCGGCCCCTACCTCCCGAATCCAGATCCTTGTGTTGCCATCGCCAGCAAACATGCTCGAATCGTGTGGGCGTTGCTGGCGCGAGGTGAAGAATACCGGCGCGCTGCATGAGCGAAGCACTTAACTGACACCCGTAGAACTTATCCTACCAACGGTTGCTAAACGGATATTAACGCGGTGGCGAAATAGGTCGGATCGGCTCTTTCGAAACCTGGTGTAGAGCCCGGCGTTGAAAAGCCTTGTTATTGATAAGGACGAGAGAGCGCCGCTCCCATCGAGGCCATAGGCGAGACGCCTCTCAGGACGTTTTGTGGTTTGTACGTATATCCGCCGCCGGTTTTTTTGGTTTTGAAATCAAGAGACTTGTCCGGTTCCGTGAGGACATCGGTATTTTCTGCGAGCGAATTACGGGAAATGCCCCATGGTGCCGAACGGCTTTGAGTACGACATTGGCTTCGAGGAAAGAGGCGAATCTATGTATGAATCCCCGCTTGTTGTCCAGTCTATGCGACTCCTTCGTGGCAAGATGGTCCGACGGGCATTCATGGCACCAGCAACCACCGGAATATCGGAGGCCTTTGTCTCAATGAAAAACATCTTTGCCCCGCTCCTGAACCCATTTGATTGGAAGCGTACTCTGGCCGGTATTCTCCTCGCGCTGTTGGCCATACCATCGCAGGCTGGCGACGAAGCCCAGCATGAGTTTCTATTCTTCCCCAGCGTGGAATTATTCAGCAACACTGGTCTTGAAGACGAGCTGTTTGATAGCGCCGGTCACATAGTAAGCGCAGACTTCATGTACAGCTACTCCGGAAACCGCTTTCGATTCCTGGGCGAATACGTCCTGTCAACTGAGGAAAATGAGATCGAACGCCTTGCGGCCGGATGGCAATTCGGCGAGCAGACAATGCTCTGGGTTGGGCGGTTCCACCAGCCCAGCAAGTACTGGACCACAGAGCACCATCACGGCCAGTACCTGCAAACGAGTATCAGCCGACCTGGAATCGAGGAATGGGAGGACGAAGGCGGCCCTATACCAACCCATATCACGGGTTTACTGCTCGAGACCGGTCATATACGTGAGGATTCGTCAGGATATCAATTTTCACTTTCTGCCGGGTTTGCCCCGGTGTTGACCGAGCGTGGCCTCGAGCCATTTGAGCCGTGGGATCCGAGCTCGGATCATGGAGCCGCAGTTAACTTTCGACTCGCATTTCTACCAGACTATTTTGGTAACGATCAGTTCGGCATCCTCGGTGGTTGGAGTGATATTGAGATTGATAGCGATGATTTCGCATCGCAAATCGGTACCGAGAGCATTGAACAATTGCAGCTGGGCGTCTACATGAACTGGAGTTGGGAACAATTGCGAATCATATCCAAAGTCAATTATCTGGAAAATAAACATATTCGTGCCGACGGTGATTTCACCGATGATTTCTGGTCCGGCTATATACAGGCTGAATACGCTATCGGTTCGTATTGGACAGTCTATGGTCGCCATGAAAATGATTCCGGCGAAGACGACACGGAATTTCTTCGGCTGATTCCAAAGTTCATTAGTCACCGAAACGTATTTGGAGTTCGATGGGATGTCGCCAAGAGCCATGCTCTAACCTTTGAAATCGCCGACACAGAAACACTAACCAGTGAGTTCGGCCAATATCGCTTGCAGTGGAGCGCGGTATTTCCGTGATGTCCCGATTATTCGCAGCCTCACTGACTCTGAGTCTGGTGCTCTGCTGGACGGCGGCGAGGGGCGCGGAGCAAGTTGTTCTCGTTGCCGGCGAAAACAGTCCGATCGAGAATTTGAGCCCCCTTGAGTTGCGAAAGGCTTATTTCGGAATCGTAGTCCGATATGACAATCAGATTATCAGGCCATTTCGAAATTCATCTGATTCACAGCTCAATCAAATATTTCTGCAATCTGTTGTGGCAATGTCGGAGAAATTATACGAACGGCGCCTATTTTCGCTGACGCTCAAATCCGGCAGACCCAGACCGGAAGAATTCACAGATCAGGATGATCTTGTGCGCGTTCTTCGCGACTACCCGTACTGTATTTCATATATGTGGAGAAGTGATGCAGAGCGGTCCACAGGTATCAAGGTCATCAAGCTGTTATGGCAGGAAAACTGAGCACACTGCGGACAAGACTGATAGTGGTCGCATTGGCAGTTCATGCCATGCTCTTGCCCGCCTTGTTCTTCGGTGTAACGTTTATCGTGGAGCAGAGCCATCGAGACGTATTTGTCAATGACGTTCGCACTCATAGCCGGTTCCTGGCCGATATACTCGGCTCCCAGCAGATCATCGATTCATCTGAGGATCTCATTGCGTGGCTGGATTGGTTGGATAGCGTGTTTCTCGGCAGTAACGGTGTATATGCGGAGGTTCTGATTGGGGAGCAGAGATTTTTCAGCACGTTAATGGACGAAGCTTATTTCGATAAGTTCCAGGAAGATTTCCGTTTTGGAGACCACGGAGATGATGTCTACTACTTATCGATGCCACTGGACATACCGCGCCATGAGGCTATTCTGCGCCTCGGATTCGACGAGAGCCTGATTCTCGAGGAAATTCGGCAAACGCGGCTGCGGACCGTCTACGGCTTATCAGCGTATCTGGTTATATCTTTGCTGCTTCTCATGCTGCTTGCTGTTCGTCTGACGCATCCGCTCAGAACACTGCAGCGCGATTCCCGGGCCATTGCCTCAGGCGATTACGACACGCGACTTAGGGTCAGCACGAAAGTCAGGGAGTTCCGTGAACTGGCGAAGGATCTCGATCTCATGCGAGACACCCTGGTCGGAACAAACGAGCGCCTGCGGGCGGAGATCACGGAGCACCTGGCCACCGAGCAAAAACGACAGACACTTCAGGCGCAGCTCCATCATGCCATGAGATTGGAAACGGTCGGAACACTTGCGAGCGGAATTGCACATGAGTTCAACAACATTCTGCTACCAATTATTCTGTACACTGATCTTGCTCTCGAGGATCTGCCGCAAGACAGTCCGATTCGGGGCAACCTGGAACGAGTCAAGAAGTTGGCGAACCGGGCTAAAGAGGTTATTGATGAAATCCTCACATTCAGCCGCAAGACTGTGGAGCCAGGGCGGGAATCCAGCGATGTCGCGTCCATTCTCAAGGAGACCCTGGTCCTTGTTCGCGCACTGATACCGGCAACAATCGATATCCAGACGAACATTGACGAGAAGAGTGGAAGAGTACTGGTTGAGGCAACAGAGGTTCAGCAACTGATAATGAATCTATGCAGCAATGCTTTCCAGGCCATGGCTGAAAAAGGCGGGCGGCTGACAATAGACGTGTGTGATGTGGCAATTGATGAAGATTCCGACCACATCTCGCGCGGACTTGTACCCGGCCACTATGTACGGATCAGCGTCGGCGATAGCGGACAAGGGATCGATCCCGTCATCCGGGAGCGAATATTCGAACCATTTTTTACAACAGGGGAAGTTGGTAAAGGCACGGGACTTGGACTCTCGGTCGTTCACGGCATAGTAGTAAGTCATGGTGGCGACATCTTGGTGGACAGCACCCCAGGCCACGGATCCACCTTTCATGTCTACTTACCGCAGGCCACGTTATCATCTGAGTTGCCCGCCGGTCGTGACTAGATTGAAGCGCATGACTCGATGTTAGAAATATCAAAATAATGACCAATGTAAGAGGATGAAATTATGCCGCGTGTGTTGATTATTGATGATGAAGAAGATATCCGCGACGCGCTTTACGATGTATTGAACCGCGCCGGATTCGAGGTCGACGTTGCGTCAACGGGCGACGAAGGCATCGATAAACTTCGCAGTAAACCCGCAGACGTGATTGTTACCGATATCATTATGCCCGGAAAGGATGGCGTCGCGACCATCAAGGAGATTCGCAAGGAGTTTTCGGGTGCCAAGATCATTGCCATATCGGGTGGAGGTAACTTCGGTTCTAACGCATATGAACCGAATGCGATAAAGACGACGGCTTACCTGGCGGCCGCTGACGAAGCGGGGGCGGACGTAATATTGTCCAAGCCCTTTGATCGCGAAGCTCTCATGGAGGCCATCAGGGCGCTTACCGCGGGCTAAAGGCAATCCAGAGTTATTCAGGTCGATATTTTTGCGATGGTCTCGAGTCTAAGGCCGAACACAAGACGACGATTCCCAGCCCGTGGCTGGAAACACAAGTTCTTTTATTGAGCGATGATTCCGTTAGCGATAGCGTAGGCCGTCACGGCTGAAACGCTTTGCAGATCCAGTTTCTTCATCAGATTCGTTCTGTGTCTTTCCACCGTCCTTGGACTTACGGTAAGTTGCGCAGCGATATCCTTTGTCCGACATCCTTCTGCAATGAGCTTCATCACCTCTCGCTCGCGTTTGGTCAGGATTTCCCAGGACGGAGTCTTTGTGGTTCTATCCATGTAGCCCAAAATAACCCGCTCAAAAATACTTGGGCTCAGATAGCGTCTACCAGTTACCGGGGTGCGCAGAGCTGCGAACAACTCTTCTCGGCTGTCATCCTTTAGGACGTATGCATCGGCACCCGCCTGCAGTGCTGCCCGGATGAATTGATCTTCCTTGTGAAACGTCAGTACGACGATCTTAATTTCCGGATCCTTCCGCTTTATCCGAGCAATGGTGTCGGTTCCGCTCATATGCGGCATCGACAAATTCATGAGAACGACATCGGGGTGTAGCGTAGTGGCTTCACGGATCGCGGATTCACCTTCAGCCGTTGCCCCTATCACCTCGAAATCGGGCTCCGATTCCAGCAGCGCCTGCAGCCCGTCGCGCATGATGGTCTGATCTTCGACGATCAGAGTTCGCTTTTTTTCTGTAACCAACCTATGTCGCCCGCTGTTTCCTGTCCAATTTCACTTCATTTCGACCGTCTATCGGCAAAAATCCACGTGGGGTTATATCGGCCCAACAGAAATCAGATAATTATTGAAATTCCTGCGTCGCTGCAGTAGTGGCCGCTGCATGGCCAGCCTCTCCCGCTATATGAAGAGAGTATACTGAAACGCTCGAATTGCCGCGATGAAGGTCTGGTTCACGAATGCGCGCGATTTGTCACTCATCTTTACGCCGCATCTGGCATCTAAGTGCATTGCTCGAGTCACGAGGCGAATTCATCTTGAGTCAATACTTGTTTCTTCGCAGATAAACGAGCAGCGCACGCTTGTAAATCTACCGCATGCGCAGTGCGACAGCTGTTACGGCTGTGCCATTTATTGCCAGCCCAGGTGCAAAGCGAGGCGAACGATGTGCTGTGTTCACGCTGTCCAAAGCTCGATGTACTCCGAAAAATCCTCTCCTTTTTAATTTGGCGTGCGCCTAAATGTCTCCGTATATATACGTAGCAAATGCGTCATAATCAGGGCCGACGCCCCTGCAGAAACGAGCACCAGACGGGCAAGTGTCCCCTTAAAGCTGTCCGGTAAAGTACGTCTGCCGCAGAAAAATACGAGAACCTTCATGACGATTAAGAGAAATGAAAACGTCGTGAAGATGATGGCGAATCGCTCTAATGCGGAAGTAGACGAACCGATCGCCCGAACCGGAAAATCCGTAACCATCTGTTTATAACCGAGTTATTTAGCCAGAACAGGCAAAATAGTCGCAACCGCTGCGTTCTGATGGTTAAGCAGATTACCGAATACTTGGAAAATACGACGGGGCAAAGTGTCTTTTGCTCTTTGTCAATCAGAAAACGCCTGTCGTTCTGCTCCGGCATCATCATTAAACCGCCTCAGAAATAAGTGCTGGGCGTACGAAACTACGTAGAAATACGCATAAGTGACTACGTAAAACTACGCATATAATATGCCAGACGAGAACAATTGCACGTCCGCATCATTCCTTTGGGAGGGATAGTGATGAATACGAACAGATTATTTGATTGCACAAGGTCGTGGGTCGCACTATTGCTCGCGGCTTTTCTTCTGGCCTCAGGATGTGAGGGAGACGACGGTGCTGATGGTACTGATGGTACTGATGGTACTGATGGCGCTGCTGGTCCTGCTGGTACTTCCTGCTGGGATCTGAATGAGAACGGAATCGGGGATCTGCCGGACGAGGACACCAACGGGGACGGCGTGGTGGATGTTTTGGACTGCCAACCGTCGGAACCTGAAGGAGTCGGTAACACCATTGCGGGTAATGTCCTGCAAGCGGCGCACGGTAGTCGCGCCGAACTCAAAGCCCAAGGGAGCTTTAGCAACGGGGTATGGACGGTAATCCTGAGCCGGGCTCAGACCACCAATACACCGACGCAGGACGTACAGTTTGACTTATCGGCTGATACCAACCTGTATGGCTTCTCGGCGGCTATCTTTAATAACGCCGGTGGCGAGCCCACCACTATGTTTCCTCAGGACAGCTCTGCGTATACCCTGGGTAATGAGACCTCCGGTGCCGATTTACAGGCACAGCCGGTGGCAAGTGAGCCCACCGGCCCGGCCGACTTTACCGGGCCGGTATTGACCACCAGCCCGTCCGTTCCGGCCGATGTAGCGTCGGTTGCCCTGCAGGCAGCTTATGACAGCAAGAATGTTTATATCCTGGGGGTGTGGACCGACCTGACTGGTGACGAGAGTCTGGCCAAGGATCAATGGGAATTTGACGGCACCGACTGGAGCCGTCCGAGTGGTCGTAACGAAGACCGCATCGCGCTCTTGTTCGACATCAATGCCAGCGACTGGACCATTGGTGGGCCAGGCTGTGCGGCCTATTGTCACGTTGGCGAAACGCCGGGCCATGGTGGGCGCATGCGGACCAACAATGCCGGTGAGACGCTGGACATGTGGCACTGGAAGGCGGCACGTTCCAACCCGATGGGCTTTGCTGATGACAAACATGTCATTTGGGCGGATTCTGCAGATGCTACGACCGGGACGCGCAAGGGTGACGACGGAAGTGGCGTGGATAGCAACAACCGGGATGGAGTGGGCACCCTGCCGGCCTTCATGGCTGAGGATGACCCGGGCGCAAACGCTACGCATCTGATCATGCTTCCTGACGGGTCTGCGCGCGCCGTGCCGTTTGATTCCAACGCTTCGCATCAGGCCGGTGACACCATTGCGGGTAATGTCCTGCAAGCGGCGCACGGTAGTCGCGCCGAACTCAAAGCCCAAGGGGGCTTTAGCAACGGGGCATGGACGGTAATCCTGAGCCGGGCTCAGACCACCAATACACCGACGCAGGACGTACAGTTTGACTTATCGGCTGACACCAACCTGTATGGCTTCTCGGCGGCTATTTTTGATAACGCCGGTGGCGAGCTCGCTACCATGTTTCCTCAGGACAGCTCCGCGTATACCCTGGGTAATGAGGCCTCCGGTGCCGATTTACAGGCACAGCCGGTGGCAAGTGAGCCCACCGGCCCGGCCGACTTTACCGGGCCGGTATTGACCACCAGCCCGTCCGTTCCGGCCAATGTAGCGTCGGTTGCCCTGCAGGCAGCTTATGACAGTACGAATGTCTATATCCTGGGGGTGTGGACCGACCTGACTGGTGACGAGAGTCTGGCCAAGGATCAATGGGAATTTGACGGCACCGACTGGAGCCGTCCGAGTGGTCGTAACGAAGACCGCATTGCGCTCATGTTTGACATCAATACCAGCGACTGGGGTGCGGGAGGCTGTGCAGCCTATTGTCACATTGGTGAAACGCCAGGCCATGATGGGCGAATGCGGACCAACAATGCCGGTGAGACGCTGGACATGTGGCACTGGAAGGCGGCACGTTCCAACCCGTTGGGTTTTGCCGATGACAAGCATGTCATCTGGGCCGATGGCTTTAACGATACTACGACCGGGACCCGCAAGGGTGACGACGGAAGTGGCGTGGATAGCGGCAACAAGGATGCTGCGGGCACCCTGCCGGCCTTCATGGCTGAGGATGACCCGGGTGCAAACGCTACGTATCTGATCATCCTTCCTGACGGGTCTGCGCGCGCCGTGCCGTTTGAGCCCTGATCAACAGCCCGGTTAACAGTGTACCAAGGTCGGGTTAGGAGAAATTCCTGACCCGACCGGTACTTGGCAACCAGATACGTCTGAAACACAAAGGACACGAGAGATGGAACTGGCAGACAGAACAGCTTCCACCTTGGGAAACCGCCTGGTTATTCTTGCCGGATTGATCGTCGTGCTGTTGATGCCGATAGCTGGTGTTTCGCAGGACGAATCCATGGCAGAAATCGTCGCGGCTCTGCAGACCAGGGTGGACGGTCTGAGCAACAAAGTGCATTTGGAGCGCGGCAGGAATATTTACTTCCAGGCCTGTGCGCCCTGTCATGGTATTCGCGGCGACGGTAACGGCCCGGCTGCGAAAGGCTTCGATCCCGCCCCGCGAAACTTGCGCCAGGGCGTCTATAAGTTCCGCACTACGATCAGCGGTGCTCTGCCCATCGACGAGGATCTGGAACACACTGTCCGTGAGGGCATGCCGGGAACGGAGATGCCGCGCTGGAAGGATGTACTTTCGGAATACGATATCAAGGCGGTAGTGCAATACATCAAGACCTTTTCTCCGCAGTTCGAAGACCCGTATTCGCTGCCGCAGCCAGAGGACATCCTGGAGTTCCCAGACGGTCGCCCGTTCGAATCGAGCTTGGCATCCATTGCTGCGGGGCGGCAACTCTATGTCGAGCAGGAATGCGACGCATGTCATGGCGAAAACGGAGAGGGCAACGGTCCGAAAGCCGACGAATTGGTGGACGACTGGGACGTCCCCATCCGACCGGGCGACCTTACCCGGCCCTATTTTGCCGGTGGCAAGCAGGATCAAGATATCTATCGTGTTTTCACCACCGCGTTGAACGGCACGCCAATGCCAGCCTTCGACGACCTGACCGATGAACAGCGCTGGCAACTGGTCGATTACGTCCAGTCGCTGGAGCAAAAAAAAGGTCTTTTGTACTGGCTGTTCCGGGAAAACCCAAACCAGGTTCGACACCCCGAACCCGACTAGGCAGAGGTGTACATCACGGGCGGATGATGCTCACGCAGTTGAAGTAAGAGAGTCAATTTTATGACACAAGCGCCGGAAACATTCCACGGTCCATTCGTCAGGCTTCTCATCTGCCTGGCTGCTCTTTCGCTCCTAACTGGCTGTGGGCCGGGCAGCGGTAAAGGTCTTGACGAGAACGGCAATCCAATTGACGGTGATCCTGGGGGCGGTAACGGAGGGAACGGAGGAGCCAGCGGCAACCCGAACGCGACGCTCAGCTGGCTGCAAAACAGTGTCTTTGGCGGTACTTGTACTCAGTGCCACACGGGAGCAGCGGCTCCGCTGGGCGTGGATTGGAGTTCGGAGTCTGATTCCTGTGCCAACGTGGGGCGAACCAGCGGCGAGATGCCATCGTTGTTAGTGATCGAATCGGGCAATCCGGCGGCGAGTTACCTTATCTGGAAAGTCGAGGATACAGGCCCGAACGGCGAAGCCATCGTCGGCGCCCAGATGCCACTCTCTAACCCCCCGCTAACGGCAGAGGCGATCCAGAACATGCGGGACTGGATCGCTGACGGTACTCTCGACTGTCAAACGCAGCAATCGACAGGGTTCGTCAACTTTGGCGCAACAAAATTCGACTTGCCGAGTGGCGGTGATCCCCAAGGTGGCTCGACCTATCCGGTGGGCACATGGACCAATGTCTGGCACGAATCACTTCAGCTCTGCGCAACCTGCCACAGCATTAACCCGACGAGCCCAGCATGTCTGAACGAACTGGAATGTCCGCCGGCCGGGGTCGTGTTGAGCATCGATAACTACTTCGGTGTCGTTGACGGCGACATCGTTGCACCGTTCGATCCCGGTGCCAGCCGTCTCTGGAGACGGGTCATCGAGATGGATCCCGACCATCGGATGCCTTACGGCCTGGCGCCACTATCTCAGGAACAGCAAGACATCCTCTTCAACTGGATCGTCGACGGAGCGCCGTTTCAAACAACTCCTAGCGAACGCAGGTAATCGAACATGAAACAAGAAACAATAACAGGTGGCCACTGGTCGAGGCGGCAACGCGAGTGGGCAGCGTTCGGCGTGTTTGCAATCATGCTCCTGGCCACATCTGGGGCCCGTGCCGAGCCCTACCTTGCGATCCAGGAGGGCTATAAATGTTCTAAGTGTCACGTCAATATGACGGGGGGCGGCAAGCGCACGGACTTCGGCAACATCTATGTTCAGACTCGACTGGCCAATAAATTCCTGGACTGGCGGGGCCTGTTTGATGATGAGGAGGAGTTAGACGAAGACAATCCGATCGGGACTGATTCCCGCAGCAGTTTTTTTACCGGTCGTCTGAACGACTACATCTCGATCGGTGGCGATCTTCGGATGCGGTATGAACGTACTGATACACCGAGCAGCCCGACCCAAGATGTCTTCAACCAAAGCAAGCAAAACCTGTACCTGGAAATCAATCTGATTCCGGAACATGTCACCTTTTATCAGACCCTTGCAGGCGGCGGTGACGCCCGCGAGATCTTTGGCTTGCTGAAGTGGAATTCATTCTACGTCAAGGCCGGCGAGTTCTTCCTCCCTTACGGTCTACGCCTACTGGACGACAGCGCCGTCACGCGTGCTGTGACCGGTTTTACCTACGGGACAACCGATGCCGGCGTGGAAATCGGCTACGAGCCGGATCACTGGGCCGTGCATCTGGCAGCAACCAATGGCACCGGCGCCTCGCTCGAAAATAACCGCAACAAACGTCTCACTGCATCGCTCGCTTATGTGCGTAAGGGATTTCGCGTTGGCGGTTCGTATTCTACGAACGAAGACGCGCAAGGTGTCGAAACCATCATCTACGGCCTACATGGCGGAACGCAGCTCGGGCGTGTGGGGATTCTGGCCGCCGTGGATATCATCGACGACAGCACGGATAAGGAGTCAGTCGCCATCGTCGAGTTCAATCTTCTGCTGTCCAGGGGAAATAATCTGAAATTCTCCTACGAATATCACGATCCATCCGACGTGATTGCGCAGAATGCGCGCGAGCGATACAGCTTGGTCTGGGAGCTGTTCCATAATCAGTTCACTCAGTTCCGCGCCGGTGCCAGGGAGAACCGGGGCATCCCGCAAAGCGACGCACAAAACCAGACCGAGTACTTCCTCGAGGTTCATCTTTTTCTGTAGGACGATTGTCAATGAGTGCATGATCAGAGCACACGAAGTAGTTGATTTGGCCTCCGATGCGGCGTTCGCCGTCAATCGTCGCTGTCATGTCGCAGCATGGAACCAGCAGGCCGAGCGAATGCTCGGATACGCACAGGACGAAGTCATCGATCGGCCGTGTAGCGATATTCTCCAGGCCGTGCTGCCGGGTGGAGAGCCACTGTGCGCCCCCCACTGTGAACCTTTCCGATGCTTCCAGAGTTGCCAGCCGCGAGGCATCAGGTCTTGCCGCATACGGCGCAAGAATGGTGACTGGCGCACGGTCGGTTACTCATCGCTCGTTACTTCGACAGAGGTGCGGCAGTCACGGGAGGATGCCGTCCTTGCCGTCGTCTTCCTGCACGACAGAGAGAATGAACCAGAACTGGCAGCTCCGGAGCACACGTTGCGCGTTTTCACGCTCGGCGGCTTCGGGCTGACCATGGCCGGCAAGGGCGTCGCCATCGACAAGTGGGTGCGCAAGCAGTCGCTCACACTCCTGAAGTACCTTGTCACGCAGGCGGGCAGGCCCATTCACCGTGAGCGCATACTCGACTGCCTGTGGCCGCAGACGGACACGCGTCGCGGTTGGGACCGGCTTAAGGTGACGATATCCTACCTGCGGCAGCAGTTGCGCGATCTGGGAATGGACCACGATGCGCTGACCACGGTCGGGAAAGCATACCTGTTGCGACGCGATGCCATCTGTGTCGACGCAGATATATTCGAGAATCTCATCGCCGAAGGCCGGGCGTTGCAATTCCGGCAGCGCAACGATGAAGCCTTGTATCGTTTCGACGAAGCCGATCGTCTCTATCGAGGCGATTACCTCGAGGAAGAAATATTCGCTGACTGGTGTGCCGAAGAACGGGAGCGCCTGCGTGAACTCCACCTGGAGATGCTGGCCGATATGGCGCAGTGCTATGCGGCTAGCGGCGATTATGCGGAAGCCGCACGATTGTGCAGGAAGGCGCTGGCTCACGAGCCGTGTCGCGAGAGTTTTCACGCGGCATTGATGGAGTATCTCGCTCGACTCAGACACACCGATCAGGCGATCGCCCAATACATCGCCTGCCAGAAGGTCCTGGCGGAAGAGCTTGGTGTGGCGCCGATGCCGGAAACGCAACGCCTGTTCCGACGCATCGTAACGGAACCCGGTGTTACTGATCTGTCACTCGGACGTGTTACCACTGCAGCCATGTGACGACAGGCTGAGGGCAGGATGATATGAAGCAGGCTGGACAATTGAAATGCGGTGCCGGGCTGTTCGTGGGCACATTGCTTGTGGTGTTGTTATTTTTCTGGTGGTTGGTCATCTACTCCGGTGGCGTCTCCGTCCATCACGGCTAACAGCAGTGAACCCGTTTCGGAATCCCGGTTGCACCGGGACTCACCTTTGGAGCTTTCGTGAGTGAGACAACACAGCCGAAGAAGGTAGGCCGGATTATCGCCTGGCTGGTAGCGATTCTTGTCGCGCTGGCCGCTTTTTACCTGATGAACCATGTGGTGATGGGCATGCAGGGCCTGCCGCTCAATTGGAACCTGACGCCGACGCAATGACAATGTTCGCGACACCGATACGCATTAGCGGCGCGCGGCGCGCGGCGATACTGTTGGCGACAAGCACACTGATCGTGCTGGGTTGCATCGGCCTTGCGGCAACGGCATCGGCGCAGCCCGGCGACCGTGGCACGCTCATCGTGTTTGCCGATGAGCAGGGCGCGGCCGGCACGAATGCGGCGTCGTTGTTACCCGCGCCTGCGCCGCAACGTGACGACTATCCGAATATCGGCGTCAGTAGTCGTAGCATTGTCTGGGTCATCGCACAGATGCACCTGTTTTTCGGCGCACTGGTGCTGGCGGTACCGATATTTGTTCTCGTCATCGAGATTATCGGCTTCAGAACCGGTGACGATCGCTACGACGACATGGCACACGAGTTCATGAAAGTGAGTCTGACCGCCTATGCAATTACAGCGCTCTTCGGCGGCACCCTGGCGCTGGCCTTATTCCTGTTGTACCCGCAGCTGATGTCTTACCTGACGCGAGCGTTCGGTTCCCAGGTGCTCGTCTATGCCGGGCTGTTCTTCCTCGAGAGCATGTTGCTCTACATCTACTACTACGGTTGGAATGCGCTTCGCTACGGCAATCGCAAATGGGTACATCTGACGCTCGGTC
>Ga0255054_10001470_pt1 | contig 13847 bp, 15 predicted proteins | sample JV7_2_23_MG_FD_188634 | JGI IMG/M metagenome (GOLD analysis project Ga0255054, IMG submission 188634) | Seawater microbial communities from Jervis Inlet, British Columbia, Canada - JV7_2_23 | ecosystem: Environmental > Aquatic > Marine > Inlet | place: Canada: British Columbia | collected...
ACGGTCGAGCCGCCTAGCAGGGTTATATCTGATTTGCCTGCGGCCGTAAGTGGGGCCGCGCCCAGGGCTGCAAGTGCGAGTATCTTACCGGTAAACACACCGCCCGAGGGTAGCGCCCCCGATTGCACGTTGTTGTCGCTATATGTGGCGGTCCCGTCTTCGGCGACTTCGACCTGTAGCTCGTAGGGCCATACGGTTGGGTAGGGCTTGTCGGCCGCGCCTATCGGGGTGCCTAAAAGGTCCTTAAATTGTCCATTCGAGCCGGTGCCGAAATCAAATTGTATTGATTGAAAAACAGTAAAACCAACGTCGACAACGATAAGCCCCGCCGACCCGCCGTCGTTTAATACGGTAGGCGCTAAGGCGCTAACCGCAGCCACAACGGGGCCGACGCCGTCTAGGCTAAACGTATTTACAGGGTCGAGCCCAAAGCCCGGGGCCGCGCCGCCTGCTACGTTTTCGACTGTAAAGTTATTGGTCGCGTTACCAGGTGCGGGGGCGTATACGACTATCGCGTTTGGGTCCGGTGGGCCTCCGGGTCCTAAATTTAACACGGTGCAAAAGCTCGGCGGCGTAACGCCACCGCCCTGGGCTCCGGTCGTTTGGCCTGCGCTCGCGTTTATCCCTATCTCTATGCCTCGGGCCGCTCGTGCTACCACGTTTACTCCCCGGGGTTGTCCAATAGCTCGGCGGTTTCCGCTTCAATCTCGGCGAGCATAACGTCGTGCGCTTTACTGCCTGGGGGGAAGCACGTCTTGCGGTCTTCGGATAGAAAATTATCGCCGTTCTTATAATACTTTTTCATACCTAAAACCTCGCCGATAGCTGTATTATGTTGGGGCTTCCGACCGGCGTCTTAACGTTGTACAGGCCGTTTACTACCGGAGTCGTTAACACTATCGACGTAAACAATATATTCGAGTCGCCGTTATTCGATAGGTTGGTCGTACTTATAACCGGGCTAATACCTGCGTCGGTGGGCCCGTTAAATCGCTGCACTGTGAAAGTTGTAGATGATATGTCGAGCGTCGGGTTTACCCGCATACCGTCGGTATTAATCGAGAAGGCCATTTGTACCGCGTTGTCGGTCCCGTGCGAGATAAAACTGTCGCTCGTTCTTAAAAAACGCCTACACCTGTCGAGCATAGTCTCGGGTAGTAGCCTCTCGAATCGACTAGGGTCTCGGCCCTCTTCGATTTGTATGTCGGCTATTTGCACGCCGCCCGCCAGGCTAATAGCGCCCGCCGTGCCTGCCGCCGTAGCTGCCGCCGTTCCTTGTATTTTGTCGAGCCTTAACTTTAAAAAACTACTGTTAGCGGTGGTGCCGAAAGTCTTACCCGATACGCTGGGCATTGTGAAAGTAAAGATAACTTTTTGCCAATTAGCATCTACTGCGACGTCCTCGGCGTTGTACGCCAGCACGTCGGCGTCTGGGGCCCCACCGGTGCCGAAATCTTGCTCTATATAATGCCGGACGGTCCCCGCATTATCGGCCTTTATATTAAAGGATAGAGTGACCAGTTTACCCGAATACGAGGCTGCATTTTCTACAAAAAACACCTGTCCTAAACGCTCGGAGGTGCCTCCCCCCGCGATAGCCCCGTCGAAGTCCAGAAAGTTTTCGGGGTTATCTTTAACCAAGGATTGCCCAGGCGCAAAGGGCACGACGTCGACCGTATTAGCGCTAAGCACTCCGAAGTCTAAGTCCACGGAGTATAGAGATTGGTCGCTTGTGTAATCCCCGTCCACGACGGCCGGAAAGGTTAAGCCTTGTTGGTTTACTGAAAAGTCGCCGTTAACAAAACCATTTTTAAAAGCACCGGTTTTAAGGAGTACCCCCAACGCCTCTAAATACTGCGACTCGATAGCCGTGTCGGCGTTACCGCTAGCCGTTAGGCCTGCGTCGGCTAGTAGTGCTTGCTGCAAACCGAAAATATCGTCGGCCCTCGCTTTTATGTAGGGGGTGCCGTCGGCCGCGCCTGGGGCTGTCTCGTTTTTTGAACTACCGCCGGGGTAGTTTACGTCGGGGGCTGTTATGCGCCCGGCTATGCCGGGGTTGGTCGTTAAGTCAATCGCCATTTTGTGGGTGCTCCGTTAGCTATAGGTCACAAGTATACCTAGCCATAGTTGTAGCGGGCAAATTTTTAGACATAAGTCCTCGAACTCGTCGCGCCTCGATAGCGGTATAGCCGCTTGGTCGGGGAAAGTAGCCCCGCCGATATATAAAAAATAATGATATTTGTCTGGGTCGGTCGGTAGTATATACGTTTTAAATACAAAATCGTTAACTATGGCACCGTCTTGGGCTTGCGCGTCGCCGTCTTGCATCTCGGGGTTACCGTCCGAGATAAAGCCCTGGGTCACGACTTTATTAACGAGCGGATATCCGACGGGCGTCGATGTGCTGCCGTCTTGCGATACCGTGTCGCCGTCTTGCGAGTCGGCGCCGCCGTCAAACATAAGCAGCCCTACGCCTGGGGCGCCGCCTGTTAGGTATAGGTGTGGATTTCGAGCGGGTACGCAAACTTGCACGCCGACCGGTGGCTCGTCGATAGGGTCCCACCACTCGTGTACGTAAACATCAAACCCGGCCGCCTGTAATGTGTCTTGTAAATACCTGGGCGCCTGGCCGCCGAGGGCCTTCCAGGTTGCGTCGAGTCGGTCGCGCCGCTCTTGCTCGGTTAGGCCTGTCTCGGGTAGTGCGAATTGGTCCTCCCATAGCGATAATTGTCGGGTGCTTTGTGGCAATAAATCCAAATAAATAAGGTCGTAAAAATTCTGTATTCCGGCGGGTAGGTCCGTTAGTCCGTCGAAAAATTGGCGCAGGGCTTTGTCGATGGCGATGCGCCACGCTCGAGCGTTGGGTAACAAATGTTTAAATACGTTTAGCCAATCCATTTAAATAAAATTCACATTTACGACTTTGGACTTTTCGCCCTCGCCTAGGTTGTATAAATTAAGCGGCGTTAGTAGGCCGGTTTGGAAAAATTGCGCCGAGGTAAATATGCCGCCCGCAGCCGTTACGATGTCCTCCACAATTCCCCCCAGGCCGCTAGACGTTATGCGGTCGCGCCGGGGCGGTGCTGATAGCCCAGGTATGTAAGGCTCGCGCCCGAGAAAATACTCGGTTACGCCTTCGGTAATAGATGCCTGGACGGCTGCAAGGTCCGACACGCCGCTTATACCCGTTACGGTTACGTCGAAGCCGCTCCGAAATATGCCCAGGCTTAAAACTAAAGCACCGGCCGGGCGCCTGGTCGCGAGTCCGTTTTCGTCAAATTCGATTAAATCCTTAACGGCTTGTAGCTGCGCGGTTGTTGGTATGCCGTCGGCGTTGCCGCTCGATGCGACGGTCGCCTCGCTATATACATTAACTTGGCCGGGGCATATGTCGCTCGTATATGGGTAGACATTAATTATACCCTCGACCTCCTCGCCCCAAAGTTCGTAATCAGCATAGGCGCCGCCCTGGGGCCTTTTCTGAAATCGGTCTAAAATCCGTTGGCGGTATACGTCGGTCGCCTCCGCGTCCGCACCGGTAACGATCTGCGAGTCGACTACGGTGTCGCGGGCCACGTTGTCTATAGGGTTGGCAAAGGTAACGATCTGGCCGGGGTCGAGGTTGCCAATAACACCGGCACCGCCTCCGCCTTGCTCGTCCTGCACGGCTTTAATTGTTACTTGCACGACCGGCGCATTTAATAAAACGGTGCCGACCGTAAGATAGGTTACCCCGTTGGTGGCCCCTATTAATTGGGTGCCCGTGTTTAATTGGCCGACTTGATTCTCGACGGTTACGTTTTGCAATAGTTGCGCGTTTGTTGCGGCGTCCGGTGCGCCTATGCCCACCAATTCGCCCCAGGCCTTTAGCGGCGAAATGATAGCGCCGTTTATTTCGGTGTCTTCTATCGTCGCGGTTTTAACTAAAATTTGTAAAAATATAAAGCCGCCATATTTGTAAAGCGTAATAAATACGGCCGCCAGGGTTTTAGCCAGGACACGCAAAAAGGACTTAGGTAGTAGTGGTATAGTTTGGTTAAGCGTCGACTCGAGGCTCGCTATAATATTTAGGTATACGTCGTTGGTCGTTGGTGTCGTTAAACTCATGCGCTAGCCTTCCAATTTTCCACAAATGTAAACTCGGACTCGGCGCCTATCGCCGTTATAGTGACGACGAGCTTAACACGGTTAAGGGCTGGAATTGAAGCCACCACCGTTATAGCCGTGGCCGCGCCTACGTCGATTAACCAAGATAAATCGTCCTTTGCGGCGTCTTGCACTCGCAACAAATTGCCCGAGGTGGCCGGTATCGACCGCAGTAAATTTTGCGTGCGTGATACTTGGCGCTCGTTTGGGTCCTCGCCTATCTTGTTGCCCCAATACTCTAAGGCGTTATTTTCGGACCCGTCGTCGTCCTCGTTGCCTCCGAATAGCGACAAATAGCCCGCAGTTTGGAGGCCGCCGTCCATCGTTACGGTGCCGTTGTCGATCTGTATATTGCCGTCGTCGAGGCTTTGGAAAAGTACGACGTCGCCTTGTTGTTCTGCCATTATGGTTGTGCCCCTGAGTTGCCCGTTACCGGCGTGCCCCCGATATTATACGCGCCCGGTAAGTGTAGGTGCCCGGCTTGCTCTTTGCCTGCGACTGTTAACGATGCGCTCGCTACCACGGTGCCCGCCGTTGCGGTTGCCGCCGTTATAGTGGTCGGGGTTATTATGTTGCCCGATGGGTCGATTGTAACCCCGTTTAGGTTAATAGTGCCACTTGCCAAAAGGGTGTACGTGCCCGCGCCGTTGGTAGTCGTTACGGTCCCGTCGGGCGCGTGCGTTGTCATGCTCGCGCCGTTCATAAATAAAATAGTGCCGTCGTTTTTTAGCCAGGTAATAGCGACGATATTGCCGTCGGCGTCTCGCGAGTAAATGCGCTTCTCACCTGCCAGGGCGATAAGGGGGTTTTTGTCGTCCACATATCCGACAACGTTAGCGGTCCCCTCGGCCGATCCTGGGGTTAACGCGGGCCGGTCACCTGGTAGCGGTTGGCTGTCGTCGCCTGGGGGTGCTGTATGCTTTGCGGTTATATTATCGCCGCCCCCGGTGTCGACTTTAACGTCGGCCCCTTTGCCTAATTGCGTAAAGGATTTAAGCCGGGAAAAGCCAAAGACTAGGTCGTTTAGTCCCATGGTAGTGTCTCCGGTTGCTCGCCACTGTACGCCCCTGGAAAAACGAGCTCAAGGCTAGCGGTCTCGCGGTCTTTAACGCGGCGATAGGTTATTGCTTTAATTAAAAACTCGTATTGATTGTAAATCATTGCGCTAGGCGCGGTTAGTTTTATGGTTTTGTTGCGTCGGTATAGCTCGCCGTCGGGCGTTCGCCAGGTAGGCACCTCGACCGTATAACCCGCAGCCGCGCCAAACATTCGCCCGAGCTTTGCCAGGGCTGCCGCTTTAACGCCGCCCACCTCGGTGTCCTTACTCTCAAAAGTAAAAGGCCTTGTTACCCCCGCGAGCGAGTTGTTTTTGCCGGTGTATTGCTCGCCGTCGCTTGTTAAGCTGACCGGGCTTAGTGCTGTTATGCTCGAGTAATACGCCTGGGGGTTAAACGTTGGGGCCACACTAACGACCGGGCTCGCCCCCTCTTCTAGTATTGCTATTTGGTTGCCTGGGGCTGCCGACCGCCATATTAAAAGCTCGCCTAATACTGTCGAGCTAATAACCTGGCCCCGTTGCTTTGCCAGGTCCGCCAAAAACTCGCCTATTTTTTTACCAGGCTTTAATGCTACCCGGTCGAACTTAGGGCCGCCCGTGCCTATCTCTACGACATCGATGCCAAAGGGTGCGCACAAAGCGACGGCTATTTGTTTAAGCGTCTGCCCGTCAAACTCTAAAGGAAAGGCCGAGGCGTGCGCGGTGCAATCGAATACGACGCCGGGCCTTGAATACCCCGAAAGGTTTACCGACTTGCGTGCCGCGCTTACGACCGGGTCGACACCCATTAGCGTGCCATTAAAAAGACGCTGGTCGCCGAGCACGACCTTTATAGGTGTGTAAGAAAATGGTTTTATGGTCGCCCTAAACTCGGGGCTAGTCGGATCAAACGGCGCCGAGAATCCTATCGAGTCGGGCGTGTCTATCGCTCTGCGTATCGTTACCGACTCCCAAAATTTAAACGATTGGTTGTTTAAACGTAGGTCGATCTCTTCGGGGTTTTCTGCCGAGAGTGGGTCGACCTCGGGCCGTCCTAAAGCGGGGGGCGTTATTATGGTTGTGCCTGGGGCTAACGGCTCGACTACGCCGGGGTTAGCTCTTTGGATGCGTTGCGCCTGGCTCTCCTCGCCGTATACTTTGCGCGAGATTAGGTCGAAGGTGTCGCCGGTTATTACCGTATAACTAGACATAATAAACGATTCGACGCCCGGCCGGAATTTCTAGCAACTCCGAGCCCGTTAGCGCGTTTGAATTTATAAAAAAGTTTAGGTCGTCGTCGGTAACGTTGCCGTAAAGCTCCGCAACGAGCTCGACGAAATTGCGCGACCTGGTAAGAATAAAGGCCTTTTCTTGTTTAAGGTTAAATGATATCTCGACCAAAAAGCCCGCAACTACCGCGACCGCATCTTGCAAGGCCTGGTAAGACTCGCCGCTATCAATAGAGGCCGCTAGTTGGTCGACGGTTGCCATCGTTGCCAAGGCTGCGAAATTATCGTCGCGCCATGTGGTTAGCTGGTCGAATTGTGTAAGCACAAAATCGGCTGCCGCTAGGGCGTCGGTCTTGGTTTCAAATTCTACGTTTAGCGTGGACTCTAACGAGCCGCCCAAGCTACCCGAGGCGTATAGGTCGTTGGTGTGGAATTGATTCGAGGCCTCCGAGTCTAGCGTCGGCGTTACTATATTTTCGGGGCCGCTAGAGCCGCCGCCGGTTAGGCTGTCGGCCAAGTTCTTATACCCGTCGAGCTTTGCCTGTATTAGGCCAAAGGCTAGCGCCGGGGTTTTGATTAGCGCCAAGGTTTGGAAAGCCAACGTTAACGGCTCGCCTATTAGTAAATCGATGCTCGAGTTAATGCTTTGGTCGATAGTATCGAAAGCCTCGGCGACGTCTGCCTGCGTGTCTGCCACGGTTTGCAAGCCGCTCTTAACCGAGCCTTGTAGCGCCTGATATTTTCCTTTAAAGGTGGCCTTTTCGCCTGCGGTGTCGAGCCCTATAAGGTCGGCAAATTGAGCGGCGGCCGCCCCAAAAAAGTCTAGTATCGCATTGCTTGCCGCGTCGGCTGGGTCGAGTTGCGATAGCGGGTATATCTCGGGAATGGTTTCCCAAAATGTTACCTCGATAACCGCCTGGTTGGCTTTGGTCTTAAGATCGTCTCGACGGCTAATAGCGCCGAAAGGTAGCACGCTTTTGCGTCCATAAATTGGGTGCTCTAAAACACCGGCACCCTTTTCGAGCAACGAGGCCTCGAAAGCGTCGGCCTCCTCGTCGTAATCGTCGCCCCAAAAAAATAACCTAAACGGGTATTTATAACCGCTATGGCCTAGGTCCTGCACATAAGTGCCCGCGACGCCTGGAAAATTAAACGCGCCGGTATGCTTTTCGACCTCGCGGCTAACGTCCTCGTAGTCGAATACCGTCCGCGTTTGGGTCTCTGCCGATGTATATGCGGCGTCTCTTAGCCGTTGCTCCCAACCCATTATAAGGACCCCGTCTCGTCTAATTTTATGCCTATGCCTGGGGTTGTTTCGCTTGTTAATTCGCCCCGGCCTGTCTCGTCTCTGATTACTAGCTCGGCCGAGGCCGTGGTGCGTTGCTCGTTAACCTGGGTGGCGAAACGCTCCTCGCGGGTTACTAGCTGCGCGGTTGCCTCGGGTAGTGCGGCCGCCTCGTCCTCGTCGCGTCGCATACGGGCCTGCGCTATGTCTACGATATTTATATTGTCGTCGACCTTGAGCGGATTAATTGCCCCGCTTGTTAGTGCCGTAAAATCGTCTTGTTTTGGCACCGACTCGTCTGCCTGGGCCGATGGGTTTTTGTCGCCTATGTCCTCACTACCGAAACTAAAGCCCGTAAGTTTGCCCAGGACATTAGCGAAAGCGCTCGCCTTTTTAATGATGCTGTCGAAGTTATCCTTTATAAACTTGATAACGTTTAGCACCAATTTAAAGGGCGATAAAATTAATTGTACTATTTTGGGCATCTTATCAAAGCCCGCTATTATATCGTCTATCCATACCACCAAGACGGTAAACAATGCGATAAGGCCCAGCACGCTAATAACTATTAAGCCTATGGGGTTGGCCGCCGCTACTAAATTAAACAACGTTAGGACGCCGGTTAGTGTGGATATAACTGTGGTAAATACAACAAAAACGCCTATCGCTTTACCAATTAAGGCTAGCCGGTCGATTATGTCGTCGAAGTTATTAACCACAAATTTAAAGAAGTCGAGCACCTTGCCGGATACAATCTCGCGGTTGGCTATCGTCCACGCCCTAAACTGCTTTATCAGGTCGGTAAGCACCGGCATCATAGGCAGTAAGGCTTGTTGTAAAAAGCCCATAAGCGCACGTTTTGCCGAACTCATAGCGTCGTTAAACGCTTCGGCGGCTTCGGCTTGTTGTCTGGTTATTATGCCGTTTTCGATTTGCTCTTGCTTTAGCTTCTCGATAGCGTCCGCGCCGAGCTCCGCAATGTTTATAAATTTGGACCCCTGCCGCCCAAAGGCTGCCGTCGCTAGCGCCGCTTTGTCCATTGCGTCGGGTGCGTCGGCTATCGCTTTTATATAAATGTCGGTTGCTTCGGAGACGTTTTTCGTATTGAGTAATTGCTTTAAAAGCGCGGGGTTTGTTTTCTTAAGCAGGGTTATCATGGTGCCCGTGCCTGCCCTAGCCTCACCTATCCCTTTGGCTAATTTTTCCATGCCTTTGCCGAAATTTTCAGCACCGACACCGCTTTGCTCGGCCACAATTTGCCACTGCTGTAGCTCCTCGATAGGGAACTCTAGCCGCCTAGATTGTTTGGCTAAGGCGTCCGCCTCGTTGGCTACCCCCTTTAGTGCCACCGTAAGGGCCGCCACGGCGACGGCGCCCAATGCGGCGCCTCGTGCTAAACCTTTAGCCATGCCCTTGCCGACGGCCAATAGTGCCCGGTTAACGTTGCGTAGACCCCGCGTCGCGGACCTGGTAAAACGTCCCATCGTTTTAGACATACGTCTAACGGGTGCGCTTAATTGGTCTATGCCTTTAAATACCGCCTCGACTGAAAATCTGCCCGCCATGCTAGCCCCTGGGTGCTGTTTGTTTTTTAAGCGACGCCCTTATGCCGTTGTAATAAAAGCGCACTTCGTGGGGCTTAAGTGTACGCGGATCGGGCAAGCTTGAATAGTCGACCGATATTTGTACAAACATCTCGGAATATACCGCCTCGCGTAAGTGCTGGCTCCGCCCCCCCTTAGTATCCGGCAGACGATAGTCCTCGCCAAGCCGTACTAGACGGGTGGCTACGATGCTAAAAAAAGTAGAATCGCCCCCCTTAAATATTTCTCGTCGCGGGGGTCAATACCTGCCAAAAGCTTAACCGGCTTGCGGGCCATGGTGCCCATATATGCCTTAATTTTGTGCTGGTTTTGGCGGTCTTTGTATTTATCCATCGACAAGACGTCGGCCTTTGATGGGTCTAGCGACAAGGTGTCATAGTCCACATTTTTAGAATGTCTCAAGGCTACGGTTAAAATGCCCTCGTCGTCGAGCGTAACCCAGCCCCCGGCAAACCCTCGAACTAGCGGCCGCTTGAGCTTCTCGAATCCTTCGAGGTCGTCCTCAGACATAGACGTCTCGTCTACGTCGATATCCCAAAGCTCCGCAAAGCGGGTAAACTCCGCCTCGGCAACTTCGGGGGCCATTTTAGTGGTAGATTGGTTTTGGTTTTCGTTTGTGTCGTTGTCCGACATATTGAGACCCTCCCGCAGGGTTTAATAATGATAAGGTGCCGCGCCCCCCAGTAAAGGAGTAAAGGTCGGGAACCGACACGGCATAAATTCCCGAGTAAAACTTATTGCGGTGTTGCTGTTTGCGTTCCCGCTAATGACAAAGTACAGCTCGAGGTCTGGTTAGAGAATTGGATTTCTCCGCTAATCTGCGCTTGCCCCTGGTACGTTATGCCACTGGCATAAGTAACCGTCACCGGAAAAAAGTCCGGGCCGTCTGCCAACGCCTGGACAAAGCCCTGGTCGTTACGGGCGTCGTCTATCTCAATCGCCAGGCCGTCGAAAATAAAAGGTACGCGGGTTTTAACAAGGCGAGCCGTGCCGTTACCGTTTGCCATAACTTCATTTTCAAAACCGCCGACTTTTCGAGTTACCTCGACGTCTGCCGCTACTGCAAATTCGCGCCCATTTAAGGACACGCTCTCTATACTGCCGCCTATTGCTGTCATAGTGCCCCCGTTATGCGATTACTGTATCGGTGCCAAAGAAGAAGCCCCAATCAAAATCGATACTAATTATATTTGAGTTACCCGATACTTGCATAGTTGTGGCAAGGTCCAGGCGTTTAGGATTGCTACCATTAATTTGCGCGACCGTGGTTTGCTTGGCTGTCTCTGGGTCGCTTATGATAGCGGCCAAGCCTAGGTTATCGATTAGCGCGTTAACGGCTGCGACGGCCATACGTGGCTTTTTAGCCGACTCGTTAGTCGTTGGCTGCGTGTCTGGTATTAACGGCGCACCGTCCCAACTAGCATCCATAAAAATAAGGTCTAAATTAAAGATAATGTTTTGTAGCTTGATGATATCCACAACAAAACGGTATGCCGGTGTTACGTCGCCCGTCGGATGGTAAAAGGTTACCGTGTCCGCTAGATTTACGACGTTGTCTTTTATCTCAGTTGTGGATACTCCTCGAGTTACCAGGGTGTTGCGTTCTGTATAACTCCACTGGTCGGCGTCCGGTCCTGGCTCGATGCCCGATAGTGGTTGAGACCCGTAATCGAAAGGAGGGTTATTATTCGCCAAGGCTGCAATACGCGACACGCCTCGAGCCGCAATTATAAACGGAATCTCGGGGCAATTTGGTGACGGTATATAACTGTTAATTCTCTGCGTTTTTCTGGCTTCGGGTATTGTCGAGAGTGTGTCGACGTCGTCCTCGACCGCGCCGGTAAATGCTACGAAAGGCTTACGCACTAACGAGCCCCAACGGCCCTCGCCTACGGTGTCGATTTTGTCTAGGGTTACGGTGTCGGTCTCTTCCATGGCGTTAATAAGTAGCGACTCCCAAACCGTGCCGATAAGTGCAAGCGCTGGGTCGACGTCTGGATTAACTAGGCCGCCCACTGGTTGGGTAAGTCCAAAGGTTACGCCCGTGTCGGTTGGGCCGTCTACGCTAATGGTTAACTGGTTGGCGCTTACGCCTTCCCATTTCGATGTTAAGTCTACGTCGGTCGTATTGTCGGTAGGTAGCACCGGCATATCGACCTGGGCGTTAACGGCGTCGGTAATCTTGTCGCAGATATCGCCGACCGTGTCGCCAATCTCTACAACAAACGAGGCCGATACGATCTCGTTAATATTGACCACAAAAGCACCGGCTTTAGTTACCGCGCCCGCCGGTAAAATATTACCGACCGAAGGGGCCGCCGAGCCGTCGTCGACTAGCGGGTAAACTGTTACGGGTATTGTGCCCACGCCGTCGCCGTTAGGTGGTAAAAGTTGTTGGGCTATTAAATGGATCGGCGAGCCAAAGCCGTAAAGCGACCCGGCCTCGAAAGCGCTAGCTATTTGTTTTTTGGTTGTCGCATAGGTTACGGCTGTCGAGCCTTGCGCGACTACTGCTATACGCTGGGGCAAATTAACAACACGGCCGCCGCGCAGGTCGGTAAATTCTGTTTTTATACCCACTACACGCGCTACGGCGTTGGGGTCTACTGCTACACTGATAGCCATCTTATAACCTCGCTTTAATTTTCCGTTATTTTGCCCGCACTTGGGGCCCCTGTCAATTAAGGCGCAAAGGGCGCCTCGTAATCCGCCGCTATTACTATCTCGCCGTCTTCGGCCCTATGGACGTCGACGTGTATCTCTTCGAGCTCCTCGCCAACATACTGCGGCGAAAACTCGTTAAGGTCGACTCGTAAAATAAGACGCGCCGCCGCCATGTTTTTGGCGTTCTCGCCGTCGGGCTGAAATTGCGTTATAGACTCCGGCCACCTTTGGCCGACGATTGTGCCTTGTAATTGTAAGTAAGTATTAGGCCCCGACATTAAAATATTTCTTACCAGGCGTATAGCCCTGGCTAAATTAAGGGCGGCCTCTTTGTCGCCTGCGGTATGGCCTCCGGCGGCGTCGTCCTTACTAACACCGACCGCAATTATATCTAGGTTATATCGGACCTCGCCTTGTTGCCTGCTTACCGTATTACCTTTTGGCCCAGGGAAAGTACTCGAGTCGTACCATACATTTACAATCGGCGACTCGTCGTCGATGTCTCGCTCTTGAAATTGCGACCAAGGGTTAGACCGTTCGGTAAATATTCGTAGCTTCCACAAAAGCGGGTCGAGCGTTGCCGCCGCCGCTAGTGTCATTTGGTTGCTAACCTCGGTCGCCAGGATAAGCGCAATTTGGTCGCGCACTATCTCGAAACTGTCCTGCTTATCGATTAAGGTTTGTAGGGTGTCGACCATGGCTAGGCGTCCTCGTAAACTTCGAGAATACAAACAACGACGCCCAGGGTAAAGTCGGGGTCGGAGTTTTTAATTTTAAAGGTCCTGGCCGTGCCGTCGATGTCGTCGAAAGTAACGACCCAAGGCTTGCTAGACTCGTCGGCTACGCCCCTGGGCAATTCAAAGGGCACCGCGTTTAAGCTACTCAATCTAAGTGCTACGTGCGCAAGCTGCCCCGATACGGGCACGCCCGTGTCTGGGTCAAACATCGCAGAGATATCGCCCGAGTATCCGGTAAAATTTGCGGTCGTGCCGGTGGGGTCCTTTAGGGTGATAGGCCAACCAAAGCCCATCGCCCCGTCTTCAAGAATAAAGGATAAGTCGGCCTCGGCCGTAGTGCGTAGGCCTGCCATAATTTAGCCTTCTATGTAGCCCTTTTTGCGCAATAGTTTATAGGCGTCGTCGCCGCCTGATAGGTCCGAGGCGCTAATCGATTCGCCCTCGCCTAGTATGCCGCGTAATGTGGTCACAGATTTACCCTCGCAAACGTGTGGCCCTTTGGCTACTTTTTTCGTAGGCTTGGCCGGTGCCTTTGTTTCGGTCTCGGCTTTGTCTGCCTGGTCGTCGCCGCCCTGGTCGTCGCCCTTGTCTGCCTGGTTGTCGCCGCCTTCGGTCGAGGCTGCGCCATCTGCCGCCGTGTTTGTTTCGGCGTCGGATACTTTGGCCCGCAGGTCCTTAACTAATTCGGTCAACTGCGCGTTGGTGTGCTCGGCAATGTCGCCGATGTCTAGCTTTAATTTTCCGGCAAGCTCGTAAGCTTCCGTTCTTAATGTTTCATTTTTAGCCATGGTATTTTAATCTCCTGATCATTAATAAAAATAAAAAAAAAGGCCCTACAATGTAAGGCCTTTTTGTCGTTGCGTACTGCCCAAATTGCTATTAAATCTCGGTATCTAAACAGCCAAAGCCATCTATCTGCACGGGAATTAATAAAGGTCTGCTTTCCAACTCGCCGAAAATCTGCTTACCGTTGTTACTTGCGTAAACGTTTGGCGTCACGTCGATGCCGTCGGCTGCCGAGTCTAATCTACCAGGTAGCAAACCGGCGACCCTTGGGTCTGGTGCAATTGGTAGAGGTACGATAGCCGAGGCTTTGTCCAGGCGCGTATTAGTCGACAACATAATAACTTTATCGTCCTCGACGTA
>Ga0255054_10001471_pt1 | contig 13844 bp, 11 predicted proteins | sample JV7_2_23_MG_FD_188634 | JGI IMG/M metagenome (GOLD analysis project Ga0255054, IMG submission 188634) | Seawater microbial communities from Jervis Inlet, British Columbia, Canada - JV7_2_23 | ecosystem: Environmental > Aquatic > Marine > Inlet | place: Canada: British Columbia | collected...
GCCATTGCTTCAAACCCTTCGTTTAGAGCAGATTTGTCTGTCATGCGCTCACCTTTCTGCAAATGCTTCGCAGTAGCATTTTATGCGGTTGTTGGGTAACTAAGGAGTTACGAACGTCATACTGATTTCTGAGTTTCTTCACCTAACCGCTGATGTTGATCCCGACGATAGCTACGGCTGGGCTTGATCAACCCCTCTCTTAACAGGATCCCTGCCATCGTCGACACCCCCGGAAGCTGCCGTTAAGGTTAGCGGCGTTGCATCAAATCGAGTAGTTTGCGCGTGCTCCAGCGGGGGTTTACCTTGCGCAGCGTCACCAGCTCATCCACGATAACCGCGTCTGTCTACCAAGACATCAACGTGGTCGGTGCGAGCGTTCTTGAAACCAAGCCTGACTATGTTGCTTGAACCGGCTGATTCATCTACCTTGGTGCCCACGATGGGTATGGGTAATCTTATGGGATATGCTGAAACGTTCGGTAGGTTAGCTGATGGGATCGTAATCCAGCGGGTAATCTTCGAGAAGTCTATGTCTCTGTTCACTCACGGCAACACCTTTCCAGGGCATGGACAGCACCGCATCCAAGAGGAAAGGGTTACCGATGTCCTTTGAATTTGTGTTACCTATGTCCCACTATGATTCGGCCTCTTTGATAAACAAATAATTATCAAAGACCGTCAGGCTCAATATGGATGATGACATCGCTTATGGGAAGTAAAGACCCGAGCAACCGTTCTTTTACAACATGTCCAATCTTATGCCCCTCACGTACTGACAAATCGCCGTTTACAACCACATGGACATCCATCAAGAATCCCAAACCACTCTTTCGAATTCTGCACTTTTCAATTTCAACCACACCTTCAATATCAGTCGCAATTGATCTAATTTGTTTTTCTACATCACTCGGTGCAGCAGAATCCATTACTTCGTCGAGCGCTGGACGTAACAAGCGAAAACCATTATAGAGGATCACACTACAGGCTAATAGAGCGGCCCAATCATCTGCTGCTTCATATCCAGGGCCACCAATAAGAGCTATGCTTATCCCTAAAAAGGCAGCCGCCGATGTAATCGCATCGGAGCGATGGTGCCATGCATCACTCTTCAGGGCACTGCTATCTAAGGATTGACCTATCCGGAACATCCTCCGATATAACACCTCCTTGGTTATTATGACTAAAACAAGGACGAGCAATGTATACCATGCCGGTGTATGGTGAGGGGTGAGAATCTCCCGGATACTCTGGACAGCAATAAGGATGGCCGCGCCTATAAGAAATACCGCGACCATTAAACCCGCAAGTGACTCGGCTTTTCCATGTCCATATGGGTGAGATTGATCTGGGGGTTTCGAGGATAGGCGAAGACCACTCCACACCATAAGGGACGAGAAAATGTCGGCTGTTGACTCAATCCCATCTGCGATCATTGCATAGGAATTGCCTAGAACTCCAGTTGAGATCTTCACCAAAGCAAGAACGAGATTTATAGCAATAGCGCTGCCTGCTAATACCAAACCAGATTCAACCGATTGCATGAACTCATCTCCGATATATTTTATTCAATGCGGCCAGACGACCTCGACCTGCGAAGTCCTGCGCTCTTTGCAGGGAGCGGCCAGGGCTTACTCTGCCCGATATCAAAATCGCGCTCATCCCAGGTCCAGCGAGAGCCGGTGGGAAAAGTCCTCTCCAATGCGATAATAACGCCACTCTAATCTCCCGTCCAATGTGTGGCGGCCTATGAGTGCTATCGCAGGTAATGGTCGAAATCAGCTTCTCCTCTTCCCGCAACCCCTGGATAAGTACATCAACGATGATAATCTTGCCCACTGCTGACTACTTAACTCATCCATCCAATCTTCGGTACGTATACGAGCCTGTTGACTTCATCCGAATGGGATACCATACTGCCTGATCTTCTACTTCCTCTACATTGGGCAGAATATCCTGAATTCAACTAACAACTCTGATGGTCGGAATAGTATCCTGGATCGCATTAGAGGTATAAACCTCTCTCACGGACGTTTTCTCCCCAGTCAACGGTTTATAGATTCGAACCCAGGATCCAGAGGTTATTGGTTCGAATCCTAAATGAGCACCCTAATCATCTTCGGTTTGTGAGAATCTGGAAAACCTTAAAGAAATAGACCTCACAGGCTAATATCCACAGGATCCGAGGTTCGAATCCTGAAAGACACCCCTCAAAGCTATCCTTAAAAGAAAGAAAACGCCCTTTCGGGCGCTTCCTCATCAGTAGCGGGGCTAGGATTCGAACCTAGGACCTTCAGGTTATGAGTTCTAACCCTAAAAAGGGGGGCTTGGACCGTCAGGCTTGGCATCTAAGGGTGGCCTAGTGATTTGCAACTACTCGGAACCCGGCGAGCATTAATTTCAATTATCCTACACGCGAAGAGTCAACCCTGCAAGTGCAGTCGGGGGACAGGACAGGGACACCACTAAGCATTCATACATTCATTCTTCTGGGTAGCACTTGGTAGTTGAATCTGCGCAATAACAGCCGGATGAACTATATTTACGAACGGGAAATTAATCTCATTTGGAATACATAGTTTAGGATCGTTATTGTTAAGACAACGCAAAGAATTTGGGGCATCTATTTACGGAATAGATGCCCCAAGAGATTTAATAACCCGGACTCAGTTCCTATTTAGTTTGGTAAAACGAGGATCTTTGCCGTCATAGTTGGCGCATGGTTGCCACAAACCCAGGTGTAATATCCTGCCTGATCGGCCGCGAATTGCACTTCATACTGTCGACCACGATTCATAGTGATTTCTGCACCGGGCACCTTTGATCCATCAGGCGCTTCCAGCCATGTCGCATGGACATCACCATTCAATACGAAAGTCCGCAGCGTTACCTCATCACCCTGGTTTACAACTAGCTCACCGGGGCTATAGAAGTAGCTCGAAACCTGCCATTTATCAGGGTTGTTGGCGTCAAATTCGCCTGGGGCTGTAAATTTGTAGCCGGTTGAAAGTGAAGCAGGGTCAATCTCGGGCGGTTCAATGCCATCAGTTGCTCCTTTTATCTCGATGACATTGACATCGAACGTCACCGATCCGTTCGAGCCGTGCTGGTGCACCGCCTCAGGCTTGGTCCCACATGCTGCAAGAGCCAAACCGAGTACTAGCACCAGAATGGTTACGACATTAATCTTACGCATGATTTTTCTCCTTCTGAAAGTAAATCTGATAGATCATCCCGAATATCGATATGTCTATTATGTCGGTTCGGGAAGCTTCCCCATAACCATCCTTGGTAATCAAATTCTTCAGACTTTGGTCTGAATGCCTATGGCCAACAGTAACTTCATAAACCATGGATTATGATGGTATAACGTGTAAGTCGCCCTATATTAAAGGAAGATCGCATGCTCGCATTCACACGTGTTCCTTTAGCCCGCCAATTCTTACTCATCAGCTTTGTCATTCTGTTCGTTGGAATGCTCGTAATCGGATCCTTGGTCAGCTTTCAAATTAAAGATGGTGTGCTCAACCGAACAGCTGCACTCACAGCACTCTTTGTCGACAGTTTTATCTCCCCCGAACTCCAAGTATTAAGCGAGGACGAGGCGTTGCCCATCGAGAATCGCAGAGAGTTGGGTCGCTTACTCTCTGAGACCAGTCTCGGCGAGCAAATTGTTTCTTTCAAAGTGTGGTCCCGGGACGGCGCTATTCTCTATTCTCCAAATCCTAGCCTTGTGGGTCGTCAATTTGAACTCGATGACGATATTATCTCGGCGCTTTCCGGCAAAGTCGTATCGTCCATAAGCAATCTCGATAAACCTGAGCATGAACTTGAACGTCTCGCATGGGATCAACTGATTGAGACGTACGCACCGATCAGGAAGACCGGTGGTTCCGAAGTGCTCGCAGTCTCGGAGTTCTACCAGAGTCCCGTCGATTTATTGGCAGAGGTGACCACTGCTCGTTCTCAAGCCTGGTTTGTTGTCGGTGCTTCAACATTAACGATGTACATTCTCTTGGCTGGAATTGTAAATAGGGCCAGCAACACGATCTTGAAACAAGAATTTGAAATGGAGAAACAACTTGCCACACTCAAAGCCTTGTTTGAGCAGAATAAACGACTCCATGAAAGAGCCCTTCGAGCCGGTGCGAGAACGATAATACTTAACGAACTCTATCTGCGAAGGCTTTCTGCGGATATTCACGATGGACCAGGACAGGATTTGGCTCTCGCGTTAATGAAGATAGAAGCCATCAACGATGAACTGGGTGGTGATTCGGCTGTAAAGGGGCCGAGCCCCTGGAGTCTAAGTGTACCGGCAATTTATAAAGCGATATCATCGGCAAACGTCGAGTTGCGCAGGATAGCTACAGGCTTGCGCTTACCCGAATTGGAGGGTCTCGATCTGTCTGAGGTAGTAACCCGAGCTACTCGTGCATTCGAAGAGAAAACAGGACAACAATTGGACCTCATGATTGAGTTAGATATGCAGCAAGTTCCCGCACCCGTCAAGATTACCTTATTCCGTCTTCTTCAAGAGGCGTTGTCCAATTCCTATCGTCACTCAGGAGGAGCCCGTCCTTCTGTAAAGATCTGGCAAGAAGATGCTTGCCTGAAAGCCGAAATCTCTGACATGGGCTCGGGATTTGTCTTGGGTTTCGCTGAGAAGCCCGGTGGGTTGGGATTGGAAAGTATGCGGGAACGCGTTGAATTACTTCAGGGTAATTTTAGCGTTAAGACCGGCCCCGGAGAGGGAACGAGTGTACAAATCGCCTTTCCGATTGACGAAATCACTTACATTATGGATTTAACGAAGTAATTTAGATCGCTCATACAACAGGGAAGAATCGATGGATGAAAACCTTCGCATTATCATTGCCGATGATCACCCTCTGTTCCGAGCTGGTGTCGTCCAAGCACTTGAAGAAGAAACCGGGATTGAGGTTGTCGCCCAAGTAAGTGATGGAAGCGAAGCGCTTCGGATGACGCGGGAGATATTGCCCGACGTCATACTTCTAGATATCGCAATGCCCATAAATGATGGGATTTCGACAGCAGCTGCAATATCTATCTCTTGCCCTGCAACGAAGATTATCATTCTCACGGTATCTGAACACGAGGATGATCTGATGGCAGCCTTCAAGGCAGGAGCGACTGGGTATGTGTTGAAGGGAATATCAGGGCGTGAGCTTGGGAAAGTGGTGAAATCTGTAATCGACGGTGATGTCTACGTCACTCCAAAGCTCGCTTCCGGAATGCTCCTCGAGATGTCAAGACCAAAACCCCGCGATCCTTTGGAGGAACTCACTGATCGTGAGCGAGAGATCCTCCATCTCGTCGCTCAAGGATTGACTAATCGAGAGATAGGTCAGCAACTTTACTTATCTGAAAAAACCATTAAGCACTATATGACAAACGTTCTGCAAAAATTACAGGTCCACAGTCGAGTTCAAGCTGCTCTTCTTGCACAGCAGCACACCCTTGAGGACAAGTGGAAATCTCACGAGGATTAGGCCGCCTCCAGAGCGTTTCGTAAGATCATAACCTTTCTGAATGGTTCTCTGTATTGGTCTCTAGGGAGGAGTGTATGGTTCGGAGGAATCAAGTACAAATTGAACAACTTTCGATTATTGATTAACTCGAGCTCAAGGCGAATTGGAAGGGTGGGTGACATTGAAACCCCAGTCCTGCGCGATAGTGTCCATCAGGTTGATATCGGTATTCGAGCAACTATCTGGTAGGCATCCCTCACTTCACTAACCGGGGGACACCGAACTCATCCAACACAGCAGGTACACGATCCGTTTCGGAGAGATTATCGATGGGTAAGAGTAAGCCTTCGAGCCAAACACGATCAAAACCATTCAGTAGATCAGCGGAGGCCAGGTCAATTTTTCCTTGGATACCCGTTTTGGCCACGGTGTTCTTCGTGAGCGAAGTCATCGTAGGGAGCATTTTGGTTAACCAAACGACCGCGCGTTGTCTCTTCTATAGACGCACCTAATAAGTTAACCCGACGAACGAAAGTAATAAATATAGTTCCATCACACGTCTAATCGGGTATACCTTAATGATGACGATTAAAAGATTAGTGCGTTTGGATCGGTTTATCGGGAGGATTGCGAGAAATGTTTAAAGGTAATGATCAAAAGCGAATTGCGGTCTATTTCGAACATCCGGAATGGTTCAAGCCATTATTTGCCGAACTAAAGCGCCGCGGAATATCGTATGAAAGTCTACTGGCATCCGCACTCCAATATGATCCAACGGTTCGGCTCAGCCCTTACGCTTTAATCGTGAATCGAATGAGCCCCTCTGCCCATACACGCGGGAACGCACATGCAATCTTTTCCACTCTTCATTATCTTTCCTATCTTAAGAGCATCGGCGCGAACGTGCTCAATGGATATGATGCATATCTGCATGAGATCTCAAAGGCGCGTCAGGTAGGCTTACTCGAAACGTTAGGAATGCGCCACCCTAGAGCTCGTGTGATCAACAGCGCGCCTCTGGCCCCCGCCGCTGCTGAGGGACTAATATTCCCCGTAATTCTCAAACCGAATATCGGCGGAAGCGGCGCGATGATTGTTCGCTTTAACTCGATGGAAGAACTTTCCGAAGCAGCCAAAAACGGGAACATTGACCTCGGAATCGATCAAACTGCTCTCATCCAGGAGTATCTTCCAGCTGAGAACGACAGCATCATTCGAGTGGAAGTTTTAGACGGCGAGTTCCTCTATGCTATCCGGCTTTTCCTGACTGAGGGTGAGTTTAACCTATGCCCAGCGGATTATTGTTTGCCCCCGCATATCGAAGGTCGTCTGAGAGATGGAACGGCGGATGGTGTTTCTGATCCCAGGAATCTTGTTGAAGCCTACACCCCTCCCGATGACGTCATAGATGATGTGTTGCGGATTACATCGGCTGCAGACATTGAGGTCGGGGGGGTTGAATACCTGATCAACGAACGCGATGGTGATGTGTACTACTATGACATCAACGCGTTATCGAACTTCGTGGCGGATGCCCCAAACATCATCGGTTTCGATCCATTCCCCAGGCTGGTCGATTTCATCATGAAGCGGGCAGGTATTCGATCTTCGGCCTTCGCTTGATTTCCATAAGACCTGGATTCAACTACGGAGTGCAACTTTGATCAAGAAATTGGATCCCTAAACACAAGGATGCAATATTGTTCCCTCGATGGTGTCTCGATCCAACCCACCACTTCCTGGATTCGAACCAATGATCTAGAGATTATGAGCCTGAATCCGAAATGAGCCCCCTACCCCTTTTCAAATTCCAAGTAACTGTAAAACCTTCAAAAAATCGATCGTACGGACCAATATCCCCGGGGTCCTTAGTCCGCCTGCCCTAGCGGGCTAGGCCAGGGAATCCCAAAATGCACACCTAAACACTGTGTCTTTAAAGAAGAAAACGCCCTTTCGGGCGCTTCTATTCAGGTAGCGGGGCTGGGATTCGAACCCAGGACCTTCAGGTTATGAGATGGAACCCTGAAAAGGGGGCCTTGGACCGTCAGGCTGGTGTTCCAAGGGTGGCCTTGCGATTTTCGACTGCTCGGAACCCAGCGAGCATTAGTTTCAATTATCCTACACGCAGAGAGTCAATCTAGCAAGTGCATTCGGGATATGGAACAGGAACCGCCTCTAGTCTTATTTCGTTTTCCTGTGTTGCACTTGCGAGTTGAATCTACGCAATAATTCAGTTTTTCTATTCCATATTATTGATTAACGATCGTTGCTTGACTCTGTGCTGCAATTTGGCGTTAGTTAATCCTGTTAAATGGATATGGAATATCACCACCAGAAAAAAAGGGGGAGGCGGGGGTGGTTAGCGAAGATGCATCGGTCAAAGCACGATTATTTCCGGAAATAATGACCTCAAGGGACGCCCACGTCCGGTCTAAACCGCTCTGATTATGCTATAGTCAAAACTAGCGGTTGAGAAGTTGTGAATCGGTAGATTGAAGTGTAAGACCCCGGCACAAACAGACGGGAACCGTCCTAACGAACGTGCATGGGGGGATTGGTAAAGGGGACGTTCGATGGTAATCACAGTCGCAAGCATGAAGGGCGGAGTTGGTAAATCGACTCTATCTACGATGCTTGCAAAGTTCATCGCAGAGCAGCGTGGAACTCCGGTAACCGTCGTCGATCTGGATCCACAACGAGGAGCAACCATACTCCTGCTCGGGGCCAGCCATTTAAAGAAGGATGCAGGTCCGGGCATATACGACATCCTCAAGAGCGAACTGGACAATATCCCCTCGACAGAGCTGTTTTTCCAATCTCGTGAGTTTTCTCCATACAACGAGCTGATCCGCGTGGTCCCGTCCGATGCCTCCCTGGCGCGATTGAGAGGGCCTGAAATACCGAGGGAGTTGCTTTCTCTGGCTCTACGGGATGCCCCGATCGAGGAGGATGAATGCGTCATCGTGGATACCAGCCCGGATGTCACCTTCTGTGAGATGGGGATACTGGCGTCGGACATCCTGTTTGTCCCCATCACCATGTCGCATCAGTCCGGGGTTCCCACGTTAAACACCTTACAGGCAGCAATGTATGAAGAGAAGGAGATCGGCGGATTGATACCGACTCTCCTCGGAAGGGCAAAGTGGCAGGCGGCAAGGGTCGAGGCATGGCGGGAATCGCTCCTACAGACCGACCTGGTCAAGAGGCGCGGGATCGACGTGCTTCCAGCGATGCCGTTCAGCCACAGCATCCCGTCCGGGAAGTGGCGCTGGGGAAAACTGCCAAAAGGATGCACGAAAATGCTGGATGCGATCTATGACAAATTGTTCGGGGAACATGCATCCGTAGTCGAAGAAATAGATGAAGAGGCGGTATTGGTTGAAGGGGTGGTAGCAGCATGAGCACATCCATCAGGGGGAGAACGATTGACCGAAGTACAGTACAGGAGCTGGGGGGCTTGGAACTGGGCGACCTGGAAAAAGCCAGCAACAATGTAAAGAGGATCGATCGAGGGGCTCGCCTGGAACGGTCCATCCTGGAGATCCCCTTGGCGAACATCGAAGGTGAAAGCCCGATGCAGACACGGGAGATCACCTTTGACCTGAATGTCTATGAGGAAGATGAAGAACTACTCAACAGCGTCAAGAAATACGGCGTACTCGAGCCGATCATGGTCAGTAGGGCGAGTGCCTCCGGAGAAGAACGGGTATACAATGTTATCTTCGGGCACCGCCGTATAGCTGCAGCAAAGATGGCCGGACTATGCACCATCCCGGCGATTATAGCCAAGAGCAGCGATAAAGTTCATTTATTGACGGTGGCAGAGAACACTGGGGGACGGAGTTTGACACCCTACGAACGGGCTATTGGTCTCGTTCGATGGAAAGAGATCAATCCCGAAACAACCCAAGTTGACCTTGCAAAGGAAACCGGCGTCAGCCAGGGGACGGTTTCGAACCTGCTCGCCGCATACGAAGAATCCACACCCGCCTTGCGCGGGTTGTTTGCTTCCGGGATGGCTCCCAGGGCCGTAATTGAGCTGCAGGAAGTCTTCGCACGATCACCCGAGGAAGAGCAGGTAGAACTGGCACAACAATTGGATGGGGCTACGAAAAGGGAGATTCAGTACATCAAGGAACTTCTCGATCAAGGCGTCAGTCCCGAGATTGCTGTAGACACGATCGGAACCAGTCGTTCAAAATCAAAAGAGAGACTTGCGCACCAAAAGCCGCTGGAGGATGAAGGCCAATTGCGAGCACTGGCCGAATTGACAGGGGTATCTATCCAAAGCGTCAAGAGACTGGCTGGAAAAGCCAGGGCACAGGAAGCAAGTTTTGAAGCACTTCAGCTGGCATGTTTGTATGTGGCCAAGGGAGGGAAAAGCCGCAATCAGATGTCCATTGCCTCGAAGCTGGCAGAGAACGGGAAGATCAACAAGCTATTCGCCCAGCTCTTGAAGTTGGAGCGAAAGGCACGAGAAGTAATTGAGAACACAAGGGATGAAAAGGAAATAGATTTCCTCAACACACTCTTCATTCACGACGGGGGATAAATGGGGATTCATGCCAGCGTTCGCGATCACCTGAACGCACTTGAGCCTGCACCTGACTGGGTTATCTCGCTAGGGGAGATGATCCAGAGGGCGGATGCATGCTCTACGGCGATCGCCGCATCCAGGGCGCGTGATCTGAGCCAGCTGGACGGTATCAGCGAGGCCGTGGAAGGTATTGCAAGGGGCTGGGAGATCCTGATGGCTTCTGACCTTTCAACACTCACACCCCTGCAAAGGGAAACCATAGAACTCATAGTGTCCAATATTACAAAAAGCCTGGGAGCAGGGCTTCTAGATTCAGGGAGGATGGAAAAATGACCGTTAACCGTACGCTTCTCATCATTGGCATCGTGCTTGCCATCATCGGTGCGTCTTTAGTGTTCGTGCTCAATCTGACTTTCGCACCACCGACAGATTTCATCATAGCCGCAAGAGAGAATATTTCAGCAGGCACCAAGTTGAGTGATCTGCCTGAGGATGCGTTTGTCCAGGTGCCCGTGCAGTTCACCAACAGCAGCGCTCGATTGATGCTCGATGGTGTCGCTCAGCCGCAGGATCTCCTAGCAATGCGGACTGCGGGGGCGGTAGTGATTCAGGATATCTATAAATATCAACCGCTAACATTGGGTTCGGTTGTCAGTCCGGACAACCCGGCTGCCTCAAGATTAACTCGCCTGGGCTTGGATGACGCGGGACTGGTCGTGATCACTATACCCGGGGATAACACCAACGTGCCTGAAGGTATCCAACCCGGTGACAGGATCGACCTGGCTATCGCCATTACGGATGTGAACGAGATCCTGGCACTGACCGAGGAAGAAGAAGCAGCCGGGACCCTTACTGCTCTCCCAGGAACTTCACTGACGGGCATCCCCAACGAAGCGCTGGCTGCGGTTCTCGCCGAGGCCGGATATATCGTCGAAGCACCGGAAGGTGGGCCCGTGGCCGGTCTGGAACCCACACCAACTCCCGAACCAACACCGGAAGGATCCGTACTCCGGGAGCCTGTTACCAAAATACTGGTGCAGGGTGCACAGGTGGTCAATGTGCGTCGTGACAAATCCCTGGCTGCCGTCAGCCAGGGAGGAGAGGCGACCATCGTGCAGGGCGATATGACAGGACTCGACGTGGTCATCCCAAGGGAGGCATTCGAGTTTGTCACCATGGCCATGAACGGCGGGAACCTGCAGATCGCCTTGCTCTCACCGCTGGTTGGTGAAAGCAGCGATGAACCCACGCTGGGCGCCTCCCTGCAGGACTTCCTAGATGTCTTTATCCAGGATCGCGAAACTCTTACGGAAGAAATTGCAGATTAAGAGCAGCGTCAACACTCTGTAGCCAAGAAATGAGGTCCCACCCATGACCGAACAAGAAAACGAACATTTAACCGCGCTGCTTTTCGCACGACCAGAGATATCCACCCAGATGATGGGGGTCATGCACATGGCCAGTGATAGGAAGGTGGTGCTGGCAACCTTCCTACCGATCTTCGACCTGGCAAACGCCGCCAAAGTGATGCAGCAGCTAGCACCGCAGGTTGTCATTATCGATGCCAAAGTTGAGGGTTTCAGCCTCCCGCAGATTGTGGATCTCAAACAAAATGCAGTTGCGCCTTTTGTGGTTGTCGGCCTGGCACAGGCTGGATCCAGCGAAATGGAAGAAATGCTCGGAGTCGGCTTGGACGCAGCCTACCCGCTGCCCCTGAGCCAGCAGACCTTCGTGCGGATGGACGAAGAACTCCCTGAGAAATACAAAGAAGTTGCACAAAGCTGGGGCAAAGGTGCCTGGGGCGCTGCAGCACCCGAGGCCATCAAAGCGGCCACAGCCGCTGCTGGCGGAACGGCATGGGAGAAACAGGCCATCGCCTCATGGTCGCCAAAGGGAGGCGTTGGAAAGACCGTCGTCGCATGTGAACTGGCCGCAATGCTTGCCGCCATTGGTGGTCGGGAGGTGGCATTGATTGATGCCAACATGAATGGCGGTCATATCAAAACTCGCCTGAACATCGACGCTCCCTATGGATTGCTGAATGTCGCCTCGACCTATCACACACACAAAGGGCACCCCTCCCTGGAATCAGATGCGGTCAACAAGCTCAAGACCTACTTGATCCCCATGCCAGGAACGCCCAACCTGAAAGTGATACCAGGCGTGCTCAACATGGAGCAGTCGCTCAACGAAGCCGTTGTGGGCGATGCCGGCATCGAATTCATGAACTGGCTGATCGCAACACTCAAGCGCCAATTTGATTTCGTCATCATAGATCTGGGAAGCTCGATCAACGTGGGCGTGCACCAGGGTACTGTCCGCAGTGTCGATTACATCATCGCACTTTGCGAGCCCGATTTGACGAGTGTGGCTGACGTGAAGGAAAGCGTACACCGAAGCATCATCAGCCGTATGGGAATGAACATCAATCGCTTTGGCCTGGTGATCAACAAATGGCAGGATGGGCTGGGCGTTTCCTTGAAGGAAGCTTCAAAGTATGCGGGTGTCACCGCGATGGGCATCATCCCCAATGACCCCACGGGAAATGTGACCCTCGCGGGGAATGAAGGTCAATCCTATGTAGCCAGATTTGCAAATAAGAAGCGAAATCCAAAAGAAACAGAACAGACGCTGCATGGGTTCGCCTCACTGGCTGGACAGTTTTATGCACCCATAGCAGCCGCATGGTCCGAGCGATTGAAAAGAGCAGGCAAGAGAGGCATCTTCCGAAAAGGATGAAGGGGATGAATAATGGAGTTTGAGGACACCCACGCCGCAAAAGCTGCTGGGATAGAGAGAAACGAGAGCGGTGCAGATCCATATCAGGCGGTGCTCGATCGAATCCGGGTGCAGCTTTCCAAAGAGTTCACCGCTGACAAGCTTGCGAACGCTGGTCCGGGGGTAACCGAGGCGGCGACAAGAGTCGCGGCCCAGCAGTACCGGGATTACAACCAGGATGCGCTTACAAAGACAATGCCGCGCCTGATGATCCCTGAAGAGCAGTTCATCGACATGGCACTGGCGGAACTCCTGGGTATGGGCGCGATCGACACTCTGCTCAAAGACGAAACCATCGAAGATATCGCTATCAATGGACCGGACGAGGTCATGGTCTATCGGCATGGGGGATGGGAGATCGAGAACGTCGCCTTCCCCTCTCCGGATCGTCTGCTGGAGATCCTGAACCGGGGACTGGCTCACTCCAATCGTAAAGCCAATATGGTGACACCTATTGCAGACGCGGTGCTGCGAGGGAAAGAGCGGATAAGCGTGGTGACTTACCCGGTCGCAACCCCCCACCCCACTGCGGTCATTCGTATCCCACGGGCAAAGAACATCAACCTGGAAGATATGGTTGTGCCATATGAGGGAGAGCAGGCGGCACGTACAAATGGTGATGTGAGCGATTACGCCAGCCTGATGGATGGAGACATGGAAGGACTCCTCTCCCCGAAAGCAGCCGCATACCTGCACGCGGGGGTGTTGGCGGGTTCGAATATCGTCGCGGTGGGACCCACCGGATCCGGCAAGACAACACTGCTGATGGCGCTGGGACGCAAGATACAAAAAGGCGAGCGGATTCTGATCATCGAAGATACGCCTGAGATCGACCTGCATCCCGGCGAGTCGGCGCCTAATAACGTGCTGTACTTGAGAACCCGACCCTCGACGGTGGAGGGTTTGGATCCGATCGAACAGGAAGATCTTGTCAAGCTGGCACTGCGTCAGCGGCCGGACGCCCTGACACTGGGCGAGGCACGAGGACCGGAGGTGTTCGACCTGCTGAACGCACTGAATACAGGACATAAAAACGG
>Ga0255054_10001472_pt1 | contig 13835 bp, 12 predicted proteins | sample JV7_2_23_MG_FD_188634 | JGI IMG/M metagenome (GOLD analysis project Ga0255054, IMG submission 188634) | Seawater microbial communities from Jervis Inlet, British Columbia, Canada - JV7_2_23 | ecosystem: Environmental > Aquatic > Marine > Inlet | place: Canada: British Columbia | collected...
CGACGGAAAAGGACCTATTACCGGCGACATGATCGACATGCCTCTGGAGCGAAAGGCCCCCGGTGTGATCTATCGTCAGCCGGTGAATGAGCCGCTGCAAACCGGTTTGAAGCCCATCGATGCCATGATTCCCATTGGACGTGGACAACGGGAGCTGATTATTGGTGATCGCCAGACAGGGAAGACGGCCATTGCCATTGATACCATCATCAACCAGAAAGAGTTCTACGAGAAAGGCGAGACCGTGTACTGTATCTATGTGGCCATAGGACAAAAAGGTTCAACGGTTGCCAATATTCAGAAGACCCTGGAGGAGGCTGGAGCCATGGACTATACAGTAATAGTATGTGCCACAGCGGCAGATCCTGCGGCCCTGCAGTTCTATGCTCCCTTTGCCGGTTGCTCCATTGGTGAGTTTTTCAGAGATACCGGAAGACCGGCATTGATTATATATGATGACCTCTCCAAGCAGGCTGTGTCTTATCGTGAAGTGTCACTCCTGTTAAGGAGACCCCCGGGACGTGAAGCCTATCCCGGTGATGTATTTTACCTGCATTCGCGTCTGCTGGAACGTGCTGCCAAGATTATCCAGTCCGATGAGATTGCCAGAGAGATGAATGATCTTCCAGAGCAGCTAAAACCGCTTGTTAAAGGAGGTGGTTCATTGACCGCACTTCCCATTATTGAAACACAGGCTGGTGATGTAAGTGCCTATATTCCAACCAATGTGATCTCAATTACAGATGGACAGATCTTCCTGGAATCAAATCTTTTTAACGCTGGTGTACGTCCTGCCATTAATGTGGGCATTTCTGTATCAAGGGTTGGGGGTAATGCCCAGATTAAATCCATGAAGAAAATTGCCGGTACTTTAAAACTTGATCAGGCCGTGTTCCGTGAGCTGGAAGCATTCTCCAAGTTTGGCTCCGACCTGGATGCTGCCACCAAGGCTGTACTGGATAAGGGAAGCAAAAATGTTGAGATATTGAAGCAGGCTCAGTATGCTCCCATGGCTGTGGAGAAACAAATTGCTATTATTTATTGTGGAACCCAGGGTTTGCTGTCTGATATCCCGCTGGAAAAGGTGAAAGAATTTGAAACCGAGTTCCTGGAGTATATGGAACTGAAGCACAAGGATGTGCTGACAGCTCTTGCACAGGGAAAATTATCGGATGATATAACCGGCGCACTGATTAGTACAGCCAATGAAATTGCTGAGAAATTTAAGTAATTCTTAATGGCAAGTTTGAAAGAAATACGGGAGCGCAAGGTCTCGGTGGCATCCACCATGCAGATCACCAGTGCTATGAAGATGGTCTCTGCTGCCAAGCTGAAGAAGGCGCAGGATGCCATTGTGCAGTTCAGGCCTTATGCTGAGAAACTGCAGGAGATTCTGGCCAGTGTTGGTGACAGTATTAAGGATGATGAGGACAATCAGTATGCTGTACAGCGTGATAAGGAGCGAATCCTCCTGGTCCTGATTACCTCCAACCGGGGATTGTGTGGAGCATTTAACTCCAATGCCATCAAAGCCACTATTCAAAGAGCACTGACCACTTTTGACAGGCAGATGATGGCGCGCCAGGTTGATTTTATTGCCATTGGGAAGAAGGGTGCTGATTTTCTGCGTAAGAAGGGATACAATGTGATCTTCGAGGGCAGTGAATTATTCGATGATCTTACATTTGATCGCGTGGCTAAAATTACCAACATGATCATGGGGCTGTTCACCGACGGCGATTACGACCATGTGGATGTGATTTATAACCGTTTCAAGAATGCGGGAACTCAGATTCTTACGGAAGAGCAGTTCCTTCCTATCGAAGTTGATCAGCTGGCAGAAGAGGCTGGTCCGGTTTCCAATGTGGATTATATTTTTGAACCGACCAAGGAATATATTGTAGAGGAACTGATTCCCCGCTCACTGAAGCTGCAGTTCTACAAGGCCATCCTGGATTCACATGCATCTGAGCATGGTGCGCGTATGACTGCCATGCATAAGGCGACAGACAATGCCGCCGAGCTCCTGAAAGAGCTGAGTCTGCAGTTCAACAAGGCCCGGCAGGCAGCCATTACCAATGAAATCCTGGAGATTGTTGGTGGCGCTGAGGCCCTGAAAGGTTAAGTTTTAATTTCGATAATATCAGGACGAATGGTTCTAGGCAAGAAAACTGTCTTGGCAGTATCCCTCCTGAGTGTCGCTCTCTTCGACGCAAGAGCTCAAAATGGTGTATGTCCACCATCTTCAAGATTCCAGTAGTACTTACATGTAGCACATACCAGGACTGCGACAAATCCCAGCATGGATCAGGTTGTGGAAAGCATTGATTACTCCTATTATGATATGCTCTGGCTGGGTGGTGACATGGCAGTATCTTCCTCGCTGGATGATATAACTATGAATCATATAGATTCCATCCTGGATGTGGGTAATGAAAATACTTTGTGGGCACTGGGAAACCATGATTATGCAGATCTGACCGGATTTCGGCCTATACGAACAGACCGGCTTACTACGCCTATTTTAAAGACAAGATTACTTTTCTGGTACTTGATACCCAGGATAGTTTGAGTAATATTATTGATGAGCCGCTGGAATTATTCAATAGTGTAACAGATACCCTGCAGACCACGACTCACCTTGTGATTTTGCATCATAAGTTAATCTGGATGTATGGTGACAGTTATTTGCAAACCTATATCAACAGCATTCCTAACGGGGGTTTCGGAGATTGTTTTTACTGTATAAATCCTAATAATTTCTATGTGGATCTCTATCCTAAATTACTGGAACTTGAAGCCAAAGGGATTGAGGTGATTTGTGTTGCAGAAGATATTGGTTTTCGCACCAATGAATTTGCGTACACAACTCCTGAAGGAGTGCAATATCTTGCTTCAGGAATTGATGCAGGTAAAAGCTATAACCAGGCTCTTATATTTAGGCATGATGTAGTTAATGACAGCCTAAGTTGGACATTCAATCTCCTGTCAGACCTCCTTATTCCAAGGGATACAGCTGTGCCTGTCTTGCATTCACTTTCCATCACTCCAGATGTGGTTGAAAAGGGTGATTCCATACGAATCTTATTCGAGATAGAAGATACCCTCTCCGGCATTGATGAAATCAAGATTGATATTGTGAATCCTATCCGAAAACATCGTTTTGCAATTGACTCACATCTAAGAGATTGGATTTTTTTTGGGGAGCATCTGTATGCATACGATATGCCTATTCCGGATTCAGCACGCAGCGGGATATGGTATGTAACGGATATAAGCATCATGGATTCAGCTGGAAATGTGCTGTGCTTAAGTAGGAGTGATTCCGTATTGGCAACTTTTACAATTACTGGTCCGACTGGTATTTCTGAAGAAAACAGACCTGAATTACACCTCTATCCAAATCCCAGTTCGGGGATCGTCTTCTGGTCAGCTGGCCCAGGAATTATTGGTATTGATGTATACAATCAAATTGGCGAAGTCATTATCACCAATAAATCCCCTGAATACAATTATATTGATCTTAGCCAGGAAGCTCCTGGTCTTTATCTCATACGTTTCTTATATTCAGGAGATCAAATTATCATGAAGAGAGTACTCATCTACTAAAAGAATCTAAGCTGAGAAAAACCTATGTCATATTTCTGTTCGCACTAATTCTGATAGCTCAGGGTTTTGAAGTAAAGGCCCAGCTTCTTATTAATGAATTTGTTGCATCCAACTCATCCGGGGGTTACTATGATGCTGAATACGAAGACTATCCCGATTGGCTTGAAATTTATAATGCCTCTGATATCCCCATTGATATCTCTTATTATTATTTGACAGATGATCTGGACGAGCCAGATAAGTGGATCATCCCCGAAGGAAATGTAATAGCAGCCCGGGGATACCTGTTGTTTCTGGCAGACGACAGGAATATCGAGAATCATACAAGCTTTAAGCTCAGTGCAGATGGTGAGTCAATAGCTCTTTCAAACAGGTATAAAGTCATTGTAGACTCTGTTATATAGTCCAACCTGGGAAAGGCCATAACATATTGACAACTAGTGATATAATGTTGATAAAAGGTTGATTTATAGTAATTTTATTTGCAAGGTTCTTCCGAAATTGGGTTAAAACCTGCAAAATCGGAAAAACAGACAAGTCCCCGCAGTTGCATATGTACCAGGTTCCCATCATTCAGTTTATCAATAAGGAACATGAACTCTATCAGCTATCCGAGCGGATCAATTGGGATGAGATTGAGCAGGATCTAACTGAATATTACTGCGTTGACAATGGTCGGCCATCGATACCTATCAGGAAAATAGTTGGAGTTGTATTGCTGAAAAGGATGTTCAATGAGAGTGATGAAGGTGTAGTTGACCGGTGGAAAGAGAACCCTTACCGGCAGCACTTCTGTGGTGAGGTTAATTTCCAACACAACTGGCCCTTTGATCCCACAGAACTGATCAAGTTCAGGCACCGTCTGGGAGAGAAAGGTATTGAGCGGATCCTGAAAATCTCCATTGATCTGTATGAGAAGAAGGAGGTTCAGGAAAAACAGGTATTGGTTGATTCCACCGTACAGGAGAAGAATATTACCTATCCCACCGATCCCAAGCTACACAAAAAGATCATTGAGAAATGCAGGGCTATTGCAAAGGAAGAAGGTGTTGTCTTGCGTCAGGGTTACAAGCGCACATTGAAGCAGCTGATGATCGATCAGCATTTTCGTGAGCATCCCAAGAGGCGCAAGAAAGCCAATGCAGCAACCAGGAAGATAAAGGTCATTGCTGGTCGTGTAGTCAGAGATCTGGAGAGAAAACTGAATACTGAGCAGTTAGAACGATATGAGCAAGACCTGAGTCTTTTCCATCGTGTGTTGAAACAGGCACAGAAAGACTCGAATAAGATCTACAGCCTTCATGAACCTGAAGTAAGGTGCATAGCCAAGGGCAAAGAGGCAAAGAAATACGAGTTTGGCAATAAGGTATCCATAGCAAAAACCATGAAATCGGGGATCATCGTTGGAGCCCTATCCTTTAGCGACAATCCCTACGATGCCAACACCCTGGATCCACAGTTACAACAGATAGAGAGGCTTACCGGAAAGCTTCCCAAAACGGCCATTACAGACCGGGGATACAGAGGGAAGAAGAAAGTGTTGGGAGTTGAAATCCGCATACCAGGCAAGCTGCCGGCAAAGGCTACCAATTATGAGAAACAGAAGGCACGCAAGTACTTCAGGGCCAGAGCGGGTATTGAACCTGTGATCGGACATGTAAAACATGACCATAGAATGATCAGGAATTACCTCAGCGGTACCCAAGGTGATGCAATTAATACTTTACTGGCAGCTACAGGGTTCAATTTGATGAAGATGTTAAGGAGGATCAAGGCAGAAACTGTTGTATTGTGCCGATATTTTTATGGAGCCTTGGTACACTATACGAATATTATAACCTGGAGCAGGGAAAACCAATGGGTTTTTAAGGCTTAACTATATAACTCAAGTTGCTATTTAAATTACAGTTCTTGAAATGGCGTATCCAATAATGAAGATTACCACTTTCAATATGAAACCATATTCAGTTACCGCAGGGATCTTTTTTGGTAAGAAATTAGCGATTTCGCTGAACGTTGTTTCAATTCTTTTTCTCATTGTTGTTATAATGTAATCGATATATGGCTCATGTTGCCTTTTTAATTTTGATGTTCTTTGTACCAGCAGTTCAATGCCTTCGGCATCCTTTAGCATATCCTCGATTACGTAATTTGTATATGCGGCATCAGCATAGATCTTACTACCGGGAGGAAGCAAGAAAGACATTTGTTTCAAAGCATTTGAATCATGGACCTGCCTGGTAAAAAGGTATATTCTACGGGGATCCCATCGGCAGTGCAAAGCACATGAACATTGTACCCATAGAAGTATCTACGCATGGATACCTTCTTAACTCGGTAAATCTCTCCCTGGATTAGCTTTGAATTTGCAATACGGATATTATCACATGTATGTATGGGAAGACTATCAATGGAATACTCTGAACTGATATTTAGTTCCTATATCAAAGCGGATAGTTGGAAGAACAAGTCGACAACTAGCTCACGAATTTGCTTTTACTCAGCATATGTTTTACCATTCCAGTGGAACTCATAAAGCCCATGGCTTTTTCATGATGACCCGAGAAATATATAGCCGAAACGAGGACTGTTGTAATAACCTCTGCACCAGACATATTTCTATTTGTAGGTTCATTGTTTTCAAGATCTTTAAGCAGATCATCAATAAATACGTAAATTGCAATACACTTATTAATCATAATCCTTCAGGTTTTTGTGTTTGGCGACCTTAATCTGGAGGATTTTTTATATTTTCAATTAATTATACGCTTTATAAACCCCATTGTTAATATCTTACGCGATAATGTTAATCGACCTAAAGAATGACAGATTGAGCCTGACGAAGTTGGTTAACAACACCCTTAAAATTGTTAATACTACTCGGTTTTTACGTTCCAAAGTCATTGTCATATATCGTTATAGCTAGCAACTAGAGTTATATAGTCTTTTTGTAATATGGAAATATTTCTTTTTATATCTGAAAAAGAATTGGCTGTGATAAACGCAATTAGGGAAACACCTCCTAAAAAAGTAGGGTTTTTCTCCATTCGATTTCGGAATTCTCCCTATCCTACCGGTAATTTCCCCACATATATTTGCTGATATATTTACAGTCATGATAAAAATGAAAAATGTTTTCAATAAGAAGTCGAATTGCAAAACTATTCTGGTACTGGCTGAGTGCCAGCAAGGGGCTTTGAAAGCAGGCCGGTATGCGATAAAACATTTATATGATCCTCAAACCCGGGTTATACTTCTGCGGACATTTAAATCCCCAAAATTCGGGTTAACTATGATCAGAAATCTTCCTTCGATATTAAAAGACATTTCAAAGGAAGATCTTACAATTTTAAAAAATACATTCATAAAAGAATTTGGAATTCCGTCTGATAGCATAGTTAAGTTGGCAATGGAAGGCGATCTCACAACGATTGCACAACAGGAATTCAGGAACTGTGATAATCTCTTAGTGGTTATCGGAACAGACAGTACCCACTTATATAGTAAAAATCCCTACAAGCAGATATTATCTTTTATGACAATTACGGGTATCCGCCCTATCTTCCTGATAGATGATAGTATCACGCGTATTGACCGTTCCAAAATTCTTGTAATTTCGGAGAATGAGGACAACATGCCTGAAAGATTTAAAGATTTCCTTATTAATATTTCTGAAAGGGATAATATACCTGTTGAATATTTATCAGATGAGAATTACAACAATGCTTCATTTCCTGAATGAAGCACTAGCAATTTCTCGAAAGAAGATATGGAATAAGAATTGAAAGAAGTAGAGATTAATAACAGAAGGGCAGATGAAATACACGCCTGAAGTAAAAAAAATACTGACTCCTGTTCCTTTAGGCAGTGATTGTAGAATTGCAATACAACAGGCTATGATCTTTCACGAGGTTTATGGTTCTGAGATTATCCTACTACATGTTGAAACTGAGTTTTCATTTTTTCACAGATTATTAAAGCCTAATCGATTAAAAAAACATATAAAAAGGGCGCAAAAGAAGCTGAAGAAATATGCAAGAAATTATTTTGGTGGTGAAATACCTGATTTCATAAGTATGCAGATTAGTACAGGAGAGCTAATTCAGGAAATTCTCCACGCTGCGAAGAAAACGAAATGTGATTTGATTATTATAAGTAAAGGGGAGCGAATAGTTACAAGACTAAGCTTTCTGAAAAATGAAAATGCAGATAAACTTATCTCTGGTGCAGTATGTCCAGTCTTAACTATTTCTGGAAAGCATATTGAAAAAGGCATTAAGGATATCCTGATTCCGGTTGACTTCACGAAAAAGATCACCAATAAGGTAGCCTGGGTAAAGTACCTTGCTAAAAAATTCAATTCAAAAGTACATGTCATTTCGGTGCTTGACCTGGATATTGCTCTATTAAAAAGCCTGGCATACCGGAAGGGATTGGAAATTGAAAACTCCATAAAGGAGGTGGGGCTGGAAGTAAACGTAGAATTAGTTAAGGCCGATAACCGTTCAATGCATGATGTGGTATTATCGCATATTGGTGAATTAAATCCGGACCTGGTATTATTGATGACCCATCAGGAGTCCATCCTTTTTGATAATTATATCGGAAAATTTGCGAGTGAAATAATTCATAGGTCTGAGAACCCGGTTTTTAACCTGGTTCCCAGAAAAGAGACTCTTATCGGAAATCTTTTTGATTCTTTCGATACCCAGAAGAAAAGCTGGCAGGATATTAATTTGAAATAACATTCATAATTTACTATGGAATATAACAATAAAATAAAAAATCTGACGGATAAGATTTACCGTGAAGGAATTGAAAAAGCAAACGAAGACGCTCAGCTCATCATTTCTAAATCTGAAGAAAAAGCTGTATCAATTATTGATGATGCGACGAAGGAAGCGGAAAAGATTGTAAATCAAGCCGAAAAAGAGGCTTTAAGTATTGCTGAACGTATAAAGACAGAGCTACGGCTTTCCTCACAGCAATCACTGGGCGTCCTCAGAAAGGAAATCACTGAACTCATTCAGACAAAAGTTCTTAAAGAACCTTTGCAAAAAGCATTTGAGGATCATGAATTTATGAAAAAAATGCTGGAAATAGTGATCAAGAAATGGAATCCCAGTGAAGGAGATTCCGGATTGGATGTTCTCCTGCCGAAAGATTTATTGGAAGAGACCGAACAATATTTTACAGAAAAAACAAGTGAAATATTGAATAGCGGATTGTCCTTAAGTGGCGATGAAGATCTGAAAAAGGGTTTTGAGATTTTACCTAAAAATGGCAATTACACGATATCTATAACTGATTCTACATTTGAGGCCTTTTTGAACGAGCATTTCAAAGAAAGAATTGTAGAGTTTTTGTTTAAAAAGGATAACTAATGTCGCAAAGAAGGTACCATTATCTTGTTGCAGGTCTGCCTGATCTTTCATTTGAAGAACAAAAACAACCCATCAGTTTCTTGGAATTTTATGAGGAATTGGAAAATCACCTGCATCCTGACGATTATGAGCAGGTAAGGCTTGTATTGCTGATTTATGACAATAAAAATCTTATCAGCTTTTTGAAAACCGGTGAAACTGACTATCAATTTGCGGGGAACTATGATGCCGAAACATTCAGGGATCAGGTTGAGAAGTTATCTGCCATTTTACCGGAGAAAGATATATTGCCCGGATATATGGTTGATCTTATTAAAAATCATTACGATGATGAGTCAGTTACAGACTCCGGTATATACGAGAAGATTTTGGCTGAAGGCTATTATAATCATGTTATGAAAACAGGAACTCCATTTTTGAAAAAGATGACAGAGTTTGATTATAACATGAGTAATCTTTTAGCTACACTGCAAACCGGAAAGTATAATCTTTTTCAGAAGGAAATTATTGTAGGAGATAATTATTTAGCTAACTATTTAAAGAGGGTCGGGGGAAAAAATGTTGTACCGGATTCAGAATTTGAGTTCTTCAATGAGATCATGGGATATGCAGGCAATCAATCTTTTACTGAAGCTGAACGCAAGTATGATATGCTTCGTTGGAAAATAATTGATGAGGCTATATTTTTTGAGATGTTCAGTAATGACTGGCTTTTAGGGTATTTGTTAAAGCTTTTTATAATCAGACGATGGGCAAGTCTTGATCATGATTCAGGTGAACAGAACCTGAGAAAAATGATAGCTCATATAAAGGAGAAACCGGAAATTATTTAAATTCAAATATGAAATGGCTAGTACAGGAAAGGTAAGAGGAATCATAGCAAACCTGGTTATTGTTGAGACCAACGAAACCGTTGCTCAAAATGAGATATGCATGATTTTGCATAGAGAAGAAAGATTGATGGCCGAGGTGATAAAGATCAACGGCAGTAATATTTTTGTGCAGGTGTTTGAAAGTACACGTGGATTGAAGGTGGGTACCACAGTCGAATTCACCGGGAAGATGCTTGAGGTTGCACTGGGTCCCGGGATATTATCCCGTAATTATGACGGTTTACAGAATAATCTCGATTCTATGGAAGGTGTATTCCTTAAAAGGGGAGATTATACCGCTCCTCTCGATGAGAGCAAAGAGTGGGAATTTAAACCTCTGGCGGAGGACGGTCAGGAGGTAATGGCAGGAGACTGGCTTGGTGAAGTCAAAGAGAACCAGATTGTACATAAAATCATGGTTCCATTTAGTTTTGAAGGTACATATAAAGTAGAATCCATTGTTTCAAAGGGCTCCTACAAAATCAATGACTGCATAGCCACGCTGAATAATGGTTCCGTCTCCTCACTATCTGTTACAATGGTCCAGAAATGGCCGGTCAAGCTCCCGCTTAAGTCATACAGGAATAAGCCCCGTCCTTTCAAAATATTGGAAACAGGCGTTCGTGTTATTGATACGATGAACCCCATCGCGGAAGGCGGTACAGGTTTTATACCCGGGCCATTTGGATGCGGAAAAACAGTTCTCCAACATGCCATATCCAAGCAGGCAGAAGCAGACATAGTAGTCGTAGCGGCCTGTGGGGAAAGGGCAAATGAGGTAGTGGAAATCTTCAAAGAATTTCCGGAACTGGAGGATCCCAGAACCGGTCACAAACTTTTAGAAAGAACAACTATAATCGCAAACACATCAAATATGCCTGTAGCTGCCAGGGAAGCATCTGTTTATACAGCTATGACTCTGGCAGAGTATTACCGAAATATGGGACTAAAGGTTCTTCTCCTTGCAGATTCAACCTCCCGTTGGGCTCAGGCATTAAGGGAAATGTCGAACAGGATGGAAGAACTACCTGGTCAGGATGCATTCCCGGTTGACCTGCCGGTTATTATATCAAGTTTTTATTCCCGTGCCGGATTTGTAGAGCTTAACAACGGGGAGGCTGGTTCTATCACGTTTATCGGGACCGTATCGCCGGCCGGAGGGAACCTGAAAGAACCGGTAACTGAAGGAACTAAAAAAATTGCCAGGTGTTTTTATGCACTTTCACAACAGCGTTCTGACGGTAAGAGGTATCCTGCTGTTGATCCTATCGATAGCTACTCTAAATATATAGAATATGAAGAAGTTATTGCGTATTTTAAAGAGAATGTCTCGGATGTGTGGCTCGATATGGTTTCCTACACAAAAGATATACTAATTAAGGGCAGAGAAGCTCAGGAGCAGATAAACATCTTGGGAGATGATGGTGTTCCGGTTCATCACCATGTCCTTTTCTGGAAAACGGAAGTCATAGATTTTGTGATCCTGCAACAGGATGCATTTGATCCAATAGATCAAATGACTCCCATGGAACGGCAAAAATATATGCTGGAAAAAGTTCTGAATATCGTGAAAATGAATTTCAATTTCGAAAACTTTGAAGAAGTTGGTTCCTACTTCAGAAAGGTGATAAATTCCCTGAAGCAAATAAATTATTCGGAATTTAAATCGGATCAGTTTCACAAGTATGAGAGTGAATTAGAATCTATAATTAATGAAAAGAAGGTTGCATAATGGAAAAAATAGCTTTTCAAAAGATATATACAAAGATCAGCAAAATAACAAAGGCAACTTGCTCTTTGATAGCGGAACATGCAGGTTATGAAGAGCTGGCTTTAATACACAAAAGACTGGCTCAGGTAGTAAAAATAATAGATAAGGAAGTGACACTCCAGGTTTTTGCAGGCACTGAAGGTATCCCTACAAATGCTGAAGTCATATTCCTTGGCCGACCTCCTTCACTGAGGATTGGCCCCGATCTGGAAGGAAGGTTTCTGAACGCTTATGGGGATCCGATTGACGGGGGACCAGAATTGACTGGAATTGAAACAGAGATTGGTGGGCCATCTGTGAATCCTGTCAGGCGTGAACAACCTTCTCAACTGATTGCAACAGGTATATCCGGTATTGACCTGAACAATACGCTGGTAACAGGCCAGAAAATCCCATTTTTTGCAGATCCTGATCAGCCTTATAACCAGATTATGGCTATGTTAGCCCTGAGGACTCAGGCAGATAAAATCATCCTTGGGGGAATGGGGTTGTCACACGATGATTACCTATTTTTTAAAAATACTTTTGAAAACGCTGGTGCGCTTGAAAGAATCATTGCGTTTATCAACACTACGGAAGATCCTCCAGTGGAACGACTTATGGTTCCCGACATGGCTCTGACGGCGGCAGAGTATTATGCCACAAAATTCAACCAGAAAGTAATGGTTTTGCTTACTGACATGACCCTCTATGCAGATGTTCTTTCTATTGTTTCTAACAGAATGGAACAGATACCTTCCAAGGACAGTATGCCGGGATCATTATACAGTGATCTTGCTAAAATTTATGAAAAGGCAGTACAATTTCCCGATGGTGGCTCTATTACCATCATTGCCGTCACAACCCTTTCTGGGGGTGATATCACTCATGCAATACCGGATAATACTGGATATATTACCGAAGGCCAGTTGTTTCTGAGGAGGGATACTGATGTGGGAAAAGTGGTGATAGATCCTTTCAGGTCTCTTTCCCGGCTGAAACAGCTGGTAATAGGGAAACAAACCAGGGAAGATCATTCACAGGTCATGAATACCGCAATCCGTTTGTTTGCTGATGCTGCCAATGCAAAGACAAAACAAGAAAACGGATTTGACCTCACCGAATATGATGATAGAGCGCTAAAATTTGCGTTTGACTATACTGACAAACTCCTGGCAATCGATGAAAACCTGGCAATAAATGATATGCTGGATACCGGCTGGGACCTGTTCGCAACTCACTTCTCCAAAAGTGAGGTCGGAATCAGGGAAAACCTCCTTGAAAAATATTGGCCGAATGGTGAAGAAAACGATAAAGTCAATATTAATACAGAAAGTAATTCATAATGAGTGTCCGGTTTCAATATAATAAAACTTCACTTCATCAGCTTAATAAACAGCTCCAAATCCGGTTAAAGGCGCTTCCTACACTTAAGAATAAGGAGTCGGCACTGAGGGTTGAGGTGAAAAGGTCTAAGAACAAATTTGCTGAGTTGGAGAACAAACTTGAAAAACTCATATCCGGAGAGGATGAAAACATGAGAATGTGGAATGAGTTTGATCCCGGGCTGGTCAGAGAAGAGAAAGTAATACTGAGCTATAAGATGATCGCCGGGATAAAAACTCCTGAGTTAGATACATTGACTTTTCATGTAAAGGATTTTTTCATTTTCGGAAGTCCGAAATGGTACCTGGATGGGATTCAGGTGCTTAAAACCCTCATTACACTTGTCATTGAAAAGGAAATTGTAAAAAAGAAAGTGGAAATGCTTGAATATGCACGGAAGAAAACCACTCAAAAAGTCAATCTGTATGAAAAAGTACAGATTCCTGCTCACAAGGACGCAATTCTGAAAATAAAGCGGTTCCTTGAAGATGAGGATAATCTTGCAAAAGCATCACAGAAAATTGTAAAAAACAGGCAACAACAAGCTGAGGAGGCAGCATTAGTATGATCACTCCCATGAAAAAATATACATTCCTTGTATATCATAAGGAATATGAGGAGTTCCTGAAAATACTGGGGAAACTAGGAGTCTTACATATCAGTGAACCTATTAAGGAAAAGAAAGATGAGACTCTCAGAGATAAGACAGAGCAACTCAAGCGTTATAACCATGCACTTGATATTCTGAAAAATGCAATAGATGACCCGGCCCCGGAGAGCAAAAAAAACATATGTAGCCCGGAGGAGATTCTTTCTCGTGTGGAAGAGCTGATG
>Ga0255054_10001475_pt1 | contig 13819 bp, 9 predicted proteins | sample JV7_2_23_MG_FD_188634 | JGI IMG/M metagenome (GOLD analysis project Ga0255054, IMG submission 188634) | Seawater microbial communities from Jervis Inlet, British Columbia, Canada - JV7_2_23 | ecosystem: Environmental > Aquatic > Marine > Inlet | place: Canada: British Columbia | collected...
GCGAATCGCCTCGAGGCCTCGGACCACCCGTCGACCCATGAAGATCAGATCGCGCTTCTGCTCGCATAGCGGCCAGGCTTCGCTCTTCGAAGGCGCCGAAATGAGAATCTTGAACCCGGCTCTTTCTAAAGCGGCACAGACGTCGGCCGGATACATCGATTGAGTGGCGGCCAGAGTTGGGAGGTAGGTCTTGTGAAGCGCCACATGTTCTTCGTTGTTCCAATCGAAATAGGGGGTCAACAAGTACTCCGAACAAGAGTATCGAGTTCCGGATTTCAACACGCGGTGCATTTCTCTCGCGTGGGCATCCAGCTCCTCCTTCTTGAAGAAGGGCCAAACGGCCTGGAAGGAAAAGCATCCATCGAACGTGCCTGATTCGTACTCGAGCGGCTTGTGATGATCGCCAACTTTGAAGTGGAGTCGATCGCTCATTCCGCATTCCGCGGCCCAGTCGATCGCGTTTTCGATCTGATTCGGATCGATGTTGTAGCCGGATACCTGGCCACCGGTCATCGTGGCGAAGTAATGCGAGATTCGTCCTCGCCCGCATCCCATGTCCAGCAGATGGGACTCTTCAGGCTTCTCTAGATTCATCTCCTTCAACACAGCTTGTTCGCATAGCAACTGATTCGCATACAAACCCTCCGATTCGTTCAGCAACGGAGGGATGTAGAGTTTCTCCAGATCGAATATCGACAACATGTTGTTCAAGACCTTGTAGTAGTCCGCGACCGCTTTCGTCTCGTCCTCCGTCTTGGTCTCCTCACCGGCTTGCATTCGTTGGAAGAACTTATACGCGTCGACGCAAGCTTGCTTGTCCTCTTCGGGCAACGTTGCCAGACGCTTCAATCCGATGAACGCCGTCTTGATCCTGTACCAATCCATTTTGTGCACCCTGAACCGCCCCGGCTGATCCGGAGACTCGCTTGGTTGAGTCCGACCTGGATGGTCGGGCTTCCTTTCATTGAATCACCTATCCGCGGCCAAGCTTTTCGTTGCTTCTGAGATCTTCACCAAGAAGCAGGCAGCAGCACTGTCCGCCGAGAGCATGGAGAGCCTAACCCGTAAGATGGGCGCCGCCCTTGGCTGCATACTGGTTGTAGTGGCCCAGCGACGCAAGCGGGGGGCCCGGCAAGCCTCCGAAATCCCTGCCACGCCCGGAGGGGTTCTGGGAGAAGAGCAGTGCGCTCGGGCCTTGCCCGATCGCCAAACCCGTTGAACGCTACCGCTGTGGGCCCCCGACCCCCAGATTCGAAGAACCGGAGGAGGCGTAGGTTATCTGCGAGGTTGCGCTCTCCGCCGGGCATGGGGCGGCGCGAGCGTTTCTGAGGAAGGAGCTACCACCTGAGTGACCTGCTTCGACTTCTGGCCGCCATGTCGGTTCTCGTACCGGGTCTGGCGTACGGCCTGCCCGCGTTTCCCGGGGCCGAGGGGTTCGGCTCCGACACGCCCGGCGGCCGAGGCGGCCGGGTCTACGTCGTGACCGACCTTCAGGGACGCGGTCCGGGCAGCTTGCGCAGCGCCCTCAAGGCGCCGGGGCCGCGAATCGTCGTCTTCGCCGTGAGCGGCACCTACAAAGGACCGCTTGTGATCCGAGAGCCGTATCTCACCATCGCCGGTCAAACTGCGCCCGGTGACGGCATCGCCATCGACGGCGCCGGGAGCGGAGCGCTCGAGATCAGGACCCACGACGTCGTGATCCGGCACATCCGCTTCCGGAGCGGCCCCCCCGACATGCCCGACACGGTTCGCCTGGGCGCTGAGGCCCACCACGTCGTCCTCGATCACTGCTCCATCAGCTGGGGCATCGATGAGAACCTGGCGGTCGGCGGTCACAGCAACACGATCCAGTGGTCGATCATCTCGGAGGGACTTCGGTCCAGCACGCACAAGGCGGGTGAGCACAGCATGGGATCGCTGCTCGGGGCGGGCAACGTGAGCGTTCACCATTCCCTGTACGCCCACAACAATGCGCGAAACCCGCGGATCGGCGGCAGGAGCGCGACCGTCGATTTCGTCAACAACGTGATCTACAACTACGGAAGCGCGATCAGCCGGATCAGCGGCGGCTCCGGGCTGAAGGTCAACTTCATCGGGAACTCGATCGTCAAGGGACCCCACAGCGGAACCGCACCGGTCTTTGCGATCCGGCGGAGCCTTCCCGTTTCGATCTACGCGAAAGACAACGCCAGGCCGGCCTCGGTAAAGCTCATTTCGAGCGGCCGGGCGCACATGCTGGCGCCCGGCCGGCACGCCGCGCCCGAGGTCACGGTCCTGTCCGCCCAGGACGCCTACGCGCAGGCCCTCGCTCACGCGGGAGCTTCGTTGCCCCGGCGGGACGCGGTCGACGCACGCATCGTTCGAAGCGTGCTGGATCGCGGTGGCTCGCTGATCGACGACCCGAGCCAGGTCGGCGGACTGCCCGAGCTGGCTTCGGAGCCGGCCCCGGAAGATACGGACGTGGACGGCATGCCCGATGCCTGGGAGCTGGCGCAGGGGCTGGACCCCAACGATCCGAGCGATGCGACCGGAGATCTCGACGGCAACGGGTACACGAACATCGAGGACTTCATCAACCTCGATGCGCCGTGGACCGGCGGGCGGCTCACCGAGCCCCGCTGAGTTCTGGCACGCCGGGAGGGATTCGAAGCACGAGACGGGGCGATCGCCAGGGCCCGATCGCCAATCTCGCTGAACGCTACCGCTGTGGGCCCCGGGCCCCCAGGTTCGAAGAATCGCCGGGGACGTAGGTAGTCCGCGGGGTTGCGCTCTCCGCTCCGCATAGGGCGGTATAGAGCGGTACCGGGCGGCACGCAGGACGGCCCCACGAGCCATCCATACGGCCCCTCCCCGCCCCTTCCCTTTTGTGGAAGAGTCGTTCCGTTCACAGCCTCGTGTAGACACCCTGGCGCGGCGCAAGTGCTCGGATTCCCTCGCCGTACGCAAGGTCATCGAGGGCGCGCTGTTTGGCAGTACGGATGTTCGTGCGCACACCGGCGATGGAGACGAAGAAGATGACCAGAATAGAGACGACGATCCCGCCAATGCTGTGGCCGTTCATCTGCGCGGCACTGGGGCCGAGCCAGAAGAGCGACACGAGCGACGAGCAGAGCACTCAGGCGAGCGCGCTGCGGAGTTAGGGCCGCCTCGTCTGGCGCCGGCGCAGGGAGGCGAACGCCGGCCCCAACAGGAGCAACCCCAGGCCCGGTTCGGGTACCGGCATGATGAAATCCTGGTTCGCGTCCCAGTTGCCGAGCTTCTGCAGCGTCGCGTTCGGGTCCGAGGGGAACGAGATGATCGGGTCGTGGAAGGCGCGTGCGAATCCGCCGTTGTTCGAGCTGGCCCGGGTAAAGAGATTGAGACGCAGAGTCGTGTTCACAGGCATCATCCCGCTCGAGAAGTAGACCGCGCTCTCGTGGAAGGTGCAGTCGGCCTCGAAGCAGCTCCAAATGATCTCGGGAAAGATGATGTCCTGTCCGACGAAGCCGCCCGTAATGCTGCCCGTGACCCTCCCGCTCGAGGGACCGTCCAAGGTGAGGAACTGCAGGCCGGTGAGGTTGAGCTCCACGAGAAGTACTCCGACCGTGGTGCTGAGGATCCGGAAGTCCAACTCGACGCGCGCATCCGCCTTCCCACTGCGCCCCGCAGCGGACCGGGACACGGAGGAAACCGCCCCGCCAATGCCGCCGCTCATCGAGGCCGTGTGGTCGCCGAGGATGATGTTGTGGGGGCTCAGCTGCTGCAGGCCGTTGGAGGCCAGCAGGTCCGTTTGGCAGCACGGAGTGAAATCCTGGACATCGCCAAAGAACAGGTTGGCAGCGCGGGCCGACGAGCCGGGCAGTGCGACGCAGGCGAGCAGGAGAACGGGAGCCGCGAGATGGATCAGGCGAGGGAGGGGCATGAGCCTACTCCGAACCCCCTCCCCTTGGTATAGAGTGGCCGCAAATCGCGGAATGTGTCATCCGGCACTTTGCGCAAGGCAGCCGCTCCCAGCGATGAACTTACGTGGGAGATGGCACGCCGGGAGGGATTCGAAGAGAACGACAGTGCGATCGGGCTCAGCCCGATCGCCAATCTCGCTGAACGCTACCGCTGTGGGCCCCGGGCCCCCAGGTTCGAAGAATCGCAGGGGGCGTAGGTAATCCGCGGGGTTGCGCTGAGCGGCCCGCATAGAGCCCCACTGGGCACCACACAGGACGGCCCCCCTCAGCTCCCGCGGTGGAGGACACATGGGGGTCTCGTACACTCGATCGATTGCCACCGCCGTTGCGAGCGGTCGGCGCACCGGCCATGGACCGGCTTGAGGTCCGACTGACGCATCCCTGCCATCTAGTACACAATCCGATCGTGGATGACACGCGAGAAGCGCCCAAGGAAACGCTCTTCGTCGTGATGCCTGCGTACAACGAGGCCCAGGCGGTGGAGGCGGTGGTGCGCGAGTGGATTCCCGTGCTGCGCGAGCGCGCGGAGCGGTTCACGCTCTTCTGCATCGACGACGGATCCACTGACGACACGGGCCGCATCCTCGACGGCCTGGCCCTCGAGATCCCGGAGCTGGAGGTCATCCACAAGCAAAACGAGGGGCACGGTGCGGCCTGCCGGGACGGCTATCGAGCGTGCCTCGACCGGGGCGCCGCGTGGATGCTCCAGCTCGACTCCGACGGGCAGTGCGACCCGGCCGACTTTCGGGCCTTCTGGGAGAACCGCGAGGCCGGGCCCGTCTTCGGCTCGAGGCGCCGTGAGGACGGAGCTTCCCGCATCGCGATCTCGTTCGCGCTGAGCAAGGTGGTGCGCTGGAGGACGGGCATGAGCGTCCCGGACCCCAACGTGCCCTTCCGCCTGCTGCACCGCGAGGTACTGGCCGGGGCTCTCGACGCCCTTCCGAGCGAGTTCGAGCTCTACAACGTCGGCCTGACAGCGAGCGTCGCGCACCGGCACGCCATCCGCTGGATGCCGATTCGCTTCCGCAAGCGCATCGGAGGCGAGACCACGACGAGCTGGCTCGGGTTGGCCGGCCGATGCGTTCGAGTGATCCGCGATCTGGGGAGACTGCGCGGACGCTCCGACTAACGAGGCGTCCTCGCTGCGGACTACGGTCCAGCGAGCCGAACGCGAGTGATCCCCTCGTCACGAAGAATCCGGGTGGCCAGCGTCATGGCGCGCCCGATCGCCTGATCCATGTCGTAGTAGCGATACTCGCCCAGCCGTCCGCAGATCAGGAGCGCGCGCGTGGCCGCCGCCCGCGCAGCGTAGCGCTCATAGAGCGCGCGATTCTCCGCATCCTGGAAGGGGTACTCGAAGCCGTCGGGGTCGGTCGGGCTCCACGGGGTCTCGCGAGTAAGGAGCGTTCCGCGGATTCGCAATGCATCCTCGCGAGCCATCAACTGTTTCCACTCGATCGTGCGCACGTGGTCACCGGCGCCCGGGTTGTTCACGACGGCGCCGGGGAGCGCAAGGTCCACGCTCGGCCTGTACTCGTGCTCGCGCCTCTGGCCGCGGTAGGCGAGCCGGCCGAGGTCGTGCCCGAACCATGCATCGATCGGGCCGGTGTACACGACCAGGAGACGCGGTCGGACGACCCCGCGTGCTTCCAGATAGTCCACGCCGTTGCGGACCGGAATGCCCTCGACCATCTTTCCCATCAAGGCCGCGTAGCCTTCGATGGGCAGGCCCTGGTAGCGGCTGCGTTTGAGGCGGTCGTCTTCATGGGAACGGACGTCGATCCGTCGGGCCAGCTGCGGATCGAGAAGACGGGCGGGAACGCCCCACTGCTTCTCGGTGTAGCCCCGGACGAAGCGCTCGTAGACGATGCGAGGCATCTTGGCGAGACAAGCGTCCTCGAAGCTCTCCAGCGGAGCGGCCGGCGGTCGAGGGACGTACTCCACGCCCATCCGCCTCAGGGCGCTCGGCGTCAGAGGCCAGGGCTCGCAACGGCCGTCGGCCTCGGTGAGCAAGCGTAGGGTGTAAGGTCGGAAGGAACCGAACCGCCGCACGAAGTCCCAGACCCGTTCGGACGAAGTGCGAAAGAAATGGGGGCCGTAGGTGTGAACGGGAATGCCGCTTTCGTGCACGTGATCGTGGACGTTTCCGCCCAGATGCGCGCGGCGCTCGAAAATAGCTACATCCAGCCCATGGTCAGCCAGGATGCGCGCGATCACTGACCCGGTCAGTCCCGCCCCGACGATGAGATAGTCCACCCTCGCGCTCCCTCGCGACCCGGCTTCGCGCCGAGCACTGTGCCACCCATCGCAGGCGCGGGCAATGGGGCTAGCGAGGAGGTTGCTGCCGCTCCGGATGGATCGAGCGCGGTTCCAGCGGTCGTGCGAGCCAGCGGAAATAGGGGGCGTCGGCTGCCCCGATGTACTGCGTGACGAATTCGAAGCCCGAGCCGATCTCCTGGTAGCGGCGGTGCACCCCAAAGAGGTCCCGCGCGTCCTCGCGCGCGGGCGGACGCAGCCAGGCTCCCTCCGCCGTCAACGCCCGCTTCTTCTGGAACTGGGCGAGCGGCGTGAGGCTCCCCACAAGGAGCACCGTCGCGACCAGCGCCGCACCGAGGGGTCGCGTGCGCCACCCGCGGAGCGCGGCGAGAGCGAGCACCAGGAGCGTGTAGAGCGCCGGGATCGAGGCGCGCATGGGCAGGTCGTTGGCGTAGCCGTAGCGGAACCAGGGAAGCAGGATCAGCAGGCCGACGGACGCGAGCCACACCCAGTCGAAGCCGCGAGACGCACGCAGCCCGCCACGGGCCAGCGCGATGGCGAACGCGAGCGCTCCGAACTCCAGCACGCACACACCCGCCCAGCGCCTGAGGAAACGCATCCAGCCAGCCGCATCCAGATCCAGCGCCAACGGAAGGATCCCATCGGGAATGGCGTGGAGCCCGGTCGTCATGTCCAGCGGCAGCTCGAACGAGACCCAGCGCGACGCGTAGTAGAGCGCCACCAGAAGACCGACGCCCAGACCGACGGCGTTGGGCAGGCCGATCTGTGCGCGGAGCGCTTCGGCCGTTCCGCGGGAGCCCGCCACGCCGGGAATCCACGCGAGCGCCGCGAGACCGATGGCAACCAGGGGCGACCAGAAGGCCGCAACGGCCACGACCAGGATCGCCGGAAAGCGCGCGTCCCCGCGACCGGCCGCAGAGAGCACCAGGGCCATGCCGAGCCAGCCGCCGATCGCGTGCTGCGGCACCCAGAAGAGGAGCTCCACGTTGCTGGGGTACAGGAACCATCCGGCCCACCACTCCCACATGCCTCCGCGCCAGGCCTCGCTCAGCACGGTTCCGAGTCCCTTGGTGACGACGTAGGCGAGTCCGTCCATGCCGCCGAAGAGCACGAACACCAGGCCGCACAGCAATGGGGCGGCTCGCGTGAGCAACACCAGCCAGCCGACCGCCAGAGCCGAACCCAGGAGGGTCCACAGAATCAGCGCGACGTTGGCGGCCTTCCAGCCGGCCAGCGCGCCGGCGACCGCGGCGGGCACGTAGTAGGCGAGGTAGTAGACCAGGGCGAGCCGCTCGCCGCCCAGCTCCCACGCGACCGGCCACGGTTGCTCGGAGAGGTCCGCGAGGATGGCGTTGTGCTTCGCCCAGTCGTCCCATGCCAGGCCGAGGCCTCCGACCCCGGAGAACGCCAGGACCACGCCGAGCGGCACCAGCGCCGCCACCCAGCCGAGCGCGCTGAAGCGGGGCGCAGCGGGGCCGTCGGGCACTCCGCGCCGCACCTCGATGGCGGCCGCTGCAACGAGAGCCGCCACGACCGCGACGGCGCCCGCCGGTCGCAGCCCCCGCCCAAAGAAGAGGGCGAGGGGCAGTATCAGGTACGCCCAGGTCGCAACCCGGAACCACTGCTCCATTCCAGGCTCCCTACCTCCGCGGGTGGCCGGATCAACGAGCACCTCGAGCCGTCACCTGGGGGATCCCGAAAAGGCCCTTGCAGTCTAGACGGTTGGCCGCCCCGGCGGGAACCCGCGTTCGCGTGGCCGGCCTTGGGGCTCACAACTAGCCGAGCAACTGGAGAAGGGGGCCTCGCCGTCCCGTCGACCGACGCCGTGCGATGCCGTCACTGCTGGTAGGTCGAGCGATACAACTCAGCGGAACGCCGCGAGTCCCAACACCGAGCCCCAGGTTCGAAGAATCGCCGGAGGCCTTGGTAATCCGCGGGGTTACGCTCAACGCTCCGCATAGGGCCCCATAGAGCACCACTGGACACCACACAGGACGGCCCCGACGGCCCTTCTGTGAAGCGGCGCCCCGTGTCAAGTATTTGGTCGTAGTTCAAGGATCTTTGGCTGATCCGTTCCTCCTGGCTGCATAGCTGCTTCGCCTTCGCTCAGGGAGTTCCGTCATCCTTCTGTTCGCGCTCATCGAGGGCGGCCACGAAGCCGCCGCGCATGGTGGGGATCCGAGCGGTGGGAGGCGCCATCTATACGCCGGCTCTTCCGAGAGGCCATAGGGCCGTTCGCGCTCTCCGCACCGAAACCTGAAACCCGCTGAGCAAAGTCCGATCCGCAGAACGCCGGTTACGCCGCGTCGACCTGGGGATGGCGGATCATCCCAGGTGCATAGTTGATGGCATCCCGCCACATCGCATAGAGAATCCTCGCCAGTCTCCGAGCGAGGGCGACCGCCGCGATGCGCCTCCCTCGCCGGGCTGCAATTCGCTCCGCCCAGGTGCGCAGTGCGAGGGTGTCACTCCGTTTGCTGCGCAGGATCAACCATGCGGCTTCGATCAACAGCGACCGAGCCCGAGAGTTCCCGGCCTTGGTGATCCGCCCCCGTTGTTGCTTCTCGCCCGAGCTTCGCTCCCGCGGGACCAGGCCCAGATACGCCGAGACCTGACCCGCCCGACGGAACCGCGACACCTCGTCCACCGTGGCCTTGAACGTCGTCGCCGTGACCGGACCGACGCCCGGCACCGTGGTGAGCCGCCGGAGATCCGGATCCTCGGTCACGCGGTGAGCGAGCTCCCGATCCGCGCGGTCGATCTGGTGGTTCACGTGCTCCAAGACCACGAGCAGCGGCTCGGTGGCGGAAGCCAGAGCCTGCGGGACCGCGAGCTCTCCCACGCGCCGGCCGAAGGACTTCGCTTCCCCGCTTCGGACTCGGAGCCCCTCCCGCCGCAGCAACGAGCGAACCACCGAGATGTACCGGCTCCGCGTCCGGACCAGCGCCTCCCGAACGGCCAGATTCGCCCTCACCAGGCGCTGCGCGTCCGAGGTCCGGTGCGCGGGCCGATAGGCTCCCAGCTGGCAGGCCTCCGCCAAGGTCCTCGCGTCGCGCCGATCCGTCTTCACCCGGCGACTCCGGGTCGCGTACATCGCTGCGAAGTTGGGGTCGGCCACGATCACCTCATGGCCTAGCTCCTCGAGACAGCGGGCGACCCACTCGCTCTCCGTCGACGCCTCGATCAGGATCCGAGCCCTCGGGAGCCCCCCGAAGACCTCCCCGAATCGAACCCGATCCGTCAGGATCCGTTGCTCGCTTCGCTCGCCGCTCTCGGTGAGCATGCAGACTTGGCTTTGAGCCTTGTGGACGTCGATGCCGATGTGGTCCATGGATGGGTCCCCTCGATGCGGTCCCAGACCGCGTGGTGGGGCTCACGGCTACCACGCCTCGTGGCGGCCGGCCGCTTCATCCCATCTATACGGCCCCTGATCTGAGGGCCGCGGACAGGAGGCGTCCCGCAGGGGACCGCTCCAACGCCCCAGTCCGAAGCCTAGCCGTACTTCCAGGAAATTCGGGAAGTCTTGTGTCTCCGAGCGAGATTACGCGGGGGCAGGAACACGGGCGCGACTTGATGACGCCGACGAAACGGTCTGGGCCCAGTAGCATGTGGACATGCGCTTCCAGCACAGACGCAACGACATCCGCCAGAGAGTCCGTCTGGCAGGCCTCCTCCTAGCTGCGGTGGTTCTCCTTCCCGCCCTCGGTGTCGAGGGAGAGGATGGCGGTTGGGAGATCGGACCGCGCAGCCTGCCGGCACCCAATCACGTGAGCGACGTGATGCGTAAGGCGCTCCTCGCGACGCCGACGCCGGATGTCGCCGCAGTTCAGGGCGTGGTATTGACGACGCCGGCGCAGTGGGAGGCTTGGGCCAAGCAGGGCGATGTGCCCCAGGCGGACGCTGCCGGAAGGTTGGCGCAGGCGCTCTCCGTCACTGTCGAGGAATCGACGGTTGCTGACGTGAAAGTGCACTGGGTGAGCCCACCAGAGATCGACAAGTCTCACGCCAATCACCTGTTCGTATACATCCACGGCGGCGCGTGGGTTCGCAACGCGGGCCGTGCCGGCGTGCTCGAACCCGTGGTGATCGCCGCACGCCTCAAGATGCCGGTCCTCTCAATCGACTACCGCATGCCCCCAGGGCACCCCGCTCCCGCCGCCACCGACGACGTGATCGCAGTGTGGAGGGAACTCGTGAAGGCCCGTCCGGCGGCGATGATGGTGATGGGTGGGACGTCCGCCGGGGCCAACATCACCCTATCGTCGATACATCGCTTCAAGGAACTCCGGCTGCCACTACCGGGAGCGCTCTACGTCGGCACCCCTGCCGTGGAGGTCGCGATGACCGGCGACAGCCGGTTCCTAAACGAAGGGGTGGATCGCCTTCTTGTCTCGTGGAAGAACATCCCGCACGACGCGGGGATCCTGTACGCAGGGGACTACGACGTCAGGCATCCGCACGTCTCGCCGATCTACGGGGAGTTCGAAGGCTTCCCTCCGACGTACCTGATCACCGGAACACGTGACCTCTTGCTGAGTGACACGATACGGGCGCATCGGAAGCTCAGGCGGGCGGGCGTCGATGCCGACCTGCATGTGTATGAAGGCCAGTCGCACGGCGACTACCTGGCCGTGGTGCAAGCGCCGGAGTCCGTCGAGCACTACGCGGAGCTGAACGCCTTCTTGCTCAGTCACCTCGACTGAGGCCCTCAAGCCAACGGCGCGCTGGGAACACCGGGAAGGCTGGCACGCCGGGAGGGATTCGAACCCCCGACCCCCAGGTTCGAAGCCTGGTGCTCTATCCAGCTGAGCTACCGGCGCGTGCCGGCGAGAGTTTCGGGGACGCGCCCGCGGCAGTCAAACGCGGCGGCTGCGCAGGCCGCGGCGGCGCTCACGCCTCCAGCAGCATGTCCGCCAGGCCCAGGCACAAGACCGAGATGGCCAGCACGATCACCACGAAGCAGAGCGCCCCCGCATAGAAGAGTGGGAGAACCAGCCAGCGGCGACCCGGGGGCAGCAGGTGGTGGTGGGCGAAGGGGCGCCAGTACCAGCCGCTGGGCCGGGTGCCCGCGGCGGTGAGGACGGCGCCCAGGCTGGTGAAGTAGGCGATCTGGAGGGGGATTCCGACGGCGGCGACTCCCAGCATCGCCACCTGGCCGTGCTCCACCAGCACCAGGCCTGGAACGGCTTGCGCCACGGCCAAGGCCGCGAGTCCACATAGGATCAGCACGAAGAGTCCGATCTCCTTCACGCCTCTTCCATCGGCCCCGCCGGCCGGGTCGTTGAGCCGCCCGGCGGGGTTCGGCCAGGTGACTGCCGGTCACCAGAATCTCCTTTTCCGGCGGCTAGTTGCGGAAGATCGGTCGCACTGTCACAATGACCCGGTTGGCCTGAGCCAAGACCTCCACGCAGAGAGGATCCATGAGCAGCACCCCCCCCAGCGCGGCCGAGGCGCGTCGTCTCCTGGCCAGTCGCAAGATCGAGAAGGTCGTCGTCCTCGGCGCCAACGGCACCATGGGCTACGGCAGCGCCGCCCTCTTCACCCAGGCGGTGCCCGAGGTGATCTTCCTGGCCCGCACCAAGACCAAGGCCGAACAGGGCCTGGGCGCTGCGATCAAGCAGGTGCGCTCGCCCACGGTGGCCTCGCGCTCGCGCGTAGGCTCCTACCAGGACGACCTGGAGGCGGCGGTGACCGGTGCGGACCTGGTCTTCGAGGCCCTGACCGAGGACTTCGCGGTCAAGAAGGACATGTTCGACCAGGTGGAGAAGTTCCGCCGCGATGACTCGATCGTCGCGACCGTGACCTCGGGCCTCTCCATCAACGCCCTGTGCGAGGGCCGCAGCGAGTCCTTCCGGCAGCACTTCCTGGGGCTCCACTTCTTCAACCCGCCCAACGTCATCGTCGGCACGGAGCTCATCGCCGGGAACGAGACCGACCCGGAGCTCGTGGACTTCGTCGAGGCCTTCTCCCGGATACGCCTGGGGCGCGAGATGATCCGCACCGCGGACACTCCGGCCTTCGCGGGCAACCGGGTGGGCTTCAAGGTGCTGAACCAGGCCGCGCAGCTGGCCGAGCAGCTGGGCCCGGTGCTGGTGGACCGCCTGATCGGACCCTACACGGGGCGCGCCATGACGCCCCTGGCCACGATCGACCTGGTCGGTTGGGACATCCACCGCGCCATCGTGGACAACGTCTTCGAGCGGACCCACGACGAGGCCCATCTCGCCAACCGCCTGCCGGGCTACATGAACCGGCTGATGGAGAAGGGCGTCATGGGCAACAAGACCGGCCGCGGCTTCTTCTACGTCGACGACGAGAAGCGGCAGCACGTCCTGGATCCGGCGTCGGGCGAATACCAGCCGGTCTCCGAGATCGTGCTGCCCGACCTGGGCTACATCGATGACGTCACGCGCCTCTACGCCGAGGGTCGCTACCAAGAAGGCATGCAGGTCTTCCTCGCCGCCGACGGGCACGAGGCCGCGATCGCGCGCCGGCTGATCGCCGGCTACATCAGCTACGCCTTCCACCGCGTGGGCGAGGTCACCGAGACCATCGACGGCATCGACCGCATCATGGGCATGGGCTTCAACTGGGCGCCCCCGAGCGTACTGGTGGACACCATGGGCGGCGCCGCGGTGGCGGTGGACATGATCGACAAGGCGGGTGTCCCGGTTCCCTCCATCCTGGAGGAGGCCGCAAGGTCGGGAGAGCCGAAGCGCTTCTTCGACAACCCGCGCATCAACATCGGACGCTTCTTCGTCGCGGGCTGAGCCCGGGCCAAGCTACCCCTCAGGAGGAAACCATGGCTGCTGGATCCGAAGTCTACGTGCTCGGTGGCTACCAGACGGACTTTGCCCGCAACTGGACGAAGGAGAACAAGCACTTCTCGGCGCTGATGCGCGAGAGCGTGCTGGGCGGGCTGGCGGAGTGCGACATCGCCCCGGAAGAGATCGAGAGCGCCCACGTGGGCAACTTCGCCGCGGAGCTCTACTGCATGCAGGGCCACCTGGGCGCCTTCTTCACCGAGGTGCACCCGGCCTTCAGCGGCCTGCCCACCGGCCGGCACGAGGCGGCCTGCGCATCGGGCAGCATCGCGATCCTGGCGGCGTCGGCCGAGATCGAGGCCGGCCGCTACGACTTGCAGGCCGTGGTCGGCATCGAGCAGATGAAGACGGTCTCGGCGGCCGAAGGCGGCGCCTACCTGGGCACCGCCGCCTGGTACGCCCAGGAGGCCGAGGGCATCGAGTTCCCCTTCCCCAAGCTCTTCGGGCGGCTCGGCGACGAGTACGACAAGCGCTACGGGCTGAAGGACGAGCACCTGGCCGAGATCAGCCGGCTCAACTACGACAACGCCAAGCTCAACCCCAACGCCCAGACTCGAACGTGGTACATGAACAAGGAGCACGCGCTCTGCCGCACGGACGACAACCCGGCGGTGGGCGGGCGCATCCGCATCGCGGACTGCTCCCAGGTGACCGACGGCGCGGTCTGCGTCTTCCTGGCCTCGCGCGACTACGCCGAGAAGTGGGCCAAGGGCCGCGGCCTGAGGCTGGAGGACATCCCGCGCATCAAGGGCTGGGGCCACAACACGGCCCGGCTGC
>Ga0255054_10001476_pt1 | contig 13811 bp, 7 predicted proteins | sample JV7_2_23_MG_FD_188634 | JGI IMG/M metagenome (GOLD analysis project Ga0255054, IMG submission 188634) | Seawater microbial communities from Jervis Inlet, British Columbia, Canada - JV7_2_23 | ecosystem: Environmental > Aquatic > Marine > Inlet | place: Canada: British Columbia | collected...
GCGCGTCCAAATGGAACGACCCGAAAAACTACAAGTGGACCATGGCGGGCCTGCCGCTCTATCCGACCGAGGCGCGCATCCTCGCCAAACATGGAATCAGCGTGAAGCCCAACGCCAAGGTTGCGATTCTTTATCAGAACGACGACTTCGGACGTGATTTCCTTGGCCCGTTCAAGGAAGTGCTGGCGCATGCCGGCGGCAAAGCCTCCGTCGTTGCGGAAGCCACCTACGATCTCACCGATCCGACAATCGATTCGCAGCTCATCAATCTGTCCAAGTCGGGCGCGGACGTCTTCTTCAACATCACCACCGGCAAGGCGACGTCGCAGTCGGTCCGCAAGGTCGTCGAACTCGGCTGGAAGCCACTGCACCTGTTGACGGCCGGTTCCACCGGACGCTCGATCCTGAATGCCGCAGGCCTCGACAATGCCGCCGGCATTGTCGCTATGCGCTACGCCAAGGAAGTCGGCGTGCCGCGCTGGGAGAAGGATGCGGACGTGATGGGCTTCGAGGAACTGCGCAAGAAGTACCTGCCCAATGTCGATCCTGACAATACCATCGCTTATGCAGGATACGGGCAGGCGGTGACCATGGCGGAAATTCTACGCCGGTGCGGCGACGACCTGACCCGCGCCAATGTGCTGAAGCAGGCGCAATCGCTGGCGGGCTTCCATTCGCCCTACATGCTGGATGGCATTACCTACAGCTTTATGCCGGACAACTACCCGCCGATGAAGACGCTTCACATCGCGACCTTCAATGGCAAGGACTGGGATATTTCAGACAAACCGGTCACCGAATAACGCTGCGGAGCGGAGGCGGATCGTCCGTCTCCGCTCTCGACCGGACGCCTGCGACGCCTTAACTCTAGGGCGTGGATACCAGGACCCCATCTTCCGATCTTCTGCCCGAGATTTTCCAGCGCTGGTTCGCGGCGCGGGGCTGGTCGCCGCGCGCGCATCAGCTCGATCTGCTGGCGAAGGCGCGAGACGACAGGTCTGCCTTGCTGATCGCACCGACAGGCGCGGGCAAGACGCTGGCGGGATTTCTGCCGACACTGGTGGAACTCGGCACGCCGCAACCCAAATCCGCGAAGACAATGTCGACGGGGCGTAGCGTCGTGCGCAGCAGCGGCCTGCACACGCTTTACATTTCCCCGCTGAAGGCGCTGGCGGTGGACATCGCCCGCAATCTCGAACGGCCCATCGCCGACATGAAGCTGCCGGTTCGGGTCGAGACCCGCACCGGAGATACGCCGGTGTCGCGGCGGCAGCGGCAGCGCAAATATCCGCCGGATATTCTGCTGACGACGCCCGAACAACTAGCATTGCTGCTGTCGTCCGACGACGCGCCGTATCTGTTCTCTTCGTTGAAGCGCATCGTGCTGGACGAGTTACACGCGTTGGTGACCTCGAAGCGCGGCGATCTGCTGTCGCTCGGCCTTGCGCGGCTGTGGCGGCTTGCACCGCAGGCGACGGCCGTGGGCCTGTCGGCGACGGTTGCGGAGCCTGATGATCTGCGTCGCTATCTGATGCCGCAGGCGAGCGGCATGCAGAACATGGCCGATCTTGTTATCGCGGACGCCGGCGCGGCGCCCATCGTCGAAATGCTTGATACCAGGGAACGCCTGCCGTGGGCCGGTCACATGGCGCGGCACGCGCTCGGCGAGATCTACGATCTGGTCAAGGCCAACAAGACCTCGCTGATGTTCGTCAACACCCGCGCGCAGGCGGAGATGCTGTTTCAGGACCTTTGGCGCATTAACGATGACGGCCTTGCGATAGCGCTCCATCACGGCTCGCTCGATGTCGCGCAGCGCCGCAAGGTCGAGGACGCGATGGCGGCGGGCAAGCTGCGCGGCGTGGTGTGTACGTCGTCGCTCGATCTCGGCATCGACTGGGGCGACATCGATCTCGTTATCAATGTCGGCGCGCCGAAGGGCGCGTCGCGCTTGATGCAGCGGATCGGCCGCGCCAATCATCGTCTCGACGAGCCATCGCGTGCGGTCATGGTGCCGGCCAATCGGTTCGAAGTGCTGGAGTGCCGCGCCGCCATTGATGCGGTCGCGGAGAATGCGCAGGACACGCCGCCGCAGCGCACCGGCTCGCTCGATGTGTTGGCGCAGCATATCCTTGGTTGCGCGTGCGGTGAGCCGTTTCTGGCTGATGCGCTGTACGACGAGGTGCGCAGTGCCGCGCCGTATATGGATCTGACCCGCGTCGATTTCGACGACGCGATCGATTTTGTCGCCACCGGCGGATATACACTTAAAAGCTATGAACGCTTTGCGCGGATCAAGCAGGACAAGGTCGGACGCTGGCGTGTCACTAATCCGAAGGTGCGCCAAAGCTACCGCCTCAATGTCGGCACCATCGTCGAAGAGCCGATGCTGAAGGTGAAACTGGTGCGCGGCCGCAGCAAAGGTTCAGGCTCGACCGGTGCGATCGCGCGCGGCGGGCGGATGCTCGGCCAGATCGATGAGTACTTCATTGAAGGGCTCGTGCCGGGTGACACCTTCGTGTTCGGCGGCGAAGTCGTGCGCTACGAAGCCTTGATGGAAGACGAGGTGTACGTGTCGCGCAGCAACGACGCCAATGCCAAGGTGCCGTCATACGCGGGAGGCAAGTTTCCGCTCTCGACCTATCTGGCCGAGCGCGTGCGTCTCCTGCTCGCCGATCAGCGCGCGTGGAAAGGCCTGCCCGATCAGGTCCGCGAATGGTTGTCGCTGCAGGCGGTGTTTTCCCGGGTGCCGGGTCCGCGCGAGCTGGTCGTTGAGACATTTCCCCGCGCCGACAAGCACTATCTCGTCTGCTATCCGTTTGAGGGCCGTCTCGCGCATCAGACACTCGGCATGTTGTTGACACGGCGGCTGGAGCGGGGGCGGGCCAAACCGCTCGGTTTCGTCGCCAACGAGTACGCGCTTGCGGTGTGGTCGGTCGGCGACATGTCATCGATGATCCGCAATGGCCGCCTTGATCTCGATGCGTTGTTTGATGCAGACATGCTGGGCGACGATCTGGAGGCGTGGCTCGCGGAATCGGCGCTGATGAAACGCACGTTTCGGACCTGCGCCGTGATCTCGGGCTTGATCGCGCGGCGGTTTACCGGGGAGGAAAAATCGCGCCGGCAGGTGCTGTTCTCGACCGACCTCGTCTATGACGTGCTGCGCAAGCACCAGCCCGACCATGTCCTGCTGCGTGCGGCACGAGCCGATGCCGCCACCGGATTGCTGGATATTCGCCGGCTGAGCGATATGCTGATCCGGATCAAGGGCCGAATCACGCATAAGGAACTCGACCGAGTGTCGCCGCTCGCGGTGCCGGTGATGCTGGAAATCGGCCGCGAAGCGGTTTATGGCGAAGCTTCCGATGAGTTGCTGGCGGAAGCCGCCGAGGAGCTCGTCAAAGAGGCGATGTCGCCCGATTAGGACTGATGACAGATGCAAGGCGCGCGGGCGACAGAACGAATTTCGGAGGTCTCTGTCGCAGGCGTCGCTTTTGCTGCTGACCTTGCAGGCGCGCTGGTCTGGGAGGACGAGCGCCTTCTGGTCGTCTCGGACCTGCATCTAGAAAAGGGATCAAGTTTCGCGGCACGCGGCGTGTTGTTGCCGCCATTCGACACGGCGGCAACGCTGGCGCGGCTCGGCGCGGTGATTGCGCGCCACGATCCGCGTGCGGTGATTGCGCTGGGCGACAGCTTCCACGATCGCGACGCGCACGAACGGTTGTCACCGGATGACCGCGAGGCGCTGTCGACGTTGCAATCGCGGCGCGACTGGATCTGGATTTCCGGCAATCACGATCCGGCACTGCCGCGCGATCTTGGCGGCGTGGTTGCGGACGAAGTTGCCATCGGACCGATTGTGTTTCGCCATGAGCCGACCGGCGCGGTTGGCGAAATCGCAGGCCATCTTCATCCCAAAGCACGCGTGTCGACGCGCGGGCGCTCGGTGGAACGGCGTTGCTTTGCCAGCGACGGCGAGCGAGTCGTGATGCCGGCGTTCGGCGCCTATACCGGCGGTCTGAGCATTCGCGACGTCGCCTTTGCTGCGATCTTCCAGACGCTGGCTTTCACCGCGCATGTGCTCGGCGATCGCCGCGTGCACACCATCGCGGCGTCGCGGTGTTACTAGGCATGATCCCGAAAAGTGGTCATCGGTTTCGGACAAGATCATGCCCTTTTAGGATCGCTCGTCGGCTGTCTGCTGTGGCAGCATCTGATCTGCGTCATGGGTGCGACGGCGGCGAGCTCTTATCACTTCCTGATGCCGCCGTTCGGGGGTCTGTTCGGCTGGCTCCTGATCGGTGAGCATGTCACGGTGGCGGATGTTGTGGGGATCGTGCCGGTCGCGCTCGGCATCTATCTGGTAACGCGGCCCAGCCGGATTCCCTGCCAAGGCCGTGTGAAGCAGCCTTCGCGGCGGAGATCGCCTCAAGGTTTGATCTGCCTCTGTTGCTCACGCTGCCCGCCAACTTCGTGGAACCGAAGCATTCAGGGGCCGTTATCTGGCGCGGCGGGACATAGGCATGGCACATAACAACGTTGATCACCGGAAAACACCGAAGCCGGAAAAATTGGCCCAACAAGACAAGCCGGAGCCATTCAGCGTGCGCGGCTTTCTGAAGACCTTAGGCCCTGGTCTCGTCACCGGCGCATCTGACGACGACCCATCCGGTATCGGCACTTACAGTCAGGCGGGCGCGCAGCTCGGTTACGGCATCGGCTGGACCATGCTGCTGACATTTCCGCTGATGGCGGCGATTCAGGAAATCTCCGCGCGGGTGGGGCGGGTAACCGGCCACGGCATCGCCGGCAACGTCCGTCGTCTCTACCCGGCCTGGCTTTTGAACACCGTCATTGCGCTGCTGTTCATCGCCAACACGATCAATATCGCGGCCGATCTCGCCGCGATGGGCGATGCGCTCAAGCTGCTGATTGGCGGCCCCGGCTTTCTTTATGTGCTGGTGTTCGGCGTCGCCTCGACGGCGGCGCAAATCTTTCTCGACTACAAACGCTACAGCGCTGTGCTGAAGTGGCTCACACTCAGCCTGTTCGCCTATGTTGCTGCGCTGGCTGTCACGAAAGTCTCGTGGGGCGATGCTTTGCGCGGCATCGCTATCCCGCAGATACAATGGACATCGGCGTTCCTGACCACGCTGGTCGCCATCCTCGGCACCACGATCTCACCTTATCTGTTCTTCTGGCAGGCGTCGCAGGAGGCGGAGGATCAGCGCGTCGACGCCAAAAAGCAGCCGTTGGCGGAGAAACACTACGGCGCGCAAAGAGAATTTCATCGCATCCGCGCCGACACGATGGTCGGCATGGCATTCTCAAACCTGATCGCGATCTCGATCATCATCACGGCAGCCGCGATGCTGAATGCGACCGGCAAAACCGATATTCAAACCTCCGCCCAGGCTGCGGAAGCGCTAAAGCCAATCGCCGGCAATTTCGCTGAGTTCATCTTCGCGCTAGGCATTATCGGCACCGGCTTGCTGGCCGTTCCGGTGCTGGCGGGCTCGGCAGCGTATGCGATCGGGGAGGGGCGCAAATGGACTGTCGGTCTTGCGCGCAAGCCGCGTGAAGCGGCGTCGTTCTACGGCGTGCTGGCGCTGTCGGCCGGCATCGGCATTGTTCTCAACTTCACGCCGATCAATCCCATCTCGGCGCTGTACTGGAGCGCGGTAATTAACGGCGTGCTGGCCGTGCCGGTCATGATGCTTTTGATGGTGATGGCACGCCGCCGCGATGTGATGAGCAAGTTCATCGTCGCGGGGCCGCTGTACTGGCTGGGATGGTTGTCGGCAGCGGCAATGGCGATATGCGTCGTCGCTATGATCGCTGGATTTTTTCTTTAATCCCTGCGGAAGATCACGGACGCGAGCCACCCGGTCATGATCGCCATCATCGCGGTGGCGAGACCGTAGAGCAGTCCGTGCTGGCGCGCGGAGTTCGCGACGAACTGCTCGAAGCCGACCTTGACGATCTCAAACGCGGTCTCGGTCCTGGCAGCGAATGTACCGCCCGCAAACAACTTGATGTCGATAGTGTAGGTGCCGGTCGGGACCTCCGCCGGGAGCGGAATGCCGGTGCGGAACAATGTCGGCGTCAGGAACGTCAGTGCGCTGGTCTGCTCGAGGTAAAGCCCGTGTTCGGTGCGCAGCCGTACGAATGCCGAGCGGAACGGATCGCTGGCCACAGTGTTTGCGACGTCTGGCCCCATGCGCTGTGGCAGCGGAAAGCTGGTCAGCCCGATTTGCTGCCGCCGTTGGACGTCCGGCGAGGCGATGTTGTCGATCGGGCGGTTGGCGAAGATGCCGAGATAGGAAGGGACCTGAATGAATTCGCGCGAATCGACGTTGACCCAGATACCGAGTTTGCGCTCCTTGCGCCGGGTCACCATGTCGGCGCGCGGTCCGCTTACCGTCACGACGATGTCGTAAGCGGTGCCCGGCGGCTTCGATTTGCTGTCGCGTTCGATGGAGCCGAACAGGACAAGCTCTTCGCCAGAGTAGTTCGGCGTCACGGTAATGCGGTGATTGGAGACCGAGACGATTAGATTTTCTGCCCGCGCGTTTCCGCCTGCGGCAAGCATGAGCAGTAAAGCGGCGAAGAAGATAGGTGGGCGATACTTCATCCGCCGATCCCCAGATCGCGAATGGAATAGAGCTCGTCCGGACGGATCACCAGTTCGACGGCAAAGCGGATGCCGACCGACAGGATCAAAAGCCCGAGCAGCAGGCGCAGATGTTCGCCCCGAATACGCTGACCGGCCCGTGCGCCGAACTGCGCGCCGAAGACGCCGCCGATCATCAGCACCAGAGCGAGCACTGCATCGACGAGGTGATTGGTTACGGCGTGCAGGACGGTTGCGACCACCATCGTGACCAGCGTCAGCACCATCGCCGAGCCGATGACGGTGGAGGTGGGTACCCGCAACACATAGATCATGATCGGAATTAGCAGGAAGCTGCCGCCGACACCCATGATGGCGCCGAGAAAGCCGACGAAAAGGCCGACTGCGAGTACCGGGATAACGGACAGATAGATCTTCGAGCGCTTGAAACGCATCTTCAGCGGCAGGCCGAGAATCCACCCCTGCGCCCGCGCCCGCCGGGTGATTGTCGTGTTGCCGCGTCGTGCGCGCAGGATGGCGCGCGCGCCTTCGAGAAACATCAGCGTCCCGACGGCGGTCAACAGCACCACGTAGGACAGTGCGATGATGAGATCGAGCTGCCCGACCGAGCGCAGCAGCGTAAATATCCACACGCCCAATGCGGTGCCCGCGACACCGCCGCATAACAGCACCAGGGACAGGGCCGGATCGATCGCCCGCTTGCGCCAGTAGGACAACGCGCCGGAAAACGACGAGGCAGCCATGTGGCTGGTCACCGAAGCGACCGCGACCGCGGGTGTAATTCCGATGAAGATCAGCAGCGGCGTCATCAGGAAGCCGCCCCCGATGCCGAACATGCCGGATACGAAGCCGACCGCGGCGCCCATCCCCAGGATGAGAAACACATTGACCGGAATGTCGGCGATGGGGAGGAAAAGTTGCACGCGCGTTCGCTTGAGTTTGGCGTGAGGCTTGGTGTGCCCCTCGCAGCAATGAATTTGCCGCGACGCGGGTCATGCGCCGCGCTTCTGCTTACCCGAAATCGTCTGCGGTGGGGTTAAAGATTTGGCGAGTGGCCACGAAGCGACGCGGTTTCCCGTTCACGTTGCCTGTTAATGTTAACGGTGTGGTGCCGGGCCGCTGGCGCGGTTCATTCGGTGGTCGGGGATCGCTGAATGGTGTCAGTGAGCAGTGCTTTTGGCAGCCGTCTTGGCTGCGGGCTTCGTTGCCGGTTTTGCCGGCGTTGCTATGTCCCATCCCCCCGCCGGCGCCCCGTTGGCGATGGCTTCGTCAGGCTGGGTTTCAGGCACGAAGGTCTGGGTTGCGAGTTTCGCCGCGGCGAGCGACTGAGGGTCGAGGCGCTTGGCGATATCGTCGCGCTTTCGGCCGGAATCCGCGTCGCCCTGGGCGGCCGCGAGGCTGAACCACTTGAAGGACTCGGCAAGGTTCTGTTCCACCCCGATACCGCGGGCGTAGAGAATTCCGAGATTAAACTGGCTGTCGGCGACGCCGCGTTCGGCTGCCTTGCGGAACCACTGCGACGCGCTCTTGTAATTCGGGCCGGCACCGCCGCCGTCGGCATCCAGCACGGCGAGATTGTGCATGGCCTTGGCGCTGCCCTTCTCGGCCGCCTGCAGGTAATAGCCGCGCGCAGCGGCGGCATCCTTTTTGACGCCAAGTCCTTTTTCGTGAAGCGTTCCGAGCCGGAACGTCGCCGGGACAATGCCGCCCTGTGCGGCGCGCTCATACCAGGTCGCCGCCGTTGTGTAGTCCTGTGCGACGCCCTTGCCTTCGGCGTAGCGGACGCCGATCTCAAAAGCCGCACCGGCGTCGCCCTTGTTGGCAGCGGTGCGAAGCGCGGCGGTGCCAATAGTCTCAGGCAGCTTGTCTGCCACGGGTGTCAGCTTGATCTTCGCCTTGTCCTTTGCCACCGGGGGAATCGTCACGGATATCCGGTCTTGCGGCGTGACGATCGAACCGGTGACGTCGGGTGCAACAGGCGCGGCTGCAGGCGCAACGACCGGTTCAGCCGGTGCAGCAGCAGGGATCGCGGACATGGCAGGAACGGAAATGATTTGCGGCGACGCGCTCATCGACTGACGTGTGAGCAGCGTCGGGGAAGTCATCGACGGCATCGATGGCATCACATCGGAGCGCGGCCCGTTCTCGGGCGCAGGCGGCGGTGCCGGTTTTGTGACGCTGGATTCCGCCGGAAGCGATGAGTTTGCATCGTCGCGGCCGCTGAGCAGGTTCATGCCCATCTTGACCGTGCCAAGCACGATCACAACCACGCTCGCGCCGACCAGCAGCGCGCGAATCTTCGACGAAATGCCGGAGTCGCCGACAGCCGCAGCCTTGGCTGCGTTGCGTGCGGCGTCGTTGAGTGCGGTGACGCGGTTCGGCTTTGGACCCGACGATGCGGGCGGCGCAGCAGCGGCGGCCTGCGCGGCGCGGCGCGCGGCCTGGATGAAATTGGTCGAGCTGACAGGCTCCTGCTTCCCTGCTGAAATCTCGTTCAGCACCACTTCCGACGCGGCGATACGCTCGGACGGGCTGGATCCGCTTCTCGCCGTTTGCACGCGGGTGCCCGGCTCAAGGGGATGATCCGGCGGCAGGCTGGGATCGATTGGACTGCGCGGCGACGGAGGCGGGCGCACTGACGCGGCCGGCGGCGTCGCAATTTCGTTTGCATCATAGGACGGCGCGATCGCGGGAGCCCGCACGAGAGGCGGCGCGACGGGTGCCTGCACGACGGGCGCGCGTGCGATCGGAGCCTGCGCCGCAGCAGGATTCGGCATTTCGGGGCGTGGTACCGGCGCAAAGGACGTCGGCTGACGCGACGGTTCCGGCGCATAGGTCTCTCTCTCGCGCGGCTCGGGCATCGCCGGCGCGGGCGGAATCTCGCGGGGGGCGGAAGCCGAGCGTGCGTTGCGCAAGTCGCCCTCGATCTGCGCCAGGCGATCGACCACATGACCGAGCGTGTTGTGAACGGCCTCGAGCGAATCCTGCGTATGACGATTGGTCTCCGACTGGCTGAAGCGGATGTCGGAGAGTTCGCGCTTGATGGTGTCGATCAGATCGCCGTCCATCGGCGCGGCGGCGCGCAATCCCTGATCGGCGCCTGCGCTGTTCATGCGCTGGCTTTCGAGATGACGCAGAATATCGGAGAGGCCTTCCTCGACCCGTGCGAGATTTCCCCCGCGCGGTTCCGACATTTCCAGCCGCTCGAGCAGATGATGGACACGCTGCTCGACGTGGCTCAGGGACGCCGAGCTGTCGTTGCCGACCTGAAGGTGATCGAGCCGGTCTGAAATCGTGCGCACCGCGTTGTCGAAATAGACCGTGTCGCCCGCTGGCGGACGGTCGCGCTGTTCGAGCGCGGTGGTCAGCACGGCAATGCGCTGTTCCAGCGCCGAGAGGATGTCGCCGTTGCCGCTCGCATGCGTCAGCTGATCGACCTTGGCCGACAATGACTGTACATGTCCTGCGAGTTCGTTCAGCGCATCATTCGATGCGACGTTCGACACGATCACCTTGAGCGCGGCAATGGCGTCTTCAAGCTGACGGACGGTCGCGGGATCGTGGCTGGAGCGCACGATTGTGTCGATCTTGCCGCCGAGATTGTGGATCGCGTCGTCGAAGCCCGCGAGTTGCTCGGCGGGCTTCAGCGTACGGAGCTCGCTGTAGATGTCCGACAGGGCGCGTTCGATACCGGATAAAGCGGTGCTATCGATTCCGCTGGAGCGGGTCTCGTCAATCCGCCGTCCCAGCGAGCGGATTTCACCTTCTAGGGATTCGATCGCGCGGCGCGGCAGCGCCTCTGTGATGGCCTGACGGATCTCGGCAAGCTCGCCGCGGAACGCGGCAATCGACTGTTCGATGCCGTCGGGGCGGCGCAGCGTCTCGATCTGGCTGGTAATGTGGGACAGCTGCTGCTCGAGGCCGGAGAAATCGGCCTGCGGCTGAATCGGCGGCGCATGATTCACGAACGACGGCGGCGGCATCCGTGTCGCGGACTGCGGCATGACACGCGGCGCGCCGTCGAGTTCGCCCTGTCGTGCAACAATTTCGGCGATCGAGAAATCCATCGGCGACATGACGGGCGAGGTCGCGGGAGCCATGCGGGGACCCGGTGCTGCGCGGTAAGGCGCGCCTTGAGGCGGCGGGGTATCCGAAAGCTGCGACAGCCGGGCGTCGAGGCGAGAAATGGCGTCGTTCAACTGCCGTGCGACTGCGGGATCGCCCTTGGGGGCTCCCGGCGCATGCGACATGTGTTCAACCTGCCGTGCGATGGAGTCGAGGCGCTTGTGGATTTCAGCGACATCCTGGGCTTCCCGGGACCCGGGATTGGGGCTCCCGATCGCGGAATTCAGCCACTCTCCCAAGGACATACCGGCGCGGCGCGCGGAAGCTTCGGCCCTTTCGCGGACCGATGGCTCGATTCCGTCAACACTCCACGATACGCGCGCTGTCATGCCTTGGTCCGGTGTAGGCGCTGGCTCCTGCCAGAGCGCTTCAGGCCCCGCGTCCCCTTGAAGAGACAATCAAATTTCGACGTGGGACGTCTGTTTCCAGTCCTGACTTTTTCGCGTTACGGTAAATACCGGGTTAATGAGACCCTCTCCGGGGCCGAAAAGTTACCCGTGGGGCATGCAAATTTGGCATGCCGTTTTTCTGTGAACCGGGCCACACCGGCCGACGCGCGGATCAGTCATGATGCCGCACGTTCTCCTTATCGCCCCGCAATTGGGATAGAGTTCCGGCCGATATTGCCGCACTGCAAAAAAATGCCTATGGAAGGGCCGCTTTTCACCCAGGAGGAACGTTGATGCCGACCTATCGAGCGCCCGTGGAAGATGTGAGTTTTCTCCTCAACGACGTTTTCCAGATCGACCGGTACAACAACCTTCCGGGGTTCAGCGATGCGTCGGCCGATGTTCGCTCCGCGATCATCGATGAAGCCGCCAAGTTCAGCGAACAGGTGCTGCAGCCGCTCAATCATTCAGGCGATCTCGAAGGCTGCACCCGTCACGACGATGGGCGCGTTTCGACGCCGAAGGGTTTCAAGGACGCGTTCAAGCAGCTCGCCGACGGCGGCTGGCTCGGTCTGTCGGCGCCGGCCGAGTTCGGCGGGCAGGGCTTGCCGGTCTCACTGTCGCAGACGGTCAACGAATTCATGATGTCGGCCAACATGGCCTTCTCGATGTATCCGGGCCTGACGCAGGGCGCGATGGCGGCGCTGCTGGTTCACGGCTCGCCCGAACAGAAGAAGACCTTCGTGCCGAAGATGGTCGCGGGCCAGTGGGCCGGCACCATGAATCTCACCGAGCCGCAATGCGGCACGGATCTCGGCCTGATGCGCACCAAAGCGGTGAAGCAGGCCGACGGCACATACAAGATCACCGGCACCAAGATCTTCATCTCGGGCGGCGAGCAGGATCTCACCGAGAATATCGTGCACCTGGTGCTGGCGCGCATCGAAGGCGCGCCTGCCGGCATCAAGGGCGTCTCTCTGTTCGTGGTCCCGAAGAAGACGATCAATGCCGACGGATCGCTCGGCGCGCCGAACGGCGTGTCGTGCGGCTCGATCGAGGAGAAGATGGGCATCCACGGCAATTCGACCTGCGTCCTGAACTTCGACAACGCTGTCGGCACGCTGGTCGGCGAAGAGAACAAGGGCATGGCGGCGATGTTCGTCATGATGAACGAGGCTCGCCTCGGCGTTGGTGTGCAGGGATTGTCGCAATCCGAGGTCGCCTATCAGAACGCCGCCGCCTATGCCCGGGATCGCCTGCAGGGCCGCGCATTGACCGGACCACAGGCCAAGGACAAGCCTGCCGACCCGATCATCGTACACCCCGACGTGCGCCGCACGCTGATGTCGATCCGCGCCTTCAACGAAGCGGCGCGAGCGCTGGTGGTGTGGACCTCGCTGAAGAGCGACCTCGCCCATCGTTCCGACGATCAGAAGGAGCGTCAGGCCGCTGACGATCACATGGGCCTGCTGACCCCGGTCATCAAAGCCATGCTGACGGATCAGGGCTTCGCCAATGCCGTTTCCGCGCAACAGATGTTCGGTGGTCATGGCTACATCGTCGAAACCGGCGTCGAGCAGTTCGTGCGCGATGCGCGCATTGCCATGATCTATGAAGGCGCCAACGGCATTCAGGCGCTCGATCTCGTCGGCCGCAAACTCGGCCGCGACGGCGGCCGCGCCATCACCGCGTTCTTCAACGAGGTTACGGCCTTTGCGAAGGAGAACGGTGCGAACGAGGCGATGAAGCCGTACCTCGCGCCGCTCACCGCGTCGGTTCAGCATCTGCAGCAGGCCACCATGTGGCTGATGCAGAACGCGATGGCGAAGCCCGACAATGCGGGCGCGGCATCCACCGACTACCTGCATCTCTTCGGTCTGGTGACGCTGGGCTACATGTGGGCGCGCATGGCGAAAGTCGCGCAAGACAAGCTGGCGGAATCCGGCGAGCAGCCTTACCTGAAGGCCAAGCTGGTGACGGGCAAGTTCTTCATGGAACGGATGCTGCCGGAAACCTCGCTGCGCCTGTCGCGCATCCAGGCCGGTGCCGACACCATGATGGAACTGCCGGCCGAGGCGTTCTGAGTTCGAATTTGTCTCGCGCCGGTGTTCGGCGCGAGCTTCCGGTCACACTTCTTCAAACAAAATTCCCAGGAGGGCGTCATGCCAGAGGCATTTATTTACGACCACGTGCGCACGCCGCGCGGCAAGGGCAAGTCCGATGGTTCGCTGCATGAGGTGACGGCGCTGGCGCTGGCGACTGCGCCGCTGAAGGCCCTCAAGGAGCGCAATAACATCGCGCCCGACACCATCGACGATGTGATCCTCGGTGTGGTCGATCCGATTGGCGAAGCAGGCGGCGATATCGCGCGTTTTGCGGCGCTGAATGCCGGTCTTGGTGAATCGGTTCCGGGCATCCAGATCAGCCGCTTCTGCGCGTCAGGCCTTGATGCGGTGAATTTCGCTGCGGCGCAGGTGATGTCCGGCCAGCACGAGATGACCATCGGCGGCGGCGCGGAATCCATGAGCCGGGTCGGTATTCTCTCATCGGGCGCGTCGTGGCCGATGGACCCGTCGATGGCGGTGCCGAGCTATTTCATGCCGCAGGGTGTGTCTGCGGATCTGATCGCCACCAAGTACGGTTTCTCCCGCGACAACGTC
>Ga0255054_10001477_pt1 | contig 13806 bp, 10 predicted proteins | sample JV7_2_23_MG_FD_188634 | JGI IMG/M metagenome (GOLD analysis project Ga0255054, IMG submission 188634) | Seawater microbial communities from Jervis Inlet, British Columbia, Canada - JV7_2_23 | ecosystem: Environmental > Aquatic > Marine > Inlet | place: Canada: British Columbia | collected...
GTGAAACACTCAACCCTTGAAGTCGGGGGTCAGGAAAATCTTCTTAACAGTTATAAATATCTAAAAACGCTGGGAGCTGAATAGCTTAGTTTAAAAAGTGATGCCTACAGCTATTGAAAAGGTGATAAAGGATGAAGTCCCCGGATGAGGTACGCTTATTTTTTCACGCAATAAGTCATATATTTTCACAATTGTATCTTATATTTATATTCATGTTATCATGTCAATACGTGCCATTGCAAAAGGAGGAATTGGACAAGTGTAGGTGAGAAAAAGAAGGGATGTTTCACATATGCACTGATCGTGTCGGATTGCATGAGTTTTTGCAAATCGTGAATTATGATTTTTCCTATCAATCATTTTTACCTGTTAAATACCATTAGGAAAAAAGACAATATTTATTCGAATAGATGATTAAACGACTATACGATGAGAGGTAAATCATATGCCCGAAAGCTTAATTCTTGAAATGAAAAATATATGCAAGGCTTTTCCGGGTGTAGAGGTTTTCGATGGTTTTAGATTTGATTTAAGGGAAGGGGAGATCCATTGCATTGTCGGGGAGAATGGTGCCGGAAAATCAACCCTTATCAAAATGTTCTCCGGAGCCCATACTCCAGATGAAGGAGAGATCTATCTGGATGGAGAACTGGTGAAGATATCAAACCCTAGTATCGCAATGGAGATGGGGATACAGACTATCTATCAGGAGCATACTCTGTTTCCATATTTGAATGTTGCAGAAAACTTATTTGTAGGCAATGAGATCTCAAACGGCATAATTTTAAACAGAAGAGAAATGGTCAAGAGGACACAGGAAATTCTGGATTATCTACACTTACATATAGATCCTCTGGATATAGTTGGACAACTTGGAAGCGGTGAACAAAAAACTGTTGAAATTGCAAAAGGTCTTGTACAGGAGTCTAGGGTTATCATCCTTGATGAGCCTACCTCATCTTTTTCCCAGACTGAGATCGACCACCTGCTGGATATTATAAATAAGCTTGCCGCCAGTGGAATAAGCATTATTTATATCTCTCACCACCTGGAAGAGGTGTTTAAAATTGCAGACAGGGTTACGGTAATCAGGGATGGGATTCAAATTAATACGTATGGATCTAAGGAGATTACCGAACAACAACTGATAAATGACATGGTAGGCAGGGATGTCTCCCTTTTTTATAAGCGACCCAAAGTTTCTATTGGCGAAGTCAAGTTCGAGGTGAAGGACTTGAGCGGAAATGGAGTAAATAATGCTTCATTTTCTGTCCATGCCGGTGAGCTCATTGGAATTGCTGGTATGGTAGGATCGGGAAGAACAGAACTCGCCGAGCTATTATTTGGTGCCAAGAAGGCCGATTCTGGTGAGATATTTATAGATGAAAAAAAGGTTGCTATCAAAACCCCCCTTTTGGCTATTTCTAATAAGATGTGTTATATCACTGAGAACCGGCAGAAAACAGGGCTGTTTTTACAACACACACTGGATAAGAATATCCCCATAGCAACATATTCACAAACACAGATGCCATTTGCGATGCCCCGTGAAGATGTTAGAATCTCTCAAAAATATATCGATGCTTTAAAGATAAAGACACCAAGTGTATTTCAATATGCGATGTTCCTGTCAGGTGGGAATCAGCAAAAACTAGTTTTAGGGAAATGGTTTGCCACTAATGCTGATATTTTTATTTTTGATGAACCAACCAGGGGTATAGATGTAGGATCCAAGGAAGAGATTTATAGGATAATAGTGGAGCTGCTTCAGAATAAAAAAGCTGTAATCATGATATCCTCAGATATGCCTGAACTTATTGCCTTGAGCGATAAGGTAGTGGTCATGCGTGGGGGACACATGGTGGCGGAACTAAAAAAAGATCAAATAAGCGAAGAGAACATACTTAAACACTCGATTGGAGGCAGCATTTAATGAGATTTACAAATCCGCTAAAAAGAATATCAAAAAGTGAAAATGTGTCTGTTTTTCTCGTACTGCTTTTCATTATTTCAGCAATTATTCTGGTAGAATTCTTTGTCGTAAGAAGCATGAACATTGCCAAGGTAGCCTTTATCAAACCCATGAATGTCTCCAATGTATTACTGCAGGTATCTGTAACAGGGATACTGGCCCTATCCATGACCTTTATCATGATCTCCGGAGCTATTGACCTTTCCATTGGACAAATGATGTGCTTTATTGGTACCATGATGGCATTTTTAATAAAGACAGCGAGACTTAATGGGGGTTTAGCAGCTATTATTGCTCTTGTAGTGACAATCATGTTCCAACTTATAATGGGTCTCATTATCTCACGTACAAAACTCGAGTCTTTTATTGTGTCCCTGGGTTTTTTAAGTATTTACCGTGGGTTTACGTACCTTATTACAAATGGCAGGGAAATTACCACTGAAGGTAAGTTTACCTTCCTTGGAAGGACTTATATTGATTTGACAGACAATTTCAGGATCGCTATGCCTGTAATAATATTCGTTGTGCTAACAATATTCGTATGGTTTTTACTTAAATATACAAAATTTGGCCGGAGGGTCTATGCTGTAGGAGGTAATGAAAATGCAGCATATCTTGCCGGTATAAATGTTAAGAATTTTAAATTACTGCTATACGGAATAAATGGTGTTTTTATCGCGATTGCTACCATGGTACAGTTATCAAGACTGGGTACTGGAAACCCGCTTATGGGAGAGGGCAAGGAAATCGAAGTTATTGCTGCTGTGGTTGTTGGCGGTACTGTTCTAGCTGGCGGAAAAGGAAATGCATGGGGTACGTTTATAGGTGTACTGTTGCTGGGTATTATCTCTAATGGGCTAAACATTCTGGGTGTAAACCCGCATTGGCAGTATGTAATGAGGGGTCTTCTCATAGTCTTTGCCGTATCACTAACCTATGTAAGTAGTTTGAGAGCTTCATCTATCAACAAACCAATTAAGGAGGGTCAATAATAAAAACAAAAAAGCATCATATATAATGATGCAGTAGTTTCCTGCTAAAAAAATTAAAAAATTGAGGAGTGAAAGAATGTTGAACAAGAAACTTATTATACTGATTGTTGTAATTTGTATAACCTTACTGGGCTTCGTCAGTGTAGGGTCAGCTTCATCTGATAAAGCTGACAAAGAAACGGCATCAGCTGAAGAAAGAGCCGCTGGTGACCTTACTGGTGTAAAAATCGGATTTGTAAATGCCGGACCCGACGACTATTATGCTCAGTTTGGCAACACTTTTAAGGCTATTGCTGAGGCTTATGGTATGGATGTTACCGAATTAAACTCTGACTATAAACCAGAGAAAGAATTAGCTAATGTTCAAGACCTTATTGCCAAAGGTGTTGAAGCCATTGCAGTTATTACTGCAGGTGCTGCAGGTAGCGCTACAACCATTGAAGCTGCTAATGAGGCAGGGGTACCGATATTCTTCATCGCTGGGATGCCTGAGATGACAGGAGGCGCTTCTCTGACAGGACACGTTACAGATAACTTTGTTATTATGGGTTATCAGATCGGTAAGTGGGTTGCGGAAAACTACCCAGGCTCAAAGGGAGTATTCATCCCAGGCTTTTTAGGACAGGGACCCGCTGAAGGAGAGATTGTTGGAACAGAGCTGGCTCTTGCAGAAAACAATATGCCGGAACTTTTTTTCACCAAGAGCTCTGAATGGCAGAGAACCCTTGCTATTCCTATTACTCAAGACCTTGTAGCTTCTGGTAGGGAGTTTGATGTGATTTATGCATGTAATGAAGAAACTGCCGCCGGCGTCATCCAGGTATTTGAAGAGCAGAATGTAAAAGGCAAGATCATTGTTTCCTTTAATGGTAAGGAAGAAGGTTGGGCTTGGTTGAAATCAGGTCAAATGGTTGCTACTTCTCCTAATCCTCCATCACTTAATGCTGACCTTTGCGTTCAGCAGATAGTAAGGCATCTCAGAGGTGAGGCATTCCTGCAGTATCTCCAGATAATGCCCTGGGATGTACTGACCAAGGAGAACCTGGATCAAGCTATACCATGGATTACAAAAGATTATCTGGAAGGCCGTGCAGCCAACAACTTTCAATGGAGTCTTGAATATTATGAGACCCAGTACTCGGAAAACAAGGAGATGTTTGTAGAGTTCGATGAAAAGTTCTGGGAATACATGAAAAACCTGTAGAATATCGCGTGGTTTAATTAGCAGGGAACAAGGCAAGTAGCTATTACACTAAACAAGTGATTTGCATGAAAAATAGCCTGCAGGGAAACCTGCAGGCTACATATATTTAACAACACATCACTTCCGAGAATAATCAAAGTACATCACTTCACTTGTAGATGACAATCCTCTTTAGAATCTATTTTTACATCCCCAGACTCTTCAGATAGGCAACGCATTTCTTGAGGATTTCATCGGATCCTACAATTTCCAATGGAGAGTGGGAAATATCGCAATCCTTTAAGACGGCAACTACACCTGGGATATCGATAACACCATCGCCAATTGCGATTGTTGAAAATCCGCATCCGAATTGTGTCCCCCGTTTAGGTACCCATTCCTCACCTAAATCTTTCCAGTGAATATGACGGATTCCGACCCAACATGCTTTAGATGAGTTGGATCTTACTTATTGCTTTGTTTCATAGATGTTCGATTGAATTACGATTCGCACTCGTTTATTCTTTTTGTTGCAAGCATTTTTACCTATGGTATGATATGATGCACAAACATTGGAGGATAACAGATGATAAAACTAGGAATGCATACGGACAATCTGAGAGTTTTAAGCGGTTCATTCAAAGCTGCTGTTGAATTGGGTGCAAAGAACAAACTGGAACACGTTGAGTTTGGGGTTTTGTACGGTATTTATTTTGTGCAGGCCCTAGGTTATGAACCATCTGTTTCCTTATGGGAAAATCCGATACAGATCAGAAAGTTTGTTGAAAGCAAGGGAATGCCTGTTTCACAAATAGACTCAGCTTCCCCGATGATGGGTAATATGGGAACAATGCACGGTGTTTTTTATACCCAGCAGGCTATTAGTTTTGCAAGTCATCTGGGTGCAAAAAAGGTAGATACAACAGATAGTGCAATAGTTGAGGACGGTATGACAAAAGATGAAGCCTTCAAGATTGCTGTAAAGAACTACACCGAACTTCTCAAATGGGCGGAAGATTTTAAGATTATAATTAATGTCGAACCGCATGGTGCTCTTACACATGATGTAGAGTTTATGCATAAATTATTTTCACATTTTGAATCAGAATACCTGGGACTGAATATGGACACTGGTAATACGTATATCGCCGGACATGATCCATTGGATTATTTAAAATCGCTCAGAAAATATTTAACCCACTGCCACATAAAAGATGTGACTGCTGAATTGGCTGCTGCAATCCGTGGGGAAGATACAGGAATTGCGAGCAGTGAAGCATATATTGGTGGCGGAGTAAACGCTGATAATATTAAGAAAGTGATTGAATTCATGAAAGAGACCAGGTGGGACGGGGAAGTGTCAGTAGAATGCAGCGGAACTGAAGAAAACATGCAGAAAAGTGTAGAATGGCTCAGAAGGATTATTTAGTTGATTAATAAAAAGAATAGGTGAATTGACTATTAATCATGGGTATAAGAGGAAGATGTGTTCTTTTTCTACTATAAAACGTTGTAGAACCACATGATCAGAAAGACCAGGAGCGTAACGAAGGTAAGTGCGCCAATGATAATGACAAAGAATGGGAATCTCCGCTTACCACCTGCCTTTTCGTGAAGGTCAAACTCTCGAAGGGATTGCTCAGTTTCCAGAAGCTCATCGTACTTCTTTAACTTTACCTGTTCGGTTTCCACAGCCCTGCCATAGATGTTTTCTTTTATCTTGCACATAATGGAGTATTCGTTTTGATCGTTTTTTTTAATTTCCATTATTTCTGCAGGAACGGGAATGATATTTCCTTCAACGCGTGCACCCAGGAGGTCGATATAGTATTTTCCTTTGGGAAACGTATCATTGATCTTTATCATGATTTTGTCGCCCCTTGAAAGCTCATACACAGGTATTCCGCTTACAGGGGCCAGGACCAGATCAACTTCTATGGCATCTTTTATGCTTTCACCTGATTCTTTGGCTGCGTTGGATTCATCCTTTTTAACGGATTTGTTTCTTTCAGCACGACGTGAACTCATCTCTGCATTGCTCACGTACTCTGAATGTGTCTCAATCTGTACATTCCTGTCGTTGAGCGGCTTCATGAGTATGGCCTGAAGCAGTGACTCAATTCTCATGATGTCGTTATTCTTCACGAGCTGATAAAGCTCGTTGCCGCGATCCCTATCGAGCGCGCTTTCAAGATAATTCTGAAGATCGATCGTTGAATTGACAGATATGTCGCCCTTCCATTTGAGATTGATCAGGTTTTCCTCAAGCGTGTCCCAGGGTATGGCAGGGTCCACATCGTACAGCGAACTGAAATGTGAAACAACTGCAATCAAATTCTCAACCATTCGAAGCTCTTCGTTGAGAAATATGATAAACAAACCAAAGCTGTTGGAATCGATCCCTTTAAACCTTCCCTTAAGAATGACGGTATATTTTGTTTCATACTCAATATCTGAGTATTCATCGAATGTGTCCAAAAGTCACACTCCTTCCACCGAAAAAATCTTTTATAATTATTTTCGAGGAGCTATCTTAGTCCTTACAGGGAGCGAAAACATGAAGCTGAAACTCTCACTTTTTCTCGCCAGGCGATACCTGATAGCCAAGTGGTCTCTCATGTCAACACTTTCAATTCTCATGATCGCATTCGGTATTATAACACTCATAACTGTTCTATCGATCATGAACGGTTTTCACAACACTTTCAGGAGAAAGATACTTGAAACCAACAGTTTTCATCTGATTGTTCAGCCAAACTACGATGAGCAGTACACTATTGATAATAGTATATCAATTCTATCAAATAATAAAGAGATAATATCAATAGTTCCATACTATGATGGCGAGGGTATTATTAAAACCGATTATATAACGCGGGGATTTGTAATCAAGGCAGTTCCGCAGGATATTCTGGACCTCGATTCGGGTTTCAACAGGGAGATTGATATAACCAGGGGGAGCTTTGACCTCTCCGATGATAAAAACATCATTATCGGGGAAGAGCTGTCCCGGGAAGCAGGTGTGCTGCCCGGTGATTATGTGTCAATAGTTACGTTTGAGGGCAAAGACCTCGCATCAGCCCGCCCAAAGTTCAATCTGTTCTATGTTTCCGGAACATTTAAAACTGGTTACTGGGAATATGATAAGAATATGGCATATGTTTCCCTCGAGGCTGCATATCGGATTTTCGATGTTGATCGGAGTCAGCTGACACTTGGTTTGAAAATCGATAACTTTTACAAGTCCGATCGAGTTGCCGATTGGGCGCACAGCAATCTCAGGATTGGCCACTACATATATACCTGGATGGATCTGAACAGACCACTGTTTGAAGCGCTTCAGAATGAAAAGGTGGGCATCGGTTTTGTTGTTATGCTCATTATTGTAAGCGGCGCATTCAATATCATTGGTTCTCTCATTATGACTGTTATGGACAAAAAACGGGAAATCGGCATACTGAGGGCCATAGGTGCAGAGCCTCATCTCATTACACAGATATTTGTTTTTGACGGTTTGTACATTGGATTCATCGGTACCATCATAGGCGTGTTTACCGGATTTTTATTGACCCTGCATATCGAGAGCATATTTAATTTCTTCGAATATGTGGTAAACGGTATTCGGGAGCTTGTATATCTGTTCTATTTGATGCCTCTGGGGAAATTGCCCTTTCCCAGATTCGAAATCCTCTCTGACTCAATATACTATCTCGAAGGGGTACCGGTTGAGATCCATTTCAAAGACGTTATCATTATTTCAATCCTTTCTCTTCTGTTAAGCGTTCTGGCAGCCTACTATCCCGCACGAAAAGCGTCACAGCTTAAACCGGTGGAGAACATCAGATATGAGTGACCATGGGAAGTATTCAGATAGGAATGATGATAACTATGCGGTGCAAGTGAGAAATCTGGAAAAGGTATACAAAACGGGTGACTCATATCTCACGGTTTTGAGTGATCTTGACCTTCACGTTCAAAAGGGTAGTATTGTAGCAATTGTAGGAAGGAGTGGTTCAGGTAAAAGCACGCTTCTTCACCTTATTGGAGGCATCGATGCCCCCACACATGGAAATATCATGGTAAAGGGGAAAAGGGTTGAAACCGCCACAGAAGAAGAGCTGTCTAAGTTCAGAAACAGATACATTGGGTTTATTTTTCAATTTCATAACCTGCTTATGGAGTTCTCAGTAATAGAAAATGTTATGATGCCCTATCTTATTCACGAGTATCGAACAGATAACGCGTATAAAAAGGGCATGGACATACTCAGGCAGCTGGAAATAGAGGACAAAAAAGACATCAAACCCAACAGATTGTCTGGTGGTGAAAGTCAGAGAGTCGCCATTGCCCGTGCATTGATTAATGATCCAGAGATTGTGTTGGCCGATGAACCCACGGGAAACCTTGATCTGACCACTTCTGAAAAGATAAAGGCACTCTTGTTTGGAATTGTCAAACGTTACGGCCATACCCTTCTCATTGTAACTCACAACCCCTCTGTTGTTGAAAAAGCTGATGAAACCTACAAACTCGAACTTGGAAAACTGACGCAGCTTGTGTAACTGTACCGATCAACCAATACCTTTCTTGCCCTATCAATATTGTTTCTGTATATTTACTATGGGTGACGGTGAAGGAGCAAATTGTGATTTGTCAATCGTGTAAGAGAAAAAAAGCCGTACTCCATTCATATTGCATCAGCAATAATGGTCTTGTTGATGTGCACTATTGCGAAGAATGTGGTAAGGAGCAATCGGCTGAAGAGAGTGTGTGCCTCGATGACAATCTTTATAATCTCCTCGATGGACTTCTCGAGTCCAGGAAAAATGAAGTAGCCCTCGAATCTGCGGAAGCATGTGAGTTCTGTGGAACGACCCTTAAGGAAATCAGAAAATATAACAAACTGGGCTGCCCTAACTGCTATGAACTATTTTACGAGGGCATTAAAAGCCTTGGGACCCTTTCAAGAAACGAATATAAAAAAACCACACCCTTGGGCGATGAGTCACCTGGCATACATATACTGAGGAAAGAATTGGAAGATGCAGTGCAGCAGGAAGATTTTGAAAAAGCCGCATCCATTCGTGACAAAATCCTTAACTGCGAAAAGGAAGGGTTTCTCAGTGACGATTGAAGAACTTGCCAAAAGTGAGGGTATCTGGAATATAGACGAGAGAAATCATTCTGATTTCGTACTGAAAAGCAGTGTGCTCCTATCCAGAAATCTTTCAGGCTATACCTTTGCTCACAAACTGGAAAAAGAAGCGAAGGATGAAATTAGCAAAGCACTCATCGATAACATTGATCGCAGCAACTGTTGCACAAATTGCGTTACCTACAGTTTTGAGGAAATTACGGGTATAGATAAAAACATATTCTTGGAAAGAAATCTCATAAGCGACGATAATGTAACTGAAAGTGTTCTCGTTCTCTCAGAACATCAAAATATATATTTCATTTTGAATTCGGTCGACCACCTGCAGTTGATCACCTCTTTGCCCGGGTTCGGATTTGATACAATGTATGTTCTTGGGAAAAAAATCATCACAAGCCTTGAAAAACAGATGGATTTTGCATTTTCCCCCAGATTCGGCTATCTCACCTCAGATCCGGAAAAATCAGGTACAGGGATGGTTCTCTCAATTGTTCTGCATCTTGCAGAGCTCATATATTCCAGACGACTCAACAGCCTGATAGTCGATCTTGAGAAGAGCGGTCTTGCGTTAAGATCGAGCTGGATAGATGGGTACTATGAAATTTACAACAAAACAGCAGTTGGACAGTCAGAAAAGGGGTTGTACGAAACAACGTTGGGGTTGTTTGAGGAAGTCATCAACAGGGAGCGATCTTTCAGGAATAATACATACAAAGAAAACGGGAATCTCATTGAAGACAAGGTATGGAGAAGTTACGGCATTCTTCTATCCTGCCGCATGGTGTCACTATTTGAAGCACTCGAGCTTCTCTCCAATGTGCGCCTTGGAATCAGCCTTGGAATCATCAATTATGTGAGTATCAGAGATATCAACCTCCTTCTTCATTACATACAGGATTATCATCTCAGAAAGCGTTATAATATAAGAGATGAATCTGTAAAGCTTGAAGAGGTGAGGGCAAATTTTATACGAGACTATCTCAAAGAGGTAATATAAATGTTCAAAGGATTAACAGAAAGAGCTCAAAGAGTTATTAACATACTTGCGCAGGAAGAATCGAAAAAACTCAACCATGATAAACTCCTTCCTGAACACATTCTGCTTGGTCTTATACGCGAGGGAGAAGGCGTTGCGATCAAGGCACTCATCAATCTCGGTGTCGATTTGAATATGCTCAGGGAAGATATAATCGCAAATACAAAGCGGACAGGTGGCATTCTGCTACTAGGTGATGTACCTCCCTCAACGCGAGCACAGAGAGTTCTCGAACTCAGTGCTGATGAAGCCAGGAGTATGGGTCACAACTATATCGGAACAGAGCACCTTCTACTCGGACTTCTGAGAGAGGGCGACAGCGGCATACTCAATGCATTCGACAAACAGGGTATTAAGATATCAAATGTCAGGGAGGAAATAAACCGACTCCTCGGAACGAGTAAGACTGATGTCAAGAAAAAGGTTGACCGGCGGACACCAACTCTGGATGAATTTGGACGTGATTTGACCAATCTCGCAAAGGATAAGAAACTCGACCCGGTAATAGGCAGGGAAAAAGAGATTAAGCGAGTCATACAGATACTGTGCCGACGCACGAAAAACAATCCGGTACTCATCGGTGAACCGGGAGTGGGAAAGACTGCCATCGTTGAGGGACTGGCTCAGAATATCATATCTGGGACTGTCCCCGAAACGCTTGCAAACAAGCGTGTACTGACTCTTGATCTTGCATCACTGGTTGCTGGAACAAAGTACAGGGGAGAATTTGAGGAACGCTTAAAAAAGGTGATGTTTGAGATACGCAGGGCAGGAAATATCATCCTCTTTATCGATGAGCTCCACACCATTATTGGAGCAGGTGGTGCTGAAGGTGCAATCGATGCGGCGAACATGTTGAAACCAGCACTTTCACGAGGTGAACTTCAGTGTATTGGCGCAACGACGCTTGGTGAATACAAGAAATACATTGAACGGGATGCTGCACTGGAACGTCGTTTCCAACCTATCATTGTCGATGAATCGACTATTGATGAAACCATCGAAATACTCCTCGGTATCAAGGAAAAGTATGAGGAACATCACAAGATCATATACACAGAAAACGCTTTAAATACCGCTGCCAATCTTTCCTACCGGTATATTACAGACAGGTATCTGCCGGACAAGGCCATTGATCTGATCGATGAAGCAGGTTCAAAGGTCCGTCTCGAAAATACCATGGTACCGAAGGATTTCAAGAAACTGGAAGAGGATATTGAAAAGCTCAGATCAGAGAAGACTCATCTTGTTGAGATACAGGATTATGAAAAGGCGGCAAAAGTTCGAGATCGGATGAATATATTGCGGGAAAAACTCGAACTCATGAAGGATGAATGGAAAAAGGAACTGAACAACGAAAAACCTGTAGTTGATGAGGATGAGATCTATCAGATTACCAGTGAACTCACTGGTATCCCTCTCGTTCGTATTGTTGAAAGTGAATCACAGAAACTGCTCAGAATGGAGGATGAACTCCATGAGAATATTGTGGGGCAGGATGAGGCTTTAGAGGCTGTCAGCAGGGCTGTCCGCAGATCGAGAACAGGCCTCAAATCTCCCAAGAGACCTTCGGGTTCCTTTATCTTTCTTGGTCCCACAGGGGTTGGAAAAACCTATCTTGCAAAATGCCTTGCCGATTTCCTCTTTGGTTCAGAAGATGCGCTTATTCGCATAGATATGAGCGAGTTCATGGAGAGACATAACGTCTCGCGTCTGGTAGGTGCACCTCCCGGATACGTTGGTTATCAGGAGGGTGGTGAACTTACCGAGAAAATTCGACGCAAACCTTACAGCGTCATCCTTCTCGATGAGATAGAGAAGGCCCACCCTGATGTTTTCAATATGCTGTTGCAGGTTCTCGAGGAAGGCCAGCTCTCAGACCACCTTGGCCACACCGTGGACTTCAGAAATACAGTAATCATCATGACATCAAATGTTGGGAGCAAGGAGATTCACAAGGGCGGAAACCTCGGTTTTGCCATCGGGGAGGGTGCAAACAACTATACAGGAATGAAGGACAAAGCCATTTCTGCATTGAAGAGAGTTTTCAACCCCGAATTCCTGAACAGGGTTGATGAGGTTGTGGTATTTCATCCCCTCAATAAGGAGCACATTGGCCAAATCATTGATATTATGCTCGAAGAGAGCAAGAAACAGCTCATAGAGAAGGGTATTGTTCTGGAAATTACAAAATCTGCGAAAAACCACCTCATCAATAAGGGTTACGATGAAAAATACGGAGCCCGTCCTCTCAGAAGAACCATTCAGAGAGAGATTGAAGATCCACTTGCCAATGAAATCCTGAAGGGTGTGTTCAAAGAGGGAAGCAAGGCAATCGTGGACTTAGAAGAGGAGAAAATAGTTTTCAAGGGTGGGCAAAAAAAGAAAAAAGCGCTTGAAACTGTAGAGACATCCTCATAATCAGGATATGCTCGAACTCCTACAGATAATTTCCATCGGCATCCTCCTGGTACTCTCATTCATATATTCAGGATCGGAAGTCGCACTATTCTCGATACCGGAATACGAATACAGGAAGCTTTCCCATCAGAAGGGCAGAAATCTCAAACGGCTGCTTCACTACCTTCACAGACCTCAGCAGGCCCTTATCACCATTCTGATCGGCAACATGGTGGTCAACTCAAGTGCCTCGATTATTGGGGAACATATTTCGAAATCATTTTTCCAAACAAACAGCCTCTTCTATTCAGTCTTTATCATGACGTTTCTTCTGCTGCTCTTTGGTGAAATTCTGCCTAAGAATGTTGCAGTGACACGGCCGATTCAATTTTCAAAAACCTTTATACAACTCCTTCACATCACGAACAGGATCTTTTATCCCATTCAGTTCCTCGTGCAGTTGATGGTTAAAAGGAGCAGTAGCTTCAAGAAAGTGCACCATCTTTCCAAGGATGAGCTTCTGTCTGCCGTGGAATCGGGAACTGAAGCAGGAATACACTCAACTTCTATCAGTGCACTTACCAATCTGATTCATCTGATTAACAGACCGATCTCTGATATTATGGTTCCTCGTTCACAAATCCGAGGTATTGATATTAAAGACTACTGGAACAACATGGAGAGCATCGTACGAGAATCTTCGTACTCAACTGTGCTTTTCTTTGATGACACTATCGATCATATACTGGGTTATATAAAGGTAACGGACTTCATACATCTTAATAAAAAGGATATTCGTCACAATCTCGTAAAACCGTTGTTTGTACCAGAAACAAAGCATGTGCTTCCAATACTGAGTGAGTTCAAGAAAAATCAGAAATTCCTGGCAATTGTGCTTGATGAGTTCGGGGGCACATCTGGAATAGTAACACTCAGAGACATACTCGATGCCATATTTATTCGGGATATACTTCTGGATCAACTCATGAAGAAGAGAAGTGAAAACAGCTGGTTTATTCGTGGGGATACAAAGATATCAGACGTAAACAGTATGCTCGGTCTCAACCT
>Ga0255054_10001478_pt1 | contig 13805 bp, 13 predicted proteins | sample JV7_2_23_MG_FD_188634 | JGI IMG/M metagenome (GOLD analysis project Ga0255054, IMG submission 188634) | Seawater microbial communities from Jervis Inlet, British Columbia, Canada - JV7_2_23 | ecosystem: Environmental > Aquatic > Marine > Inlet | place: Canada: British Columbia | collected...
AGGCAGCTACCGCCTGCGCTACAGCCAGGGTCTGTCAGATGCTGCCTGCAGAAAAGTTAACGAACTTGCCGAAAATAGCATTATCCACCGTGTCGTTCAAAGCAACGAGTTTATGATGTCCGAAGACTTTCCGCGAAGCGGTCGGGCTGAAATCCGTCTGCTGGCAGAAGAAAAAATAGCCTCCATTGCCTATGTTCCCATCAGCAGCAAGGAAAAGAAAACCTTCGGCGTTATCCGCATTGGCAGCAAAAAACCAGCGTATTTCAGCCATGATCAAAAAAATGTTCTGGAATTGATCGGCAATCGCATCGGGGTGGCCATCGAAAACGCCAGGCTGCAGGAACAGTATATTAAATCCGAAGAAAAATACCGCACCCTGTTTAACAGTGATCCCCATCCGATTTTTATTCTTGACAGCAAAACCTTTAAAATTCTGGATATGAATCACCGGGCCATGGACAGCTACGGGTATTCACGTAAAGAATTGCTGGGGCTGACGTTTTTGCAGCTGGGAGATAAAACCGATCAAGAGCTGACCCGGGGCTTGCAAAACCTGCCTGAAAATCAATCACTTTTATTTACCAAAAAGCGACACCACCGCAAGGGAGGCCAACCGTTTTTCGTCAATGTGAATATCAGCCTGGCCAGATATGGCGCCGGCCACGTCGTTATTGCCACCACCACCGACATCACTGAAGTGGTGGAAAAAGAAACCCAGCTGATTCAGGCCGGCAAGATGACCACCTTGGGCGTGATGGCGGCCGGCATGGCGCATGAAATAAACCAGCCGCTGAATGTCATCCAGGTATGTGCCGATTTTTTTCTGAAAATGTTAAAACGAGGCAAGAAAATTGAAGATGACGACTTGAGGTCCATGGCCAATGATATCGTCGCCAATGTGGAGCGGGCTACGGGAGTTATCAAACACGTTCGCGACTTTGCCCGGCAATCCGAACCGGTGCGCAGCAGGGTAAATCTGAACAATCCCATTAAGGATGTTTTTAAAGTCCTCGGTCACCAGTTGAAAGTTCACGAAATTGACGTTACACTCGATCTGGATCCGGATCTTCCGGAAATCATAGCCGAACACAACCGGTTGGAACAGGTACTTATTAATCTGGTATCAAATGCCATTGACGCCATGGATGAAAAAGGCAATCAACCGGAAGGATCGGACAAAAGCAAGAAACTGTCAATTAAATCGATTTTAGAGGACGGACAGGTAGCTGTGTATGTCTCGGATACGGGAATAGGAATGTCGGAGGAGGTTCAAGCCAAACTTTTTGAGCCCTTTTTTACCACCAAAAAAGTCGGCAAGGGAACCGGCCTGGGTGTCAGTATCAGCTATGGCATTGTCAAAGACTATGTCGGCGACATTGAAATCGAAAGTGAGGTTGGCAAGGGGACAACTTTCAAACTGACATTCCCGGCAGCGGGTGCATAACGTCGTTGATTGAGTTGATTGAGTTGATTGGTTACTGGTCGCTGGCGGCTGGTTACTGGTCACTGGAAACTTGTCACTGGCCCATGATTTCTCGATATTGGAAATTCGGGGGGCAATCTCTCTTTCGTCTTTGGAACATCTCAGCGGGCACGGAGGCCCGCCCTACAAATGACCAAGTGCAAACAACCGGAGTAGGGTCGGCCTCCGTGCCGACCGATTGCCAGTAACCAGTCGCCAGTTACAAGACCAAAAACCAGAAGCCAGTCACCGGCTGCCAGTGACCAGTGACGAGTTGCATTTTAGGCAATTTAGACATTTTAGGCATTTCTACGGTATCAGATAATCTTGTTCAATTCGATTATTCGTGGATCAGGCAATAAACCGATGAGCAAAATCCTACTCATAGACGATGAACCGGATATTGTAAGGGTTCTATCCATGTCGCTGAAGGCGGATGGATATGACGTGATCCCGGCTCACAGCGGTGCCGAAGGGATCGCGGCATTTGAAAAAGAAAGGCCGGATATTGTGCTGACCGATATTAAAATGCCCGGAATGGACGGTATCCAGGTTCTAAAAAAAATAAAATCCATCGCACCCCAGTCGGAAGTGATCATTATAACCGGTCACGGCGATATCGACAATACCATTGAAGCCCTGCAATACGGTGCCTCCGATTTCATCAACAAACCGGTCAGAGACGAAGCCCTTTCAATTGCCCTGAAAAGAGCCAGAGAAAAACTGGAAATCAAAAAGCAGCTGCGGGAATACACCCATGACCTTGAAAATAAGGTTGAGGAGGCAACCAGGGAAATACGGAGGCGTTCAAATTTTCAGATTAAGCTCATCCGCAGCTCAAACGATGGTATCGTTGCCACCGATAAAAATCTAAATATTGTTATTTTTAATCCCGAAGCCGAAAAAATATTCGGCTATACTCCATCCGAGGTGATCAACAAAAAGTCGGCCCAGGAATTGTTTCCGGAAGAACTTAACCACACCTTCAATGACGCCCTGAGCGGCAAAACAGATATAGGAGATTTTCCCTGGCAGGAAACCTCAATCCAGTCCAAAACCGGCGAGCTTATTCCCGTGCGGTTTTCAGGAACCATCCTGTCGGAAAAAAACGAGAAGATGGGTACCGTGGCTTTTTTTCAGGATTTAAGAGAGATCAAATACCTGGAGCAGGAATTGGTCAAATCCGAGCGGCTGGCAGCTGTCGGCCAAACGGTGGCAGGTCTGGCACACGGCATAAAAAACATCTTACACGGACTCAAAGGGGGCAGTTACCTGGTTGATATCGGCATCAGCAAAGAGGATTCCGTTAAGCTTAAAAAGGGCTGGGAGATGGTAAAACGGAATGTCGGCCGGACATCGAATCTGGTGATGGATTTACTTTCCTATGCCAAAGAAAGAGAACCCCAGTATGAAAATTGCGACCCCAATAAAATCGCAGAAGATGTCTGTGGCCTGGTGCGTGATCAGGCCCGGGAGAACAGCGTTGAAATCATTCAGGAATTTGATAATACCATCGGTAAAGTTTCAATGGATCCCAATACCATGCATGCGGTTTTGTTGAACCTTATGTCCAATGCCGTCGATGCCTGCCTGTTTGATGAAAATATGGACAAAAATTGGCAGGTCCGATTGGTAACAATCAAAGAGGAAGGGAATCTCATAAAATTTGACGTTAGCGACAACGGCGCCGGCATGGATGAAGAAGTCATGAAAAAACTCTTTACTTCGTTTTTCAGCACCAAAGGCCATCGCGGGACCGGCCTCGGTTTAATGGTTACTCGAAAACTTATCGAGGAACACAAGGGCAACATCAAGGTTGATTCCCAACCGGGCAGGGGAACCACCTTCAGTTTTCGGTTGCCTTATAAAAGCGCAGGTGAGGCTTAATATCTGTGCGGGTGGAGATAAGCCTTATAAGTGCTAAGTTGCTTTTGTGAGGGAGGGACTAAAAAGATGAACATCGAACATCGAACGTCCAACATCGAATGTTGAATGAGAAAAGGTGACGAAACAGAAGAATTAATTAAGATTTTCGTTACGAGTATCAAGACAACTGAGAAAAAACAGAAATAGTCATTCAAGATTAGAAATAGGGTTTATGAAAACAAATTAAATTGTGGAGCGGAGCGACATCATTATTCGATGTTCGACGTTCGATGTTCGATGTTTATCTCTTTTAACAAGCCCGTGTGGTATAAATGCAACATGTTGACATTTACCAAATAACTTAACGATAGTGGGGCGAAGCCCCTAACCCGGACAAGCCGGAATTGACTATTGAATATTGAAAATTGATCCGCCGCAGTCCGCCGGAGGCGGATTAAATATTCAATATTCAATCATTTGAAGATAGGGAAAATAGCCCAATATATTTTTTTGCACAAAATGCACAAAAATAATTTCTATGGTACTAAGGAGGATATATCATGGGTAAAACAGTGCTGGTTGTAGATGATGATCCCGATGTCAGGTTGTTCAGTGTAACGGTTCTGGAAGAACACGGGTATACACCTCTGGAAGCAGCCAACGGCGAAGAGGGCCTTAAGATGATCAAAGAAAATAAGCCCGATTTGATCATTCTCGATGTTCTTATGCCGCGGCAAAGTGGAATCAGGCTATACCGTGAATTAAAGACCGACAAATCTTTAAAGAACATCCAGGTGATTATCCTTTCGGGAATAGCCAGAAAAACGTTTCTACGATCCCAAAAAGCGTTGACCGAATTTGGCGGTAAAGAAATACCGGAACCCAAAATCTATCTGGAAAAGCCGGTTGAACCCGAAGTCCTGGCTGAAGCAATTGAAAAAGCATTAAACTGATGCTAAGAGGGTTTTCAGACAATTACTAATATGGCAATAATTATTTAGACATGGTTTGTTACGTTTCAAATGATGTATTCACCGCAGAGCTCGCCGAGAACGCAGAGAATATGCATATCTTTATAAGTGCCCTTGTAAATTTTGCCTCTGCGTGCTCTGCGATCTCGAGCGTAGCGGGCGGTGAACGTATGTCTAAACAATAAGGAACTCCTTAGTATAACGGAGAATGGCAGACATCATGAAGATTGAAAAACTACTTTTTGTTACCAAGTTTGAAGAACTGGGTTTTGATGCTGTTCGATCGCTGCTTAGCCTGACCAAGGCAGATCTAAACCATGTTGTTTTTATTAATGTCATCGAACGGGATCAATTTGCCATGAGTCGGGTGGGATACCGCAAGGATGAAGAAATCCGGTTGCGGGAAGCGGCCAACATCCGGTTTATTGACTGGTCCGAAAGCCTGTTTGAGCAAGGCCTTGAGGTCGGTGTCTATATCGTGGTCGGCAGCCTGGTCGCCGAAGTCATTAAAGCCGCACAAGAGGAAAAAACCGATCTGATTGTCATCGGGCGTTCACATAAAGGCGTGCTCGAGAATTTATATTCCGGCTCGGATGTAACCGAATTACTGCGCCGGGCGGCCACACCGGTGCTGGTGTACAAGCACCTGTCGGAGACCGCAATTTCAATTGAAAAGCCGTTTGAAAGACCGCTGCTGGCCGTAGACTGGTCACCCGCCAGCCTAAGGGCGGTAGAATATTTGAAGCCGATGAAAGATGTGGTCGCTAAAATTAGTGTGGTGCATGTTGCCAGCGAAAAGGATTTAAAAGGCACCTCCGCAATGGAAGTCCAAAAAACCCGCAAGGAAACACGGCAAAAACTCGAAGAAATATGCACCATATTTGAAACCGAAGGAATCGATGCCAAGGCCCATGTTTATATTGGCGATCCGGATGAAGAAATGGAAAAGGCCGCCCGGGATTGCCAGGCAACCATGATCGTTCTGGGTTCTTCTGCCAAGTCGGCCTGGGTGGAAAAATGGCTTGGGAGCACACCGCGAAAATATGCTGAGGAATCCATCTATCCGACCCTGTTAATACCACCGGAGAAGAAGTGACGGTAGGACATTGGGTATTGAATATTGGAAATTGAATATTTGTGGTCCGCCGGAGGCGAACCTTAAATATTCAATATTCAATCATAAGATTAAACGGGAGGCTTTAATGGCAGTAATTACCATTTCAAGACAATTCGGAGCCGGTGGGATCACCTTCGGAAAAATGGTCGCCGAAAAACTCGGATATACCTTTGCCGATACGGAAATCATTAAAATGGTCGCGGAAATGGCCAATGTTTCGACCCATTTTGTCGAGACGGTGGAAAGGGAAGCCGGCGGCAAGTTTGCGAAATTTATTTCAAAAACGGTTTCAAAGCCCTTGGTGGAGCGTATTTTGAAGGATGAGCGGGGCTATATTGACGAGGAAATATATCTGGATTATCTCGTTTTGATTATCGCCCAGATGGCCGACGACGGAGATGTGGTTATTCTGGGCCGCGGAAGCCAATACATACTAAACGACCATCCGGACGCCTACCATATACTGCTGATCGACACCTTCGAAAACCGGGTCAGGTTTATGCAGAAAAATTATGACCTGTCACAGGGTCGCGCAACCCAGGCAGTTAAAAACGAAGACAAGCGCCGTTTAAATCTTTACAAAAAATTAGGCAAAACGGACTATGACAACCCCGAACTATATCATTTGGTACTTAACATGAACCGGATTCACCTGGACAAAGCGCTTCAGCTCGTAACCGAACTGGTTAATTCGTAAATTTTAAACTCAAATTCTCCCTTGACATACGAAAATAATATTTGTTAAACAAATGGGTTCCCATTTTTCCGGATAAAAAATAGCAACACCGAGATGTCTTTTAATTATAAGAAAAATCGAGCCTGGGCCGAAAACCTGACGATTGTAATGCAAATCGGCCTGACCATGGCCGGATGCATTGTTTTTTGCTTTTTTGTTGGACTGTATTTGGACAGATGGATGGAAACCCGGGGAATATTTGTAACCATCTTTACTATATTAGGTGTCATCGGCGGCGGTGTCACGGTATATCGTCAAATCCTGGAGGTCATAGAAGATAAGGGCAGCAACCGCGAAAATCGAGGGAATGGAGTCCGTTAAGCAAACACAGAAAAAATATGGTTCAAGAGCAATTTGGGTTGCAATTATAATCGGATTTTGTTTTTTTCTGGCTGGTCACAAACCGGTGGGTAAAGGATTGGTTCTGGGTACCATTTTTAGTGTGATCAATTTTGTCCTCATCGGTCAAGCCCTTCCCCTGCGAATCGGCAAATCCAAAAGAAAAGCCTTTTTCCTTTCCCTGGGTTCAATATTTTGCAGATATATTCTATTGGCGGTTCCGATTGTCGTTGCCGTCAAATTTGAAGGCTTTGATTTGGTGGCAGCCATACTGGGCCTTTTCATGATTCAGTTTGTAATACTGGCCGATCATATTTTTAAACTTATTTTGTCTAATCGGTAAAACTTGATGAATCCGTAAAAAGTCGAATTCATCAAGTGTTTGGTGTTTTGGTATGAAATATATGACGCAATATCGGTATATTAGAATACTAAATACTAAATACAAAACACACTCGTAAAAAGTTTGCTTTTCTGACTTTTTACGAGAGTATCAATTTTGTCTAACCGGGAACGATAGGATCATTGAGACACGACCATGGGTGAATTAGGAAAATTACATCAGCTGATCATTCCCTTATTCGGACACAATATCACGATAAATCTGGAAGTTATCGTAATGACATGGATTGTCTTCATGCTAATAATTGTGCTGGGTGTGTTTAGCAGCCGAAAAAAAGCCATACTACCCGGGCCGCTGCAGGCAGTGGGTGAGCTGATTGTGTCTTTGCTTTACGACCTGACCGAGGATGCCCTGGGCAAGGATTATGTCGAGAAGTATGCACCCCTGGTATGCGCCCTGTTTATGTTTTTGCTGGTTTCCAACTGGTTGGGAATCATTCCTCACCTGGAGGAACCCACCAAGGATCTGAATACAACCCTGGGGCTGGGAATTATGGGATTTGTGATTGCCCATTATGCCGGAATAAAATCCAAGGGGTTTAAGGCCTATGTCAAAGAATATTTTCAGCCCATATTTTTCATGATGCCGCTCAATTTGATTGGAGAACTGGCCAAGATCGTGTCCATCTCTTTTCGTCTGTTCGGCAACATCATGGGCGGGTCCATCATTATCCTGGTGGTTTCCCATTTGACCTATAGCATTGCTCTGCCGCCGTTCTTATACGCATTTTTCGCTCTTTTTGTTGGAACCATTCAGGCCTTTGTGTTTACTATGCTCACGGTTGTATATATTTCAGTTCAGGTAAAATAATAGATGACATTTGATATTGAAACAATTGTAAAAGTGGCTGCTTACAGCGGCGGCGGCCTCGCAATGGGACTTGGCGCTATCGGTGCGGCAATTGGCGAGGGATATACAGCGGCCCAGGCCAATGCGGCGGTATCACGCAACCCCAAAATTTCAGCCGATATTTTCAAAAATATGCTGGTGGGACAGGCGGTGGCCGAATCGGCCTCAATCTTTGCCCTTGTCATCGCCATCCTGCTGCTTTTTTTGGATGTTCCCGTGCCCACCCTTTTGAAAGCTGCCGCCCTGTTAGGGGCCGGCATCTGTATGGGCCTGGGTGCCATCGGTTCCGGGCTCGGGTCGGGGTACCCGGGCGGTCAGGCCTGTTCCGGAATTGCCAGACAGCCGGCCGTAACCTCCCAGTTGACCACCAATATGCTCATCGGATCGGCGGTATGCCAGACGCCGGCCATATTCGCCATGGTGGTGTCCCTGATGCTGATGTTCCTGAATTTTGGAAATGCCCCGCTTTATCCGACCTGGGCGGCCTATCTTGGCGCCGGCCTGAGTATGGGACTGGCGGCCATCGGTTCCGGGTACGGCGGCGGACTGGCTGCCGGGGCAAGCTGCGAAGGCATTGCCAGGCAGCCCAAAACCGCAACAAATGTGACGACCATCATGCTGGTCGGACAGGCGGTGTCCCAGACACCTGCCATCTTCGGGCTGCTGGTAAGTTTTATATTGATGTTCAAATCATATCCCGAATCAACCACCCTAAGCGCATCCATGGCACTTTTGGGGGCCGGGATCTGTATGGGATTTGGCGGTATCGGTCCGGGGATCGGTAACGGCATGGCCGCCGAAGGTGCCGTGAGATGGGTTGCCAGAAATGTCGAAAACGCGGGCGACTTAATGCGAATTATGCTGGTCGGGCAGGCGGTTTCGCAATCCACGGCGATTTATGCCATGGTTGTGAGTCTTGTATTGATTTTCGTTGTTTAGTCGAAATGATTAATTCTAGATAGATGTTTGGGAGAGTATTTCATATAAAATGACGAATGACGATTGACGAATGTCGAATGAATGAATTCTTTCGATCTTATAATTATCATAATGACCACCGCGTCTTATTCGTCAATCAATAGAAAGGTGGAGCGAAGCAACCTCCACAATTAGTCATTCTTCAATCGACATTCGTCATTCGAGAGATTCATTATTGAAGAAAAATAAGTCAACAATAAGCTAATAAAAAAGATTGAGCGAAGCGATTTCAACAATTCGTCATTCGTCAATCGACATTCGTCATTCTATAGGGAGGTTATTATGGCAATTGAAGGTGTGGATATCGTAAAAGCAGCAGCATTTATCGGTGCTGGAATTTCAATGGGACTGGGCGCCATAGGACCCGGGGTCGGTGAAGGCATGGTGGCCGCCAAGGCCTGTGAAGCCATTGGTAAAAACCCCAAAGAGGCCGGTCTGCTAACCAGGACCATGCTGGTGGGACAGGCGGTTTCGGAATCTACCGGGATCTACTCCCTGGTCGTAGCGCTGCTGCTGTTGTTTGTCGTCTAATTTATCCGCTCTGAAAAATGACATATTCAGAGTGTTCAATCAATCTTTGGATACTGAAGCATGTTATTTGATTATTGGTCCGGCGGATAAATTAATTTATGCTGCGCGTATTTAATTTTATTTTTTTAAATTAATTCATTTCAGCGACTTGTGTATTAAGAAAAATAGCTTCGTAGCTTAACTGTAAAACCGGAGCCAAACGGATTATCAGCAATGGAAATCATCAGCAACATTGCGCTTATCAGCATAAATGAAACCCTTATTGTTCAGGTCGTCGGGTTTCTGGTATTTTTATTTGTGATCAATCGAATCATGTTTCGTCCCCTGCGCAATGTGATATCTGACAGGGATATTCACATTGAGCGGGTCAAACGGGATATCACTCAGGCCCAAAAAGAAGTCGCATCAATTACCAGCCAAATCCAGGAGCAGGATACCGCCACCCGAAAAGAGGCCCTGGCGCTCAAAGACGACCTTGAAGCTACCGGCAGTCAGCAGGCCAATGAGATTTTTGAGTCTGTCAAAAAGGAGATCGCCGTTGACCGGAAAAAGGTCCAACAGGAAATTGAGGTCCGGATAGCGGAAGAAAGAAAGGCCGTGAAAAAAGAATCGGAAGATCTGGCTCTGAATATCATTGAAAAAATTATAGGCCGGAGGCAGCACCTGTGAAATATGTGAAAAGAACATTACTGACAGGCAGCTGGTTTTTAACCTGTCTAATCATGCTTCATCTGTCGGCCTTTGAAGTCCTGGCGGCAGAACATTCAGGCGATTGGCGTCCCATATTCGACCTGGTCATGCGATGGGTTAATTTTCTGATTCTGGCCTTCGTGTTGGTAAAATTTTCCCGGGCGCCCATTAAGAAATTTTTAGCCGGCAAGCAACAGGATATCGCCGATGAAATCGGGGGCCTGGAGGCTGAAAAAGAAGAGATGCTCCGCCAAATTGATGATAGTAAGAAACAGCTTGAAAACAGCCGGGATCGTCTATCAGACTTAAAGAAGAGAATCGTCGCCCAGGGCCAAAAAAACCGCCAAATGATTATTAAAGCAGCCGAGCAAGAAAGCAAAATATTGCTCCAAAGTGCCCAGCAAAAAATCAACAGCCGCATCGTAGAAGCCCGCCAGGAGCTCAAATCAGAACTCGTTGACGCCGCTATCGCACTGGCTACAAAATTGTTGCCGGAAAAAATTACGGAAGAGGATAACCAGAAATTTATCGATGCCTTTATGTCCAGTGCGGCTTCAAAGTAAAGATCCGGGTCCATAGTGCTCGGCTTTGGTTCACCCCGGAGGGGTGATGTGGATAAATACGTTTACCAGCGGGCTGTTTTTAAGGAAAACGTCATGGCCAAGAAAGAAGTCTCGATAGATCAGCTTGTCAAAAAGCAGATAAAAAAATGGGAGAACCAGTTTGCCGGCCAAAAAGCCCAAGCCGAAGCACAAATTCCGGTAATAACCGTGTCCATGGAGCCCGGCAGCGGGGGAAGTATTATCGCACAAAAAATTGCCGAACGGCTTGAATTTGATTATTTTAATCGCGACATCGTCGAAAAAATTGCCAAAACTTCCGAGATACGGGGGGCGGTGATCAACTCCCTTGAAAAAGAACGTCTTAGCGGGGTAAAGGATTTCATATCCTCCCTGATGGAAGACCAATATATTCATCCCGACACCTACCTCAAACATCTTCTGGTGGTCATCAGTACGATTGCCAAACACGGACGAGCTGTCATTGTCGGCCGGGGGGCCAATTTTATTCTTCCGGCTGAGGATATATTCTCCGTTAGGATAATTGGACCCTTGAAGAAAAGAATCCGCGAGGTGGCGCTGACGCACCGGGTGACCACCGAGCAGGCCAAACGACGGGTAATCCAGAGAGAATCCCGACGCGAAGCGTTTATAAGGCATACGTTTCATGCCGATATCTGCGATCCTATCTACTATGATCTGACCATCAACACCGGTAAGATGAGCATTGACGCTGCGGTGGAAGCCATCATGGGAGCCGTGATGGCAAAGCTGGGCGAAAGCGCCTGAGTTTCATCCAAACAGAAGGGAATGAAAAATCTTACTTGACCGCCGCTGGCATATAAATTATAAATCTGTTTTGGGTGTTCGAATCCACTATTCCAGGATTGAGGCTAAAACTCAGACATCAAAAACAGCCTGTATTTTCATTAGTGGTACAAATCCGGAGACGTTTAATTAGGGGATTTTTTAACCACAACAGAGGAAAGAAAGGAGGGACGTATGAAAAAACTAATCGTTCTATGTCTAACCATCCTGATGGTATTTTCGTTGGGGACCATCGCCGGCGCCAGGACGCTGAGGGTGGGTTTGGATGCGGGTCCCGTATCCCAGGACCCCCAGGTTCAGTTATCCGGCGGCATGCTCCAGTTTTCACACTGGGTATTTGACCCCCTGGTGCGCTATGCCCAGGATATGAGTTTTGAACCCCGTCTGGCCGAAAGGTGGGAACGCATCGATGATCTGACCATGCGCTTTTATCTGCGCAAAGGCGTCAAATTCCACAGCGGAAACCCGTTTACGGCCAAGGATGTCAAATTTACCTTTGAACGCTTTTACGAAAGCCCGGATTTCAAGGGGCTCTTCACACCGTTTGATGGCTGCACCATCGTCGATGATCACACCGTTGATATCAAAACCAAAAAACCTTACGCCCTGCTGATCAACATGGCAACCTATATTTTCCCTCTGGACAGTAAATTTTACTCCGGCACGGATGCCACCGGGCAGCCCAAGGATGCCGTCGTAAAGATCGGTCCGTCATTTGCGCTCCACAATTCATCCGGCACCGGTGCGTACAAGGTTGTCGAATGGGAGCAGGGAGCCAGGTATGTTTTTGAACGATTTGCCGACTACTGGGATAAAGACTCCCCCGGCAATGTGGACAAAATAGTCCTGACCCCCATCAAGGAAAATGCCACCCGGGTGGCGGCGCTGCTTTCCGGTGATGTGGATTTTATCTCTCCGGTCCCGCCCCAGGATTTTCAGAGAATCCGCAGTGATAAAAAAGTCAAAATGGTAACCTATTCCGGCGGCCGGATTATCACCGTTCAGCTGAACCAGAAACGACGTCCCGAATTCAAGGATGTGCGCGTCCGCCAGGCCATTGTCCACGCCGTCAACAATGTGGGCATTGCCAAAAAGCTCATGAAAGGTACCGCCACACCGGCCGGACAGCAGGGCCCCAAAGGGTATATGGGATACAACCCGGCTCTGGTTCCCCGCTATGACCTGAAAAAGGCCAAGGCCCTGATGAAAGAAGCCGGACTGGCTGACGGTTTTGAGTGCACCATGATTGCCCCCAACAACCGCTACGTCAACGACGAAAAAATTGCCGAAGCGGTGGTCTCCATGCTGGCCAAGATTAAGATCAAAGTCAACCTGAAGACCATGCCCAAGGCCCAGTACTGGGATGAGTTCGATGCCCAGGCGGCGGATATCCAGATGATCGGCTGGCACTCGGACACGGAGGATTCCGGCAATTTCACCGAATTTCTGGGGATGTGCCCCAACAAGGAAACCGGCTACGGTCAGTATAACAGCGGAAATTATTGCAATCCCAAAATTGATAAGCTGACCATGGCGGTCCAGTCCGAAACGGATTTGAAAAAACGGACCATGATGCTTCAGGATATAGAAAAAATCCTTTATGATGAGGCCGCATTTGTCCCCTTTCACTGGCAGAACCATTCCTACGCCGGTAAAAACAAGGTCGGCATCAAGCACATTGTCAACACCATGAACTTCCCGTATTTCGGAGATCTGGTGTATAAGTAATAAAAATGTCCGTGGTCAGTAGTCCGTCAAAGGCGGATCCATTGATTAGAAAAAAAGGGGCAGGCGCGCGTTATTAAACGTAACGCCCCTGCCCCAATTTCATGGTCACCGGGGCAAGTTAGGGCTTCGCCCCAATACTGTAATCTGAAACCTGACACCCATAGTTAGTTAACAAGACCCTAACCCGGATAAACAAGAAAAAACAAATCGCAAATTACAAATAATATCCAATGACCAAAAACACAAATTCCAAACAATGATGTGAATCCACCGATTAAGCGGATTTCACTGATTTTCGTGATTTATTGACTTAAATTCCCCGCAGCTTACGGCGGGACAGTTCACTATACAAAGTAATTGGTTTTGGTGGTCCCGTAAAAAGTCCGAATTCGTCATGCCGGACCTGATCCGGCATCCAGAACATACTGAAATTACTGGATTCCGGCATTCGCCGGAATGACGCTTTAAAAGAATTTCAGACTTTTTACGATTTCATCAGTTTTGGTCATTGAAATTTCGAATTTTGAATTTATTTGGAATTTGGTGCTTGTGTTTTGGTTTTTTTCCATAAAATGCACTAAAACCATTTCTAAGGCCAAGAACTTAAACACCCGATACCAAACACCAAAAACACTAAAGCCATGTTCGCATTTATCGTCAGACGTATCATTCAAGCCATCATCGTCATGCTGGTGATCGGCATGGTGGGATTCGTGATCCAGCACCAGATCGGTGACCCGATCCGGG
>Ga0255054_10001483_pt1 | contig 13772 bp, 14 predicted proteins | sample JV7_2_23_MG_FD_188634 | JGI IMG/M metagenome (GOLD analysis project Ga0255054, IMG submission 188634) | Seawater microbial communities from Jervis Inlet, British Columbia, Canada - JV7_2_23 | ecosystem: Environmental > Aquatic > Marine > Inlet | place: Canada: British Columbia | collected...
GACGGATTGGTACCTCTGCGGTCCCGTGGGTGTCGTCGAAGCCGCACACAGCGTGCTTGAACGTGGAGGCGTTCCGCCGGCGAGCGTCCACCATGAGCTCTTCTTCGCCGGTGGCGACGCCGCTCCCGAGAGCGTGCTCGACGATGTTGTTGGCTCGAGCGTGATGGCGACGATCAACGGGCGAACCTCCACCCTGATCGTTGATCCTCTCGGAGCGCCAATCCTTGATCATGTTCTCACGGTCCGACCCGAGGCCCCGTTCTCGTGTCGCAGTGGTGCATGCGCCTCCTGCCGTGCCTTGGTGACTGCCGGCGAGGTTCGCATGGACACGAACTGGGCGCTCGAAGAACCCGAGGTGGCAGCGGGCCAGATCCTCACGTGTCAATCACATCCGGTGAGTGACACCGTCGAACTGACCTACGACGTATGACCAGGCTCAACAGGGACGACATCATTGCGGGCGCAGGAAGACGCTTTGCGACCCATGGTTACCACGGAACCTCGATGCGAGACCTCGGTGAGGACCTCGGCATTCTCGGCTCATCGATCTACTCCCACGTCGGTGGCAAACAGGAGTTGCTCGTTGCAGTGGTGGAGCGAGGCGCGGGCTTCTTCGACGAGGCTGCTCGCGAGGCGATGGCGACCGACGCGCCTCCGCAGGACATGATGTACGGCTTGATCGCAGGCCACGTCGGCGTCTTGCTCGACCATCGCCCTGAGGCTCGAACCTACCTCACAGAGGTCGACTTCCTCGATCCCGTCGAACAGCGGCGTGTCAACAGCATCAGGAATAGGTACGAGGAGGCCTTCCGTTCGACGATTTCATCCGGAGTCGAGGCTGGTGTCTTTCGTGTGGATCGTGATCCGCGACTCGCAGCGATCTACATTCTCTCGATCCTCAACGCGATGGACCGCTGGTACGACGAGCACGGACGTCTGGGCAGGGACGAGATTGTTGATGACATCTACCGGTTTGTCAGCGCCGCGTTGACCTGATTCTCACGCAGCGCCGGATCAGACGTCAGCCGGCAGCGTGGCGACTCCGAGGGTCCTTCGCATCTTCGCGCAGATCGATGACGAGGTCAGAGTCATCGTTGTTGTCCGTCGATGCGCTGACCAACTCATCCATCCCAGCGTCTCCGGTCCGCGCCCCCTGGAGGATTCTTCGAATCTCAGCCAGCTGAGCCTCCATCGAAGCCCGAGTGGCCTCTGCTTCCTCCCGCATCGCGTTGGAGTCGAGACGTGCTTTATCGAGTCGCCGATCTGCCTCCGCTTGGGTCAGTGCGGCCGACGCCTCTGCCCGCCTCCTGATCGCGATGGCCTCCTCCTCGGCAGTAACTCGAACCTGCTCGATGCCCTCGAGACGCCGGTGTGCTGTGGCTTCGGCCTCGGCGATGATCGCAGCGGCTCTCGATGCCGTGTCCGATAGCTCCGGCGATCCGCCGGCCATCGACACCTGGCCCGCGATGGTGCCTGCCTCTACCTTGGCCTCATCGATGATCTTGCGCCGCGCCTCGGTTGCCTCCTCGAGCAGGATGTCGATTTCGGCCCTCAGCCCTGCGAGCTCTCTTTCGCTTGTTTCAGCCCGCACTTCAGCGATCTTCGTTCGTTCCTCGAGAGCGCTCGTGTGCGAGGCGCATTCGGTCATGAATCTGTCGACATCCTTGCGGTCGTAGCCCCGTAGCGCCGTTGCGAAGTACTTTTCCTGGATCTGACGACTCGATAGTCCCATTGTCACCTCCGTTGCCCCACTTGCATCATACGCCTTCCAGACAGTTCCAGAGGCACCATCGGGAATGGCGCACCATGAACGCCCGTTGTTCAGAACGATCGGAAGGAAGCCCAATGGAATCGTATGACACCGCTTCACTCATCCTGCGCCTCGTTCTGGGAGGCGTCATGCTCGCCCACGGCGTGAAGCACGCTCGCGGAAAGACGAAGACATCGAACTGGTTCGGCTCGATCGGATTCAAGTCGCCAGGGCTTCAGTGGTTTGCGTCGACTGCGACAGAGATCGGTGTCGGTGTCCTGCTGATCCTCGGCCTGATCACGACCGCCGCCGCAGCTGGTGTGATCGGGATCATGGCGGTTGCCTTTGTGTCGGTCCATCGCGCAGCCGGGTTCTGGGTCACCGCAAGACCCGAAGAGGGCTGGGAGTACGTACTCACACTGTCGGCCGTTGCCGCAGCCCTTGCGATCGCTGGCCCCGGATCGGCCTCCATTGACGCTGCACTGGGTCTCGACACGGTTCTCGACGGCTGGGTCGGCGGAGCTGCGGTCCTCGTGGGAATCCTCGCAGCAGGAGCGCAACTGGCGACGTTCTTCAGACCAGAAACCGGAATCCAGATACCAGAAACCAGTAATCAGTAGCGAGGCATCTGGTGTCCGGAAGCGAAGCCGTCTGGAAGCGCAGCAGTCTGCTTCTACTGCTTGTTCGTCCCGTAGATCATGTTGCGCAGACGATTCTCGACGGTCTCGGCGTCGTCATGGTTCGTATCGCGCGAAAGCACGTGGAGCATGCGGTCTTTGACAGCCTCTTCATGGGCGCGTTCTTCGGCCTTGGCTGCTGCGGAACCCCTCCTGAACAGTTTCATGTGGCTCTATCGGCACGTCGGATTCCGTTCTTGAGCGAAGGTCTACGATTGGTATCGGTAAGTTTCGCGGGTTGAACATGTCGGGAGGGTCGCGCGGTGATCAACAAAGCCGCCGTTGGTGCAGCTGGAGCCCTTGCAGCAGTGGGTGTCGCGATCGGATGGAAGGTGGCCACGACCCCCTCCGGCCCGAACGATTCCGCTGGACAGGTTGCAGGGGAACCGCTGGTTGTCGATGGAGTGGATGGTGACCGTTTTGTAGCGTCCCTGTCTGAGGCGATCACATTCCGGACAGTGGTCCTGGACGACGGAACCTACGACTCTGCGGCGTTCGATGCCTTCGGAGCCATGTTGGCGCGGCGGTATCCGCGCGTGCACGAAGAGCTGAAACGCGAGTCGTTTGAAGGACACGGCCTCTTCTATACGTGGCAGGGGGCCGACCCAAAGTTGGACCCCATCGTCGTAATGGCGCATCAAGATGTCGTGCCCGTCGAAGGGGGTACAGAGAAGGACTGGGTTGCCGCCCCGTTTGATGGATCTGTGATCGACGGGAAGCTCTACGGACGGGGTGCACTGGACTGCAAGGGACCCTTGATCGCGATCTTTGAGGCCATCGAACATCTGCTTGAGCACAACGAGACTCCCGATAGGACTGTTCACGTTGTATCCGGTCACGACGAGGAGATCGGTGGCGGGCACGGGGCACAGGTCATCGCAGCGGAGATGTACAAGAGAGGCATCACGCCATGGTTCGTCGTGGACGAAGGGGGCGTTGTCGCCGATGGGATTCTCCCCGCGGTGCCACCGCCCGCAGCGCTCATCGGCATCGCGGAGAAGGGGATGATGAACGTTCGACTCACCGCTCGTGGCCAGGGAGGCCACTCTTCGATGCCGCCCGCAGAGTCTGCGATCGTGAGCCTCGCGGACGCGATCGTGGCGCTCGACGCCGATCCGGTCCCGCCGAGGATCGAAGCAATCGCACCGATGCTGAGGGCGTTGTCTGATCATCTTCCAGGTGTTCTGGGTGTGCTGACATCGAAGCCCTCTGCGGTTGCGCCGCTGTTGTCCCGTGTCTTTGCCAGAGACGAGAGAATGGATGCTCTCCAACGGACCACGATGATCCCGACCGTGATCGAGGGCGGAATCAAGACGAACGTGGTGCCACAAGCGGTTTCTGTGATCGTGAACGTCAGAATCATCCCTGGTGACACATCGACCTCCGTTCTTGATCACATCCGGGGCGTGGTTGGAGATGACATCGAGGTTGACGTGCTTCCGGAGTTCATGAAGGAGCCGAGCTGCTTCTCGAGCATTGACTCTGAGGCCTGGGACACTCTGACGGGTGTGGTGGCAGGCATGTTCCCTGAGGCGATTGTGGTCCCGTACGTGCTGACAGGGGGTACGGATTCGCGTTTCTTCGAGTCGTTTGCAGGCGATGTCTATCGGTTTTCGCCGTTCGTGCTCGGTGGCGACGGTTTGGCGGGTTTCCACGGCACGAACGAGTTTGTTCGAGTCGCAGACGCTCAGCGGGCAGTGTCGTTCTTTGTTCGGCTTATCGCTGTGGCAGCCATGCCGGGCGGTTGACCGAGATGAAGTCCTTGATCCGGTTCACGAAGGTGTCCGGCTCAGGTGTGACGGGTGTCGGGAGCGAGCTCCGGTTGTATCTGTCTGTGGTTCCGCCTCCAAGGCGCGGGAGCATTCCGCTGTTTCTCTTGTAGAACGATTCAGGGTCCGGCTGCGGCACGTCATTCACATCTGCCAGCGGGGTCTGTGGTGTCAGATCGACAACGATTTCCGCATATTGATTGGTTGGCATTGGTCGTCTCCGTGTCCGTGCCTTCCATAGCCCCCGATGCCCACCACCAAGGTACTTGCTCGTGGCGTTCGCACAAGGGGGGTTTGGGAGAGTGGCGACGTGACTAGTGCCACGTCAGGCACGAGCCACTGAATCAGGTGACCGGCGACAGGCTACGGGAAGACGAGCTCGGCTGGCGCCTCGGACACCGATGACGGAGAACGGAGGACGGAAGACGGTTTACGGCTCACGGTTTACGGTCTACGGTGGGCCGGCCAAGTCCAAGGAGGTACCCGTGCACAAGAACACAGCGACCATCAAAGGCCTCGACATGGCCTATGTCGACGTCGGGGAGGGAGATCCCATCGTGTTCCTGCACGGGAATCCGACGTCATCGTATCTGTGGCGCAATGTGATCCCCCATTTGTCGGGCGAGTACCGCTGCATCGCCCCTGACCTCGTCGGTATGGGTGACTCAGCGAAGTTGCCGGACAGTGGGCCGGACTCGTATCGCTTCGTCGAGCATCGTCAATATCTCGATGGGCTGCTTGACACGCTCGATCTCGGCGGCTACGTGACGCTGGTGGTGCACGACTGGGGATCTGGTCTCGGCTTCGATTGGGCCAGCCGGCACAGGGATCGTGTCGCGGGCATCGCCTATATGGAAGCGATCACACAAACAGTGTCGTGGTCGGACTGGCCAGATGAAGCCAGACCGATCTTCGAGGCGATGCGAAGCGATGCCGGAGAGACGCTCATCCTTGAGAAGAACATCTTCGTTGAGAACATCCTGCCGGCGTCGATCGTTCGGGAACTGACGGGTGAAGAGATGGACGAGTACCGTCGTCCATACCTCGAGGCAGGCGAGTCACGTAGGCCAACGCTCACTTGGCCGAGACAGATCCCGATCGACGGAGAACCGTCGGACGTGCACGAGATCGTCTCGCACTACTCGGCATGGATGGCACAGAACGAGATGCCGAAGCTGTTCGTCAACGCAAACCCGGGGAGCATCCTGAGGGGCGGACCGAGGAGGTTCTGTCGGACATGGAAGAACCAAACCGAGGTCACAGTTGCGGGAAGCCATTTCATTCAGGAGGACTCACCCGACGAAATCGGTCGAGCGATCATGCATTGGCGAGACCGACTGCCGAGGGGGGACTGAGGGCCGATCGGTCGCTTCGCTTCCTTGCAGACGACCGACGACAGGTTCGATCCTGACCTGCACTGCGAGAGCCTGCCGTTGTGCTCGTGTTTGTACCTGTCGCCTGCCGTCCGTCGACTGTGAACTGTGAACTCCTCATGCCCATACTTGTGGGCATGAGTGCCATCCCATGATCCGTAACGTCGTCAGTGCCATGTTGCTCGACGCCGAGTTCTACAGCGATGTGGCGGAGGATGAGTCGCTCATCGGCCAGGCAGCGACCGTCGTCGTGGCGGCGAATCTGCTCGGAGGGATTGGCGCCGCCCTTGCAACCGAATCGAGTGTGGCCGCAGGCGCCGCAGTCGGAGTCGCGACAGGGCTCGTGGGATGGTTGGTGTGGTCAGCTGTCGCCTACGTGGTCGGTGTCCGTGTGCTTGGCGGAGATGCCGACTACCGGGAGATGCTTCGGGTGATCGGATTCGCGTACGCCCCTCTCGCCATGGGCATCATTCCCTGGCTGGGTTTCGTCGGCGCTGCGTGGGCCCTGTTCGGTGCAGTGCTCGCGATCAGGGAGTCAATGGAGTTCTCGACTCAGAGAGCCATTGCGACAGCAGCCCTGGGCTGGGCGGCATGGCTTGCCATAGCCATTCTGCTCAACGGCCTCCTCGGTTGGGACCTCTTGACGTCGTTGCCGTTCTGATCCTGTCTTCGATCTTCACACCGCTACGCCGCAGTCGTCTCCCCCCGCCGTACGATCTGCCACTCCCGTCGCCAGCTCTTGTTCGCTCGCCAGAACAACCATGATGCCATCCCGATCGGTATCGGGGGCAGGAGGCTGAGACCTCTGAATAGCAGAACTCCAGCGGAGATGATGTCGTGATCCACCGGCAGGTCGGGATTGGTGGTTTGCCAACCGAGGGTGAGAAGCCCGATCCAACCGAGGTCTACAAGGCCAAGGCCTCCGGGACTCACTGGGATCATGACGAGGAATCTCCCAAGTGCGAAGGCGAGTACGACCCACGGGATCGGAATCTGGTCCCGTGTGACTCCGACCGCATAGACGCTGACGGTGAACAGCGTGGCCATTGCGACGTGATTGAATATCGTCGCTGCGGTGAGCCGCGTTGCTCGTGTCGTCACGATGCTGTTGAGATCCCTCCGGAACTGCATTACCGCGGACTCGATGTCAGGTTTGTCCCTCTTGACACGTTCGAACAGGCTCGATCCGATTCGGTCGATCCACTGCGCCATCCTGCGTGCACCGGTCTCTCGGCCGAGGATCTTGACGAGTACGACAACCATTGCGGTCACGGTCAGCACTCCTACGATGGACACGATCCACATCCACCACACTGCATCTCCCAGGAGAGCGACACCGACCACGGCGAGCACAGGGAGAGAGATCCGTCCGAACCAATCCCACACACCTGCAGCGAGGAGCGCTGCTGAGATGCTCTCGGGTGTGAACCCCCACGACATGTACATCGTGTAGTTCACCGGCAGCGCAAGAGCACCTCCCGAAGGCACGGAGTTGGTGATTGCCGTGCCCGTCATGTGGTTGGCAAACGCCTCTCGCAGGCGCAGAGTCTGCATCACCTGTTCGAGCACAACGGGATAGGCGAACAGGAACGCAGTCGATGCGAGACCGAGCACGATCCATTCAAGCGAGCTGATCGATCCGATGTACTCGACAATCGATCGATAGTCGGCGAGTTTCGGGAGCACGAACCCGAATACCGCGATGAGCACTACCAGGGTGATGCCGACGGAAATGGCTTGTTTCCACCAAGGGCGATGCGGCTTCTGAGGGACCGCGACCTGAGAAGTATCGTCTGTCGAGTCCTGTGGCGATGCTTCAGGCATTGCCCGATTGTTGCAGACTCACCGAACAAGCTCCGGGCGAAGGAGCGTCCCGTCAGGTGAGCCCGACGAGGCGCTCGCTGACCTGCCACAAACGATCTGCCTGATCCGGATCCCGAGCGAATCGAGTAGACTTCTCCACTTTTCGGTCGGAGAAGTAGATGCCCTTGGTCGTGTCGATATTTGGCTCCGTCGCAAGCCAGATGATCGTGTCTGCACCCTCTTGCGGGGTCCGCATCCACCGCTTTCCGAACTTCGTGGCCGCTCGCACCACTACCGAGCCGCCGCGACCACCGAAGGACGTGCCGACGACGCCGGGATGGACCGCGTATGCTTGAACCTCTGTCCCTGTTCGATCGTTGATGCCTCGTGCATGGAGGATGTTGGCGAGCTTTGAATGCCCGTACACGTCCATCATCTTGTAGCGGCGCTTTTTCCATCCGAGGTCATCGAACAGGATTCCCTCTTTGGCATGCGTGTGTGCCACCGATGAGGTGTTGATCACTCTCGAGGCGTGGTCACCACCGAGGGAGCCGCTCAGCAGTGACGTGAGAAGGAACGGACCGAGATGGTTCGTGCCAAAGGTCATCTCGTTGCCTTCCACCGTCTCACGGCGTGAACCGAAGACGTTGCCTGCGTTGTTGACGAGCACTCCGATGCGATCGTGTAGTGCTACGTAACGATCGGCGAACTCATGCACGGAATCGAGCTTGGAGAGGTCGACGATGTCGGCGGCAACTCTCACACCGGTGAGGCCTTCGATTGTTCGCACTGCTCGTTCCGCCCGTGCCACATCACGAGATGTGATCGTGACGCTTGCACCTCCTGCCGCGAGCGTCCTTGCCACAGCCATCCCGATACCGGAGCTCCCACCCGTGATGAGAACGTTCTGATCAGCAATATGCCAGGTCATTGTCGGGAAACGTAGCCCGGTTTGCTCGCTTTGCGGTCGCTCACGGAACCGCTCGGCTTGCGCCTCGCTCATCGGTTTACGGTTCACGGTTTACGGTTCACGGTTTGCGGGGTCTCTTGACCCGTGTCTTCCGTCTTCTGTTTCCGGTCTTACGGTTCTTTCATGTTGACGCCGTAGTCTGTGACCCATGTCCAGCCCCCTATTCAGCATCCTTGTCGTTGAGGACGACGCCGCCGTACGTGAGGCTCTTGAGCGCGCGCTCGGCTTCGAAGGGTATGCCGTGGAGGTGGCCAGGGACGGAGCCGTTGCCCTCTCGATGCTCCGTGAGCGTGAGTACGACCTGATCGTTCTCGACGTGATGATGCCGCACCTCGATGGATTGGAGACATGTCGGAGAATCCGGGCGGGCGGTGACAACGTCCCGATACTGATGCTGACTGCTCGCACTGCGGTTGACGACCGCGTAGAGGGCCTTGACGCAGGGGCGGATGACTACGTCACCAAGCCCTTCGCCCTCGACGAGATCCTGGCCAGGATTCGTGCGCTGCTTCGCAGGTCGCTCGACGATGTGTCGTCTGTGATGAAGGTCGGGGACCTGGTCATCGATCCCGGCGCCCGGACCGCAACTCGCAGCGGACGCGAAATGAACCTCACCAAGACCGAGTTCGATCTTCTCCATCTTCTTGCCCTGACGCCCGGCATCGTGATCGGTCGTGACCGCATCTACGACGAGATCTGGGGGATCGACTTCGCGACCACGTCCAACTCCCTCGACGTGTACATCGGGTACCTGCGACGCAAGACAGAGGCGGACGACGAGACACGGGTCATCCAGACCGTTCGAGGCGTCGGATACGTCCTGCGCACCGACTCATGACGATTCGCCGTCGGATAGCTCTCGTTTCCGCCGTGGCGGTTGCCATCACGATCGTGCTCATATCCATCGGCACGTTTCTTGGTGCTCGTCGACAGATCGTGTCACAGATCGACGAGAGCCTTCTGGCGAGAGCAGCCGTCGTGGATCGACTCCGCCCCGGCGCCCTCTTCGCCGTGCTCGGGATCGAGCGTGTCGACGTGCAGCGGGAGCGCATCGTTCCGCCAGGGGTAGCCGACTTCGACGCCTCGTACTACCAGGTCATCTTCCGAAACGGAGGTGTTGTGAACGCAGGGGCGGAGGATCTTGTCCTTCCCAAGCCGACGAGGGGTGATCTCAACCCGGATGAGCCGATGTTGAGATCGGAATGGGTTGACGGAGTTCATCTCAGAATCGTCACGATCAGGCCAAACGAAGGCGAGGTCGTTCTGCAGATCGGACGCGCGCTGACTGAGGCTGATGCGGCCATGGCGCGCCTGTCGGTCCTTCTTCTCGTTGGAGGCGTTGTTGGTATTGCCCTTGCCGCAGGTTTCGGACTTCTTGTTGCGAGCCAGGCGGTGAAGCCGATCGATTCCCTCGCCAAGGCTGTTGGCACTATCGCCGAAACGCAGACCTTCTCCGAGCGGGTCGCTGTCGTCGGGAACGACGAGGTTGCCGAACTCTCGCGGGAGTTCAATCTGCTGCTCGACGAACTCGAGTCGGCGAAGCAGGAACAGGTGCGTCTCGTTCGAGATGCCGGCCATGAGCTTCGAACTCCCCTCACTGCCCTGAGAACGAATCTCGAGGTTCTTCAGCGGCACGAGGTTGGTCCGGAGCAGCACGCAAGAATCCTCGGAGCAGCCCACGGCGAGGTCGAGGAACTTGCTTCGCTTGTGGCAGAGGTGGTTGATCTGGCAACCGATCGATACGAGGAGGAAGCTGTTGGTTCCGTTGATCTTGGCGATGTTGTCGAGACGGTCGCCGCTCGGATCGAGAAGCGCAGGGGTCGCGTGGTGGAAGTGTCGTCGGATGGTTCGATCGTGACAGGCAAGCGCCAGGCGCTCGAACGAGCCGTCTCGAATGTGGTGGGCAATGCGGACAAGTTCTCGCCAGCGCAAGCCGCGGTCTCGGTGGATGTGGCGGAAGGAGTGGTCATCGTCAGTGACAACGGTCCTGGGTTCGACGAACAGGACCTGCCCTATGTGTTCGAGCGTTTCTACCGCTCGGACACAGCAAGGAGCCAACCAGGGTCCGGTCTCGGTCTGTCGATCGTGAAACAGATCGTCGACGATCACAACGGTGAGGTCTTTGCACGGAACCGTCCAACGGGGAGTGGGGCAGAAGTTGGTTTCGCGATTCCGATGACCGTGGACCGGAAACCGTGAGCAACTGACTGCTTCTTCTTCTCACGCATTTCTTAGGCGCAGTTCAGGATTCTCACACAGTGGCTTGGCAATCTACGGGTGTGAATTCCAGCCATAGGAGGCACACAGTGAGAAAAGTAATCGCTTCGATGATCGCGACAGGCGTGCTTGTCGTCGGCGCTTTCGCCGTATCGACGATCACAAGTTCTGAGGCGTCCGCACAGACGGATGAAACCCCGGCGGCCACGGACGAGGTTCGCAGGCCACACGGCGGCGCGGCACTCGATCAGGTGCTTGGTGATCTCGTCGAAGATGGCACACTCAATCAGGATCAGGCCGATGCCGTCAAGGAAGCCATGATCGCGAAACGAGATGAACTCAAGGAGAAGTTCGGCGATCGCAGGGAGCGAATTGCTCGTCGCCACGATATGCGCAAGAACATTCGGGCCTGGCTTGAAGACGGCGTGATCACGGCGGATGAGTTGTCCGGGATTCCGGAGGACTCCCCGATCTTCGCGGACGACAGCCCACTTGCTGATGCACTCGAGGACGGAGAGATCACCCAGGCAGAATGGGATGCGTTCATCGAGCAGCGTAAGGCCGACCACGAGGCCCGCAGGAGTACAGCCACCGGCTGATACTCCGTTCTTGCGTAGATATCAGTCGTAGAGCCCGAGGGGTATCTACGCAAGAACAACAGAAGCGTGGAATGCCCGGCCGAAGCGTCGGGCATTCTCGTTTTCGTATGTTGACGTCGTATCGTGTCGACTCATGAGGCCGACCAGAACTGATCTGCGAAGTGCGTACGATGCTGCCCTCGAAGCAGTAGAACCGCGCGCTGCGGTGGCCCGATCGATGTCACTGGAAGAATCCGCTCTCACCGTCGGTTCGCACTCGTTCGAAGGCGTCTCTGCATCTGATGTAGTTGTCGTGGCGCTCGGTAAGGCAGCTGCGGCCATGGCATCTGGAGCGCATGACGTCGTGGGCGGTCAGCGTGGGTTCGTTGTCACAACGCACACGTCGGACACACCCTATGCGATGTGCATCGGGTCACATCCGATCCCCGACGAATCATCGCGCCGATGCGGCGAGTCCCTTGTCGCATTCGTCGACGCGACGAGATCTTCCGATGTGGTCGTGTTCCTCGTCTCAGGGGGCGGCTCAGCCGCAGCATCACTCCCGGCCGCGGGAGTCACAATCGATGACATCGCCCAGATGAACTCCCATCTCATGGCGTCGGGGCTGCCGATCGCGGACATCAACGAGGTTCGTGCATCAGTGTCCCGCCTGAAGGGCGGTCTGCTTGCGGCGTCCACAGGGGCTGAACGACAGGTGACCTTGGTCATGAGCGACGTCGTCGGAGTTGGGCCGGAACACGTTGCGTCGGGTCCCTCGATCGGCTTCGGCCTTGGCAGGCGCGCCGGAGCCGTACTCATGGCCGCGGGGTTGCGATCTCGGATGCCGCCTGCGGTTGCTGCGGCCGTTGACAGATTCGTGCCATTGGATCGTCCTGCCTCAGTCAAACACACCATCGTCGGATCGCCATCCATCGCGGCGCACGCAGCAGCCTCCAACTTCAGGTCCAGGGGATTCAACGCCTTGGTTGTGGAAACGGATCTCATGGGCGAGGCCCGAAGCGAGGCTGTTGCTCTCGTGGATCGCACCCCCTCGGGCACGATCCATGTGGCAGCGGGAGAGACGACCGTCACCATCCATGGCGGGGGTGTCGGTGGGCGCAACCAGGAAGCTGCCCTGGCCGTGGCGCTACACAGCGATGGTCGTGATGTGCTCTTCGCAGCGCTTGGCACAGACGGCATCGACGGGCCGACTCCAGCGGCCGGTGCGATCGTCGATGGAGGGACAGCAGCGAACGCGAGAGGCGCCGGGGTCGATCTCGACACCGCTCTTGCCGACAACGACAGTCATCAGGCTCTCACCACTCTCGGTGAAACCATCGTGACGGGCCCGAGCGGCACGAATGTCGCCGATATCTGGATCGCAGCGAAGGGGCCGTTCTAGCGGTGTCTATCCTGCGTTCTCGATGAGGAAGTCGACGATCGCTGCCTCGTACTCCTCCGGCGACTCGTTCCACGACCGAACGTGGCTGGCTTCCGTCTTGACCAGCGTGGTGATGTCCGGGCGAAGCCTCGCCATGGCCTCACTCGTGGCGAGCGGTACCGATGTGTCGTTTGAACCGTGGAATATGAGCATCGGTGCGTGCAACTCGTTCATCTTGGCCAGGTAGTCAGCTTCATCCCAATCGATGTCGAACCGCCATCCTGCGATCCATTTGGCAAAACTCGTCAACGACGTCGGAATGGACGTACCGATGAGCGGGAGGTCGGTGTTCGCTGCCTGGAAGTCAACCGTCGCCTCGAAGCTGAATACAGGCGAGTCCAGTATCGCAGCACGGGTCCTGTTCCGAAGTGGTGACTGGGTCAGATAGCTCGTGACGGCGGCACCGCCCATCGAGTAACCCACGAGAATGTGATCGCCAGATCCGTTGTCCTCCGCATACCTGACCGCTGCATCGACCTCCTTCCACTCCGTTGCCCCGAACTGGTGGAATCCGCTCGGATCCTTCTCCTCACCCGGGTCATTGCGGTAGCGAATCACGAGAATCGGATAGTCGAGGGCGTGAAGGGTGGGGATCACTCTCAGGGTTTCTGTGAGGTCAACCCCCTTGCCGTGCACGACGATCGCCCACGTGCTCGAACCGCCATCGATGAACCACGCCCCGAAACTGTCGATATCGGATGTGTATCTGACCGTCTCAAAGGGGATTCCGAAGGCCCGCTCCGGATCTCCGGGGAATGCAAACGGATCGAGGCGGACAGCCGTGCCGGTAGCCGGCGCCGTTCCGCCCTCAACCATCAATCGGACGTCGGTGCGGTCGCCCGAATCGGACTCGGTCGACGAAACGAGCTCGCTGGTGGTGATGTATCCACCAACCCACTCGATCCCCTCAACGCCCGGCTGGCCGATCTGGCCGTCCGATCCCGTATCGGTCACCGAGACGCGGTCGCCTGCGACGGCGGAAACCGCAAGGTCGTAGTCGTGGTCATACGATTCAGGGGGGATGAGGGCGCCATCTCGAATCTCACCCGAGTAGTAGAAGCCGCCGACGACGAAAAGGACGATGCCGAGGACCACGATCGAACCAATGATGCGCACCAACACGCCAACGAGAGAGCGCCGCTTCTTCGGAGGCTTCGGCCCGGACGCCGGGCTTGCTGCGCCTGTTCTCTTTCC
>Ga0255054_10001484_pt1 | contig 13770 bp, 9 predicted proteins | sample JV7_2_23_MG_FD_188634 | JGI IMG/M metagenome (GOLD analysis project Ga0255054, IMG submission 188634) | Seawater microbial communities from Jervis Inlet, British Columbia, Canada - JV7_2_23 | ecosystem: Environmental > Aquatic > Marine > Inlet | place: Canada: British Columbia | collected...
TCGCCGTGAATTCGTGCCAGAGAGGCTGTGCTAAGGCCTGCATGAAGAACAATAGGGATCATAAATAGAGAGCCTTCCAGCATGCTGATTTGGATCTTATCTTTTAAGACAATTCCGACAAGAAAATAGTAGGCAAAAAACGAAATTGAATGGATTTCTTTCAATTCTCTGGCCAGTTTATCCTGATCCGAATGTTGATAAGCAAACTTTTCTGCCAGATGGAAAATTGCAAAACCCAAAAGGAGAAAGACAAAGACCATTTGTTTGAGATGAACTGCTGCTTCGTAGGTCTGGGGCAGGAGGTCGAGAAAGAGATAAGCAATGGAAATCCCAGCAGCAAAGGAGATGATTCGATAGTGTTTTAGACCTTCTTTAGGTTCAAGGTTCTCGCTAAAGAAGTGTATTAGTCCCAGAAGTATTCCCAATCCTAAAGCTAAGAAAATTGATAAGCTCATGATTAATGAATAAAGTCTGTTTTTTAAGGTGGCTTAATTTTAAGCTCGAATCTTTTTCTATTAACTATAACCAGCCCCTAATCGTCATGACATATTTTTATATCTGTTTTTTGCTGTTTTTATTAATCCAAGCTGTAGTTGGGTGCTTCTTTGGTGATAATAACATCATGGACATGGCTTTCCCTGACTCCAGCTCCTGTAATTTTTATAAATTTTGCCTTTCTTTTGAGTTCTTGAATAGTTTTGCAGCCCGCATAACCCATTCCAGCCTTAAGTCCTTCAACCATCATTTGAATGATGTGAGCAGCGCTGCCTTTATAAGGCACTCTGCCCTCTATCCCTTCTGGGGCGATTTTGGCTTCGCTTGACGTCAGATCCTGAAAATATCTATCCCGACTTCCTTCCTTCATGGCTTCTATTGATCCCATACCGCGATAAGTCTTATAAGAACGGCCTTGATAAATCACCACTTCCCCAGGAGATTCTTCTGTTCCGGCGAGGACGTTGCCCAGCATGACTGAACTTGCACCGGCAACAATAGCTTTGGTTGTATCCCCTGAAAACTTTACGCCTCCATCAGCGATAATTGGGATATTCTTCGCCTCTGCTACCTTGTAGACATCTGCTATGGCTGTGATCTGAGGAATTCCAGCCCCCGTAACAACTCTGGTTGTGCAAATAGAGCCTGGGCCAACTCCAACCTTTACTGCATCCACTCCAAGTTCAACGAGCTCTTTAGCAGCTTCTGTTGTGCCGATATTTCCGGCTACAAGCTCTTGATTAGGGAATTCCTTTTTAAGCATTTTTATCGTATCCATAACTCTCTTGGAATGCCCGTGGGCTGTATCTACAACCAGTACATCAAGCTTTGCCTTGATTAGAGCCTTGGCTCTTTCCAGAGTTTCAGCTGCCACGCCTACGGCGGCGCCAACCAATAAGCGGCCAAACTTATCTTTTGAAGCATGAGGGTACTGAATTCTCTTGAGGATATCTTTGTAGGTGATCAATCCTTTAAGGGAAAAACTCTTATCCACCATCAGGATCTTTTCGATTTTGTGTTTATGGAAGAGTTTCTCCGCTTCTTCAAGAGATGTCCCTAACGGAACGGTCACTAAATCCTTGGTCATGGCTTTTTCTATGGACAGGTTGAGGCGTGTTTCAAACCTGATATCCCGGTTGGTTAAAATACCTACCAGTTTATTTTTATCATCAGTTATAGGAAGTCCCGAAATTTTGTATTTTTTCATAACTTCCTTAGCTTCGAATATTTTGTTATGAGGTCTCATCGTGATAGGATCAACAATCATTCCACTTTCGTGGCGCTTGACTTTGTCCACTTCTTCTGCCTGTTTATCCGCGGGCATGTTCCTGTGGATGACTCCTAGCCCTCCTTGCTGAGCTAAGGCGATTGCCATTTTTGATTCTGTGACAGTATCCATGGCTGAGCTGACGATCGGGATGGAGAGGTTGATGTTCCGACTGAACTTTGTTTTTGTATCAACATGAGCGGGAATCGTACGAGACTTTGCAGGGAGAACAAGCACATCGTCAAAAGTCAGTCCTTCTTTCATTTTTTGATCTAACATTTTTTCCACCTCATTTTTTCTTTTTTTTCTTTTTCCTTTTTTTTGGAATTAAGGATCTTGCTTGTTTGACTCTTGCGGCTTGGGAGCCTTGGGGACGCTGATAGTACAGAGGTTGTTCCCTTCTTTCTGGTACTTCTTCTTCTTTTACAGGTTGGAGAAGGAAAAGATAGCGGATGGATTCTTCTTCAATTCTATCCATCATTGCCTGAAACATATCGTAACTTTCTTTTTTGTATTCAATTAGAGGATCTTTTTGAGCATAGCCTCGAAGCCCGATCCCTTCCTTTAGATAATCCATAGCTAACAGATGATCCTTCCACTGGGAATCTAAGATCTGAAGCGTGATGATTCTCTCAAATTCCCTCATGCGGGTTTCGCCCATGAAATCATCTTTCTCCTTATAGATATCTTTTAGAGCCTTGGAAATTACATCTATTAATTCCTGATAATTTATTTTATCCCAATCTATGTTTAATTCCTCAATGTTCAGACCAAACTGGCTAGCAATTGCATTCTTAAATCCTTCTACGTCCCAATCTTCTGGGGCCTTGTCCTTATTCGTATGATTATCCATAATCCATTCGACAAGGGTGACGATCAATCCCTGGATAAATTCCTTCATGTTTTTTCCATGAAGAATATCTTTTCTCTGGTTGTAGATGCTCGCTCGCTGTTTGTTCATCACATCGTCGTATTCCAGGAGATGCTTTCGTATGGAAAAATTTTGCCCTTCCACTTGTTTTTGGGCTCTCTCGATGGCTTTGCTCACCATTTTGTGTTCGATAGGAACTCCCTCTGCCATGCCAATCCTGGACATCAAACCTGATATTCTTTCGCTGCCGAAAATACGCATCAGGTCATCCTCTAGAGATAGATAAAAACGAGAGGAGCCGGGATCTCCCTGCCTTCCGGATCTTCCTCTAAGCTGATTATCGATTCTTCTGGCTTCATGTCGTTCAGTGCCAATAATATGGAGCCCGATTAAATCAATGACTTTTTTATGTTCTTGTTGAACGATATCACTCACTTCTGCCAGGGCTCTTTCCCATTCATCCTGAGATGCTTTTGTGGGATCAATTCCATTTTTCCTTAGATTCTCTGAAGCTAAATACTCGGGACTTCCTCCCAAGAGGATGTCTACACCTCGGCCTGCCATGTTGGTGGCTATCGTTATTGCTCCCATCCTTCCCGTCTGAGCGATGATCTGAGCTTCCATCTCATGATACTTTGCGTTTAAGACGTCATGCTTTAATCCTCTTTTTCTCAGGAGTGAGCTCAGGTGTTCTGAATTTTCAATGGAAATTGTGCCTACCAATACGGGCCGATTTTTTTTGTTGTTCTCGATGATTTCTTCAACAACAGCTTGCCATTTTTCACTTTGAGTTCGGTATATCACATCCTGGTACTCATAACGGAGAAGAGGTTTATTGGTTGGGATTTCCACTACATCTAGCTTATAGATGGACAGGAATTCTGTGGCTTCTGTTACTGCCGTGCCAGTCATACCAGCCAGTTTGTCATACAACCGAAAATAATTCTGAAAAGTAACGGAGGCTAAAGTTTGATATTCTTCCTCTATGCGGACCCTTTCTTTGGCCTCAAGGGCTTGATGCAGGCCATCGCTGTAACGTCGTCCTGGCATAAGACGACCCGTGAATTCATCCACGATTATCACTTTTCCTTCCTTGACCATGTAATCCACATCTTTTTTGAACAGGTGATGCGCTTTTAATGCCTGGTTTATATGATGAACCAAGTCCATGTGAGCTAGGTCATACAGGTTAGGAACTTTGAGAAATTTTTCGGCCTCAGCCACACCATCTTCTGTTAGAGTGGAGGTTCTTGTTTTTTCCTCTACCTGATAATGTTGGTTATTGCGAAGGCGGCGGATGAAACTATCCACTCGGTAATAAAGAGAAGTCGACTCTTCTGTAGGACCCGATATGATGAGGGGAGTCCGAGCTTCATCAATGAGAATGCTGTCCACTTCGTCCACGATGGCATAGTTGTGTTTTCTCTGGACAAGATCGGAAAGACGAAATTTCATATTATCCCGCAAGTAGTCAAACCCGAATTCATTATTGGTTCCGTAGGTGATATCTTTTCGGTAGGCCTCGTGTCTTTTAAATTCATCCATATCATGCTGAATCGTTCCTACTTCCAGACCGAGAAAATTAAAGATTGGGCCCATCCACTCGGTGTCTCTTTTGGCAAGATAATCGTTTACTGTGACGACATGAACGCCATTTCCTTCCAGCGCGTTCAGATAGGCAGGAAGCGTAGCAACCAGAGTCTTTCCTTCCCCTGTCTTCATCTCTGCGATTTTCCCCTGGTGAAGAACAACGCCGCCCATAAGCTGAACATCAAAGGGACGCATATTGATGGTCCTTTTACCGACTTCGCGGACGACTGCAAAAGCTTCGGTGAGAAGGTCATCAAGGGTCGCTCCTTGCCCTAATTTTTCTTTAAATTCTGCTGTTTTCGCCCGAAGCTGATCGTCGCTTAGTTTTTGTATCTGAGGCTCGAACTCGTTTATAGCAGCGGCATAGGGTTGGAGCTTTTTCAGATCTCTTTTGTTTTTAGTGCCGAAAATTTTTCGAATCAGCAATTTATACATTTAAGTATTTTGTAACAGAAAGGCTTTCCCTTGTCAATTTAACGCATGGTAACGCATGGGGTCAGACTTGCGAAACTTGAGTTTTTAAGAATGTGGGGAACGTCCCTAATTTGCTGAAATAATTCAAGTTTTTTAAGCCTGACCCCCGGGTTTGTTGACAGGAAAAAAATAATCCTATATTTTTAATGAATCCAGAATGCCAAAAAAAGTATTTTCAGCTCTCAAGATGTCGAATAAAACAAGAAATATCCTCCTTCTCATTCTCGTTTTTTTATTTTTCTCTTTCGTTTATCAATATTTCGTGAAAAAAGATATGTCAGATTTTGGTGTTTGCTATCAAGGAGGAGAAAGAATTATTAATAGTGAAACCCTCTATCGAGTCTCAGATGGTCATCTTCAGTATAAATATTCTCCCGCTTCGGCTGTATTTTTTTCTTTATTTACTCTTTTCCCTTATGAGGTAGCTAAATACATCTGGTACTTATCAGAGCTTATCTTTTTATTTCTCAGTTTGTTTATATCTTATGATATTCTTCCTTCCAAGCTGAAGAAAAAAGGATTAGTCCTTATCTTTTCCTTTCTAGTCCTGGTCAAATTTATTGGCCGAGAAATAGAACTGGGGCAGGTAAATATTTTTATTTTTTTCCTGTTGATATTGATGGTTAAAGCTTTGCTTAATAAGAATGATGTAAAAGGAGGCCTGTTTTTGGGCCTCTCTTTAATTTTTAAGCCCTACGGATTGGTATTTTTGCCCTATTTCATCTTAAAAAAAAGGTTTAAGCCGATTGCTTCAGCATTTGGAACGGTTATCATCGGGCTTATCTTGCCTATGATTTTTTATGGCTTGAGAGGGAATATAGTTGTTTTAAGAGAGTGGCAAAAAACTTTATCTCAGTCTACTCCTGGCCTTATTGATCACTATGATAATGCTTCTATCTTTTCCCTTTTTTTAAAAATAGTGCCTGATGAGAGTAGAGAACTAGCATTTATATTCATTGTTTGCTCCGGCCTATTTATCGCTTTTTCTTTTCTGTGGATGATGATCTTAGGAAAGAAGGAGAACATGAATAAGCCTGAAGTTCTTGAGTATTCATTCTTATTCGTCTTAATTCCGCTTTTCTCTCCCTTAGCCTGGTATTATAATTACCTTTACTCTATTCTGGCTATCGTTTTTCTGATAAATTACATTGATGAATTTCCCAAAGTCCTGAAGTATTTATTAATAGCAAATTTTATTATTATTGGAGGAAGCCTTAGGGAAGTATTGGGAAAAGATGCTTTTCGCTTTTACACAGGATATTCCTTAGTTGTGATAAGTTACCTGATAGTCCTTTTTCATTTTTTTTATTTAAGAGTTAAAATTAAACTGAGCCAGTAAGATTAATCTTTTCTGATATCCATTGATTTTCTCTTCAGTTTAGTTTATTATCAGTTGTAATAATTTTGAGAACGGTTCTCATTTAAAAATTAAGGAAAGGAAAGTTGTAGATTTAAAATGATCAGTTTGATTCAGGCTCCTTCTGACACACCACTCAGAATTGCGGATATTTCTGGTGGCCATGGAATACGCAGAAGGCTTCTTGCTTTGGGTTTCCACAAGAGTGATATTATTGAATTGGATTCGCGAGGCATCCTTCGTGGCCCTGTTCTGATAAAAAATTTGACTTCTGATACATCTGTTGCCTTGGGTCGGGGAATAGCTCAAAAAATTTTAGTAGAGATAATTGACGAAAGAAAATAGATTTCCAGATATCGTATTCATAGGACAGCCAAATTGTGGCAAAAGCACGCTTTTTAATGCCATTGCTGGCCTGAAGGCGAAAACATCCAATTTCCCAGGTACAACTGTTAAACACACCCACAGTAAGGTCAATGTTGAGGGGGAAGTTTTAAACATCATAGATCTGCCGGGGACCTACTCTCTGAATCCTTCTGATCCGGCTGAAAAAGTTGTCCTCACCCATTTATTCTCGGAAAAGCCGGATTTGATCGTTAATGTGGTGGATGCTTCTATCCTTGGCCGGAGTCTTGAACTGACTCTTGAACTCATAGAATTGGAATACCCTGTTATAGTTGCCTTGAATATGATTGATTTGGCAGAGAAAAAAGGCGTGGAGATCGATCTAAAAAAACTCGAGAACTTTCTCGGAGTTCCTGTGATTCCAACAGTAGCTTCTCATGGTCGGGGGATTAAGGACTTGCTTGATACCGCACTCCGAAGCCTGGAGAAAGGATTATCTGTCTCCCATATCAAGTGGTCGCAAGATGTGGAAGAGAAAATTGAAGAACTGGAAGATCATTTGCCCGAGGATTTTCCTATCACTGCAAATAAAAGATTCACAGCTGTAAATATGATAAGCTCCAGCAAACTTTTTTTTGATAAGATACTCAAAGATATAAATCCTTCCCTTAAGATGGCCCTTGATAGAGTGAGGCTGGAGCTTGAGACTAGGCACGGCGCTCCTGCTTATGAAGTTATTGCGGCTGAAAGGCATCACCTGGCCTTTAAAATATTTGAAGAAAGCAGCCATGTAAAAAGGGGAAAAAGAATCACTTGGCAGGAAAGAATAGATGATGTCATCATGCATCCCTTTTTGGGGTATCTTATCCTTCTAGCAGTTTTTCTTGGTTTTTTCTTTATTATTTTTAATGTCGGAAGTCCGTTAGAGGAACTTCTTCTTGGTCCCTTAGATAATTTTAGGAACTTCCTTTCGCTGAAGTTTGGCGCAGGTATCGTTTTTTATTTGGTCGACGGTCTCCTTCAAGGAATAGGAGGAGGTGTAGCCATTGTATTGCCTTATTTTATTCCCCTTCTTTTTCTGATGTCTTTCTTGGAGGATGTGGGCTACCTGGCGAGGGCAGGTTTCCTGATGGATACTTTTATGCACCGGATTGGACTTCACGGCAAGTCTATTTCTCCTTTTATTCTGGGATTTGGCTGCAATGTTCCAGCAATTGTTTCAACCCGGATCCTGGAATCCCGCAGGGATCGAATCATCACCTCTCTGCTCATCCCATTTATTCCCTGTTCTGCCCGGACAACAATCATACTGGCTCTGGTTGCCTTTTATTTGGGTCCCTTCTGGGCCCTGGGTTTCTATGTGTTCAATATCCTTTTATTGGCCGTCCTAGGCCGGTTGATTACCTTATTTTTAAAGGCTCCTTCTCCAGGATTGATTCTCGAGATCCCTTCTTTGAAGATCCCATCGCTTAAAAATATGATGAAAAAGACATATTTTCAGCTCAAGTCTTTTCTTAAATTTGCCTGGCCTATCCTGATTGTTGGAAGTGTTGTCTTGGGATTGCTTCAGTATTTTAATCTCGATAAATTCATAAACCTCGTTCTTTCTCCCCTGGTTGAAAAAGGGCTTGGCCTGCCCCAGGAACTCGGAGTGACTCTTGTGTTTGGTTTTTTAAGAAAGGAACTCTCTTTGATTATGATGCTTCAGGCTCTAGGCGTAAGCTATAAGGACTTAATGACCATCATCTCCAGGGATCAGCTTATCGTTTTCACTGTTTTCATAAGCTTTTTTATACCCTGCGTTTCTACTGTGGCTATTCTTTGGAAAGAAGTAGGAAAGAGGGTGGCTTTTCTCTCGATGGGCCTAAACACAGGCGTGGCAGTAGTAATTAGCTTGCTTGTTAGATTGATTTTAGCCTTATAGATTAGAATCTATCTTTTAAGCCTTCCTGATATGCTTAATTTTCAAGGCCACTAAAATAAAACTGTCAGAAAACAATAGCGTAAACTGGCCTTCACAGTTTAATTTATTCAATCCTTTTTATAATGTGCCATCCGTATTTGCTGGTTTCAGGATCATACTCTGCAAGACCAATCTCATTCATGCCAAGTTTAAAGCTTACATCACCAAACGCTTTTACCATCCTGGCACGAGGATACTCATCCCTACTTTTGTCAGGATCAATGCCAATATTAGACATCTTATAAATGCCTGGATGCTGATCATCAGTAAATTCTTTAACCAGGGCATCAAAGTCCTCGCCGTTCTTTGCCCTCTCAAAAATTTCTTTTGCAAATAATTCAGCCTCATTCCGATTACGGATTAGATCTTCCTTCGGGATTGATCCTTTAAAGGCGATCAAAATATGCTGGACAGTAACACGGTCAGGCTCCTTATTACAGAAAACGAAGATAGGCAATACACCAAGAAGCATAATACAAATTGCTTTTTTCATAATCACCTCGCAAAAAATGATTTGGGTCTTAGCCTTGAAAAATTTTAATAGATTATAATATAAATCCATTTTTATCGTTTGCGGATCTTGTGTCCTAAGCTTGTTTGCAAGATTAGTCTGGGAAAATAGGGTAGTAGTCTATTTTTCCCCCTCCAGGATAACCATTGCTACTGCATATTCTTTTAGATGAGAGATGGAAACATGGGCTTCGGCAAAGGGAAATTTTTCCTTTGATTTTATCTCTAACTGAGGCTTTCCAGAGGGAAGGTTAAAAAGCTCAACTTCTTTCCAGCTTATCCTTTTTCCTATTGCCTTAAAAAAGGCCTCTTTGGCAGCAAAGCGGGCTGCTAAATGCTGGTATTTGTTTCTTTTCTTTAGACAATAACTGACTTCACGGGAAGTAAAGATCCTATCCAAAAATTTAAGATTTTTTTCCGCTATTTTTTTGACACGTTCCACTTCAATTATGTCGATTCCGATTCCCTTTACCATATTAATCTCTCAATCATCAGTGGATCTCGTATATCGTTTATTTTTTAAGCATATATTATATTGTTTAACACTTAAAGTTTTACTTCTCATGATCTATTCAGGCTTGATGAATCGAATCCATATATTCATAAGATAAGATGGATTTGATAAATCAAGCCCATACAACATAGCATTTCCCCTTCTCTCGTCAAATTCTGTTTTCCTCGTACAGTGAATTAAATATGGATTTAATAAATCAAATTATTACATTTAGGAAAAAGGTGGGTTTGATAAATCAAGCTCCTACAAATTATTTAATTCATCGAGGAGGGTTTGGGTGGTTTTCGCTCCGATTATCTTTGCCAAATCCTCAGGTGCAGCCTTTTTTATCTCTTTTAGGTCTTTATATTTATCAAGTAAGGCGGCTTTCCTCTTTTTGCCTAAACCTGCAATATTATCAAGCCGGGATTCGAAGCTTCTCTTTTCTCTTCTCAAACGGTGAAAGGAAATAGCAAAACGGTGAGCTTCATCTCTAATATTCTGGAAAAGTTTCAAGGCAGGTGAAGTTCTCTCTAAGCTTATGCCTTTTTTTCGATCAGGAGAGAAGATAATTTCTTCCTTTTTTGCCAGCGAAACTAGGGGTAGATTGCTCACTCCTAACTCCTCAAGAGCTCCTCTGGCTGCATTAAGCTGACCTTTTCCTCCATCAACCAGAATCAAATCCGGAAAGTCTTTTTTTTCTTCCAGAATTCTTTTGTATCTTCTTCGGATGACTTCTTGAAGACTGGCAATATCATTCGGCCCTGCCACAGTCTTGATTTTGTATTTCCTGTAATCATTTTTCTGAGGTCGTCCATTCTCGAAGACGACCAGTGAGCCTACGGATTCTTCACCTCCAATATTGGAAATATCAAATCCCTCGATGCGCTCAGGGATGGATTTTAAATTAAAGATTTTTTGTATCTCCAGCAGCGGCGTGAGTCCTTCATGTTTTTTCCGAAGCAGAATTTCAGCATTGCTGTTAGCAAAATCCACTAACTTTTTATTCTTTCCTTTCCGAGGGACGATTATTTCAATTTTTTTCGCTCTCAGGTTCGAGACTTTTTTTAGGATCGAGTCTTTTCTCTCTGGCACGAACGGCAAAAGAATTTTATCCGGCATGCTCCTTCTGTGCTTATAAAAATTTTTTAGATAATTGGATAGGAGTTCTTTATCGGCAATATCTTCCTTCTCCTGAAAAAATATATCCTCTGATTCAATAACTTTGCCTTTTCTCATGAAAAAAACATAAAGGGCTACGTTTTTATTTTTTCTTGAGTAACCAAAAATGTCCTTGTTTTCCATTCCTACTGAAATAAGCTTGGGCTTTGCTTTAATCTCCTCTATGGTGCGGATGATATCTCTCCAGTGTGCAGCTTGCTCAAATTCTTGGCGAACTGCAGCTTCCTGCATTTTCTTCTTTAGAATTTTCAATAATTTTTCTGTTTTTCCTTCAAGAAAGAGGAAAGCATTCTTGATGCTCTCCCTGTAATCTGATTCTGAGATGTATTCAACACAAGGAGCTGAACACAGCTTTAAGTCATAGTCAAGACAGGGTCTTTTCCTCTTTCCTGGAACAGGTTCCCGGCAGGTTCTCACCCCAAAATACTTTGCGCTGAGGTGAATTGTGTTTCGAGCCTGGTGAGCAGGACTGAAAGGGCCGAAATATTTAGCCCCGTCTTCCTCTACTCTCCGTGTTAAATATATTGCGGGGAATTTCTCCTGAAGCGTCAATTTCAGGTAAGGGAAGCTCTTGTCGTCTTTGAGCCTTAGGTTGAACTTGGGCTGGTGTTGACGGATGAAATTGTTCTCGAGGAAAGCGGCTTCTTTCTCAGAGTCGGTAAGGATAAAATCGATCTCTTCGGTTTCATAGAGAATTTTTTTTATTTTCAAATCAGAAGTTGGAAGAAAATAAGACTTGACTCTATCCTTAAGAGAACGTGCTTTCCCGATGTATATGACCTCGCCTCCTTTGTCTTTGAAAAAATAAATACCCGGCTTTTTTGGCAGATTCTTGCTCTCTGATTTTAAGTCGCTCATAATCTCCAGTTTTTTTTCGTCATGCCATAGTTTTTATAATTGAAGAAAGCTTAATGCCTCTTCATCATAAGTTTTTAAAACCAAAGCAGGGTTCATGCCTCATCATAAACCTGTCTCTAATTCCCTTTTTTTCAGTCTCGTGAGCTCATCCCTCAATCGAGCTGCTTTTTCAAACTCCAGGTTTCTGGCTGCCTCTTTCATTAATTTTTCAAGACTCTCTATTTTTTCTTTTAGTTTCTGAGGCGAAAAATATATATCTTTGTCTTCAGAAACCCGCGAGTAATCAAAGTAATCTCTCTCATAAATGCTGGTCAATACTTCATCTATTCTTTTTTTAATGGAATGAGGAGTGATGTTGTATTTTTTGTTATATTCCTGTTGGAGTTCTCTCCTTCTGTTTGTTTCTGAGATGGCTCTTTTCATGGAGGCTGTCATGACATCTGCATACAGGATGGTTTTGCCCGCCACATTCCTGGCCGCCCGTCCGAAAGTCTGAATAAGTGAGCTTGTAGAACGGAGAAATCCCTCTTTGTCAGCATCCAGGATAGCGACCAGAGAGACTTCGGGCAAATCGAGTCCTTCCCTCAAGAGATTTATACCTATTAGAGCATCGAATTTTCCTTTTCTGAGGTCTCTTAGTATTTTTACCCGGTCCAGTGTATTAATTTCTGAATGGAGATAGCGAACTCTGAGTCCAAGTTCATGGTAATGACGGGAGAGATTTTCAGCCATTTTTTTGGTCAATGTCGTCACCAACGTTCGTTCATTCTTTTTGGCTCTTTTTGTTATTTCGGCCATCAAATCATCGACCTGACCTTTGATAGAGCGGACTTCGACGTCAGGATCTGTGAGTCCCGTAGGCCTAATGATTTGCTCAACAATCTTGTTTCCTGTTTTCTTTAGTTCGTAGGGGCCTGGAGTGGCCGAAACATAAAGGACTTGGTTCACTCTGCTTTTGAACTCTTCAAAATTAAGAGGTCGGTTGCCAAGAGCAGATGGCAGGCGAAAGCCATGCTCGATAAGTGTTTGCTTTCGGGAGCGATCGCCGTAGTACATTCCTCCAATCTGAGGTACGGTGACATGGGATTCATCAATGATGATCAGGAAATCAGAAGGAAAGTAATCGAGAAGCGTATAGGGCGGCTCTCCAGGTTTTCGTAGGCTGAGATAGAGAGAATAATTTTCTATTCCAGGGCAATAGCCGAATTCCCTTAGCATCTCCAAATCATACAAAGTTCTTTCCTCAATCCTGTTTGCCTCGATAAATTTACCCTTCTTGTTGAAGAAAGCAATTCTCTCCTCTAACTCTTTTTCCACGCTGCGAATGGTATAATCGAGAATGTCGGGAGGAGTGGAGAAGAAAGTTCTGGGATAGATGAGAATTTTATCAAAAGAATCTAAAGTTTTGCCAAGGAGAGGATCGATAGAGGAGATTTTTATGATTTTGCTTTCATCAAGTTCAATCCGGTAGGCAAACTCTTCATAGGAGGGAATAACTTCAATAACATCTCCTCTCACTCGAAAAGTTCCTCTTCTAAAATTGGTCTCTTCTCTTTCGTACTGAATATCGACGAGGTTTTTGAGAATGATTTTTCGAGTTATCTCCTGATTTTTTTCAAGGGTGAAACTCATGGAATAGTAGGTTTCTGGTGAGCCAATTCCATAGATACAGGATACTGAAGCGACAATAATAACGTCTCTTCTCTGGAAAAGAGAGTTTGTTGCGCATAACCTGAGTCGGTCTATTTCATCATTGATCGTAGCTTCTTTTGCGATGAAAGTGTTGGTGGCTGGAATATAGGCTTCAGGCTGGTAATAGTCATAATAACTGACAAAGTATTCTACAGAGTTCTCTGGGAAAAAGTGGCGAAATTCCTGGTAAAGTTGAGCAGCTAGGGTTTTGTTGTGAGAGATAACAAGAACAGGTTTTAAGGCTTTTTCAATGAGGTTGGCTATGGTAAAAGTTTTTCCCGATCCTGTGACTCCCATTAAAACTTGATGTTTGGTTTTCTTCTCTAGACCTTCATAGAGTTCTTGGATAGCTTTTGTTTGATCTCCCTTGGGCTTGAAATCAGAAAAGAGCTTAAATTTCTTCATCAACTCCATTATAGCAAAAATTGAAAGATTAGAGTTCGATCCTTCATTTTTTTTTGCCGAAGACCATGAATGATTGTTACGAGGTGCAGGAAAGAGGTAAATTGATGATAATTTTTCAGGCTGCTGCGGTTATTATTGATAGGAGAGAAGTTCTCGATCAGCTAATGAAATTAAAATCAGACAAGCTCGAATGTCGTTTTTTCCTCAGCCTTATCTTCTTCTTTGATGGCAAGAATATCGATTTTTTCTTCATGGAGTGAAATATCTC
>Ga0255054_10001485_pt1 | contig 13768 bp, 9 predicted proteins | sample JV7_2_23_MG_FD_188634 | JGI IMG/M metagenome (GOLD analysis project Ga0255054, IMG submission 188634) | Seawater microbial communities from Jervis Inlet, British Columbia, Canada - JV7_2_23 | ecosystem: Environmental > Aquatic > Marine > Inlet | place: Canada: British Columbia | collected...
ATCTCCTAAATTCTTGTGATATTCATTTTATATCACAGGTGTAAAATTCCGACCCGTTCGTTCCTATCCGTGTTTGCATATTAGGTTACGCAACCCACACTTTCACTGAATTGTGGATGTCGGCTATAAATCTAACCTCCTGAAAAATTACACCTTTCATTCGCTAATCCCAACAATTTAGCACACCCACAAAGATTCGGTTCAGGCACGGAAGATACAATTATTGCAAGACTGAAATTTTGTATATTTGTCATTGTGTAATCCATAAAAAGCATTAGCTACAATTGAAGCACCATTTTTCAAATCAAAGAATCCAATATCAGACCATACCGTATCATCCTGTAAAAAACCTTGCGATATCTATTTGAAATCTGTATTTTTGGCAGAGTTGAGTTCACATTTTTACCCTGAACTTGCATATTCTCAATAAATCACCAACTGCCGGAATTCTCAATTATAATTAGCTAAACCCCACCCATCTGGATATAAACAGATTTAAAATTTAAAAACAGGACAATTTGGAGGTAGCAAATGCAGGGGCTGACAAATGAAGTTAAACAATTTGTACTCGATCAAGGCATGGATCTTGTCGGTATCGCATCCACCGATAAACTCGATGAACTTACTCCGAAGGGATACCATCGACCCAAAGATCTTTTGGCGGAATGCAACACGAGTATTGTTATGGCGCTTCGCTGGTCGGATGCGTTAATTGATGGATTGCCGGAAATTCGTGCCATGTACAGCCGTATGATGATCATGATGAACAATCAACTGGATCAAGCCTTGCTGAGAATTGTGCGGTTTTTGACAAAGAGAGGATTTCTGGCATTACCCATCCATGCGTCGGACCCCTATGATCTGAGCTCTTTAAAGGGGGTTTTATCCCATAAGCATGCAGCGGTTCAGGCAGGCTTGGGTGAGTTCGGCTTGAGCAATCTTTTGTTAACCCCTCAGCTTGGTCCCCGCCAGCGCTTTGCTCAGTTGCTGACCGATGCCAAACTGGTAGCGGACAAACCCCTGTCGTTAAACCTTTGTGAAAAAACGACGCCCGAATGCAACTTTGCGTGTATAGCCATTTGCCCGAAGAATCTAATCCCCAATGATTATGAGAGCGATCCATCCATTATGAAGACGGTGGTTTGGAAAGGAACCGATATCGATAAACTGGGTTGCTCCTATTATCAGGATCGCGGGCTTCCGCATATGGGCCGCAACGGCTACACCTTTCGCTGTGGGTTATGCATCAATGCCTGCCCGGTGGGATCAGATATTCCCAAACGGGAATCAATTTCCAAAGGGGTTCGGCCGGTAAAAATCGTTCCCTAAAGCTAATTTGATAACAAACTCTTTTTTTATTGGATATTACTTGAAGCCGGAAGATGTGTTGAATATTTAAATTAATTTACATAATAGCCAACTTTTGTGGATATCGTTTGGTCATCTGTTATAAATTACCTAACCAAAAAGTGTGGATATCATATATCCCGAGGAAAAAGTTGAAAGTACCGATATCATCTGCCTAATCAGCAAAGAATTGACCGTCACAAATTTTTGGATTTCTCCAACAATTCGGTAAATATCAATTCTGAAAATTCTTGTGATACTCCTTTGATATCTGTAAAATTGGCAAAACTTTGATATTCTCAATATATCACTATCGGCTGATATTTGGTTTTACGTTATCGTATCACCACCTGCCGGAACCCCCAATAATGATTGACTAAATCCCTATGATTTGGGTATAGATATTAAATACCCTATTTCACCTGATCTGAAGCGGTTCTCTAATTACCGAATCGAAGCCTGCTGCTCATCTGATACTGCGTTATTCTGAATGATCCACATACTGAGTTCCTTAGTTTGAAACCTTGCCCACGGGGGTTCCTATGGCAGATGAAGGTTTTAAGCGTAAGCTCGCCGCAATTCTCAGTGCAGACGTCATCGGATATAGCCGATTAATGAGAGACGACGAAGAGGCCACTGTCCGGAATATTGCTGCCCACCGTCTTTTGATTTCCGATATAGTCCAACAACATCACGGTCGGGTTGTAGACTCGCCCGGCGATAATGTCCTGGCCGAGTTCGCCAGTGTTGTGGATGCGGTTAATGGTGCCATAAAAATCCAAGAGGAAATCAAGAGAAGCAACGCTGATACTCCTGTAGACCGTCGAATGGAGTTTCGCATTGGTATCAATCTGGGGGATGTGATAGAAGAAGAGGAGCGGATTTATGGAGACGGCGTCAATATTGCTGCGCGAGTGGAAGGATTAGCGGCTGATGGTGGAATTGCCATCTCTGGAACCGTTTATGAACACATTAAAGAAAAGTTGTCGCTGGGTTATCATTATTTAGGCGAACAAGATGTGAAAAATATTTCTGAACCGGTTCGGGTTTATCGGCTATTAACTGAACCTAATGATGCCGGTAAGATGATCGGTGAGGAAAAGCCTAAATCGAGGAAATCTCGCTATTTAGCCTTTGGTGCTATTGGTTTAATCATCTTGGTGGTCGGAATATTTGTAATTTGGAACAACTACTTCCGCACAAAAATCGAGCCTGCCTCTGTTGAGAAAATGGCCTTCCCATTACCAGATAAGCCTTCCATAGCAGTCCTTCCCTTTGACAACCTAAGCGGGGATCAAACTCAAGACTATGTTGCAGATGGTTTATCAGAGGGCATTATATCTTCACTTTCCAAGATTCCCGATATGTTGGTTATCGCTCGAAACTCAACATTTGTCTATAAAGGTAAGGCTGTAAAGGTTAATCAGGTAGCTGAAGAACTTGGGGTTAAATATGTACTTGAAGGCAGTGTCCAGAAGTCCGGGGAAAATTTGAGAGTTACAGCACAGCTGGTGGATGCTTTAGAAGGACATCATTTATGGTCAGAAAGATATGATAGGAACACGAAAGACCTTTTTTCCGTTCAAGACGACATTACCCGAAATATAGTGATTGCGCTTCAAGTCGAACTGACAGAGGGTGAACAGGCTCGGGTTTGGCATAATACCACAGAAAATCTTGAGGCATGGGGCTATGCTACCAAAGGCATTGCTCTTTTCCAGCAATATACAAAAGAGAAAAATGCAAAGGCTCGGGAACTCTTCAAACAAGCAGTAGAGTTAGATCCAAATTATGCGTTTGCATGGAACTCTATAGCTTGGACACATCTTGTGGACTTTAGATACGGATGGGGTGATTCACGTGCTGAATCTATGAAAAGAGGTATTGAAATTGCTAAAAAAGCTTCAGCTTTGGACGATACGCAACCCGAAATCCATTTGTTTTGGAATGTCGCTTATCTATTTCAACGACAATATGAAAAGGCGGTTGACGAAGGAAAGCTGGCTATCAAGCTTGAACCCAGCAATGCAACAGGTCATATGCTTCAGTCAATGGCTTTACATTTTGCGGGAAATTTCGAGGAATCAATCTTCCATATAAATAAGGCAATGCGACTTAGCCCATATTATCCAACAGTGTATTTAAAATACCTCGCCATGTCATACTGCATGGCCGGAGAATATGAAAAGGCGGTTGCACCATTAAAGAAAGTGATAGAAAGGGCTAAAGTTGAAGGAAGCCAACTTGTTCCCCCTCATATACATTTAGTGCACACATTTGTCGGCCTTGGGCAGATAGAGGAAGCTAAAACGTTAGCGGATACTGTACTCAAGTTAGACCCAAACTTTTCATTGAAATACTGGCAGAAGACCCTTTTTTATAAAAATCCTGAAGATTTGGATCGTCACCTCACTGCCTTGCGCAGGGCGGGACTACCTGACGAACCACCACTCCCACTACCCGACAAACCATCCATAGCCGTACTCGCTTTCGATAACCTGAGCGGTGATCCTGAGCAGGAGTATTTCTCCGATGGCATATCAGAAAATATCATCACCGCCCTGTCCAAGGTGAGCGAACTCTTTGTAATCGCCCGAAACTCGTCTTTTACCTACAAAGGTAAGCCGGTCGGGTTCAACAGGTAAGCCGGGAACTTGGTGTTAGATATGTTCTGGAAGGCAGTGTCCAGAAATCAGGCGACAGGGTGCGGATTACCGCTCAGTTGATCGATGCCAAAAGCGGGCAGCATATCTGGGCAGAAAAATATGACCGTGAATTAAAGGCTATATTTGAAATTCAGGATGAGATTACAAAGAAAATAGTAACCAGCATGCGCTTAACGCTTACAGAAGGTGAGCAAGCGCGCTTGTTCGAGAAGCAAACCAAAAACCTCGATGTTTATTTAAAACTTGCGCAGCTCCTTTCTCTTTCCCGGGAAGGCACCAAAGAAAGCATTATGCGATACGGCGAGGTTGCACAGGAAATAATTGATATTGAACCTGACAATCCGGTTGGATACAGGCATATGGGTTGGTATCACCGCTAGCTCGTAACCTACAGTGTTTCACCCCAGGAGAATATGGGAAAGGCCTTTGAGTTGAGTAAAAAGGCGCTCGCTATGGATGAATCCGATGGCTGGTCACACTCTTTATTGGGTTATGTCTATTTACAAATGAGAAAGCATGAAAAAGCGATTGAATCCGGAAAGCGGTCCATTGAGCTTTTACCAAATGGAGCCATGGTTCATATGCTTTATGGGAGTACCTTAAACAGCGCCGGACGCGTTGATGAAGCGATTGCTTATATCAAGAAAGCGATTCGCCTCAACCCTTTTCCTGCTTACTGGTACTATTGGAGTTTAGGCAGATGCTACCAACAGAAGGGGCAGTATGAGGATGCACTAAAAGAATATAAGAAAGCACTTCAGCGCGCCCCGGAGGCTCCTCATATCCTTGTCAGTTTAGCCACCACCTATATTTTATTGGGCCGGGATGAGGAGGCCCGTGCATCGGCCGCGAAATGTTTAGAGTTAATGCCTAATATTTCTGTTTCGGTTATGTCCAAAATAGTGACAATTAAAAACCAAGCCTATCGCGAGCGTATGATCGATGCCATGCGCAAGGCTGGATTTCCGGAGGGAACATAGCCGTTCGAAAATTTCATATATCTCCTATCAAAACCATCTATCTGAGATGTTCAGATTTTGCAGATTACTCCAACTTATCAAAGGTTTTTAAAGCCATAAAAATGTTGTGATACTCTCAAAAATGGGGATAATATCACAAGTTTCCTGTTTTAGTGATATTCTCAATATACATGCAATTTTGGTGAAGTTGTGATATTGGCAAGATATAACACCACCCCAGCATGCCAATGTGCGCACCTTTTCAATTACTACAATGTAGTACTTTTTAGTAAATTCTTGACAATGATGACAAATTCAAATATATCCTAAAGTTCTAAACCAAACATCACGTGTCGTTCGGAAGGGAAACGCACAATCCCATCCCACTTATTAATCTCAATCAGAACCTCATTCTGAGCCGAGTCTCATTCTAATCCGAAATTAATATAGCTGGTAGCTCTTCAATTTTTTAATTTCTTATTGTTCTGAAATAGACGCAGGTTTCTCTTTAACTTTAACCTTCAAATCAGGTAAAGATTCAATGGGAAAGCCACTCAAATTGTGCCTACCCATCCCCTAACAGGGCATTTATATGTCGTGTTAGGAATTCCTATATGTTTTTGCAGTCAATCAAAATATGATCTAATACATGAAAGGAGCGGCATCATGAAAAATACATTGATCTTAATATTTTCGCTTTTCCTTTTATCTTCCCTAAATTGCACGACAACAAAGCAAGAGGTTTCTAAAACCAAGACTTTTGACCTTTCTGGTACTTGGATACTGACTGAAGATAAGAGAGGGTGCGGGGGCCACACGAGTACTTCGACAGTTGAGATAATTCAAAAGGGTGACATGGTTACAATTGTAATTAGTGAAGATAACAAGACGATTGGCAGGATATACAGTGACTCCATCTTACTTGCCGCAATCAGAATATTAAGTAGTGAGGGCGGGGTGCCTATCTCCATAGAAACTCATGATCACAATTTAAAGATAAGCGAAGACGCAAACATTTTAAGTGGAAAGGCCAAATTTACATTGGAAGGTGCAAGTAGTGGGAACTGTGCTGGTATTACAAATCTAATCTATAAGAGAAAACTTAAAGAGTAGATTTTCTTAAAATTCAAAAAAGTTTTATATTTAAATCAAAAGTTACTTAAATCGCATTTTATTTCAGGAACTGCGACTATATATTCTTGGTCTCCGAAGGGTTAGCTATGCTTGTATAATTTGCTTTTCGGCAATTTATTTGAATTTAAAATTGCCGATACCTCCAACTAATCAAAGTTTTTTCATCCCCTTAAAAACTTGTGATATCATCATTTTGAAACAGGGATCGTGGTTCCGGCTCACCGCTATGCAAAGGCGAAAAACAGTGCCAAAACCTATTTGGATATCACAATCGTATCACAACTCGGAAGGGTGAATCCTATCGCATTGATTTGCTCTTTTTATTTTCTGGAGGCCATATTTTTCGGGCCTATAATTTGACACCACACTTTAATATGCGATAGGTTGCATGTATTACTTTGGTATATGCAATAATTTCATTTATTTTGAAAACTTTGATTATCTCAATATATCACCACTTGCAGAAATTCTTATATTATTGACTAAATCCCATCAATCTGGGTATAAACACATTTAAAATAGTCTTGATTTTCCAATTCCATCTGACCTGAAGTTGGCTCTCATATCAATTTTACAATTATCATTATTCACCGGCTGAATCGTTCCTAAACTTCTAATTTTCTTTTCCCGCTGATTTAGATACTGGTTTCTATTAAACTTTAACCTAATAATCAGTTAAAGATTCAATAGAGAAATCTCTCAAAATGTGCCGACCTTACCCCTGAGGGGGCTTTGTTTGTCTGTTGGTGGACTAATTGCCGATTTTTTTTGTAAAAAATTTTCACCTTTCCATTTTTAATTCTACCTCATAATGAAAGGAGACCATAATGAAAACGCCTTTGATAATCCCACTTGTCATATCGTTCTTAATCGGATGCGCCACAACCCAAAAAGAACAATACGATGAATATGAAAACTCGATCCATATTGGAAATAAAATTATTAAAATCAATAAATATTTTAAATATGTGGGGAATTTAAGTACAACAATTGAAAAGGAATACCTTGATGGACCAACTGGTTCTTCAAAAATGGTATCTGGAGAACACTTTTTTATCAATGTTAATCCAAATGATAAAATTGATAAAGTTATAATTGTTTATTCATATACTTTAAAAAAACCTGGAGACTACTGGCGTGGAGAAGTAAATTATAAAAATTCCAAAAAGTACCAGTCACACATGCACTTGGGAAACATAGAGATTAATAATTCAAAATGCGCATGTGTTGTTAAAAAGTGGCCTTATGTCGGAGAAAGATATGTGAAATTTGTAAAAGAAAAAGGATATGAATTTGATCGATCAAAACACTGTATAATAGAAACTAAAATTGGAAAAACTATCAGCAGATCAACCATAATACATGTGAGTTACCTCGAAGGTATAGATAGCTGTCAGAGTATTAGAAATGTAGAAAAAGAAAATACTAAAATTGTTCAAAAAATGTTTTCCAAACTTCAATCTAATGTGAATATAAAATGGTAATTTATGATACGCAATAAAGATCTCGGCACCCGACTTTAACTGACCTTATTCTTAAGTTTTCTTTCAAACGTTAACTACTACAGAGAAACAGGGATATGCTATGAGATTCATCCTAAAATTTGTTTCAATTCTCATCCTATTTCTCATCGTAATTTCTTGTATTACTACAAGTAAAAAAAATAAGGATGATCTATGCGCTCAAGCATCTACTTTATTTAAAAAAGGTAGATGGAATAAGGCCGAGTCCTATTATAAAGAAGCATTAGCAATTATGGAAAGATCTAATGAGAAAGAGTCTTTGACAATGGCTCGTTGCCTTCATGATCTTGCTTATCTCTATCAGAGACGTGGCGATTATGATATGGCCATTCCTGTTTTTGAACGCGCTCTTCCAAAGTATGAAAATAATTATGGTTTAGAAGGCTTTCCGGTTGCGCGCTGTCTGCATAACATGGGCTATTCTTACTATAATTCAGGGGAATATAAAAAAGCGAGGTTATCATATAATCGTGCATTGCAGATATATAATAAGATATTCGACCCTGAGCATCTTCGTATCGCCAGAGCCTTAAGTCATTTAGGTGATGTTTATGTGGCCATTGGTGATTATGATGAAGCCGAATCCTTATACTTACGCGCTCTGGAAATCCGAAAAAAGCATTTCCCTAAAAAGGACACGCCAGAAATTTCAACAAGTCTTTATGATCTTGCATGGCTTTATCAAGCCCGGGGCGAATACAGAAGGGCATTTCCTTTCTATCAGCGGGCCATCGCAATCAAAGGAAGTCAAGACCCCATTATTAAAATAAATAGCCTGGCAAGTTGTTATTTAGCAGATGGGAAAATCGATGAAGCCTGCAATCTTTTTAAAAGAACCGGATTAACGTTAGGACTTGCCGCCTGCCATTACTACTCTGGTGAGTATGAAAAAGCGATAATAAAACTAAAAAAATCCCTTCATGAAAAAACCCATATAATTGTTGGCGGCAAGGAATTAGCCTATATTGGTTTAGGGCTTTCTTATGAAGCGCTGGGCGATCTATGTATGGCCAAACAGAGCTTCAAAGTCGCCATTGATGTAATAGAAACCCAATGGAGGGCGCTTGGGGCGGCGGAAAGAAAAAACTTTTTGAGCGCCGCATTTGGGGCTGGTTTTAGCCGATTAGATGCCTATGAGGGAATGGTGCGTGTCACCATTAAAAAAAGGGGGAGCGATTATCAAAAGGAATCTCTTTTGTATGCCGAAATGGTCAAATCCAGAACCTTTCTTGAGATGCTTGCGGCTAAGCAGGCAAAAGGTGTCGGAAAATACGATCAGGATATTTTAACCACAGACCGGAAGTTTCAAAGAAAAATTTCTTTCCATAGGAAGATACTTGCAGAATGCGAGAATGCGGGCCTGGGAAAAATGCAGGTGAAATGTGTCGGTGCCAAGACCTCCCTTGAAGATGCTCTGCAGGAGTATGAGCGATTTATAGATGAAGTAAAACTTAAGGATTCCGAATTGGCTTCTCTCATAACGGTTGAGATTACCCCTGTCGGTAAAATTCAATCCCTTCTTGATTCTTCTTTTACCCTTTTGGAATACTTCATGACATCAGAGACAACCTATGTCTGGTTAGTTACCAGAGACAGCATAAAAGTGCATGAATTTCCTTTGGGGAAAAAAAAGGTGCAACTTATCGTTAATCACCTGTTGTTGTCCTCAATGTCTGACAGGATGAGGGGAATTAAACCTACCATAATCCTGGCAGCCAGTAAATCGCCGTCTACCCAAGCAAACGTTCAAGATAAGGATGAAGACAATTTCCAGGCCATCTCAGAAGAATTGTACCGTTTGTTGATTGAGCCCTTGGAGAAGGATATTCTTACGTCCAAACTGATCATTGTACCCCATGGTGTCCTGCATAAAATACCTTTTGCAGCATTAACTAACGGAAAAACATATTTGGTAGATAAATATTCCCACTCAGTTGTACCATCCTTAACGGTGGTCGACTATATGCTGAAAAAGAGAAATCAAAATCAAAACAAATTTTTGGCATTTGCCAATCCTGTCGCAGATTATGCCGTGCTTCGATTTGCCGAAAAGGAAGTACAAGAGATCTCTAAACTCTACACAAATAAGGAAATTTATCTCAAAAGTGATGCAACTGAGACTATGACTAAAAAGCGTTCCGATTATGCCGATATCGTACATTTCGCCAGCCATGGTGAATTTAATGATATGCAACCGATGCAGTCCGGTCTCGTACTTTCAAAAGACACCGAAAATGACGGCTATCTTCAAGTGCACGAAATTTTTGGGCTTAATTTAAAGAACTCTAATCTTGTTATTTTAAGTGCATGCGATACGGCGCTTTCCAAAATCTACAGTGGCGACGATCTGGTTGGATTGTCCAGAGCCTTTATTTATGCCGGAACGCCCACTATTTTGGCAACGCTATGGTCTGTGGATGATCGGTCGACATATATTTTAATGAAAGACTTTTATGATTACTGGCATAACAAAGGTCTTGATAAGATAGAGGCATTGAGACGAGCTCAGAACTCTTTGAAATCCATACCCGATTATTCCCATCCTTTCTACTGGGCACCATTCATCATAATTGGTGATTGGAAGTGATACATATTTCTGTTTCCACTTGGGTTGCTTTTGTCAAGCCGCTTCACCATTTAAATGTGATTGAATACTTGCTATAAATTGGTAATGAAAGCGCCCTTTCAAAATTGCAGATTTCGCCAACGTATGCAAACATTTGAAATGCCGAAAAACCTGTGGTACTCAAATGATATATTCAATTTTGGCAAAATGCAGATTATCTCAATGTATCTGGCATTTAGATGACACGATTCAAAGGAAAGGAGACGGCAGCAAATAGAGTTCGGTTTATCATGGATTGTCCAAAAAAGGAGGTCACTGTGAAATCTAAAATGCTGTTAATTCCTACAATACTGTTAACTGTTTGTATTTACTGGGCTTTAGGGTCTGCCGTGGTAGGAGTCACTTTTGTTGAGGGCGCAGAACCTGTACCATCACCTCCCGACACACCACTCCAATCAGGCAAAGGTGGGTTGTACGGCAGAATTACGTATAATAACATTCCAGTTCACAGAGCGAGGATTATTTCCAATGCCGATTCCAAGGGCCTGTATCGTATGAAAAAGCCGTCAGCGTACACAGATGAGAACGGCTATTACTTTCAATCCAATCTTTCTCCTGGTCGTTACTATTTGGCAGCAGGTTGGCCAGATCAAAAAAAATATTGGTTCTTGAGACAACAAACTCAGCCGTTTCCCAAAGGAGTAAATATACAAGTGGAAGCTGGCCGCTACACTTTTGTTCCTTCGCTTCCTCTATATGTCGTCATTGACCTTGAACATCCTGCAGACGGGGCAATTATTTCAGAGAGGACGAAATTCAGATGGACAAAGAGTCAATATCTGCAAGAGTACGAATTTTCGTTGGTTCGAAGGGATATAAATGCAGACGTTTTAGAAGGAGAGATTATCTTTAAACGCCGACCGGTCAAAGGGACAGAGTTTCAGCCCAACAAGCCGCTAAAGCCCGGCATTTACTGGTGGACGGTTTCTTCCAACTCAAATGGTAAATCAATCACCGCCCCAAAAGAAGATTATTATGGCGGTGTTCAAATCCTTCTTCCTGGAGAGAGTCCGGTGTCCAGTCTGGGCTATGGAAATGATTTTGCCGTCTCGTCACCTTCGGGGAAAGTGATGACCAGAGAAACGCCATCTCTTATTCTTGCTGCAATACCAGCACCCCGGAAAAACAAATCAGGTAAGCGGGGAAATTTATCCGACCTTTACAGTCGGCGGACAAAATCGGGAAGATTGCATACCTTACTTGCAACCGATAACATCATCAAACTTGGAGGTTCAAAACAGGCCCGAAAAATAGGAAAAACACTGCTTACGATGTATGGAGAAAAACACAGCGTAGGGCTGGCACCAGGTCCTGAAGTTTCAATGGCAATGATGATTGGCCTTTGTGATTGTTCCTTGGTGTGGATATCCGGGCATCCATGGAAACCTGGTACAGGATTGAAGGCATCGGATATCAAAATTCTTTATTTGACGGAAAAAGTGATTGAAGAGATGGGCAATACATACTTCTACATAAAACCTGCGACACTGTCGGCTGGAACATATATGAACCAATCTAAAGATGTGCGAACAATCGGAATATATCGATAGTCAAAATTTTACAGCATCAGGAATCTACTAAGTTCTTCAGCATCTGATCGAAAGAGGTGACTTGATAGTATTCGTTCGCCACACTGAAGTTGCGCTAATAGGTGGCGTGGGTATTGTTTAGAAGGAACATTTCAAATTCGTTCCGAACCAGGGGAGAGAACTGTTATTGATATTTCAATCCCCATTTGAAGACAGCTCCAACTTATCAAAGGTTTTTACGGCCATAAAAATGTTGTCATACCGTCAGAAACAGTATGATATCACAAGTTCCCCGTTTTGGTGATATTCTCAGAGACTGTCGAAAAACCCTAAATCTGTGAATTTAGCGTTTGTAAGTTGTTGATTTTATTATATGCGAAATTGCTAAAGTCGCCATTTTTTGACTTTTTCGATAGTCTCTCAATATATCCAAACTTCATGGATATTAGATTTGACAAAAAATATCCGATAAAATATTGTTGAAATCAAAGAACACCCTCCCTCTATTTTTGGTAAAAGAAAAGGACTTTAGAATGACATTCAGGAAATTCACAGTCCTTATTTCATCCCTGCTTTTTCTTTGCTCAACTGTCGCCCTGTCTGCTGAAAATCGCGGTATAAAACTAAATGTTGAGCGTCTTGCTCTTGTTATCGGCAACAGCGCCTATCAAACGGCACCGCTTAAAAATCCTTTTAACGATGCTGAGGATATGGCTGCAACTCTCAGGAATTTGGGCTTTAAAGTCGTTCTCAAGAAAAATGCAGATCAGAGAACAATGGAAGATACCATCAGATATTTTGGCAAGCAATTAAAGGGGGGTGGTGTAGGATTATTCTATTTTGCCGGGCATGGTATGCAGGTCGATGGTCGCAATTATCTCATTCCGATTAATGCTAAAATTGATTCAGAATCTGATGTAAAATATGAAGCAGTTGATGCAGGCCGCGTGCTGGGAAAGATGGAAGATGCTGAAAATCAAATAAACATTGTTATACTTGATGCTTGCCGCAATAATCCATTTTCTAGGAATTTTCGAACCAGTGAAAGAGGCTTGGCTAGAATGGATGCGCCCAAAGGCTCTCTTATCGCATATGCTACGGCCCCTGGAGAAGTTGCTGCCGATGGTTCTGAAAGAAATGGAATTTTTACAAAATATTTAATGAAACATATGATTGAACCGAATTTGCCCATTGAGCTGGTTTTAAAGCAGGCTAGAATTGATGTCGCACGTGCAACAGGAGGGCGACAAATTCCCTGGGAGTCTTCATCACTGATGGGTAATTTTTATTTCAATTCTGAGAAGAGCACCCCTAAAACTGAAAAAGCGGATAAACCGGACCCTCTTTCAGAAAGTGTACCTCAAACTCAAGGGGCTGCGATTTCTCCGGGACAGTATTTTAGGCCCGCTCCAAGTCCGAATTATAATCCGGCTGAACCCTGGACCGGCGAATGGCATGTAGAAGGGATGACGAATAAAGAATGGAAAATGAAGCAAAAAGGCAATATTATGAAAGGATCCACAGAGTTCTTTGATTTAATGGGCAAAGTTAGTGGAAGTCAATTAAAAGGAAGATTGAATGCAGAGGGTGAAATTTACTATTTTGTTATAAACATGTCTCAAGATCATCAGTTCTTTGAAGGAAATTTATTGGGGAGATATGGTAAACCCATTAAAGGAAAAAGGAAAGAGTAAATCTCACAGAAGGATATTCAAAATTTTATCACATTCACGACAAACTATTTTCTACAAATCTGCTCGATACCCCCCCCCTTTCAAAATTGCGATATCTCCAACATATCGGCACTTCTGAAATCCTGAAAAAGTTGTGATATCCATTCCGTATCTCAAGATTTCATACGGGCTACCTCTGTAACGTTTAGACCTATGAGATCTGTCTAAAAAGTGGCGCTCCCCCAGTGTGGTTACCTGCCGTCACTCAACAATCTCAAGTATGTAACTTTTCCTTGTTTTTCCAGCAGCGG
>Ga0255054_10001486_pt1 | contig 13764 bp, 11 predicted proteins | sample JV7_2_23_MG_FD_188634 | JGI IMG/M metagenome (GOLD analysis project Ga0255054, IMG submission 188634) | Seawater microbial communities from Jervis Inlet, British Columbia, Canada - JV7_2_23 | ecosystem: Environmental > Aquatic > Marine > Inlet | place: Canada: British Columbia | collected...
GCGGCCTTCGTTCCCTGGGGATTCCAGTAAGGACCATGTACCACCACGTCCTTCTCGGTTCCAGCATCGACCCAGGTCACTTCTACGCTGTCGGGGTCCACGGAGGTATCGACGCGGACGATGCCCATCTTGTAGCTCGCCAGCGGCTCGCCAACTTTGGGACGGGCCATCCTCTCTGTAGCCTGCCCATCCTCGTTGACGAACTCCATGAAGCTTGTCCGGTGCTCTCGGCGGGGGTCCTTGATCCACTGGAAGGTGATGAACCGGCCATCGGGTGACAATTGGAGGTTGTAGGCGAGCGCGCCCTTCTCGATCGCGATCATCTGCGGCTGTCCCGGCCGCGTCGAACGACGCACCGAGTCGGCCGTTTCACGATCCTGCTTGCGCTTCGCCACGATCTCGAGCAACTCGAGCTGCTGCTCGCTGAGCCACTTCTCCTGGTCGCTGGGCTCGGTTTCCTTTGTCGTCGCCACGGCGACTTGGCGCGCCGTGCCCGTCCCTACGTCGTAGGCCCAGAGATCGCCGCTCTCCTGGGTGATCTGTTCACTGAACCCCCGCTGCCCTTGCGTCGAAAAGAACACTTGCGAGCCGTCCCAGGCGACCGACAAGCCCCCCAGATTTCGAGCGGTGCTGAACACCGCCCGGGTGCCTCCATCTCGGGTCCAGAGTAGCAGCGTACCGCCGCTGCTCCAGGCCGCGGTTCTGCGATCACCCGAGTATCGGAGGTTCGACGCTGGTATTTGAGCGACTTCCTCCTCGCTCACCTGGCGCACACTTCTTCCACTCGGGTCGGACACGTACCAAGGGTCGGTGTCCGGGTGCTGGGCGGGCTCTGGATCTTCCCGCCAGCGGAAGTAGATCGACTTGCCGTCAGGAGACCAGATGACTTGGCGCGGAGCGAGTCCCAGCCAGCGTAGATCCTGACCCAAGTGCTCGAGCGTGAGACGAAACTCCGGATCCACATCAGCCGGCGTCAGATCAGACTGGCTGACCACCTGGGGGCTGGCTGGTCCAGCGAAAGCTAAAACGCCCAGGAGTCCGAGCACTGGAAAGAGCTGGGCTAAGCGGAGACGGTCGTACATGGTCCACCTTCCTTATTGGGACGATCTTTATTGGCTAGACCGGGATAATATTGAAGAGCGGACCAAGCCATCGGAAGATTGCAGGATCTTACTCTTCAACCTCGGAGGATAGTCGGGGTGATCATCGAGAAACCGCGCAACGATTGCCGCCGCGCTCTCAGAGTTATGTCCATCTAGCGTCGCGTCCAGCCACCTCTTCGGAAAGAATATGTCACCGGTCGCCTGGATTTCCTCCAACATCTCCAGGCTAGGCAATACGTACTTCTCGGAATCCCTTGCCCGAAGTGGGTGATGGAGATATCCGACGGCTGCAAGTACCCAGGGTTCATGCTCGCGGTTGGCTGGGTTTCTCAGGCCCGCGAAGAAACCATCACGGACTGCCTGATCCGCGGAAAGAGCGGGTCGCACGAAGGCGAAGCGTTCCCGGCGATCAGGATTGGTGATGCGTTCCTGCTGTTGCTCGAGTATGCTTTCCCAACCCGCAACTTCTCTGATCGCCAGCTCCTGTGCGATACGGGTGTAATCCCCTTCCGCTAGGGACAGACCCTCGATCTCCAACTCCCGGCTCCAGATTGCTCTCAGTTGAGCCACGGCGCTGTCACTGAGAGCTATGGAGCGGAAAGTGCCGAAGTATGAAGCCTTCAGGCTCGCCGACGGCGCACCTTGCAACAGCGCCCAGAGAAGCGATTCCAGCTGTTCGGACGCCGCGAGTCGCCGGTTCTCCGCCGAGTATCGCCAGTAGGCCATACGCAGATAGCCAAGCACACGCTCGACCAATTGTTCGTCCGTCTCGAATGTCAGCGAAGCAGCGGCGAGATCGACGATCGATTCGACCGAAACCTGGCCTTCGAGCATGGCATCCCAGAGGTTCAGCCATGCTACCCCTCTCGTGAGTGCGTCCGGTAGAGTGGGCGTGTTCTCGAGCAAGTAGTCGAGGCTGGCCTGATCTAACTCGAACAGTCCATAGCCCACGCCCCTACCGTTGGATAGCATGAACTCGGGAGCTGGGAGGTATTTTGCCTGTGCGACTTCGGTGGTTTGCGATGTAATCCAGACTGGCAACAGCTCCAATCTGTGCGGATAGGCGAGTAAGGGCGTCAGTTTTTGATTCCACACACGCCCCCTTTCCTCGGGATCTCTCTGACTCAGGACCAGGGACGTTATGTTGCCCCGATCATCCAGTTCTCTCTCGACCGAAATGGTCGGCCGGCGAGCCTCATTGACCCAAACCTGGCTCCACGTGGCAAGATCATCATCCGTGCGGACATTGAGGATCTCAACGAGCTCGGGCCAAGTGGCGTTGGCGTATTGATAAGTGCGAAGATAGTCGCGTAACCCATCGCGCAGGTCGCCCTCGCCCATCATCAACTCGAGATGTTTCATCACGATCGGCGCCTTCTGGTAGATGATGGCGCCGTAGAGGGTCCCAGCCTCGTTCAGGTTGTCGAGTCGCTGTCGGATTGGATTGGCACCGTTCGTTCTATCGACCTCATAGGCCGCAGGGTAGTGAGCGAGCAGGAAACGCAGTTCGTGATTTAGATCGGGAAAGGAGGGATTCACAATCTTCGCCGCCATGAAATTGGCGAAGACCTCTTTCATCCAAACATCATCAAACCAATCCATCGTCACGAGATCCCCGAACCACATATGGGCGGTCTCGTGAGCGATGAGACTCGCACGGCGAAGCCTGTCGTTCTGCGTGGCCGACTCATCGAGAAAGAGGGTGGAGGACCGGTAGAGTATCGCCCCCGGGTGCTCCATCCCGCCGTACTGAAAGGCGGGGATGAGTACGAAGTCGAACTTGCCGAACGGGTACTCGATACCCGTGTACTCCTCCAGCCAGCCGAGCGCGGTCGAATGCAGATCGAAGATCGCTTCGACGTTGCGCGCGACCTTAGTGCTGTCAGTTTCGCGGTGATACATACGAATCTCGCGCCCGCCCCGCTCCCGCGTTACTACATCGAAATCACCTGCAACAAACGAAAATAGGTACGTACTGATGGGCGGCGTCTCACCAAACCTGAAGACGGCACGCGCCCCGTTCGTTTCGTACGACTCTACATGTCCGTTCGCGACCGCTTGCCAAGTGGCCGGAACATCTAGGGACAGTCTGAAACGAGCCTTCAGGTTCGGCTGGTCGAAGCATGGTAGAGCGAAGCGGGCACGATCCGGGACGAACAACGTGTAGAGAAACTCACGGTTGCGGTTCAGTGAGCCATCGCCAGCCAGAAAAGCGATCTCGATCGCGTTGCTTCCTGAGCTCAATGCCTCCGCCGGAATGACGATGTGATCGTTAACGATGTCGAAATCGATGGCCGCGCTGTCCGAACGAACCGAAAGGACACTTTCACTGGGTTCATGAAAATCGATGACGAGCGGTTGGCTGGCATCACTCAAGTCGAAACGCAACGTCTCACGTCCGCGTATGCGCTCGTTGAGCGAAGCCGGAATCACCAGGTTGACTTCGTATCGAAGCTCGGAGAGCCGCTCAGCCCGCTGAGCAGCCAATTCCCAGGAAACCCCCGGCGCGGTATCGGGCGGCGCACCCCTGTCGCAGGCCACCGTGCCTACGACATAAGCTATTGCCACACAAATACGTAGTTTATCTGGTTTCATGTGTTGTCGAGAACGGACGTTCCCTGTTGGTAGATGCTCATGGTCCTGATCTCAACAGAATTCGGGATCCACCCCGTGGCTAGTTAGCCGCGGCGTGAATCCCGAGCGAGCATTGTGAAGTCGCGAGCTTGATCGCCTAGCCTTACTGCTGCACTGTCTGTTGATCCGCCGTGGCCGGCCCCATCCTATCGGCGATATAGGCCGCCACGGCGTCAATGTTGCGATAGTTGAGACCGACCAGGCCCCAATTAGGCATGTCGCCGGAGTATCCCACGAATACGCGGTGCCGCAGGCCATCTATGTCACCGTCGTACTCCCAATCCGGAACCATGAAGGACGGTACTTCGAGTTCGAACTGAACCGCTACTTCACCGTTACCGCCGCCATTTGCGCCGTGGCATTTGATGCAACTCGAGCTCCATACCACAGCGCCCCTTTGCACACGCGCGGAATCGCTCTCCCAAGTGAGCGTGTCGAACGCCGAGGCATCGAACATCTCCTCGGCTATTCTCACTGAGTCGGCGCGGGCCGCCTGTTTCTTGGCAGCCATCTCAGCCTCGCTCTCCCCCTTGCTACAGCCGGCGCCGGCGAGAAACGCGAGAGCTACGACCGCCAATAGAACCTTGCAGCGCATCCGTTCCCCCTTGACTCTAACTCGTGACGGTTCTCAGGTGTAATGAGTGCCAAATCCATGCCAGATTGCGGCTTCAACGCGGGCACGACGCAGGCCGTTCCGGGCTTTCTCGCGGACCTTCGGGCCCTGTTCCGATCTCCCGGCGCGGGCACCCCAGAGCGTGACTTTCCGCCCCGGGACATACCGCAAAACACAAGCGGCCACAAAGCGCAGTTCGGGATAGCCGGCTTGGGACTTGCCTCTCTTTTGTAAAAGTAAGGTAAGGATTCAGCCTGGTAAACACTCCGTGCTGCCCCTGTCGCCAGCGGCTCAACGACTGGATGAATCGAGACACAGCCGAGCGTAGGAGGGTCGATGTGCTGCCAAGGCCCGATGCAACGGGGTGGATCCCGAATTCTGAAGAAGCCGACAAGAAACGTCGAATGGGTTTGACCTAGTGGTCACCGCTGTGGCTCACGGGCGGCGGGCTTGCCTGACTTACTCTCCTTGAAGTAGAAATGGCAACTGCGATGGCTCTTGGCCCTCAGTAGGCACTTCTCACGGAAATAGACGCCGCAGCGGAAACAGCATTCTTCCTCGTTTCCCTCGCGGTCCACCAGGCTGATCGACATTCGATCCAGCGATTCCGCTAACTCGCGCAAAACTTCCGTTGTGAAACCGCCGAAAATCTCCTCCAGCACCCGGTCGGTGACTTTCTCGTACTCCTGCAGGACGCTGCGCCCATCCTCGGTCAGCGACAACTCCACGGCGCGGCGATCGCCTTCTGCCTCCGCACGCGTCAACAGGCCCCGCCGAACCAGGCGATCCACGGCCTTGCTGGCGGCGGCGTTGCTCACCCCCAGGAAAGCGGCGACCTGACTGATGTTATAGGCGTCGGTGCGTGCGACCAACTTGAGGAGCTTGACCTGCGAGAACGTAAGCTGCTCTCCAATGACTGCGTGCAAGCGTTCCTGCATCAAGTCATCGACGGCAGAAGAAAAAATGTGCGCGCTCCCCAGGACATCCTGGATCAACTGAACACGACTAGCGGCGGCTGCCATGGAACCCTTCTTTCGCGACCGTCCTGGAGGGGCGGAGGGATGTCCAAGATCCGCCTTACATGCACGCACCCCAAAACACCTCTTGCGATCCCGTTGAGATGCGCATTCTGTGCCACAGCGTAAGTTGGGGCACCATCACGACTATCCCGTTGTGACATAACAAATTAGACACCACATCTCACCCATGTTACGACAGAACCGCACGCCCCACGGGGTATCCTGTCTCAGCACTGGTGCGCCTCTCACGGACAGGTTGCCCCGCCTGACATGTAACGCAATGCCGACCATGATGATCGCCCTTGTCTCACTTTGCAAAGAGCCTACCGATGGTCTAGATTTTGCCTTCAAGAGCGACGACCCAGAAGCAAGCTCAGATAAGAGTCCTGCTGCCTCTCAGCGAGGGATCATGGAAGGTAGACAAAGCGAGGAACGCGAAGAGACCCGCGAGGCCTTCGACACGGGGGGGCCGCCGTGCGATGAATCGCAGGCCGATGGTGTGCCGTGCGAGGAGATGGGAAACGACTGCGAGGACTGCGATCACGCTGAGCCGGAAGCGCGGGAAGTGTACAAGTCCCGCGGAGATCGGAGTTGAGGATCTAGCCTCGGTCCGGCATCGCGAAGGCCACAACGTGGTCTCCTACGTCGTACCCAATCCGCCATGCCCGCCAGCGGGAATCGGCCCCGCGTTGGAAGGGACGATATCGGGCTACCGCAAAGCCCTGAGCACCAGCCAGGCAAGAGCGGCCACCAGGATGAACGCGGTCGCCCACTTCGCAAAATGGACGATTGTACCGCGCTCCACTTTCAGAAGAGTACGCATGTCGGTCGCCTCTTTGCCGCCAGGTCCACGACTCGCCCGATCGGCAGCCCTTCGACCCTAGCTCCTGACCCGGTGTCCGGTCAAGTGAGCCGAAACCGTGTCGTTCTGGTATGTGACTTGCTAGTTATGCCCAAAAGATACGAACGTCAATCACTTTCGGGTGGATACGGTCGCCAGGACAGCCCCGAAGTGCCGCCACACTGTCACTTTTCGGCAACAGCGCCATGTCTAAATTGGGTCTATCTATCTCAGAATCTGAACCCGCCGCACTTGGAAGGGATGACCTTGTCATGAACACGACTGGGTACGTCTACCCGTTCGAGGAAGGAGACAGCCCCGACAAGCAGCTCCTCGGAGGGAAAGGGGCAGGCTTGGCCAGAATGACGCAGATGGGACTGCCCGTACCGCCCGGCTTCACGATCACCACGGAAGCCTGTCGTCAGTACTACGCCAGCGGCGAGCGGCTTCCTGAGGGATTGATGGAGCAAGTCCGGGCGGCCATCGAGGAGCTGGAATCCAAGACCGGCAAGGCTTTCGGTGATCCTGGCAACCCGCTTCTGGTCTCGGTGCGATCGGGCGCAGCGCTGTCCATGCCCGGCATGATGGACACGATCCTGAACCTTGGCCTGAACGACGAGGTGGTGCTGGCTCTGGGTGAGGCGAGTGCCAACCCGCGCTTCGCCTACGACGCTTACCGCCGGCTCATTCAAGCGTTCGGCGAGATCGCCATGGGAGCGGAGGAGAGGCGTTTCGTAGGCATCTTGGAGACGGCAAAAGAGCGGCAGGGTGCGACCTTCGACTACGAACTGACTCCAGAGACGTTGAAGGCGATTTGCGACGACTATCGAGACGCGATCAAGAAAGACGTGGGGATGGAGTTCCCAGAGGACGCGTGGAAGCAGCTCGAGATGGCCGTTGAGGCCGTGTTCCGGTCCTGGATGGGAAAGCGGGCGGTGGACTACCGGCGCGAGTTCAAGATCACACCGGGGATGGCCAACGGCACCGCCATCAACGTCTGCACGATGGTCTTCGGGAACATGGGGGACGATTCGGCGACCGGGGTCGCCTTTACGCGGGACCCCGGCACCGGTGAGGACGTTTTGTTCGGTGAGTACCTGACGAACGCGCAGGGAGAGGATGTCGTGGCCGGAATCCGAACTCCCCAGCCGATCGCTCAACTCGCAGATGAGATGCCGGAGTTGTGGGGCGAGCTGCAACGCGTGCGGCACACGCTCGAGGAGCAACACCAGGAGGTACAAGACTTCGAATTCACGATCGAGCGAGGCAAGCTGTACATGCTCCAGACCCGAAACGGCAAGATGAACGCCACCGCGTTCGTGAAGACGTCTCGGGACATGGTCGAGGAAGGTGTGCTAAGCAAGGAGGAAGCCCTCCTGCGCATTAGCCCGGACCATCTGGAGCAGCTTCTGCATCGGCACATCGACCCCAACGCCGAAGCGGAACCCATAGCCAAAGGCCTACCGGCGTCACCGGGCGCGGCATCCGGGAAAGTAGTCTTCGACGCCGACGAAGCCGAGCGACTGGGCCGTTCCGGCGAAGCTGTAATTCTGGTGCGCGAGGAAACCAAGCCAGAGGATATCCATGGCTTCTTCCAGGCGAAGGGCATCCTGACCAGCCGCGGGGGTAAGACATCGCACGCCGCGGTTGTCGCTCGCGGCATGGGCAAGCCGTGTGTAGTCGGTGCCGAGGATATCCTAATCAAAGACCGAGAGAAGATGGCCATGGTCGGCGATCGCCGGATCGTCGAAGGGGAGGTCATCACCATCGACGGTGGCGAAGGCTTGGTCTACCCGGACGAAGTCCCGACGGTGGAACCCGAGTTCGGGCCGGAGATGAAGACGATTCTCGCGTGGGCGGATGAGCTTCGGACCCTAGGGGTCCGAGCGAACGCAGACACTCCCGAAGACGCGGCAAAGGCCCGTGAGATGGGTGCCCAAGGCATAGGGCTCTGCCGGACCGAACGGATGTTCAACGCAGCCGATCGACTCCCCATCGTTCGTGAGATGATCTTGGCGCAATCGCCGGAAGAGCGGCTAAGGGCCATCGACAAGCTCCGGCCGATGCAGAAGGGGGATTTCAAGGGAATCCTCAAGGCTATGGAAGGTTACCCTGTGACCATTCGCCTCCTTGACCCCCCGCTGCACGAGTTCCTGCCCTCCCTGGAAACGCTGTTGTTGGAGCTGGGCAGTTTGAAGCGCGCCCGTGACCGGATACTGAGCGCGGACTCCGATCAGCTTGCTATCGAAGAAGTGATCGAGCCGTCCCTGAAGGGCAGCATACCGGACGCGGCGGAACTTGCCAGCGAGAACTCTGAGGGCACACTCCTAATCGACGAACTGATAGAGGAGAAAGAGTCGCTGCTCCAGAAAGTGCGCGACACAACCGAAGTGAACCCGATGTTGGGTCACAGAGGCGTGCGCTTGGGTTTGACCGCGCCCGAACTGTATGCGATGCAGATCGGTGCTATCCTCGAGGCCCTGGCCGAGCTCACCAAGGAAGGTGTCGACGCGATCTGCGAGATCATGATTCCTCAGGTCACGGAGCCGAACGAACTGATCCGCGTGAATAAGTTCGTGGCCGAGGTGCGCGAGAGCGTCGAGCGAGAGTACGGTATTGAGCTTGACTTCAAGTTCGGCACGATGATCGAGGCGGTGAGAGCTTGTGTTCGGGCGGAATCGATTGCCGAGGTCACAGAGTTCTTTTCATTCGGCACCAACGACTTGACCCAGGCCACCTTCTCCTTCTCGAGAGAGGACGCCGAGCAGAAGTTCCTGCCCCAGTACGTCGAGATGGGCATCCTACCGGAGAACCCGTTCGAGGCGCTCGACGTCCAGGGTGTGGGACGTCTGATGAAGCTGGCCGTGCAGTCGGGTCGTAATGTCCAGCCTGATCTAAAGGTCGGCATCTGTGGAGAGCACGGAGGACACCCGCGTAGCATCCATTTCTGTTACGCGGTCGAGTTGGACTACGTGAGCTGCTCCGCATTTCGGGTTCCGATTGCTCGGCTGGCGGCGGCACAGGCGAAGCTGACCGAAGATCGTAGGAGCCGGGAGGAATTGGCGGATCCCGAGTATCCGTTCAACGTGCTCTAGTTAGCGAGAACCGCGCTGCCCGCGCTCGCCGTCGTGTCGGGTTGGGCGTTGGTGTTCCTAGAAGAGCTTCCCAGCCAGGCTCGGAGCTTTGTCGGTCCGGGTCGCGACCTTCATAAAGGTGGCGATGCGGACGGTGCCTTCCGAGTGGAGCGTCTCGTGGACCTTCTTCACCGCCTCGAAGATCGCGTCCATCTCACCTTCCAGGTTGGTGCCGTTGGCATGGAGCGTGGCGTTCAAGCCGGCGTCCTCGAGTATTTGGTGAGCGCGCTTCACCTCCGTCCTGACCGACACACCCGCGCCGATAGGAATCACCTGAATCTCTGCGGTGGCCTTCATGTATGCCTTCCTTGTTCGGGATCGGCTGATCCGCCTGGGGCTTCAAAGCTCCCATCAGTTTCGTACCTTATCTACTTACAAACAATCGCCGTTACAAGGGATGCCATGCCTTCATGAAATACGTCTTCGGTCCCGTTCCTTCACGCAGGCTGGGCCAGTCGCTGGGCGTCGACCCTGTCCCTCTCAAGACCTGTAACTGGAACTGCGTATACTGCCAGCTGGGACGCAGCCGGCCGGTGGTCAACGAGCGCATGGACTACTTCCCGCCCGAGGAGATCGTAGCCGAGGTCAAAGAAGCGCTGGATAAACACGGACCGAGTCAGATAGACTGGGTGACTTTCGTCGGGTCCGGCGAGCCGCTTCTGCACGCGCACCTGGGATGGATGTTGCGCGAGGTGAAGGCGTTCGCCGACGTGCCCATCGCGCTCATCACCAACGGTTCCCTGCTTTACCTGCCGGAAGTGCGCCAGGAGGTTGCCGTCGCCGATGCCGTGCTACCGACGCTGGACGCGGGCACCGCTGAGCTCTACCGGCGCATAGACCGACCTCATGCCGAAGCCACCTTCGAGCGACTCGTGTCGGGACTGATCGCTCTCAGCAAAGAGTACGACGGCAAGCTGTGGGTCGAGACGATGTTGCTGACCGGCCTCAATGACAGCGATGAGGCGCTACGGGATATCGCTGCTCGACTGAGCGAGATTCAGCCGGACGAAGTCCACCTCAACCTTCCTACCCGCCCCCCGGCCGAGGCCTGGGTCGAGCCCGTGGACACCGGCGAGAGCGTAATGCGAGCGATCAGCATCATCGGAGAGGTCGCTCCCGTGAAGGCGGTCTATCCTCTTGCCGACGGCAACGTCGACCTGAGCGCGTACGACAACCCGGTCGACGCGATCGTGGGGGTGATCACTCGCCATCCTCTTAGAGAAGATGAAGTGGTCGAAGCGTTGGATCGCTGGGCAGCGGGCGACGTTAAAGCGGCGCTCAAAGAACTGGAGACCAGCGGCCGAGCCCAGGTCGTGATACGCTACGGTACTCGATTCTGGACCGCCGCGCCGTCGTTCTTTCCCGATGGCGGCGAATCTGACTGAAACGATGGAAGCGCGGAAGTACGAAGCCGACGAGCGACTGCGTGACGGCGGGCGGTTGCACGTGCGAGCTATCAGGCCCGACGACAAGACCTCGCTCATCGAACTGTTCGAGCGGCTGAGCCCGGACACGATATACTATCGGTTCCTCAGAGCCAAGAAGCGCCTGTCGGCTGACGAGTTAGTCTATCTGACCGAGCTGGATTTTCATCGCCAAGCTGCTTTAGCGGCGAGCTTGTCCGACGGGAGCAGCCAGCGGGTCGTGGGCGTCGGCCGCTACGCCTGTGCTCCGGATGGCCCGGACGATAGGGCCGAGATCGCCATCACTATCGAGGATGCTGAGCAGGGACGTGGGATCGGGACCCTTCTTCTGAAACACTTGATGCGTGTGGCGCGGAACGAGGGCATCGCCGAGTTCGAGGCCAACCTGCTGTCCGACAATACCCGCATGATTCGGCTACTCGAGAAGACCGGCCTGGTCTTGGCCAGGTCGGCCAAGGCCGGTCTTTGCCAACTCAGTGTCTCAACCGCCGCCACTCACTCCTCCTTCCCAGCGAATCACTGAGGCGACAGCAGCACCCCAACACGTAGGTGCGACGGTAGATTCTGCGAGCGGTAAACCCGCTGTGTCGCCCTGATGAAATCGTCTTCGCCTGCCTCGAAAATATTGTCCACGTACTTTTGCGGGTTCCGGTCTACCAGAGGGAACCAAGTGGATTGGATCTGTACCATGATGCGGTGCCCTCTCTGAAACGTGTGAAGCACATCCTGGAGCGGCAGAACGACATGAGTGGGCTGGTCTGGGACGAACGGTTCGGGAAACTCGGCGCTGTTGCGGAACCGGCCCCTGATCACTTCGCTCCGTACCATCATCTGATAGCCACCGACGTGGACGCCGCGAGGTAGGCCATCGTGGTCGGGTGTATCCGGCGGAAGGACATCGATGAGCTTCACGATCCAGTCGGACGCTGTCCCCGACGTCGACACCCAGAGGTCCGCAACAACGGGACCGGCCAAGGTGACGTCCTCGTCCAACACCTCGGTCTGGAACGCGAGCACATCGGGCCGGCCGGCCGCAAAGCGTTGATCGTCGGTCATGTATTCCCGCGTCATTCCCGTTGCTACGTCCTGCGTGAATGGCACCGGTTTCGCCGGATCACTGACGTACTCGTCCCAGGCCACGGCAGCGGTGCTGGGCTGCGTGAATGAGAGAGTTCCGCCGCCATGCAGGTACAGGCTTCGCTCCTGGACTTCCGCAGGCGGCCATTCTTCGAAGGTTTGCCAGCGGTTCACGCCGGTCTCGAACACGTAGGCTTCGGGCAAGTCGACACTACCCTTCCCCTTCAAATAGAATTCAAAGAAAGGCAGCTCGATGTTCTCTCGATAGAAGACGGAAGTCGGAGAACCGAAGGTCACATTTCCCAGGCCCTCGCCGTCGGTTCGGGCCCAACCGCCATGACGCCAGGGTCCCATCACCAGGATGTTGAAGGTCTCCGGGTTTCTCTCTTCGATCGATCGGTAGATGGCCAGGGGGCCGTATAGGTCCTCCGCGTCGAACCATCCGCCCACGGTCATCACCGCCGGCGCCACACTGTTGAGATGAGGAACGATGTCGCGGGACTGCCAGAAATCATCTCGGTTGGGGTGCTGTGCCACCTCAGTCCAGAATGCGACCTGGCCCTTGAAGTAGCGCTCGTCCGCGTTGCCGAGCGGGCCCAAGTCGAGAAAGAACTGGTAGCCGTCAGGCGTTCCGTAGTCGAACCGGGGCCCCCATTCGGTGGTCGGCTGCGGCCGCGGCAGACCGAATGTGGCGAAGAAGTTGAAACTGTGGGGCAGAAAGAGAGCACCGTGGTGATGGAAATCGTCGAACCACCAATCCGCGATGGGCGCCTGCGGCGACACCGCCTGTATGGCAGGGTGCGCGTCGATCATGCTCGCCGCAGCATAGAAGCCCGGGTAGGAGATCCCCCACAGTCCTACCCGACCGTTGTGATTCGGAACGTTCTCCAGTAGCCACTCGACAGTGTCGTAGGTGTCCGAGCTCTCGTCGATGTCCTGGTCCGACCTCTTTTCCGCGACGTGGGGAGTCATGTTCACGAATTCACCCTCTGACATGAATCGACCGCGAACATCCTGCAAGACGATGATGTAGCCTTCATGGACAAACAGAGAACTCGGTCCCAGACTTTCCGGAAAGCTGTCTTCGCCGTACGGACGCACGTCGTAGGGCGTCCGGCGCATCAGGATCGGGTAGGTCTCAGAGGTGTCCGTCGGCATATAGACCGACGTGAACAACCGCACACCGTCCCGCATCGGAATCTGGTACTCGCGCTTCGTGTAGTTCTCACGGATGTACTGAGCGAGCTCGTCGCCACCCTGTTGACGGCCAGGCTGGCAGCCGACCGACAGAGCTACGCCAAACACCATGAACGCTGACAGCCAGCCAGCCGGCCGTATCCGTTTTGCGGATTTGTTCATCTCATCCTCGTTCTTCAAGTCAAAGCGGGCAAGTAGCGATTGGGACTCCGCAATCTGCGGTTGACCGCAAGGCTTCGGCAAGGAGAGCGTGTCTGGGACCCGACATCGCGCATCCTGGATTGCCGCAATACGTTATTGACTACGTATGTTCGATTTCACCCTCCTGGGCTTCGGTCATGTCGCGCTGGCTATCGCGCTCACGCTGGACGTGCTGCTAAACAAGCACCGCCCGGTCTCGGCCGTCCTTTGGCTGGCACTCGTCTGGGCGGTCCCCTACGGCGGCGCTCTGGCGTATCTGACGTTCGGGATCGACCGCGTCCGCAGAGGCGCATCGGAGCGAGAAGCGTCGCGCGCGCTGGTCCGACAGCGCGCGGCCCTCCACCCCACGTTCGAGCCACTGGCCATCGATTACATACACCCAGGCACGCTCGAGGCCCCGAAGTATCCGTCCCAGCACATCTTTCGGGCGACGGATCCGGCGGTACGACCCAATCGCGTAATCAGAGGTAACCGCGTAAGTCTTCTGGTAGATGGGGATCAGTTCTATCCTGCGCTAACGG
>Ga0255054_10001487_pt1 | contig 13752 bp, 13 predicted proteins | sample JV7_2_23_MG_FD_188634 | JGI IMG/M metagenome (GOLD analysis project Ga0255054, IMG submission 188634) | Seawater microbial communities from Jervis Inlet, British Columbia, Canada - JV7_2_23 | ecosystem: Environmental > Aquatic > Marine > Inlet | place: Canada: British Columbia | collected...
GAGAAGCCGACCATTGCGGCCGTTAACGGATATGCCATCGGTTCCGGCTATGAACTGGCCCTGGCCTGTGATATCCGCATCGCGGCTAAAGAAGCCCAGATCGGTTCGCCGGAAGTCAAGGTAACCTCCTCTGTGACCGGCGGTGCTTTTCGATTGGTCCAGGACTTAATCGGACCCGGCAAAGCCAAGGAACTGCTTTTTACCGGTGAGTACATCGATGGCAATGAAGCACAACGCATCGGCCTGGTAAACAAAGCGGTTCCCCTGGAGCAGCTTAACACGGAAGTCCGGACTATGGCTGAAAAGATTGCCGCCAATTCTGCCATTTCTCTTAAAATGATCAAAAAGGGCTTGCAAATGGCCTGCGGTGAGGTCAGTCTCGATGCCTTAATGGATTTCGAAATTGAAGCCTGCCTGACCTGCGTGTCTACCAAAGAAAGGCAGGCGTCGTTGCAGGAGTTTGAGGAGAGAAAGAAGAAATAGCCACTGGTTGCTGGTTACTGGTCACTGCTAACACAAAAAGGTAGAGGGTGGAAGGTATAAGGTAGAGGGTTTAAGGCATAAGGCGTACGGCACAGGAATTGCTGATTATCCGTTTTTCCTTTCCGCATTCCGCATTCCGAAATCCGAATTCGTTAGTCTCTGTCATCTGTCTTCTTAAAAAAATGAGGAAAAAAGAACAATGTCACTAGAACAAATCCTGAACGCCGAATCAGTTGCCATTGTCGGTGCATCCAAAAACGAAACCAAGCGCGGATACCAGACGATCCGGACGCTGCTGGATGAAAAATACGAGGGAAAAATCTATCCGGTAAACCCCAAAGAGAAAAGTATCCTGGGATTTAAATGTTATAAAAAGGTTGCTGATATCGAAGGTCCGGTGGATGTGGCCCTGGTAGCCACCCCTGCCGGATCCCTGCCGGCCGTGCTGGAAGATTGCGGCCAAAAAGGGGTCAAGGGTGCGGTCGTTCTGGCGGGCGGATTCGGGGAAACGGGCCTGGACGGCAGGAATCTGGAAGACGAAATGGTAAAAGTGGCCAGGAAACACAACATTCGTCTCATCGGTCCCAACACCTCCGGCATGCTGAACCTGCATGACAGATTAAACCTGGTGGGATTAAAGGATACGCCCAAGGGCGACATTGCCCTGCTCACCCAGAGCGGCAACATGGCACTGACCCTGATCACCGAAGGAAAAATCAAAAGCCGCAAGGGGTTTTCTTATTATGTCGGCGTGGGTAACGAAGCCGATATTAAATTTCATGAATACCTGGAATTTTTCCGCCAGGATCCGAATACCAGGGCCATATTGATGTATGTGGAGGGCTTGCGCAATGGCCGTGAGTTCGTCCAGCAGGCGCAAAAAACAGCTTTGGAAAAACCAATTATTCTGCTTAAAAGCGGTCGTTCATCCACCGGCAAAAAATCGGCGGGTTCCCATACCGGCGCTTTGGCCGGCATATCAGAGGTTGCCAAGGGGGCATTCCAACGCGCCGGTATTATCGTAATTGAAAACTCCGATGAACTCTTTCCCGCGGCGGAAACCCTTTCAAGCCTGCCGCCGATTAAAAACAACAAGGTTGGCATTCTGGCCGACGGCGGTGGGCATGCCACCATTGCCGCCGATCTTTTAACCGACCTGGGTGTGGAAATACCTGAGTTGGGCGAAAAAACCCAGGCCAATTTAAGAAAAATTTTACCGGCAGCGGCATCCGTCCCCAATCCGGTGGATGTGGCCGGCGGCACGGACGCGGACCCATCGGTTTTCGCCGATTGCGCTAAAATCATTTTGAAGGATCCCAATGTCGGGGGCCTCTTGATTGTGGGACTTTTCGGTGGCTACGGCATCCGGTTTGCCGAAAGCCTGTCCTTGATGGAAGAAGATGCCGCCCATAGAATGGGCAAAATGGTAAAAAAGGGTAAGAAACCGATCGTTTTGCACAGCCTGTTTAATTCCGAAAAGCCTCATGCTTTGGAGTTGTTGCGTTATTATAATATACCGGTATACGACTCACTGGATATCTCAGCAAAATGCATTAGTGTGCTGGCCGAGTATGGAAACTATCTTAAAAGCTATCATCCCAAACACTCATTTGAACTGAACTGGGGGGCGAAGGCCAGACCCGAAGGTCAAAAGATTATTTCGGCTGCCCGTAAAGACAGTCGCAACGCTCTGCTCGAACATGAAGCCAAGGAGATTTTCGCTATCCACGGGGCCCCGGTCACCGAAGACCGTTTGGTCCAGACCGCAGATGAGGCTGTTCGATTCGCACAAAACATTGGTAAAGATGTGGTATTGAAAATAGTGTCACCGGATATTTTGCATAAAAGTGATGCCGGCGGGGTGCGGATAAAACTTAAAACGGAAAAAGAGATCCGAGGTGCTTTCAAAGATATTTCCAAAAACGCGCACAAATATAACCCTAAAGCAGATATCAGGGGAGTATTGGTGTCTCCCATGGCCGACGAGGGCGTTGAAATTATTATCGGAACCAAATACGATGATCAGTTTGGACCGGTGATCATGTATGGTCTGGGCGGTATCATGGTGGAAATCCTTAAGGACGTTTCGTTCCGCGTACTGCCCATCACTCGAGCAGCCCCCCGAAAAATGATCGAGCAGACCAAATCTTTCCCGATTTTAAACGGCGCCAGGGGCAAACCTGCACTGGATCAAAAAGCGATCAGAAAATTACTGATGCTGTGCTCTGAAATTGTCGAGGCCTACCCTGAAATTGAAGAGATGGATCTTAATCCGATCATCGTGCATGAAAAAGGACTCAGTATTGTGGACGCCAGGGTTATTTTGAAAACAGAGTCTTGAATTGGGAAGTGGGAATGCGGAATGATAGAGCAGAGAGCATGGCGCATAGGGCATGGCGTATTCTGCCACAGCCAACTTCTGACTTTCGGCTTTACACGCTATGCGCTCTGCTCCATGCTCTATGCCCGGTACCGTCGGCTTTGCGCCGTCTTTTTAACAATACTCCATTACTCCAAAACTCCATCACTCCAATCCTAACAAAAAAAGGAGATTCCTATGAAAAAACTTATTTCAACCGATAAAGCACCGGCCGCCATTGGTCCTTACTCCCAGGCCATCCAGTTCAGCGGCCTGCTTTTTGTTTCCGGGCAAATCGCAATAGATCCAAAAACCGGTGAATTCGTCGAGGGCGGTATTGAGGCTCAAACAGAGCAGGCGTTGGAAAACGTCAAGGCTATCATCAAAGAAGCCGGGATGACCCTCAAAAACGTTTTGAAATGTTCATGTTTTCTAAAAAATATGGATGATTTTGTAACGTTTAATTCTATTTATGACAGGTATTTCGGCGAAAATCCCCCTGCCAGGGAAACTATTGAGGTTGCAAGACTTCCCAAAGACGCGATGGTGGAAGTGTCGGCGATCTGTGGGGTCGAGAAGTAAAATGTCCATAGCAACGATTGAAGCTTATGGGATAACCGGTTAGAAGCTTGCGCATCACGTTGGCTATTGGCGTCTTGCCGTTGGATTGGTACTTAATCAATTATTGTAAGGCCAAAATCATGATCGTGCACTCTTTTTATATTTTTTAAATCATCACAAGCTGTTTGATTATCCAGACGACAGGCATCATTCAAAGCCTTTTTCATAAACACCGGCTCATGAAAGATATAATAAACAAGGGCTTTGGCCATATAGACGTCGCCCCAGTTCGGGTATTTTGTTGTTAGATGGTTCAAGTAAACCATCGCGATTCGCCATTTCTTCTCTCGCAGCAGCCGGTATGCTTTGGCGATGTCTCTTCCCGGATCAATTTCTGCAGAAACAGGCTGTTCCATTTCTTCACGAAAAGACTCTTTTGCCTCTTTTTTTTCCTGTTTGGTATCCTCCATCTCTGCTTTGACAAAATCCGAAGCTTGAACTCGGGCTCTTATTCGTACGCGGTATGTTGAGGTCTTCTCAACTGTTTCCCGCTTTTCCTCTAATATCTCTGCCTCGATCTCCCTGGCTGCCAAACTGTATATTTCATCCCTGTTCAGTTCATAGGCCTTAATAAGGCTTTTGCGTGAAAGGTATCTTCCAGCTAAATCCACCGCCTTTCTTTTTGCAGTGAAAAGTGCCATTTTTTTTGCCAAATCAATTGAAGAGCCGGCCTTCATTCGATAACTGCCCTCAGCTTCTATTTCAAAAACATCATCTTCCGCCGCTGAGGCAACGCCGGTAATCGAGAAACACACTAACAAAGCAACCAGAATAAATTTGCACATGATGACCTGATCCCCGCTTTTTCACTTTTCAGGTGTCAAATTTTTTAGACCCTCAATCTCCAACCTCGCAAAGAACTGTGTGAACTCTAACGTCTTTAATTCCATCGATATTTTTTTCCTTAAGAATATCGATGATCTTGTTGATAAGCTCTTGCTCCTGAGATAGCGTGGTCTCAATTGTGATGAAAACAACACCATTTTTGCATTTAACTTGCGCTGAAGGAAACCGGTCGAAAAGAGTTTCCTGTGCTTTGGCAGCTACATGATAATCGTCTATAGTCATTTGAGACTCTCGTGTTGTTTGAAAGCACGGCCGCTTGGCAATATCGGCCAGAATTTCAACTGCGTCATCCACCCCTAAGTTGTCGATATGCAGAACAATATCATAAAGAGCCGGGTCCTTAGTATCAATTCCATAAAGATACATACTCCATTTTCGCCTCTCTTCATCATCTTTTTTCAGGATATGCCGGGCCTCTTTTTCAGAGATATGCTCACGTCTTATTTCTTCTTTGATTCTATCTTCCAAATTTGCGTTGATTCTTACTTTTAAAATGTTTGGAATCCCCTGGCAAAAAAAGTGGCCTGCCAGTCCGTGATAGATTACATTGTCCTTTCGAATATGTTCTAAAAATGCTTCGCGGAGAAAAATGATATACTTTTCTTTACCATGCTTAAAACGTTCAAAAATGGAGGGGGCATCATGAATTGCACGAGTAAGCTTTAATTCATGAATATTGAAATGATCTGAGGTTTCCAAAAGAATTTCTCTCGAGATACATTCATACCCCAAATTCTGAGCAAGCTTTTCGGCAATCTCCTTTCCCTTACTGTATGATCCTCTTGAAATCGTAATTACACCCATTTTATCTTCCTCTCATTTGCTCGTGTATATAACATAGGTTGAGCGGTTCAGGGTTCAACGTTCCGGGTTGAAAAACCCCCCAACAGCTCATATAAAGCCGTTTCACCCAATGGGGTATGTCGGATATTCCGGATTTGGATCAATAGGGTGATCAGTGTCCATCGGTTGTAACCTTCGAACCCCTGGCCCAGACCTGGCATGTCAAAATGTAGTGATTGAAAGCCAAGTCCATAGAATGTTAAAGCAATTTCATAGCCACAGATCACCAAATTACACGCTTATTCACTGCCGGTAAGAATACGTGCAAAATTCAGGTAAGGATTCCCCGAAAATCATAGAGCCGAATCATCTATTTTTCCTTGTCATCCAGCTGGGCCATGGCCCTTAACAACCCCAGGGGCGATGAACTTATCGACAGCTTCTGAATCTCTTCGATCCGCTGCTGATTATGCTCGAATTTCTTTTTAAGTCTGGCCTCGTATGCCTCCTTAATGACCTCGACGAGTTTTTCAAAGACGTAAGGTTTTTCCAGGTATTTAAACGCACCCAATTTTGTACACTCCACTGCCGAATCGACGGTGGCGTGACCGGTCAGCATTATGATTTCAAGATACTTGTGCCTTTCTTTCAATGCCTTTAACACCTGGGCGCCATCCATTCCGGGCATTTGAAAGTCCACTACCGCCACATCGAAAAGGTCTTTCTCGGCCGACGCTATGGCTTCTTCACCGTTTGATGCCGCAATAACATCAAAGTTTTTTAGCGCGAGCCGTTCGGTGATCGACTTTAGAAATTTAATCTCATCATCAACCAAAAGGAGCTTTATTTTGTTGTGACTGCTCATGACACCCTCCATTTCTTAAGATTAAGGTGATTGTTGCCTCAACAAGGTTTCCCAGTCAAAAAACTTTTCATTTCATGGCGGAGCCGTAGCTTGAAAGTTTCGAAGAATTCTACCGCATGCTTTCGATTAAATGAGGCACCAGAATATCCAACGCCTTGGTATCGTCGGTCACGACGATCTCAGCGCTGATTGACGCCGCGATTTGGATTGTTTCTTCGACTGGAAATGTTCGGGCGCTTTTTGTTCCGAGGCCCGAAAAAGCGATTCGGGCGCTGCCGTTTTTTTGTGCATGCAGTGAAACCTGAATCTCTCCGTCCGGACCCACCGATTCAAATGCAAAGACAAGGGCTTGATATATCAAGTTTTGAAGTCGCCAAGGGCATGTTAACACTATCGGCGCAGCTTCCTCCGGAGGATCAAAATTGACCTTGCTGGCAAAGCTTAAAAACCCGGCCAGATTGATCATCAGGCCGAGGTCTTCGATGAGGTTCACTCTTTTTAAGGGATCGTCCATACTATGAGAAAATGTATTCATTCGCTTAATAGTAGCGAATCCCCGCTGAATTTCTTCAATAATATCTTGGCTGCATGTCTTCATCATTTCCAGCTTAAAATCTTGGCCCTTTGTCGCCATTTCCGTCAGATCATTTAAAAGGCCGGCTGCTTCTGAAATTATTGCCAGAATATTCTTCAGTTCATGTGAAATGCTTGCATTGACCTTCCCGAAAAAAGCCAGGTCTTCATTATTTTGAAATTCGATTGCGCTGCTCATGACACCCCCCTTTATTTAAGGATCATTACTGATGGTGGAGAAAAATATCATCCGCTCCGGTCATTCCAGAGATCGATCAGCTATTTGACTGCGGCCGGACAATTTATTCTGTCACCTCATGCAGGATTTCTACTAACTTTTCAATTTGTAACGGTTTCGCGAGATAGTATGCAGCTTCTGCCGATCCGACCTCAAAGTCGGTCTCGGAGCCGTGGCCGGTGAGGAAGATAAATTTCATGCCAGGGGCCAACCCGCTTAATTTCCGCTTTAATTCGATACCCCCGATCCCCGGCATTTTGACATCTAGAATGGCCACGTCGTATCTACTATTCACGGCCATTACCAGGGCCTCTTCACCCGTGTATACATAGTCGACATCAATTTCCCGCAAAGCCAGCCTTTTGGACAGCATCATTGCAAATTTTTTCTCATCATCTACCAATAGGACCTTCATCTTCACTTATCTCCTCATGAATCAGGGTGGGCAAAGTAATCGTAAAAGTAGTGCCTTCCTTTTCTTTGCTTTCAACCGATATGTTTCCGTGAAGCTTTTTGACCAGACCGTAAGTGATGGCAAGCCCCAGACCGGTTCCGGTGCCTCTTTCTTTGGTGGTAAAAAAAGGTTCGAATATTTTTGACAGATTCTCCTGCGGCATGCCGCAGCCGTTATCACTTATGGTGATGTCGACCTTATCAGGTCCGTTATGCGAGGCATGAATATCCAGCCAACAGCCGTTATCAACAGCCTGAAAGACGTTGTTTACCAAATTCAGCAGGATCTGCTGCAGTTTTCCCTGGTCGGTTTCAATTTCGAGATTGTCCTCCGGCACATCCACATGAACCTTGATATTTCGATATTCAGCCTCTTTATTATGAAAATGAAGCACATCCGAAATAACCTCTTTCAAGTTGACCTTTTGAATTTTGACATCAAATTTGCGGGCAAACCCGAGAAGTTGTCTTGTAATCGTGCCGCAGCGTTCGACTGCTTCCAGAATATAATCAATGTTCTCCATCAACTCTTCATCTTTACGGTATTGTTCTTTGATCACAAACAGATCTTTCACATATCCGGCGGTTTCGTTGATCAACGCCAGGGGATTGTTAATCTCATGGGCGACCCCGGCAGCCAGTTGGCCGATTGAAGCCAGTTGGTTGTTCTGTTCCATCAATGCCATGGTTTCAGCCTTGGCCCTGTCCGCCAGATAAAGTTTATTGACCATGAAAGTGCAGGTGATGGTAACAACAAGAATGATGACCATAATGCCGAAGCCCACAAACCAGTTGATTTTAGAGTGCAACTCCTGCCAGGCGCCCATCATCCCGGCCTTTTGTTTGATCACCATGAGAATAAATGGGGTGTCCGCAATTTGGGTGGAAATAAAGGCATAGCCCATAACGATAGATCCCCCCTGACCATCGGTGGATATGACCGTTTGAGTCCTAAGGGAAAAATTCGGTACCGGAAGCGTCATCTTTTCAAATATTTCGCCATAGCGTTTTGAAGAAGTCTGGATGATACCGGATCGGTTGGTGAGAAAAATATCCGCATGGGCACCGGTTTCATATGAGGACAGGGTTTGTATCAACCGTTCCGTTTCAATCGTGGCGCGCAGGATAAAAAACGTGCCATCGGGCCGGAATGATTTTGCGAGAATGATTATATGGGGAAGGTCACGATACCCGCGAAATATTTCACTGACATAAAAATTGCATTTCTGGCACTCAACAAACCAGATCTGATTGCTGTAGTTTTTGCCTTCCAGTTTAAAAGGACCGGCATAAGCGACCAGAATACCCGTATGGTCAATCACGCTAAGATCGGTTAACCCACCGAATCCTAATTTGAGATTCCTTAAAATCTCCGCCAGAAGATCGGGATTCGTCAGCTGGTCATACTCTATTTCATTCACGGTAAATCTCAAGGCATTCAGTCGCTCCTCCAGAAAGAAGGTTACCGCCCTTCTGGCATTGGATGCCACACGTTCGGTACGCAGAACAATCTCCGAATCAACAGACTTTTGTATAAGCTGGAAATGAATGATAGTTACCACAATCAATGGCACCAGGGCGGTGGCAGCCAACAAAAAAACGCCGACCGCCCATATCTTGCGATAATCCATAAATGTAAAGTAGGGGTTCAAGTGTTCACCGGTTCGATGATAAAATTCCGGCCGTAACGAACCTAATAATTTACGGAATTTGTCAATCATGCCGACATCTCCCCGATCTGTGCCAAAATGGACATCAGTTCTTCAATCCCAAGAGGTTTGTGCATAAAAGCGTAAGCCCCCAGCTGCATGCATTCCCGTCGATCTTTTTCCGTCCCATGCCCGGTCAAAATAATAACGGGTGTCCGTGTATCAGTCTCTTTGATGCGGGTCAGGACTTCGCTACCATAAATATCCGGCAAGTGGAGGTCCAATAAAATGAGATCGAAATTTTTTCGCTTTAAAATTTTAAGTGCTTCTCGCCCTCTATAGCATACATCACAGTTGCATCCTCTCAGATTCAACCTCCTGGCCAACATATCTGCAAACCGCTGTTCGTCATCGACAATTAATAGGTTGTATTGTTTCATTTTGATACATATTTTTGTTGACTGTTTAATTATATTGTTTTATAGATCCCATATACATTAATCAGTTTCATTTGTAAACACTTTTTTTGAAAGGGTGATTAAATGTTAAACTCGCGCGTCCGTTCAGCAGGTCAGTTGATTTTGTCGCTATCGGTTTTCGTTTTGAGCTGCCCCTTGGCGGCTTCTGCCGCGGAACAGGCAGTAGTTGGCGCTACCGTTAAACCCTGGTGGTTCTGGCCGATCATACTATTTTTCTTCTGCCTTGTCCTCGGAATCCTGGCGGTAATGGCCGGTGTGGGCGGCGGTGTGCTTTACGTTCCGCTGGTCAGCGGATTTTTTCCGTTCCATATCGATTTCGTTAGAGGGGTCGGGCTCATGGTCGCCCTGGCGGGTGCGCTGGCAGCAGGTCCGGGATTGCTGCGGCGCAATCTGGCCAACCTGCGACTTGCCCTGCCGGTGGCCTTGATTGCATCTACCTTTTCTATTGTAGGGGCCATGCTGGGGCTATACCTGTCGGCATTGAATCCCGACATCATTCAAACCTGCCTGGGGGTGACCATTGTGGCCATCGCCATCCTTTTGCTGCTTTCAAAGAATACAGAAAAGCCGGTGGTGACCAAACAGGATGCCATCGGGCTGGTTTTGGGACTGAGAGGGGCCTATTGGGACGATGGTGCACGCGAAAGCGTCGAATGGAAAACCCATCGTACCTTGTTGGGCCTGTGCATGTTTATCCTGGTCGGTCTGCTGGCCGGCATGTTCGGGCTGGGTGCGGGGTGGGCCAACATGCCGGTCCTCAACCTTCTGATGGGTGTTCCTCTGAAGGTGTCGGTGGCTACCAGCAAGTTTTTACTGTCCATCACGGATACATCGGCCGCCTGGATATACATGAACCGGGGGTGTGTCATTCCCCTGATCGCCGTTCCCTCCATCGTCGGTCTGATGCTGGGATCCCTGATTGGGGTCAAGATTCTGGCCGTTGCCAAGCCCAAAATGATTCGATACATGGTTATTGGCGTTTTGTTTTTTGCCGGACTGAAATCCATTGATAAAGGATTGGGCCTTGGGTTATTAGGATAACCATGTGACGATTTAACTACGGAGTTGAATATTATGAATACCCTAAAGAAAGAAGACCTCCAACCCTCACGGGAACAAATCATCTATGCCAACCTGTTGATTATCGGCGTTTTGGCCGGTTTAATCATCCTTGTGACAACTTACGCAATATATGTGAGTGGAATACTGCCGGCCCATGTCGAAATATCTCTAATTCCCGAGCTCTGGGGTAAGGGCGTCGGTGAATATCTGGAAATTACCCATTCACCCCATGGGTGGGGGTGGGTCCCTTTGCTGGCCAAAGGGGACTTTCTCAACTACATTGGTTTTGCGCTGCTTGCTCTGATGACCATCTTCTGTTATCTGGTTTTGGTCAGGGGCTACGTCCGTCAAAAAAATTGGATATTTACTGTTATCGCTCTCCTGGAAATCGTGGTATTGTCCATGGCGGCGTCCGGAATTTTAGGCAGCGGGGGCCATTGAGGGGCCAGCATAGCATAGGGGTGCAACCACAAATTTGGTCGTTTTGGGATGGTTATTTCAGGAAACGGCTTAACCCGGATCGCTCCATCTGGGCTTGAAGAAAGGTGAAATATGAAAGCAAAAAAAATAAATATCCTGCTGGTAGATGACAACGAAAAGTTTCTGAAATCCGTGGCTGAAAGGACCCGCCTAAAAGGATTTAATGTTTTCACGGCCCTTAACGGCCGTCAAGCGATTGAGATAGCCCAAAAGCAGCCTGTTCATGTGGCCGTGGTCGATCAAAGATTGCCCGATATGGAAGGTCTGGTGGTGATCACAAAATTAAAGGGGTTATCGCCGGATGTCCAAACGATCCTGTTGACGGGCCATGGAAACGAAAAACTCCAAGAAACGACTGAAGCCCTCGATTCAACCTATTTTGACAAACAGGATATGGGAAGATTCTGGTCGTTTTTATCAAATTTGCCGCTGGGCAATATCAATATTCTTCTGGTGGACGACAACCCGAAATTTTTAAATACCCTGGCGGAGCGGATACGGCTGAAAGGCTATGAGCCCTATACGGCATTAAATGGACAGGAGGCGCTTGATATTACCAAGACCACCAAAATTCATATGGCGGTAGTTGATCAGAGAATGCCCGATATGGATGGCCTGGTGGTGATCACGAAGCTTAAAGAAATTGATGCCGATATCCAAACGCTGCTTTTGACAGGCCATGGAGATGAAAAGCTTAAAGAGGCCACGGAAGCGCTCGACTCATCCTATTTCGAAAAAGAAGATATGGGTAAATTCTGGGGATTTGTAAGAAAAGTACTGCAAAGCCTCGAGACATCCATGGCGGCAGCGGGGATGGCCACCGGCGGTGACCTGGAGGATGCCGTCGATCTCGAATCACGCAAGGCTAAAAAGAAATAATTTAACAAAAATGGCAAACACAAATCTTAAAATTTTGTTAGTGGATGATGAAGAAAAGTTTTTAAATTCCATTGCGGAACGCTTGAGGCTTTTGGGCTTCGATCCGCTCAAAGCGTCGAACGGCCGGCAAGCTCTGGAGCTTGCGAAAAACAACCGCATCGATCTGGCAATCGTGGATTTAAAAATGCCCGACATGGACGGGATAGTGACCATCACCAAGTTAAAGGAAATCTACCCTGATTTAAGATCAGTCCTGTTGACCGGACATGGCAGCGAAAAAGTAAAGCAGGCAACCGAAGCCCTTAACACAGCCTATTTCGAAAAGGACCAGATGGAAGCATTCTGGGACTTTATAAAAAGTAGCAATAAAAGCGGCAACACCGTTGTCATCAGGCCGCCTTCGGAAACCAAGACTTCCCATAACGACATCGGTGATCAAGGAGACGTGTTTAAGCCCGGAAAAATAGAGATAATAGCTGATCATAAATCGAAAAATGATATCTCGGCCTCTTTCGCAACCGACAGCAAAAATGATGAAATCACTTCCGCTGAGCGGCTGCGAATGATCGGCGAAACCCTGGCGATGCAGGAATTGAGGAAAAATATCGATAGGTTGGCAGCACTGGAATGCACTGCGATCATTCGCGGCGAAACGGGCACTGGAAAGGAATTGGCCGCCAGGCTCATTCACAACTCAAGTGCCCGAAAAAATAATCGGTTTATGGCGATCAACTGCGGCTGTTTCAGCAATGATCTTCTGATCGAAGAGCTACTCAGACCTGGCAAGGGGGTCGTTCCCGGGGTCGTCCAGATGAGCGGAACCTTTGCCGCATCTGAGTCGGGCGGTACCATCCTGCTGGATCAGATCGAGGATATGTCCCCGAAAATGCAGCTTTCGATGTTGAAGATAATCGATAGTAAAAATGTATCCCTGCAGAATGGCGTCGACGATTTTCCATTTGATGTTCGTATACTTGCGGCCAGCCGTTACAACCTCGGAAAACTGGTTGAGGAAGGAAAATTCAGAGACGAGCTGTATTATCGTTTGAATGTACTTGAGCTGTTCATCCCTCCCTTAAGGGAGCGCAGGGATGACATCCCGCCTTTAAGCAGCTACTTTCTCGATAAGTTTTCAAAAGAGTTTAAAAAATCGGTTGACTATATCTCAGACGAAGTCTTCTCTATCTTTATGTCATATGATTTCCCCGGCAATGTCCGCGAACTTGAGCACATCATTGAGCGCGCCGTCATCCTATCAGATGGCAATACGATAAAACTCAAACATCTTCCCGGACGGTTTCACAGTACTGACACTTCACCTTTGGATCCTTCCAGAAAGTTCCTATCGTTGGCCGAGATGGAAAAGCATTATATTCTCGAGGTTTTAGAAGCAACCGGGGGCAACAAATCAAAAACTACCGGGCTGTTGGGCATCAGCCGGGCAGCTTTGTGGAGAAAACTAAAACAATTCAAGGAAGACAAACACCGTTCTTAAATTTAACTTGCGCTGAAGGAAACTGCTGAACAGAGGTGAGAACCTCCATTTAATAAAATCAAAACTGGTAGTCAATTGCAATAAAGGATGTCCATGATCTTATGAAAACCGGCATATGGCATAGAGTAGAGAGCATAGCGCCAAACGTTTAGCATCAAACTTCATTCTGTCATCTGACCTCTGTCAACTGCCCTCGGTCTTTCGTCCTCTGTATTCTGTCCTCTGTATTCTGTCCTCTGTCATCTGACCTCTGTCATCTGACCCGTGCCATCTGTCTTTCGCTCTCGACCCTTGAACAGATTGGTGATATCCTTAACTATCAGATACAGGGCGGGAACATACAGCAGGGTCAATACGGTGGCCACCAGCAGCCCGAAACAAAGGCTGACCGCCATCGGAACCAGGAATTGGGCCTGAAAACTGCGCTCCAGAAGCAAGGGGAAAAGGCCGGCAATCGTGGTGACCGAAGTCAGCAGCACCGGTCTGA
>Ga0255054_10001488_pt1 | contig 13750 bp, 11 predicted proteins | sample JV7_2_23_MG_FD_188634 | JGI IMG/M metagenome (GOLD analysis project Ga0255054, IMG submission 188634) | Seawater microbial communities from Jervis Inlet, British Columbia, Canada - JV7_2_23 | ecosystem: Environmental > Aquatic > Marine > Inlet | place: Canada: British Columbia | collected...
TCTGCGCCGAGGCCAGGAGTCCGGTCTTCGTGTCGATCCGAGCGAAGACGATGCCGTCGGGAACCTCGAAGTCCCGCGCCTGGCGGCCGCGAAGCGCGACCTCCATGAAGTCGATCCAGATGGGAAGGGCGGCGCGTCCCCCGGTCTCCCCGCGGCCGAGGACCTGCTTCTCGTCGTAGCCGACCCACACCCCCGTAGTGACGTCGGGAGAGAAGCCCACGAACCACGCATCCCCCTGGTCGTTGGTCGTCCCGGTCTTGCCGGCCACCGGCCTGCCCAGCGAGCGAGCCCTCCGGGCGGTTCCTCGAGGGTGGTTGACCACGCCGCGCAGGAGATCCGTGGCCAGATACGCGTGGGTCTTCGAGATCAGCTGTCCCGGGGGCAACGCCTTTGGGTCGGTCTCGCCCTCTCCGGCCCTCTCGGCCGGGGTCGCGGAGCGGAGCTCATCTTCGCCCGATCCTTCTGCTTCGACGCTTGCGGCTCCCAGGCCGGCGGTCGAGAACTCCCCCAGTACGAGATCTTCCAGGAGCACGTTTCCCTCCGGGTCGAGCACGCGGTGGATGAAGCGCGGCTTCACCTCCCGTCCCTTGGCGGGAAATACGGCATAGGCGCGGGTCAGCTCGAGAAGACTCACGGGATTCGATCCGAGGGCCATGCCGAGATTCCGCTCCAGGGGCGCCTCGATGCCCAGGAGGCGGGCGAACTCCGTGACGTAGTCGATCCCTACGTCCTTGAGCAGGTGGATGGTGGCGTTGTTGACGGAGCGGGCCAGGGCCTCCCCCATGGTGAGGCGTCCCAGGAAGCGGCGCCCGTAGTTCTCGGGGCGCCAGGTGAAGCCCGACTCGGGATCATGGTAGACCATGGGGCGGTCGTAGATGATCGTGGCGGAGGTGCGATTACGGCCGAGCGCCGCCGCATAGATGATCGGTTTGAAGGCTGAACCCGGCTGCCGGCGGGCCTGGGTCGCCCGGTTGAACTCGCTCTCCTCGAAGTCGCGGCCGCCCACCAGGGCCAGGACGTCCCCGTCGAGCACGTCGAAGGAGAGCAGCGCCCCCTGAACCTCGGGTTCCTGGTACAGGGTGACCCGCAGCTCGGGGGCGGCATGGCCCCTCTCTTGCGCCGTGGAATCGGGCTTGCGGATGAATTGGGCCACGTCGCCCACGGCGAACACCGCGTCCATGGAATCCACGTCCCGCGGGTAGCTCGTCGGGTCCGCGGGTCGGGCCCACTTGACGTCTTCGAGGACAACGCTGCCCTCGATGCCCGGGCCAAAGGCGACACGCGCCGAGTCGCTCTTCGCGTCGACGGAGAGCACCACGCCGAGGACCGGCCGATCTCCGGGAAGCTCGGCGGGGATCCCTTCTTCGTCGGGCTCGAGCTGGTTCTCCGCGGCAAGACGTACGCGCTCGGTCTCGATCTCCCCCGGGTCGACGAGCCGCACCGGGCCGCGGTAGCCCTGGCGGCGGTCGAGGTTCTCGAGGCCCTCCCTCAGCGCCTCCACTGCCGCTTTCTGCAGTCGGAGGTCCAGGCTGGTCTCGACCGTGAGCCCACCGCGGAGCACGAGGTCGCTGCCGAGCCGATCGACCAGACTCCTCCGAACCTCCTCGGTGAAGTACGCCGCCGTCTGGTAGTTCTCCCTCTCCGGGGGCGGCCGCAGGCCAAGAGGCTCCGCAACGGATGCGGCGTGGGTTGCCTCGTCGATGAAGCCCTCCTGGCGCATGCGGTGCAGGACGTAGAGTCGCCTCTTCTCGCCGCGCTCGGGATGCAGGAAAGGGGAGTTCCGGGTGGGTGCTTTGGGCAGCCCGGCCAGCAGCGCGGCCTCGGCCGCGGTCAGGCCATCGACCGTCTTCCCAAAGTAGGTGTAGGCCGCCTCGCTGACCCCGTAGGCACCGCCCCCGAAGTAAATCTGGTTCAAATAGAGGGACAGGATCTCCTCCTTGGAGAAGCGCTGCTCGATCCGACGGGCCAGGATGAGTTCGCGGATCTTACGTCGGTAGGTCCGCTCGGGTGAGAGCAGCAGCTGCTTCACCATCTGCTGGGTGATCGTACTGGCTCCCTGGCGGGTCTCCCCGCCGGCGCGCAGGTTGGCCCAGGCGGCCCGCACGATCGAGGGGTAGTCGATCCCCGAGTGCTGGTAGAAGGTGTCGTCCTCGGCGGCCAGGAAGGCCTGGATCACCAGCTCCGGCACCTCCTCGAGGGGAATCACCCGGCGTCGGTACTCGAAGAACTCCGCAAGCGGGACGCCGTTTCGATCCAGAACCCGGGTGGTCAGGGCCGGCCGGTAGTCCTCGAGCGTCCTGAAATCGGGGAGGTCGCGCAGGAACGCCAGATACAAGGCAACGGCTGCCGCGCCTGCTGCCAGGCCCGCCACAATGACCCCGCCGAGGAGCAATCGCATCGCTCGGAACCGACGAAGAGCCATGAGATCTCCGATACCTGGCGCACCGTAGCCGAGAGCCCGCCCACTGCGCTAACGAATCGGCAGCCGCGGAGGATCACCTGAATGAGCACGAAGAAGGCCGCCATGGCCTTCGTGATGGATCCCATCGAGAAGGTCGACATCGAGGCGGATACCAGCTTCGCCCTGATGCTCGAAGCCCAGCGTCGGGGCCATCGGGTCTACTACGTGGATCCGGGGGATCTGGGCATCGACGGGGGCCGGGTGATCGCGAAGGTGCAGCTGGCGAGGCTCCGCCGGGAGGCCGGCCGGCACGTGGATCTGGATCCGCCCCGCCAGGTCCTCGTGGACGACGAGTTCGATCTCGTCTTTCAGCGCAAGGATCCCCCTGTGGACGCGGACTACGTCACCGTCACCCAGATCCTCTCGCTGTGTCGCCGGGCCCGGGTGCTGAACCGGCCGGAGGGAATCCTGGCGGCCAACGAGAAGCTCTACGCCCTCAACTTCCCCGACCTGATTCCGGCCACCTGCGTGGCCCGGGAGATGCCGAAGCTGATCGATTTCATGGCGAAGATGGGCGGTGAGATGATCGTGAAGCCCCTCCACGGCAAGGGCGGAGAGGGGATCTTCCACGTCCGCCAGGACGACCGGAATCTCTTCTCGATTCTCGAGCAATCGACCGATTTCGGGACCCGCTGGACCATGGCCCAGCGCTACATCCCCGCCGTCCGGGAGGGCGACAAGAGGATCCTGCTCGTTGAAGGCGAGCCCCTCGGCGCGGTGCTCCGGGTGCCCGCCGAGGACGAGACTCGTTCGAATCTCCACGTCGGGGGACGGCCCGCGAAGGCCGTCGTCGACGAGCACGACCGCCGGATCATCGAGCGGATCGCGCCCCGGCTCCGGCAGGATGGCCTCTTCTTCGTCGGAATCGACGTGATCGGACACCTGCTCACCGAGGTCAATGTTACCAGCCCGACCGGCCTCCAGGAGATGAACGCGCTCGACGGCGTTCGCTACGAGGAGACCTTCTTCGACCGAGCCGAGGCTCTCCTGGAGGTCGCCCGCTGATCGCCACCGGGGGGCTCGGGGCTCCCGGGTCGTCGCCGTGGGCGCCCTCGACCGACGGCCCGGCCCCACCCCGGACCCCCCCTCCGTCGGTAGAGGCCCGAAAAAGCATTGACACCGACGGTGGAGGGACCGATCATCACGCCGTGTACCGCCGGCCGCTTCCCCCGGTTCGTCGGTGCCGCTCCTCCGAAGTCCCGCGATCCCCGCGCGGGCGAGTAGCACACCGATCGAAAACAAAGGAGATGGTCCATGGCCACAAAGGTTGAGAGGACCGGGATTCGCCGCGAGAAGGGCTGGCTCTACTACCTCGACAAGAGGGGAAACGTCAGCCGGGCGAAGATGGCGCGGGGCGGCGGCAAGCCGTCGCGGGCAAAGCCCCAGCAGGTCGCCAAGGCGGGCGTGACGCGGGAGGACGGATTCCTCTACTTCATCGACAAGGACGGTGACGTCGCACGGACCAAGATGGCCCGGCGCGGCCGACCCGCCGGTCGCAAGAAGACCGCTCGTCGCAAGACGGCGCGCAAGAAGACCGCTCGTCGCAAGACGGCGCGCAAGAAGACCGCTCGTCGCAAGACGGCGCGCAAGAAGACCGCTCGTCGCAAGACGGTGCGCAAGAAGACCGCCCGTCGCAAGACGGCGCGCAAGAAGACCGCTCGTCGCAAGACGGCGCGCAAGAAGACCGCTCGTCGCAAGACGGCGCGCAAGAAGACCGCTCGTCGCAAGACGGCGCGCAGACCTGCGCGGAAGAAGACCGCGCGTCGACGCCGCTAGGCGGTCCGGCCAAGGCAGCGGGAGGACCGGGGGCTCCGCGGCTCCTCCCGCTGCCCGCCATCCCTCCTTGCCACCCGCCTTTGCCTCCTTTGCTGGGTTGGGAAAGGGTTGGGTATGTTGCACTCATGTCGGCATCACCGCTGATCTGGGGGACCCCGAGTACGTGAGCAGAAACACGTGATCGACGCATTGGACAACGACCCCAGCGTCATCGAAGGGGCGCGGCGTCAGTCCGGCTCCCACCCCTACGGCGTCCTCATCGTGGACGATGAGGACGCGATCCTGGAGTCCCTCGAGCTGACGCTGAGCGAGGACTACAGGGTCTTCACGGCGGCCAACGGCCACGACGGCCTGGAGATCCTCGAGCGCGAGGAGATCGCCCTGGTGATCGTCGACCAGGTGATGCCCTCGATGAGCGGGGTCGAGTTCCTGGAAAAGGTGATCGAGTGCAAGCCCCAGACCGTACGGATGATGCTCACCGGGTATGCGGACATCCATTCGATCGTGCGCGCGATCAACGATGGGCGCATCTATCGCTACATCCAGAAGCCCTGGGAGCCGGACGAGCTCCGAGTGGACGTGAAGCGGGCGTTGGAGGCCTACGGGCTGACCACCCAGAACGTGGAGCTCGCCGCGGCCCTGGCGGAGGCCAACGAGCGGCTTCGCGCCGAGAACATCTACCTGCGCCAGGAGGTCGAGCGGCAGTATTCCTTCGACCAGATCATCGGTACCAGCCCGGCGATGCAGCGAGTCTTCGAGGTGATGGAGAAGGTCGCTCAGACCGACGCGACGGTGCTCCTGCTGGGCGAGACGGGGACGGGCAAGGACCTCGTTGCCCACGCGATCCATTATGCCGGGTCGCGCAAGGAGAGACGCTTCGTCGCGCAGAACTGCGGCGCGCTGCCCGATACGCTGCTCGAGAGTGAGCTCTTCGGCCACAAGCGCGGGGCTTTCACGGGGGCTCACGCCGACAAGAAAGGCCTATTCGAGGTCGCGGACGGAGGCGCCATCTTCCTCGACGAGGTCGGTGAGACCGAGCCGGGTATGCAGGTTCGCCTGCTGCGCGTACTCCAGGACGGCGAGATCCGGCCCCTCGGCTCCTCCGACACGCGGAAGGTCGACGTGCGCGTCATCGCCGCCAGCAATCGCGACCTGCGCAAGGCGGTGGAGGAGGGGCGCTTCCGCGAGGATCTCTACTACCGGCTCCGGGTGGTGGAGATCCCGATTCCGCCACTTCGCGAACGGCGTAACGACATCCCCGCACTCGCTCATCATTTCCTCGACGTGGCCAACAAGAAGATGGGCCGGTCGATCCGGGGCTTCACCAACGCGGTCATGGACAGATTCACTTCCTACGACTGGAGCGGAAACGTCCGGGAGCTCGAGAACGAGATCCAGCGGGCGGTCGTCCTCGCCGGGGAACAGGAGACGGTGCACTCGGACATGCTCTCCGAACATCTCCGCGGCGGAGGTGACACCGCTTCGTCGTCTGGGATCGAGATCCCCCAGGGGCCCAATCTCAACAAGTCCGTCGATTCCCTCAAGCGGGCGATGATCCTGGAGGCCATGCGCGAGACCGGCAGCAAGACCCGCGCCGCGGAGCGCCTCGGCATTCCCCGCCAGTCCCTCCAGAAGATGATGAAACGCCTGGAGATCGACTGAGCGCGCCGCAAGCCTTGTGATACTTCGTTCGCCTGCGCCTCACTGCGCGCCCGGCTTCGCCGGGCTTGCTAGATCCCTCTCCAGCAGGCGAGCCAGTCCCAGGCGGTGCGGATGATGGTCTCGAGGTCGGAGTGCTGTGGCTGCCAGCCGAAATCGCGGCGGAAGCGGGACGCGTCGGCGACCAGCTCGGGCGGGTCTCCCGGGCGGCGGCTCGCCTCCTGGAGCGGAACCGGGATCCCGACCACGGCGCCGATGTGGTCGAGAACCTCGCGGTTGGTGTGCCCGGTTCCCGTACCGAGGTTGTAGGCTCCGCTGGGTCCGTCGCCGAGGAGTGCCTCCAGGGCGAGCACGTGGGCGGCGGCCAGGTCGCTGACGTGGATGTAGTCCCGGACGCAGGTGCCGTCTCTGGTCGGGTAGTCCGTTCCGAAGAGCTCGAGCTCGTCGCGCAGGCCTGCGGCGGCCTCCAAGGCTGCCGGGATGAGGTGAGTCTCCGGCTCGTGGCACTCGCCGATCCCGCCGGCTGGATCGGCGCCGCAGGCGTTGAAGTACCGCAGCGCGGTCCAGTGCAGACCGTGTGCCTTCTCGACGTCGGCGAGAATTCGCTCGACCATGGCCTTGCTGGCGCCATAGGGGTTGACCGGCGCAATGGCTGCCGACTCGAGGATCGGCTGTACCTCGGGGTGGCCGTAGACCGCGGCGCTCGATGACAGCACGAAGGTGCGCACGCCGTGGGCAACCGCCTGGTCGATCAGGACTCCACTCGCCGCCACGTTGTTCGCATAGTATTCCAGGGGCTTCGCGACGGACTCGGAGACCAATGCGAACGCCGCGAAGTGGAGGACGCCGTCGAAGGGGCCGTAGCTCGAAAAGAGCTTTGCCAGGCCGTCCCGATCTCCGACGTCGCAACGGACCAGCGGCGCGTTCTCGACGAAGGCCTCGCGGCCGGCCCGCAGATCGTCGACCACCACCACCGTGTGCCCTGCCGCCTTCAGAGCCCGCAGGGTATGGCTGCCGATGTATCCCGCTCCGCCCGTGACGACGAGATGTGCCAAGACTGCCTCCGGTTCGAGACGCGATCGAAGCATACCCGCTGCTGCGAATGCCCGGCGATGCTATTTTCGCGGCTGGATGGAGATCGTCCATAGCGCTCGATTCGAGACGCCCTTCGGCGAAATGCTCGCCGCCTCCACGGCGCGGGGTTTCGCCTACCTTCAGCTTCCCCGCGCCAGCGGTCGCGGCTTCAACGGCTGGCTTCGCCGCCTTGCTCCGGAGGCCACTCGCCGAGAGGCCTACGCGCCCAACCGATCGGCCATCGGACAGATCCTCGAGTACCTCGAGGGGAAGCGTCAGCGATTCGATCTGCCGCTTGACCTGCGCGGAACGCCGTTCGAGCTCGCGGTCTACCGCGAGCTCGCGCGAATCCCCTACGGCGAGACGAGGACCTATTCCGAGGTCGCCAGGGCCGTGGGACAACCGAAGGCGTTCCGTGCGGTGGGGAACGCCAACGCTGCGAACCCGCTCTCACTGGTGATTCCCTGCCACCGGGTCGTCGCCGTGGGCGGCAAGCTCGGCGGGTACGGCGGCGGAGTGTCGATGAAGAAGCAGCTGCTGGCGATGGAGCGCGCGCGCCCCGTCGCCGGTGAGCTTCTCTAGCAGCGGGGACGTTGTTGAACGTTCAACTTCTCGGGCGGGTCCGAGAAGTTGAACGTTCAACAACGTCCCCGTACGGTCAGACTGCCTCCAGGGCCTGCTCCAGGTCGGCGATCACGTCGCCGACGTCCTCGATGCCGCAGGCCAGGCGGACCAGATTGTCGGTGATTCCGAAGCGCTCGCGCTCCTCCTTCGGGTAGTCCCAGTAGGACATCAGCGCCGGCATCTCGATCAGCGACTCGACCCCCCCGAGGCTCGGGGCCAGGTAGGGGAGCCGGCAGCGATCGGTGAAGCGGATCGTCCCCTCCAGGTCGCTCTCCACCGCGAAGGTCACCACACCGGCAAAGCCCTTCATGAGCCGCGTGGCCACCGCGTAGTCCGGGTGGCTCTCGAGTCCGGGGTACCAGACCCGCTCGATCTTGGGGTGCGCCTCGAGCCAGCGCGCGACCTGGATTCCGTTCTCGTTGTGCCGCTCCATGCGGATGCCCAGGGTCTTGATCCCGCGCAGGAGCAGGTAGGACGCGTGCGCGTCGATGACTCCGCCCAGCACGCCGACCGCCTGTCGGATCGGCCGGACGATCTCCGCCGGCCCGGCGACCACTCCGGCGAGCAGATCGTTGTGCCCGGCGAGGTACTTGGTGGCGCTGTGGATCACGAGATCCGCTCCGTCTGCGAGGGGGCGGTAGTTCGTCGGGCTCGCCAATGTCGAGTCGATGATCACCTTGATACCGCGTTCGTGGGCGACGCGGGCGGCCTCGGGAAGATCGATCACGCGCAGGTAGGGGTTGGTCGGCGACTCGGTGAAGAAGAGGCAGGTCTCCTCGCGGATCGCGTCCTTCAACTGGAGGGTGTCGGCGGGGTCGATGACCGTCGCCTCGACGTCGAGCTTCGAGAGGTACTGCCCGATGAACTGGCGGGTCCGCCGGTAGCAGTCGCTGGTGACGATGATGTGCCCGCCCCGCGGAATCATCGCCAGAAAAGAAGTGGTGGCCGCGCACATCCCCGAGGCGAAGAGAACGGCCTCCTCCGCACCCTCGAGCTCGCAGATCTTGCGCTGCACCGCTCTCCAGGTGGGGTTGCTGTAGCGGCCGTATTCGTCCCGGATCAGGCGCCCTTCGGCGTACGCCCGCAGCTCCTCCGTATCCTCGAAGCAGAAGGTGGCCGTCTGATGGATCGGCGTGGTGAGTGCGTTGCTCTCGCGGTGCGCCCGCTCGCCGCCGTGCACGGCGCGCGTGGACTCGCCCACCCTGGACGGGTGTTGCGCCATCGTCAGTTCTCGCTTTTCTAGTTGGGGCGCTTAGCAGAATCGGGTGCGGATCCCGATCGAGTGGAGCCGGAGGTCCGAGGGTTCTGCAAGCGCCGGAAATCAACCCGTGTTGAATAGGGGAGCATACGTGTCCCGAGGGGCGAGTCAAGCAGCCCGCCGGCCACCGAGGGGGCGAGGAGAGGGGTGGGAGCGAAGGCGGGCTCGGGCCGGATTCACTCTTCGTCCGGCCGGACGGCCCGGATGTCGATCTCCCGCTCCATTCGCTGACGGCGCTTCTCCCGCCGGATGCGCTCGGTCTCCAGGTAGCGCAACAGCTCGTCGTTGAGTCTGCGCAGCCGTGCGAGCTCGCGCTCCTTCATACGGCCCTTGGATTCCTTCACCCTGAACCTGAATTCCAGCTCGAGGTTCGCCTCGCCTCCATCGGAGGCGAGCGCGTTGACCAGGACCCGATTCCTTCCCTCCCGCACTGGAACGAAAGCCACGAAGCTGCCGTCGGGATTGAGGCGCACGTCGGGTGCGTACTCGCGGGTGGTCAGGTTCAGGACGCCCACGTCCTCGATGTTGGCGAAGCTGACCGCCTGGAGCGCCGCGACGATGGCGCCGGGCTCGAGCACCGGCGTGAAGGTGCCGAGCGTGACCCGTGCGATCTCGGTGGCTGCGATCGGACGGGTCAGCGCCTGGTTGCCGAGGGCGTAGGTGTTGATGCGGATGCCGGCTTTCTGCGCGACGCGTGCGGCATTGACGGCCGCTTCGAGGTCCCCCGGATCCAAGACGGTCGCCTGGCCCGCCGGAAACGTTGGGAAGCCGTCGGTGAGGAAGAGGATCACCTTCTTTGCGCCCGGCCGCGGCGAACTGGCGGCGCCGGAGAGCCCCGCGAGCTCCTGGGTGGCCAGCCGGATTCCGGCGGCGAAGTTGGTGGCGCCGCGGGGCGGGCGCGCGACGACCTTGTCGAGGACCCGCCGCACGCGGGCGTAGTCCTGGGTCAGCGGCACCTCCAGCGTCGCGTCCCGCTGGTTGCGGCTGATCTGGCGGCCGGTCTTCAGATCCACCTGACCCGAGAAGGTGAGCAGGCCCACGCGGACCCGCTTGGAATCGACACTCTCGAGCAGCGCGCGAGCGGCCTTCACCTCGGCGGCCAGAATCGTGTCGTCGGCATCCGTGCACCAGACTTCCTCGGGATACTCACCCGGTAGGTAGAGTCCCTCGTGAGGGTTCTCGCCGATCTCCCCGTCTTCGTCCACATCGGCGCCGCTGGGGGCCTTGGTCGACTGGGAGACGTCGATCGCGATCATCACGTCGAAGCTGCTGGGACGGCCACCGGTGGATGATGCGGTACCGCGGAGCTCCGCCATGTGCATCTTCGATTCGACCAGGCTGCCCCCGACCGGCCTCTCGATGAGCAGGCGGACCCCTCGCGGATTCGCTGCGGGCGCCGCCGAGGCGCCCACCGCCCCGAGGCTCGGGTTGGGGGGATCGGCCTGGGCGACGGAGCCCGGGACGAGTCCCAGCAGAGCCAGGATGAGAATGTGGGCGCGCATCTGGAACCTCAGTGGCAGCACCGGGGATCGTATCAGAGGTGGATCATCGGATGCCTCGGTGCGGCGCCTCCTCCTCGGGGCTCTCGAAGAGGATCTCACGTCGCATCACCTTTCCCCTCGGCCCGACACGGACCTGACCCGCCGATAGGAAAACCGGGTCCCGCCACGCCGCCGCCACCGCCTGGCCCCCGACCGGGACGATTCCCTCGCCGGCGAGCACCTTGAAACGCGTCACCTTGTGGTTCGGCCATGGCTCGGGGACGCTGTCGTCGTCGTCCTTCGCGATCACGTCGTCCACCCGGGCGAGATGCACGTAGAGGTCGTCGCCCAGGACGTAGGTAACGAAGCTGGTCAGGTGGTTCTCGGTGAAGATGCCGACGCGGCGCTCCCTGCGGATCGCCTGGACCACCACCTCCTGGCTGGGATCCGCCTCCGCCAGCGCCGCGGAGACCAGCTCGCCGAGATCGTAGAGAAGCTCGGTGGCAAAGGCGGGCTTTCTGACCGGTTCCCTCTTGCTCTCCATGCGTACGTGGATCCGGGAGAGGATGTTGGTGACCCGCACTCCCGAGATGGTGGCCGGGTGAGCGAAGCCCCGGTCCACGGCCGCGCCCGCCTGCACCTCCGCCCGCAGCTGGATCGTGAGTCCGCTGCGGTCGTGAACCGTGACGCGCGCATACCGCGGTCCGCAGGCCGTCGCGGCGAGAGCGAGGACCGGGAGCAGAAGTAGTGGTAATTGAAAGCGAATGTCGATTTTCGAGATGGTGGGCACGCCGCTCCAGACTAAATCCCCACACCTGACGTGGCCGTGACGGGATTCGCAGCCCACCAGTCCAACTCTCTCTGGACTGGTCTCCTCACCGAGATGTAGCGCAATTCACCTGGGCGGCGTTTCCCTTCTGGTTTCGCCGTCTCCGGGCCTGGTTTCTTGACGCGTCAGGGGCCCACGGCTATACCGTCCGCGCCCATTTTCGGTGCTTCAGCGCGTGGTTACTGCAGTTGTGACGGCGCAGTTCCCGTCGCAGGGCCGCGCAGGTGGCCCAGAGGAATGAGGGGGCTCCATGCTCGCCGAGTTCACCGGCGTCCTGTTGATCTTCGCCCTCGCCCTGGTCGTCGCCGGCGTCATGCTCGGTGTCTTCAAGTTCCTCGGCCCCAAGCGGAAGTTTGCGGAAAAGCAGGAGCCCTTCGAGTGCGGTGAGAGCCAGATTGTCTCACCCTCCCAGCGCTTCTCGGTGAAGTTCTACATCGTGGCGATGCTCTTCGTGATCTTCGACCTGGAGGCGGTCTTCTTCTACCCCTGGGGCGCGCTCTCCCGCGAGCTCGGGTGGTTCGGCTACGGCGTCATATCCGTCTTCACGGTGCCGCTGGTGATCGGCCTGATGTACGAATGGAAGAAGGGCGCCCTCGAATGGTGAGCAAGGGCTCGGAGCCTTCGCAGGGTGGGGGGCCGCTCGCCGAGGATCGGCCGGCGCGGATTTCGAGCGAGACCCGCGCGAAGATCGAAGCCGAGATGGAGAATTTCCCGGTCAAGCGCGGCGCCCTGCTCAATGCCCTGTATCTGGTGCAGAGCGAGACCGGCTACATCTCGCAAGAGCTCGCCAAGGAGCTGGCTGGGATCTTCGACATCCAACCCGCCGACGTCCTGGGGGTCGTCTCCTTCTACAACATGTTCTACGAGAAGCCCCAGGGCCGTCACCACGTCCACGTCTGCACGAACCTCTCCTGCAGCCTCCGGGGCGGCCGCACGCTCTTGCGGGAGCTCGAGGAGCACCTGGGCGTGGGTCCGGGGGAGACCACGTCGGATGGGCGGGTCACGCTCGGACACGAGGAGTGCCTCGGTGCGTGTGCCTACGCGCCCATGATGCGCGTGGATGAGACCTACCACGAGGATCTCGACCTGGAGCAGGCGAAGAAGATCCTCGACGAGCTCGAGTAGGCGGCGAATGCTCACGGTCCCCTACGTCACCAACTACCTCACCGAGCACTTCGGTGACGATGCGTTCGCGACCGTCGACGGATACGTTGCGCGCGGCGGCTACGCGGCTGCGCGCAAGGCCATCACGGAGATGTCCCCCGACCAGGTGATCGAGCTGGTGAAGGGCTCCGGCCTGCAGGGGCGGGGCGGGGCGGGCTTCAACGCGGGCCTCAAGTGGTCGTTCATGCCCAAGAAGACGGACCTGCCCAAGTTCCTGGTCTGCAATGCCGACGAGTCCGAGCCCGGCTCCTTCAAGGACCGGATCCTGATCGAGCGCGGCCCCCAGCAGCTCATCGAGGGGCTCCTGATCGGCGCCTGGGCCACCGGCTCCGAGAAGACCTTCATCTACATCCGCGGCGAGTACGCCTACCCGGCGAAATGCATGCAGGCGGCCATCGACGAGGCCTACCAGAAGGGATACCTGGGCAACGACGTGATGGGAACCGGCTTCCGCCACGACGTGGTCGTGCAGCGGGGTGCCGGGGCCTACATCTGCGGTGAGGAGACGGGACTCCTCGAGTCCCTCGAGGGCAAGAGGGGGCAGCCCCGCAAGAAGCCGCCCTTCCCCGCCCAGTACGGTGCCTTCGGCATGCCGAGCACCGTGAACAACGTCGAGACCTTCAGCCACGTGCCGCACATCATCAAGCACGGCTCCGACTGGTTTCGTCAGTTCGGTACGGAGAAGAGCCCCGGAACCACCATCTTCGGCGTCTCCGGACACGTGGTGCGCCCCGGCCTCTTCGAGCTTCCCCTCGGTACGACGCTCGAGGAGATCGTCTTCGAGCACGCCCGCGGCGTTCCCGACGGACGCAAGGTCAAGGGCGTGATTCCGGGGGGAGTGTCGATGCCCATCCTTCCGGCGGGGATGCTCGACGTGCCGATGGCCAACGAGTTCATGCAGGAACGCCAGACCATGATCGGAACCGGTGGCGTCATGGTGATGGACGAGGCCACCTGCATGGTCCGGGTCGCATGCGTGATCAGCTACTTCTTCCGCGACGAGTCCTGCGGCCAGTGCACGCAGTGCCGCGAGGGAACCGGCTGGATGAACAAGATCATCGAGCGGATCGAGCGCGGGGCCGGCTCGATGGAGGACATCGACGTGCTGGGGGACATCGCCGGCAAGGTCGAGGGCGCGACGATCTGCGCCTTCGCAGATGCCGCCGCCTGGCCGGTTCAGGGTCTGCTGCGTCACTTCCGCTCCGATTTCGAGCAGCACGTGACACTGGGAAAGTGTCCCTTCCCCGAGAGCTTCGAGTTGTAGATGCCGAATATCACCGTCGATGGAGTGGAATACGAAGTCGCGGAGGGTCGCACTCTCCTCCAGGCTCTGGACGACCTCGGCGTGCTGATGAACGGGGTCGACATTCCCCACTACTGCTGGCACCCGAAGCTCAGCGTCGATGGGTCCTGCCGGCTCTGCC
>Ga0255054_10001489_pt1 | contig 13748 bp, 9 predicted proteins | sample JV7_2_23_MG_FD_188634 | JGI IMG/M metagenome (GOLD analysis project Ga0255054, IMG submission 188634) | Seawater microbial communities from Jervis Inlet, British Columbia, Canada - JV7_2_23 | ecosystem: Environmental > Aquatic > Marine > Inlet | place: Canada: British Columbia | collected...
CCTCGGCATCGTGCGCACCGGCGAGCTCCTCGCCGCGCGGCGCGTGGATGGGGGAGGCCAGTTCTTCACACGGGCCTTCGACTTCGGATACTCGAAGACGGCGGAAGAGACCTTCGGCCACTGGCCCCGAGACTCGATCCTGAGCGACGTGGTGTGGGCGATTCGCGTCTTCAGGCCCCAGATCATCGTGTCCGTGTTCTCGGGAACGCCCAACGATGGCCACGGACAGCACCAGGTCACGGGCATCCTGGCAAGGGAGGCGTTCGAGGCCGCCGGAGATCCGGCCCGCTTTCCGGAGCACGCCGATCACGGGATCGAAGCGTGGACGCCCCTGAAGCTCTACCGCCGCACGTGGCGTGATCCCGAGGCTTCGACCCTGGCGATCGAGACGGGAACGCTCGATCCGGTTCTGGGCCGCTCCTATCATCAGCTCGCGATGCGGAGCCGGAGCCAGCACCGGTCGCAGGACTTCGGTACCGCGGAGCCCGGCGGGCCGCGCGTCACGTTGCTGCAGCTCGTTGAAAGCCGCGTGATCGGGCCGGACACATCGCTCTTCGCGGGCGTCGACACGACGCTGGCGGGCATGGCGAGGGCGCGGTCGGAGAAGGGCCTGGCGGCGGCCGATGTAGATGGCCTCGCCGAGGCCATAGCTGTCTACCGGCACCTCCTGGCCGAAGCCCGGGGGGACCTGGTCGCGCTGGCTCCATCGCGCGCCGTGCCGGCTCTCGCCGGTGCCCTGGAGGCGCTGCGCGAGGCCCGGAGCTACGCGGGCCGTGGAGCCGGGACGGGTGGAGCCTGGGCCGATGATCCGGGCCGGGATCCGGCGATGGTCCGGGCTCTGGACGAGCGCATCGAGACCCTGCAGGAAGCGATCCTGGCGGCGGCTTCGGTGACGGTGGTCGCCGAGTCCGAGGACGATGTGCTCGTTCCCGGCCAGAGCTTCTGGGTGCGTGTGAAACTGTGGAACGGAGGCCCGCTCGAGCTCGAGACCGCGCCCTCCCTTCTGGTCGTTCCGGACGGCTGGGTCGTGGCCGGCGACGACGAGATCGCCCGGGAGCCGGGAAGCCGCTTCTATCCGGCCAACCTCGAGGAGGCGCGGCAGTCCCGTGAAGACGCCAGGGCGAACGGGCTCGGCGCAGAGGCGGGCGGGACCTTAGGCCAGCGGACGGCGCCGGCGACTCTCTCAGCCGGAGGCCTGGCGACCTGGGGCTTTCGCGTACGGATTCCGCCTGACGCAGGGTCCTCACAGCCGTACTACCTGCTGAATGATCGAGGCGACGATCTCTACACGTGGCCGCTCGACCCGGCGCTTCGCGGCCGGGCGTTCGGTCCGGCCCCGGTCTCCGCAACGGTGGAGCTCCGTCTGCGAGCCGGCTCCGCCGAGACCCGGCTGGCCGTCTCCCGCCCCGTGCGCTTCCGGGGCGTCGATAAAGCGGTCGGCGAGTACTGGCGCCCGCTGCTTCTGCTTCCTGCCGTCTCCGTCACCATCGAGCCACGCACCATCGTGTGGCCGCTCGGGGAGGAAACGCCGCGATCGGTGGTCGTGACGGTCCGGAGCGAGTCGCCCGAGGGTCTGAGTGGCCGGCTTCGTCTGGTGGCGCCGGCGCGCTGGACGGTCTCTCCTGCCGAGGTATCGGTCGCTCTCGACGCTCCCGGCGTACTGCGCTCCTATGCCTTCGAGATCGCGCCCGCGGGCGGGCCGTCCGGCGGGACCGATTCGGCCGGGTGGCTGCGCGCCGTGGTCGAGGGGGGCGGCCGCTCCTACGCGCAGGAGGCCGTCGTCATCGACTATCCACACATCGAGCCGACGCCCTACGTGAGCCCGGCGAAGACGGCACTGCGGCGCGTCGATGTCGAGGTCGACGCCGACCGACGGGTCGGGTACGTGATGGGCTCGGGCGACCAGGTGCCCGAGGCGATCCGCCAGCTCGGGCTGCCCGTCGAGATGATCGAGCCTGGCGGCCTGGAGTCGAACGGGCTCGAGCGCCTCGATGTCATCGTCCTCGGGGTCCGCGCCTACGAGGTTCGGTCCGACCTCGCGGCGGCCAACACGACGCTGCTGGACTGGGTGCGGGACGGCGGGGTTCTGATCGTCCAGTACAACAAGTACGAGCTCCCCGAGGGTGGCTTCGCGCCGTACGCCGTCGCCATGAACCGGCCGCACGGCAGGGTCACGGACGAGGCGTCGGAGGTCACGCTTCTGAACCCGGATTCTCCCGCGTTCCTTCGCCCGAACCGGATCACGGCGAACGACTTCGAGGGCTGGGTACAGGAGCGGGGACTCTACTTCTTGAGCGAGTGGGACGATCGCTACACCCCACTGCTCGCCGTCGCCGACGCCGGCGAAGACCCCCAGGCGGGCTCGCTCGTCGTGGTGCGGGTGGGGGACGGATTGTGGGTGTACGCAGGCCTCTCCTTCTTCCGCCAGCTGCCGGCCGGCGTTCCCGGGGCGTACCGACTCTTCGCCAACCTGCTCTCGCTCTCCCCGGACGAATGGCCCGCGGAAGAGTAGACCGACGCGCCGTCCTCTCGGGCCTCGCCGGGCTCGCCATGACGGCCGGCGGGCTCATCCTGCAGGGCTGTGGCGGGCCTTCCGGAGAGAGCCTGATCATCTACTCTCCGCACGGCCGAGCGCTCCTCTCCTATTTCGCCCGCGAGTTCGAGGCGGAGAACCCGGGCGTATCGGTGCAATACCTGGACATGGGATCGCAGGAGATCCTGGATCGGCTGCGCTCCGAGAGAGTCAATCCGCAGGCCGATGTTTGGTGGGGCGCCCCGAGCGGCATGTTCGTGCGGGCGGCCGAAGAGGGGCTCCTGGAGGCGTTCGAGCCGACATGGGCGGAGGCTGTGCAGCCGGGAGCTCGCGATTCGGAGGGGCGCTGGTCAGGGAACTATCTGACGCCGGAGGTCATCGCCTACAACTCGGATGCGCTGTCTCCCGAAGAAGCTCCGGCGGACTGGGATGAGGTGCTGGATCCACGCTGGAGAGACCGGGTCCTGATCCGCGATCCGCTGGCCTCCGGCACGATGCGGGCGATCTTCGCCGCCATCATGTATCGCGAGTACGAGCGCACCGGCGGCTTCGAGGCGGGCTACGACTGGCTGCTGCGGCTGGACGCCCAGACGAAGGAGTACGTGCTCAACCCGACGTTGCTCTATCAGAAGCTGGCTCGTCGGGAGGGTTTGGTGACGCTGTGGGACATGCCCGACATCGAGACGCTGCGGGCCACGTCCGATCTGCCGATCGACTACGTGATCCCGGCGAGCGGGACGCCCGTGGTCGTGGACGGGATCGCGGTCGTCGCGGGATCCTCCAGCCCGGATCTGGCCCGGCGGTTCGTGGAATTCGCGGGCAGCCGGCAGAGGGTGATCGAGGCCTCGGAGCGCTTCTTCCGGATCCCCGCCCGCTCGGACATCCCCTCCGATTCGCTGCCCGAGTGGCTGCGGGAAATCCAACCCCGAATCCGACCGATGCCCATGGACGCCGGTTTCATCGAGGAGAACGTGGGCGAGTGGCTCCGGCATTGGGACCGCGAGATCCGGGGACGCGGCCGAGTGGTGGAGGGGGCCCAATGAGCCGGGAGCGAGACGTATGAGCCTCGAGCTGCGGGGCCTGCGAAAGCGGTTCGGGGAGGTGGTGGCAGTGCGCGACTTCAGCCTGGAGCTGGAGCCCGGCGAGCTGATGACGCTGCTGGGGCCCAGCGGCTGCGGCAAGACGACGGCTCTGCGGCTGATCGCCGGCTTCGAGACGCCGGATGCCGGCCGGATAACCTTCAGAGGGGCGGACGTGACCAACCGGTCTCCGCAGAAGCGCGGCTTCGGGATGGTCTTTCAGAGCTACGCGCTCTTCCCACACCTCTCCGTGTTCGAGAACGTCGCGTTCGGGCTCAAGGCTCAGCGTAGGGAGGCGAGCGAGCTCGGAAGGCTCGTCGAGGCGGCGCTCGTCCGCGTCGATCTTCCGGGCTATGTGGACCGGAGAGTACAGGAGCTCTCCGGCGGTCAGCAGCAGCGCGTCGCACTGGCGCGGGCATTGGCGGTCGAACCCCCCCTCCTCCTGCTCGATGAGCCCCTCTCCAACCTGGACGCGTCCCTCCGCGAACGGACCCGTACGGAGCTCCGCAGCCTTCTAAAGGGGCTCGGGATCACGGCGCTTTACGTGACGCACGATCAGGAGGAGGCCTTCGATCTCGCCGACCGCGTCGCGGTGATGAACGACGGCGAGCTCCGCCAGGTCGGCACGCCGGAGGAGCTCTACGATCATCCGCACGACGTGTTCGTGGCGGGCTTCGTCGGCCGGGCGAACCTTCTCCCGGGTCGCCTCGAGTCCCCAGGCGGCGGCGGCGAGCTGAGCGTCCGCCTCGTCGGCGACGCGCTCTGGCCGGTCGATCCGGAGGGGACGAGCGGGCTGGAACCCGGGCAGGCCGTGCAGGTCGTGGTGCGTCCCGAGGATCTGGAGCTCGTCCCTGAAGGCCACCATGCGTCCGAGCTGGTCGGCGTCGTGAGCGGACGGGCGTTTCGGGGTGCGCGGATCGCCTACCACGTGACGTTGGCGGACGGCTCCGTGGTCGAAGTCGAAGCCGACCGTCGAAGCGAGGCGCGCGGCGGGCGGATCGCGGTGAGACCTCGCTTGCACGCTCGCGTGCACGTCTACCCTGCGGCGGAATGACGGGCGGCCGAATGACGCGGGGCCGAAGAACGGTGGCGTCGGCCTGGGAGCGCCGGCACACGGCGGCCCTCGCCGTGCCCGTGATCCTGCTGCTCGTATGGCTGGTGCTGTACCCGAACCTGCTGGTGCTGGCCGAGTCGGTTCGCGAGGGCGGCCGGCTCACCCTTTCGCATTACGCCGATTTCCTCTCCACCCGGGCGGAGCTGGCGGCGCTTTGGGCCAGCGTCTGGATCAGCCTGGCCAGCGTGGCTCTGGCGGGTCTGATCGGCGTGCCGCTCGCCATGTTCTTCCACGGCTTCGACTTCCCGGGGCGGAGGGTCTTCGGTGCGCTCGCCGCGCTGCCGGTTCTGCTTCCACCGCTCGTCGGCGTGATCGCCTTCCTGTTTCTCGTCGGCGAGAGCGGGATTCTTACGCGCGGGGTGCAGCTGGCCCTGGGTCTCGAGAGGGCCCCATGGAGGCTGGTCGGCGCCCCAGCGATTCTCTTCGTGCATGCCTACACGATGTACGTCTACTTCTACCTGTTCACGCTCGCCGGATTGGCCCGGATGGACGCCGGGATCACGGAGGCGGCCGCGTCCCTCGGAGCCGGTCGGTGGCGGATCATGCGGACCGTGACCCTGCCGTTGCTCATCCCGTCGCTGACCGCCGCGGCCCTTCTCGTGTTCATGACCTCGATGGCCTCCTTCTCCGCGCCGTACGTCTTCGGCGGCGGTTTCCGGGTCCTGAGCACCCAGATCTACGCGAGCAAGATGAGCGGCGCGCTGTCCATGGCCATGGTCGAGACGGTGATGCTGGCCTCGGCGTCGCTGGTGGCCCTCTGGTTCCTCCGCCGTTACGAGGAGGCGCGCGAGTACGTGGTCGTGGGCAAGGGCGTGGCTCCCGCTCGGCATAGGGTTCGCTCTCCCGGCGTGAGGGCACTCCTGGCGGCGGCCGGCGCCGGCTGGGTGCTGCTGCTCCTGCTGCCGCACCTCACGCTCGTCCTGGTTTCCTTCGTGCCCGATGGAGGGTGGACGACCCAGTTGCTGCCGGAGCGGTATTCCCTGGAGAACTACCGGGGGCTGCTGCGTGACCCTCGGTTGTTCGCGCCAATCCTGAACTCGCTGCAGATGGCCGCCCTCGCCACCGCGGCCAACCTCGTCTTCTGCTTCGTCGCGGCCTATCTCGTGGTGCGGCGGAGCTTCCGAGGTCGCCCCTGGCTGGCCGTGCTCCTGGTCCTGCCCTGGGCGCTGCCGGGGACCGTGATCGCCATCGGGCTCGCCACGACTTTCAGCGCGAACCAGCCGTGGGCGGGCCGCTTCGTGCTCGTCGGTACCTTCTGGATCCTTCCGCTCGCCTACTTCATCCGGAACATCCCGCTCGTCGCGCAGGCCGCCATATCGGCCTTCCGCCGCTTCGATCCGACTCTGGAGGAAGCCGCGGCCTCTCTCGGCGCCGGCTGGATGACGACGATGCGGCGGGTGGCGCTGCCGCTGGTCACTCCCGGGCTGGCCGCCGGGGGCCTGCTGGCGTTCGTAACCGCGCTCGGGGAGTTCGTCGCCTCGATCCTGCTCTATACGCCGCGCTCGCGGCCGATCTCGATCGAGATCCTGGCCCAGCTTCGCGCCTTCGACTTCGGCGGAGCCGCGGCGCTCGGCGTCGTGCTGGCCCTGCTGATGGCCGGCGTCTTCGTGATCGGAGGGCGTTTCGTGCGGGAAGGGGTAGGCACACCGGGCGGATGATGCGCCGACCGGGCGGCCACGATGAATGGCTCGATTCGCTCGAATCGATCGGACCGAAAGGAGAGGACCGATGAAGCTCGATCTGAAGGCACTGGCCCTGACATGTGGGATCTTCTGGGGCGGCCTGCTTCTGCTCGTCTCCCTGGGCGACATGATCTGGCCCGAGTACGGCAGGAAGATCCTCGAGATCGCGGAGTCGATCTATCCCGGGTATCGGGGCCCAGGCGGCATCGGGGCCGCGATCATCGTCACTCTCTACGGGCTGGTCGACGGCGCGATCGGCGGCTTCGTCTTCGGCTGGCTGTACAACACGTTCGTGGCGAGGGGAGCTGCGGCGAGCGCCACGGCCTAGGGACCGGCCTCCGCGCCAGACGCCAGGCGATGCCTAGTTCTCGCGGGGCGGCAGCGCCCGGATCTCGCCCTCGTTCTCGGGCTTCTTGCCTCTCTTGTCCGCGTAGAAGTCGCGGATGAGCTGCAGGTCGGCGTCGAGGTCGCCGGTCGGATAGAGGATCGATCCCAGGCCGATCCGCTTCGTCGGGTAGTCGATGAAGGCGAGGACGATCGGGACGTTCGCACCGATGGCGATGAAATAGAAGCCGGTCTTCCAGTGCGAGGTGTGGCTGCGCGTGCCCTCCGGGGCCAGCGCGATCACCATCTCCTCGGCCCCGTCGAAGGCCGCGACCACCTGGTCCACGAAGTTGTGTCGCTTCGACCGGTCCAGCGGAACCCCACCTAGGGCGCGCATCAGCCAGCCGAGCGGCGGGCGGAAGAGGGTGTGCTTACCGACCCAGTTCCGCTTCATGCCGAGGCCCATGAACATCAGTATGGCGATGGGGAGGTCCCAGTTGGTCGTGTGTGGGGCGCCGATCGTTACGAATTTGGGCGGTCGCTCCGGGACATCATCGACGAGCGTCCAGCCCACGAGGCGGAGGACCCATCGGGCGAGGCGCTGTCCGATCACGGGTTCCGATGTCCGGAAAAAGCGAAGGGATGCACGTACTCAGTGTAGGAGAGGATGCTTCTTCCGTCCACGCCGGAGGCCGCCGAACCGGCGGCGGCCCCGAAGTCCTCCCGCGTTCTTGGCTAAACGACCTGAACCGGCACCTGGACCGTGACCTCACGGCCCGGCACGTCGATCTCGGGCACCCGAATCTCCGGGACGAAGACCTCGGGGATCTCGAAGCCGGGGATCGTGATCTCGGGGATCACCAGCCACGGCTCGCCATCCTCCTTGTCCCAGTTGAATTCGAACGAGGGGATCTTGATCTCCTGAATCCACACCGAGGGTGTCTTGAACTCCGGCACGACGATCTCGGGGATCTCGATGTCCGGCAGCATGAAAGAGTAGGAGTAGGAGCCGTCTTCCGAACCCCAGTCCCAGGTGCCCGAATGCCGCTCGGGGAGCTCGGCGGTCAGCGTGCGTGTGTCGCCATCGCGAACGACCGTGATCGACAGGGAGCCCGCTTCGGCCTCGTGCACCGCCTCCGCCACATCGCCCACATCCTCCACCGCTCGATCGCCGACGCGCGTGATCACGTCGCCGGCCTCGAGGCCCGCCTCGGCGGCGGGGGAGTCTTCTCGAACCGAGGAGATCAAAGCGCCTCCGGTCACGCCGAAGTACTCGGCCAGCTGGTCTCCGAGAGACTGCAGCTGCACGCCAAGCCGGCCCCGTCCGCCGAAGGCGAAGACGCTGTGCTCACCGTGCTCCCCGTCTCCTGGTGCGATGAACACGCCCTGCCGACGGTCGATGTCCGGTCCGAGCCACACGACGCCCGGTCGCTCGCCCAGCTCGACCGATATCTCGCGCGCCTGGCCGTCGCGGACCACCCCGAGCGCAACCGTTCGCCCGGCGGGTGTCTCGCGAACCATCCGTGACAGCTCGCCGACGCTCTCGACGTCCTCGCCGTTGAACTCGACGATGACGTCGTCTTTCAGGAGTCCCGCCTCGGCCGCCGGCCCGTCCTCGGAGACTCCGGCAATCAGAGCTCCCCGCTCCTCCCGCAGCCTCAAGCGGTCCATGGCCGCGTCGTCGACCTCCTCCAGGTAGACGCCCAGGAAGCCGCCGCTGCCGATCGTTATGACTTGGGGCGCTTCCGGCGACTCCTGCGCCCTCAGGGATGCGAGTCCGGCGATCGCCACGACCGCCAGAACCAGCCCCAGCGCCACAAGCAGCTTTCCTCTCATCTTCCACGCTCCATGTTTCGGATCGATCTTCCTTGAACCCTACGTGCCCGAGGGGCTTCGTGTGTCACGACCGCCCGCGCGCCTCGTCGAGCCCCGGCCCGAGGGCGGTGCGCCAAGCTGGACTCGGAAGTGACGCAGCCGCCAACGGGCAGGGGCAAGCTTCCGAGGTCGGCCCGCCCGCCGCCGGCCGACCCTTCACGAGTTGGATGCTCGGGAGGCGCCGGATCGTTGCCCGATCCGGCAGAGATGCGATTCAGGCCGCGCCGTTCTCCACCCCGTACAGGAAACGGGTGAACCCCTCGTCGTAATCGGAGAGGCCGTTCTGGCCGGTGAGCCGCATGCGCTCGTCGTAGAGGCGACGCATCACCGCCGCGATGCCGCGCTCGGCCGCCGAGAGATGCGGCACCAGAGCGTGAAAGGCCCATTTGAGCTCGGGCTTGAGGCTCGCGCGGTCGACGAGGTCGTGGAAGTGGTTCTCTCCGGCCGCTCCCTCTCCCGCCTCCTTGCGGGCGACGATCCGCAGCTGCCGGTGCAGCCGCTCGCTGTACGCGGACTGCACGAGAACCGGTTCCTCGGAGGCCACGAGCGCGAGGTAGGCCAGAGCCTGCGCCTCGAGCTCCTTGAAGTATCCCTTTCGGTGGCTGAACTCGTGGGCGATGACGTGGGGTTCGAAGATACCGGTGTCGCGGAATATCGCGACATCTCCCGAGATGAAGTCGCACCCTCCGAGGGCGAAGGGGAAGAGAAACTGCGCCAGCATGAAGCTGCGAATCGAGTCGCTGGTCTCGACGCGCTGTCCGGTGATGCCCGCGATGTACCGGGTGAGCGCCTCGTTCACCCGCTCGGCCAACTCGGGTCGCGGTACCTCCATGGGCCGGTAGACGTCGTTCAGCTTGCGGGTGAAGATGGCGATCTCCGCCCTTCGGGCTTCGAGCGACATCGCGGGGAGGTGGCTGACGTCGGCGCCGTAGACGGCCAGAAACTCGATCTTCCGGACGCCGAGCCGCCGGATCCAGTCCTTCGCGGCGCTCCCGGCGTAGGCGCCGAATGCCGCGGCCTGGAGGGCGAGTCCCGGCACCGAGGCGCCGAGCAGCAGTCGGGAGAGGAAAGGGGCGGCCATCATGATGTCCGGCAGGGCGACCGGCGAGTTGGCTGCCCGGTTCGGGATGCGGATCCGTTCCACGCCCTGCTCTTCGCTATTCACGCCGGCCTCTCCTCTGCGCGCCGCCTCAAGGTAATACGATCCTCTGTCTGGGGTTCCGTTTCTACCGCCGGCAGGAGTAGCGCCCGTCGGTCTCAACCGGCACCCAGCCCTCCTCACGGAGGCGGGTTCGGGCCGTCTCGTCGTTGACCGCCAGAGCCAGACACAGCACGTCTCCCGGCTTCACCTCCGACCGCTCGTCCACGGGTCGCGTCTTGCCGCCCCGCTCCAGCACCAGCGGGAGTCCCGGCGGCTTCAGAGCTGTGGATGCTGCCCCGTCGGGCTCGGCGGATCGGTCGGCCTCGTCGACCTCCAGCCGCCAGCGCTCCACGCAGGCGCTGCCGTGCAGAAAGCGGTGGATCCACTCCTCGATGTCTACCTCGCGGCCGAAGAGAATCCGTGATCCGGCGTCGCTCACCTGGGCGGCGGTGACGGTCTCGGTTCGTCTGTCGATCGCCACGTACGAGATCGGCACGCGTGTCATCTCGACCGCCCGCCGGGCGAGAAGGAGGTTCATGCCGTCACTGGGCGTCACGCCGAGGACACCCCGTCGGGATTCGATGGCGGCCTGGAGCAGCGTGCGCTCCTGGCTCGCGTCTCCGTACACGACGTGATGTCCATCTTTCTGCGCCGCCTGCGCCTCGGCCGCGTTCCGATCGACCATGACGACCGTCTCGTCCCCCCGCTCCAGCGACCAGGCGAGGGCCCGTCCCAGCGCGTTCGCCCCCAGGATCGCCCAGCCCTGCTGAGGTCTCCGAACGCCGAGGGCCGACGCCACCAGGCCGGCCGTGCCGCCCTGGAGGACGACAGTCGCCGCGATGACCAGAAAGACCAGGGCCAGCAACTCGTCTCCACCGGGGATCCCTTCTACCACGAGCCTGCGCGCGAACAGTGAGGCGATCGCCGCCGCCACGATGCCGCGGGGCGCGATCCAGGAGAGGAAGAGTATCTCGTTTACGGTCAGATCCGACCCGGCCGTGCTCACCGCCACGTTGGCGGGCCGGACGAGCAGCATGAGTGCCAGCACCGTAAGCGCGCCGGGCCACCCGAGGCTGATGACCTGGGCGACGCGCACGTCGGCCGCGAGGAGCACGAAGAGAAGGCCGACGAGCAACACGGTGAGCTGTTCCTTGAACTCCTTCAGCTCGGCCTGCACCCGGGTGCGCATGTTGCCGACGACGAGGCCGGCGACGGCGGCCGCCATGATGCCGCTCTCCGGGAAGATCGCGTTGCTCACCGCGAACAGGGCCAGGACCATGGCGAGCGTGAAGATGTTCTCGTATCCCTCCGGGACCACCCTCTCCGAGCGGAGAAGCCAGCCGAGGAGGAGCCCGCCGCCGACGCCCATCGCGGTGCCTGCAGCGAGCCGGATCGGAAGGCCGAGTAGGCTGGCCGCGGCGGACGTGGTCGTCGTCGCGAGCACGAACTCGAGCAGCACCACGGCCAGGACGGCCCCGATCGGATCGATCAGGATCGCCTCGGCCTCGAGGATCGTCTGCAGCTTCCTCTTGACGCGGACTCGCCTCAGAAGCGGGGTGATCACGGTCGGGCCCGTGACCGTGACGATCGCCCCGAACAGTACGGCCGGACGCCAGTCCCATCCCATGATCAGCATGGCGGCGGCCGCCCCGCCGCCGGCGGTGATGGCGCCGCCGGTCGTGATGAGGCGACGGATCGTCCAGGCCTCGGCCCGGAGGCGCTGCCAGCGGAGGTTGAGGCCGCCCTCGAAGAGAACGACCGCGACCGCGAGGCCCACGATCTCATCCAGACCGTGGCCGAGCGTCTCCGGCCGGACGATGTTCGCGACGTCGGGTCCCAGGAGGATCCCGACCGCCAGGAGCAGGACGATGCCGGGGATGCGGAGGTGCCGTGCCACCGATTGGGCGGCGATGCCGGCGGCCAGCGCGATGGCGAAGGTGAGGGCCGGGTTGTCCAAGGCCGGGTTCTCAGTCCCTTTCGAGCATGCGCGCCGCCGCCGGCGCTGCCTCGGGCGTCAGCCACTCCGAGAGAGTGGGATCCAGCTGGCGCTCGACCGCATCCTCCATTCGCGAGATCGCGCCCTCCCGCAACAGCCGCTTCGTGCGCGCATACGCGCGCGCCGGCAGGCTCGCCAATTCGCCGGCCACCTCGTGGGCCCGAGCCGCAACCTCTCCCGCCGGCCGAAGCTCATCCAGAGCTCCCCACGCGAGCGCCTCCTCCGGGCCGGCCGTACGAGCGGTGAGCACGAGGCGACGGGTCGTCTCGGGACCCAGCTCCGCGCGAACCAGCTCCAGTGGCGCGATGGGGAAGGGAACTCCGACTCGAACCTCGGTGAGGCCGAGCTCGTAGGCGCCTTCTCCGCCGACGCGATAGTCGCAGGCGATCGCGAGGATGAACCCGCCGGCGATGGCGTGGCCGTCGACGGCCGCAACGACGGGCCGGGGGAATCCGTAGAGACGAAGGAGGACGCGCCCGAACGTAAGGAGGAGCTCCCGCTGCTGCTCCCGGTCGTAGCCTGGTAGGACCTTGAGATCGAGGCCTGCGGAGAAGCATCCAAGCTCCCCGGCGAGCACGACCGCTCGAACGGCGCGGTCGGATTCGAGGCTTTTCAGCGCTCGATCCAGCTCGGCCGCGAACTCCATGTCGATCGCGTTGACCGGTGGTCGGGCCATCCGGACGACGGCGATCCCGTCCCGCATCTCGATACGAACGCTCTCGTCCCCTATCTTCAAACCTCCCGCGTCAGTCGCTGGTCATCGAAGGTGGCTTCCGTTCATGGTGAGCGAAACCCCGTCAGATCAGGAACGAAGGAAGGCAGGAACGTGCAGGCTCATGCGTACAAGGCCGCCGGCCTTCGGCGCGCCGCGACGCCTTTCGCTTTGGCGGTGATGGTCTTCGCGGTCGTCGGCGTCGGGGAGGCCCAGAGCTCGAGAGAGGGGCAGGCGGATCCGGCGGAGCTCGTCCTCCGGAATGGCCGGATCGTCACGTTGGACGAGGCCCTCCCCGAGGCCACCGCTCTGGCGGCGTTGGCAGGCCGGATCATGGCCGTGGGCAGTGACCAGGAGATCGAGGCGTACGTCGGTGTGGGGACGGAGGTGATCGACCTCGAAGGCCGCCTCGCCATCCCCGGCTTCATTGAGGGGCACGGGCACTTCATGGGCCTCGGCAACTCCCGGCTCATCCTCGACCTGATGCATGTCGCCGACTGGGACGAGATCGTGGACATGGTTGCGGCCGCCGCGCGGGATGCCGCGCCCGGCGAATGGATTCGGGGTCGCGGCTGGCACCAGGAGAAGTGGGAGTCGGTAAGCGAACCGACCGTCGACGAGGTGCCGATCCACACGGGGCTGAGCGCGGTCTCGCCCGAGAACCCGGTCTTGCTGGGCCACGCGAGCGGGCACGCCGCCTTCGCGAACGCCAGGGCGCTGGAGCTGGCCGGAATCGATCGGGACACGCCGGACCCGCCCGGCGGGACCATCGTCCGGGACGAGGAGGGCAACCCGACCGGCCTTCTGAGAGAGACCGCCCAACGGCTGGTGTCCGCCGTGATGGCGCGTCAACGTGCCGCTCGAACGTTGGACGAGCAGGTGGCCGAGGCCCGCCTCGCCGCGAAGGTCGCCTTCGATGAGCTGCTGGCGAAGGGCATCACCTCGTTCCAGGACGCCGGATCGAGCTTCCAGCTCATCGACTTCTTCCGCGGGCTGGCGGAGGAGGGCGAGATGCCGGTGCGACTCTACGTGATGGTTCGGACCTCGAACGAGGAGATGGCCCGCCACCTGGCGGAGTACCGGATGGTCGACGCAGTGGACGGCTACCTGACCGTCCGGTCCATCAAGCGCCAGGTGGACGGGGCGCTCGGGTCGCACGGCGCATGGCTGCTCGAGCCCTACTCCGACATGCTGGAGACCGACGGACTCGTGCTCGAGCCGCTGGAGGAGATCCGGCGTACGGCGGAGCTGGCGCTCAAGCACGACTACCAGCTGAACACGCACGCGATCGG
>Ga0255054_10001490_pt1 | contig 13746 bp, 10 predicted proteins | sample JV7_2_23_MG_FD_188634 | JGI IMG/M metagenome (GOLD analysis project Ga0255054, IMG submission 188634) | Seawater microbial communities from Jervis Inlet, British Columbia, Canada - JV7_2_23 | ecosystem: Environmental > Aquatic > Marine > Inlet | place: Canada: British Columbia | collected...
TCAACGCCATATGCTTCGTTATCGCCGCCGTCAACGTCGTCTTACCATGATCAATATGACCAATCGTACCTACATTCACATGCGGCTTCGTCCGCTTAAACTTCTGCTTCGCCATACCAAATCCTCCTATTCAATGGGAGCATAGAGGAACATTGTTCACACCCATTTGTCTCCGAATTTTGCATTGCCTTTTATTGTCTGTTTTATGCATTTGTACACCATCTACCAACGATAGTGGGCAAATGCTTTGTTTGCATCGGCCATCTTATGCGTATCTTCCCTTTTCTTCACCGATGCGCCTCTCTGATTTGCTGCATCTAAAAGCTCCCCCGCCAGTTTGCGAGACATACCTTTTTCGGAGCGATTCTTCGCAAAACCGATAATCCATCGCATTCCTAGCGCCGTTCGTCGTGAAAATCGTATTTCTGTCGGAACCTGATAGGTAGATCCACCCACCCGTCGCGATTTCACCTCAATAAGTGGTTTTACATTCTCAACCGCTCGTTCAAAAATTTTGAGGGAAGATTCATTAGTATTATTCTCTATGATGTCAAAGGCATCATACATGATCGATTCAGCAACACTCTTTTTACCATCCCGCATTAAAGATTTGATAAACTGTGATACCAACTTACTCTCGTATTTGGCATCGGGTATATTTATCCGTTCAGGGACTTCCCTTCTTCTCGGCATGAGTTACTCCATTTTTCATTTCGTTTCAAAAGGGTGATATTCATTTTAATGTTTCATACATTTATTTTTTAAGTTGATCGACAACTTACTACTTGGGTTTCTTTGCGCCATATTTTGACCTGCCTTGTTTTCGATCCTCCACCCCAAGGGTATCCAAAGTCCCCCTTACGATATGGTATCTGACACCGGGTAAATCCTTTACCCGCCCTCCACGAACCAAAACAATTGAATGTTCTTGCAGGTTGTGCCCCATACCCGGGATATATGCTGTAACTTCAATTCCGCTGGTCAGTCTGACCCGTGCGACCTTCCGCAATGCAGAGTTGGGTTTCTTGGGTGTAGAGGTATAAACACGGGTACACACTCCTCTCTTTTGGGGCGCCCCTTTTAATGCCGGCGTGGTGGTCTTCTTTTTAATCCGCTTCCTGCCGCTCCTCACCAATTGATTAATGGTAGGCATCTTATCACCTTAATATCATTTTGAAAAACATATGAAAAAATAATCTCAGCCGGAATAAATCGGTTAAAATATCTTTGTAGCAACTTTTTGTCAAGCATTTATTACAACAATAATCGATCCCCAAACACAATTATGGCGGAATTTTCCCATTAACAGTATCCTTGGTCCATCGACGCTATCCCAGACTTACGGAAATATCTTTGTAAACCGAAATGCCGGTACCGGCCGGTATGATTCTTCCCATAATAACATTTTCTTTAAGACCTCTCAAATAATCTTCCGTCCCGGCAATGCTTGCATCTGTGAGGACTTTTGTCGTTTCCTGGAATGAGGCAGCTGAAATAAAGCTTTCCGTGCTGAGAGATGCTTTGGTAACTCCCAGTATAAGTGGTTCGGCAATGGCGGGCTTTCCACCTTTTGCTATCACTTCTTTGTTCACTTCTTCATAACGGTTTCTGTCCACCTGCTCTTCAACGATCAAATCTGTACTGCCCGCATCAACCACCTTGACACGTTTCATCATTTGCCGGACAATGATTTCGATGTGCTTGTCATTTATTCGAACCCCCTGCAACCGATAGACCTCCTGGACTTCATCGACAAGATACCGGGACAGGGAGGCTTCGCCCTTAATATTCAAAATATCCTGGGGAATAGCTGATCCACCGATAAGCGGTTCGCCCGCCCGTACATAATCACCCTCGTAAACATTGATGTGTTTTCCCCGTGGAATCAGATATTCCTTATTCTCCCCAGCATCGACCGGAACAACAGTGACCTTCTGTTTCCCTTTTTTCAGATCTTTGGAAATCGAAACGTATCCATCAATTTGACTCAACACCGCTGTTTCTTTCGGCCTTCTCACTTCAAAAAGTTCAGCAACCCTTGGGAGCCCTCCGGTAATATCTTTTGTTTTTGTCGTAGCTCTTGGCAGTTTGGCAATTACATCGCCCGGCTTAACATTGTCCCCTTCTTCCACCAGTAAAATGGCGCTTATGGGCAGAATATAGCGTGCCATTGCGGACACACCGGGTAGTTTTGCTGTTTTACCAGTCTCATCCTTGATCGAAATTCTGGGGCGTACCTCGGTACTTGTGGATTCTATGATTGTTCGGCTTGATTTACCGGTTACGGGGTCCACCTTTTCTTGAAAAGTCTTCCCCAAAACGATATCCCCGAACTTCACGGTTCCACCGACCTCTGTAATAATCGGCGTGGTAAAAGGGTCCCAAGTTGCAAGAAGGTCTCCGGTTTTCACTTTTTGTCCGTCTGTAACCATAATATGGGCACCGTAAATAATCGGGAATCGTTCTCTTTCTCGTCCGGCGTCACCTGCAATAGCAAACTCACCACCGCGCCGATTCATGACCACAAATTTATTTTCGGCATTCTTCACTCCATGAATATCAATAAATTTAATAACCCCATCAACCCGTGCCTTGATATCCGCCTGTTCCACCCTGCGGCTTGCCGTCCCACCGATATGAAAGGTACGCATGGTTAATTGGGTCCCGGGCTCGCCGATGGATTGGGCAGCCAAAATACCGACTGCCTGACCTATTTCAACCGTTCCGCCATGGGAAAGATCCCGGCCGTAACACTTTGCACAAATCCCGTACCTGGTTTTGCAAGTAAGGCCAGATCTTATTTTTGTCTTTGTCAAACCGGCATCTTCGACTTTTTTAACCGCCGCCTCATCGAGCATCTCCCCTGATTTGACAAGTACTTCATCTGTGAAAGGGTCAAGAATGTTTTCAACTGTCACCCGTCCCAGAATTCGTTCGCTCAATCGCTGGATGATTTCTCCGCCCTCCAAAAGGGGTTCAACTTCTACCCCCATCATGGTTCCGCAGTCTTCTTCTATTACAGCACAGTCTTGTGCAACATCCGCAAGTCTTCTGGTCAGATATCCTGAGTTAGCTGTTTTTAAAGCGGTGTCTGCTAGACCTTTTCTGGCACCATGGGTAGAGATGAAATATTGCAGTACGGATAGCCCCTCTCTGAAATTTGCCGTAATCGGAGTTTCAATGATCTCGCCGGATGGCTTTGCCATCAAACCCCGCATGCCTGCCAGCTGCCGCATCTGATCCTTACTACCCCTTGCACCCGAATCAGCCATCATGTAAATGGGATTAAAACTCTCCACAAAAACCGTCTTTCCTTTCTTATCTAGCTTGGAAGCCATCTTCATGGATTCCATCATCTCGTTGGCCACATCATCTGTTGCCTTTGCCCATATATCTACAACCTTATTATATTTTTCACCCTGCGTAATCAGTCCTTCGGTATACTGTCTGTCGATCCCCTCCACCCGGTTTTCCGCCTCTTTGAGAATGCCCTTCTTCTGGGAAGGGATAATCATGGCGTCAATCGAGATGGAAAGCCCGGCTGCCGTGGCGTATCTATATCCAATATCTTTCAGCCTATCCGACAGGATAACGGTAGCCTTCGAGCCCAGATTCCGGTATGCATAATCTACTAGCTCCCGGAGCCTCTTTTTGTCCATGACATGGTTTACCGCGTCAAACGGAATTTCCGGCCACTTCTCAACGACTTCAAAAATATGATATGATTTATTGACAAAAACGACAGGACTTAGCCCATCGGATTCAAGATTGAAGACCATTTCAGCATCTGATTCCTTCACATTAAATACTCGCTGGAATTCCTGTTGCCCCAAAAGATCTGAAATCCCATCGCCTGCTGCACCCGTGCCTTCGGAATATTCCTGCAGCATTTCCGTGAATGTAGCCCCGGTTTTAATTTTTTCATGAACCGCCTCGGCTTTGTCTTTATCTGTAAACTCCATATGACGCATCTTCATAATGCTGTTTTGAGGTACGACCTCCCAGAGGAGGATCCGCCCCACCGTGGTATCAATCTTCTGCCCGTCCATGCGAACGATAATTCTGGCATGCAGATCGATGGCATCTGCGTCATATGCAGATCGGACTTCTTCCGGTCTCGAAAATATTTTTCCCTCACCTCTGCAACCTTCAACTCCCCTTGTCATGTAATATATACCAAGAACAATATCCTGAGTGGGAATAATGATGGGTGATCCGCTGGCCGGTGAAAGGATGTTGTTGCTCGAGAGTATCAATACACGGGCCTCTATTTGCGCTTCGACTGACAGGGGGATGTGAACGGCCATCTGGTCACCGTCAAAATCAGCATTGAATGCCGTACAGACTAGCGGGTGCAACTGAATCGCCTTTCCCTCGATAAGGATCGGTTCAAATGCCTGGATGCCCAAGCGGTGGAGTGTAGGGGCACGATTAAGAAGGATCGGATATTCCTTAACCACCTCATCCAATGTATCCCATACTTCTGGAATTTCCCGTTCCACCATCTTCTTTGCGCTTTTTACCGTTGAAACAAGACCCTTTCGTTCGAGCCGATAATATACAAAAGGTTTAAACAGTTCGAGGGCCATCTTCTTTGGCAGACCACACTGGTGTAGTCTAAGATCGGGGCCGATGGTGATAACTGTCCTCCCTGAGTAGTCAACCCGTTTGCCTAAAAGGTTTTGACGGAAACGCCCCTGTTTCCCCTTTAAGGTATCGCTTAATGATTTCAAGGGCCGTTTGTTTGCCCCAGTGATGACTCTACCGTGTCGGCCGTTATCAAAAAGAACATCAACCGACTCTTGGAGCATCCTCTTTTCATTCCGAACAATAATTTCAGGTGCTTTAAGATCGATAAGTCGTTTCAAACGATTGTTGCGGTTAATGACCCTGCGATACAAATCATTGAGATCTGACGTGGCAAATCTTCCTCCTTCGAGCGGAACAAGAGGACGCAAATCAGGGGGAAGTACGGGAATAACATTCATGATCATCCAAACGGGATTTACACCACTGCGTCTGAATGCATCGGTGATTCTAAGCTGCTTGGCCAGTTTCTGTCGCTTTGCAACAGACTTTGTAGCGAGAATGTCAGTTCTTAATTTTTTATATAATGAATCGAGGTCGATATTTTCCAATAGTCGTTTAACCGCCTCGGCTCCAATACCTGCTTCAAACTTCTCCCCATAAGTCTCAAGCGCTTCACGATATTTATCTTCCGACAAAAGCTGGCCTCGACTCAAGTCCGTATCCTTTGGATCGATCACAATGTAACTGTCAAAGTAAAAAACCTTTTCCATATTTTTCAGTGTCAGATCCAACAGGTTTCCAATCTTGCTTGGAAGGCTTTTCAAAAACCATATATGCGCCACCGGAGTTGCCAGTTCTATGTGGCCCATTCGTTCCCTTCGCACCTTTGACTGAATCACCTCGACCCCACATTTTTCACAAATGATCCCTCGATGTTTCATCCGTTTGTATTTTCCGCAATTGCACTCGTAATCTTTGGTGGGGCCGAAGATCTTAGCACAGAAAAGCCCGTCACGTTCCGGCTTGAATGTCCGATAATTAATTGTCTCCGGCTTCTTTATCTCACCATGGGACCACTTTCGAATCTGCTCCGGTGATGCCAGAGCAACTCGTACACTAGAATAAAGTCTCGGATCCTTAGGTTTCGCAAAAAAATCGTATAGTGTTTCCATATTTAGACCCTAATTGTTCCCTTCCGTTTCCTTAAGGGTTACATTCAAACCCAGACTCTGCAGTTCCTTTGTCAGCACCTTAAACGACTCGGGAATACCGGGCTCGAGCAAATTTTGGCCTTTTACAATCTTTTCATACATCCGCGTTCTTCCCGCCATGTCATCCGATTTCACGGTTAAGAATTCTTGCAGGGCATGCGCGGCCCCATAAGCTTCCATTGCCCAAACTTCCATTTCACCCAAACGCTGTCCGCCAAATTGGGCTTTGCCTCCTAATGGTTGTTGGGTTACAAGTGAATAGGGGCCAATAGATCGAGCATGAATTTTATCATCCACAAGGTGATGAAGTTTCAAGATGTACATGGTACCAACCGTAATTTTTTCGCTAAACGGTTCACCGCTTCGTCCGTCGTACAATGTGGTCTGGCCAGAGGGCGAAAGTCCCGCCTCAACAAGCAAATCCTTAACTTCACCCTCTTCCGCACCATCAAAAACCGGTGTGGCCATGTGAACTCCGTGTTTGTAGTTCCCCACAAAATTTTTTAATTCATGTTCATTCAGGCCATCGATCATGTCATATACCGGGCCATCGGAAAAGATCCGTTTGATTTTTTCTCTCAATTCCTTGTGCTTTTTTTCTTCTAGTAACCGGTTGAGTTGATCGCCTAGGCCTTTTGCCGCACAACCTAAATGAATTTCCAGGATCTGGCCCACATTCATCCGAGAAGGGACGCCCAATGGGTTGAGGGCCATATCCACCGCGTCTCCTTCCTCAAAATAGGGCATATCTTCTTGTGGAAGTATTCTTGAAACAACCCCCTTATTGCCATGCCTACCAGCCATTTTGTCACCGACAGAGAGCTTGCGTTTCATGGCAACATAGATTTTGACCATTTTGATCACACCGGGGGGAAGATCATCTCCTATTTCGAATCGGCTCCTTTGTTCCTCAAAGGCCCTTCGACAAATTTCACATTGTTCTCTGTATTGCTCAAGGATTCCGTGAACTTGTTCCGTCAATTTTGAATTGCTGAACACGATGCCTTCCAGATGGGCAAGCGGTATATTTGTAAGTATCTTGGAATCAATCCTGCCTCCTTTTTCAATCAGAACTTTTTTTCCCTTTTTCAAAGGTACGGCGGGTTTCTTGCCTACCAACAGCTTTTCAATCTGAGAACGAACAACATCTCCAATTACCCGAAGCGTATCATCTCTGTCTTTCTCCAACGCGGCAATCTCATCATCTTCGATCAAACGGGCGCGATCATCTTTTTCTACACCTCGCCTCGAAAATACTTTAGCGTCAATGACGATCCCGCTGACACCCGGTGGCACACGCAAAGAGGTATCCTTGACATCTCCGGCTTTTTCCCCGAAAATTGCACGTAAAAGTTTTTCTTCCGGTGAAAGTTGTGTTTCACCTTTCGGTGTTATTTTTCCTACGAGAATGTCACCTTGGCCGACCTCGGCCCCAATCCGTATGATCCCACTTCCATCAAGATTTCTTAAGGCCTCATCTCCAACATTCGGAATATCCCTCGTAATATCTTCTTTTCCAAGCTTGGTATCCCGGGCAACAATTTCAAATTCCTCGATGTGAACTGAGGTAAATACACCATCCCGGACGAGTCTTTCGTTTACGAGAATCGAATCCTCAAAATTGTACCCCCCCCAAGGCATAAACGCTACCGTAACATTTTTACCAAGGGCGAGTTCTCCTTTTTCGGTAGCAGGACCATCTGCTATTATTTCACCGGCCTTTACCCGCTGACCTTTCCTGGCAATGGGCCGATGATTGAAACAAGTATTCTGATTGGAACGAGCAAATTTTGAAAGATTGAAAATTGTCACATGTTTTACATCGGCATTTTTCTCCGGGTTCAAAGAACCGTGTCTGAGAACAATACGAGAGGCATCCACGTAGTGCACAATAGCATCCCGATCCGAAACGATGGTAACGCCGGAATCTTTCGCCACCACACCTTCAATACCCGTACCGACCAAAGGTGCCTGATTTGTTATCAACGGAACTGCCTGGCGCTGCATATTTGATCCCATCAAAGCCCGGTTCGCGTCATCGTTTTCCAAAAAGGGGATAAGGGATGCGGAAACACTTACCAGTTGGTTGGGTGAAACGTCCATCAATTCGATGTCCTCTCGCTTTACCATCATGAATTCGCCGTCTACGCGAGATGTCACGAGTGGATTAACAAACTTTCCATTTTCGTCAACCGGCGCACTGGCCTGGGCAATAGGATATTCTTTTTCTTCGAACGCGCTCAGAAATCCTACTTCATTGGTAACGACAGCATCTTTAACAATGCTGTAAGGCGTTTCAATAAAGCCATAATCATTAACACGTGCATATGTGCTTAGGGAAACAATCAAACCAATGTTGGGTCCTTCGGGTGTCTCAATGGGGCAAATCCGTCCATAGTGGGAAGGATGTACATCCCTGACCTCAAACCCGGCACGTTCACGCGTAAGGCCACCGGGGCCGAGTGCGCTCAGGCGGCGTTTATGGGTTGTTTCGGAAAGTGGATTTGTCTGGTCCATGAATTGGCTGAGTTGGCTGGTTCCGAAAAATTCCTTGACGACAGCTGAAACCGGTTTTGAGTTAACCAGATCATGGGGCATAAGAGCATCGACTTCCTGCAAACTCATCCGTTCTTTTATTGCCCGCTCCATGCGTACCAATCCAATACGATACTGGTTCTCAAGAAGCTCACCAACTGCACGCACCCTCCGGTTTCCCAGATGATCAATATCATCGACAACCCCTTGTGTATCTCTTAGTCCAACCATGGTTTTGACAGTTAAGAGAATATCCTCTTTTCTGAGGATTCGCAGGTTGGGGGAAGCTTCGATACCCAGTCGATGATTAATTTTCATGCGACCTACGCCCGAAAGATCATAATAGGAAGACTTGAAAAAGAGGTGATCAACAAATTCCTGGGCAACTTCAGGTGTCGCTGGGTTTCCTGGTCGAAGCCTCCGATAAATCTCAACAAGCGCTTCTTCCCGTGTCTGAACCGTATTCAGTAACAGTGTCTTGCGTATGGAATCGGAGCTTGACGTCCCACCGATGACCAGTAGTTCAAATTCGCTGATACCGGCATCTTTGAGCTCTGAAAGCGACTCTTCATCGACAACATCATTTGATTTTATGATGACTTCCCCGGTATCAGGATGGACAATTGCGGATGCAAACGCCCGGTTAAAGATCTCTTCCGGGTGAATTGGGATCGTTTCTGTATGGACTGACTCGAGGTGTTTAATCGCCCGCTGTGTGAACATTCGTCCCTTTTTAACAATTATATCACCGGTCTCCGTGTCTTTGATATCACGACTGGCACGCTCTCCTTTCAACAAATCCGCTCTGAATTCTTTGAAGAAACGCCTGCCCCGAGTAATAATTTTTTCGGTTTTATAGAAATACGATAGTAAATCCTCGGCCGAGTATCCAAATGCTTTGAAAAGAACCATGACAGGAAATTTTCGTCGTCGATCAATTCGAATATGTACGATATCTTTATGATCGATTTCCATATCGATCCATGAACCACGAACAGGAATAATTCTCGACGTATAAATCACTTTATTGCTTGAATGTGTCTTGCCTTTGTCATGGTCGAAAAACACCCCGGACGATCGATGGAGTTGGCTCACTACTACCCGCTCGGTGCCATTGATGATAAATGTGCCGTTATCGGTCATCAGTGGAATGGTTCCAAAATAGATTTCCTGTTCTTTAATATCGCGAATAGTTGAAACACCGGTATCCTTGTCAATGTTATATACGACCAATCTCACTGTGATACGAAGCGGTATCTCATAGGTCATTCCTCTGTGAACACACTCCTCGACGCTGTGTTTCACCTTAGCGAATCTATATGAGACAAACTCAAGAGAAGCACTTCCGGTAAAGTCTTTTATCGGAAATACCGACTTGAATACGGCCTGAAGGCCAATATCTTCACGTTTCTCCGGCAAAACATCCGTTTGCAAAAACCGTTTGAAGGATTCCCGTTGCACCCCGATGAGGTCTGGAATCTCAACGATCTTTCGTTTCTTACCAAAATTTTTTCTTAATCTATTATTTGCCAATGGACTTTCCGACATGGCATCTCCGACTATCATGGGTTAGAAGATATGAAAAAGCCGTATGAGATCCGCAAATCAAATTATTTTAACTCCACCTGAGCGCCGGTTTCTTCAAGCTGTTTCTTTAATGTTTCTGCTTCATCCTTAGAAACACCTTCTTTTACAGGTTTCGGGGCTTCGTCTACCAGGGCTTTGGCATCTTTGAGCCCTAGCCCGGTAATTACTCTTACTTCCTTGATGACTTGGATTTTTTTATCCCCAGGGCCTATCAGGATAACATCAAACTCCGTCTTCTCTTCGGCTGCATCATCGGCAGCAGATCCAGCAGGGGCTGCCGACATCATGCTAACCGGAGCAGCCGCAGAAACACCAAATTTTTCTTCCATCTCCTTCACAAGTTCGGACAACTCAAGTACCGACATGCTTGCTATAAAATCAATTACATCATCTTTACTTATTTTCGCCATTTTAAAATTCCTCCAATATTAGTTAAAGACTCGCCCTGTTGAAACAGTTTTCGAATCGTCTTTGTGCTGATACCATCGGTTAGGCATCCTCTTTCTGCTCTTTTATGGCCTGGAGAACAATTAAAAACCTCTCCAACACATTGTTGAGCGCCCTTACGAATGCGCTTGACACACCATTCATAGCGGAAAGAACCTGGCTCAATAACAATTCACGAGAAGGTAGAACCGAAAGCATCTGAATACGATTTAAATCAAGCACCTTACCGTCCATAACCCCTTTCTTAATTTCTAGATTTTTATTCTCCTCGGCGAACTTGATCAACACCTTTGCTGGTGCAGCGGGGTCATCAAAACTCAACGCGACAGCATTCGGGCCTTTAAAAGTTTCCTTGATGAGCGCGGCATCGGTATCTTCAGAAGCTATGATGAGAAGCGTATTCTTGACGACCTGGTATTCAATTCCGATCGCCCTGAGATTCCGACGTAAATCACTGATGGAGGGAACATCAAGACCCTTGTAATCGGTCAGGATAACAACTTTTGCCTTTGAAAGCTTCTCATGGAGATCTTCGATAATTTTTTTCTTTTCACTAGTTTTCACGAATCAATCATACCTCCTTTCCTATTCCAAAAAGCCCGGAGGCCATTTATGCCTATCGATTTTGACTGCCTATATATGAAATAACGGTCAAACACAAAATGGTTGTTTCTACTCACAACTGCACGGATTTCCCTTGATTGAAGAAGCGTGGTGTCCAGTAAGAGCACATCGATAAAATGGAGATGGAAACTGTAGTTTCAATATATTCCTATTTGATCAGATCTTTTACAAAAGCTGCGTCTATCTTAATCCCAGGTCCCATTGTCGTTGATATGGCGATGCTTTTCAGGTAGGTTCCTTTACTTGAAGCGGGTTTGAGTCGTAAAATGGTTTCCAAAAAGGCCGCTAGATTCTGGGTTATCCGCTCGACTCCAAAAGAAACTTTACCCATCGGTGCATGAATAATTCCTGCTTTTTCAACCCTGAAATCGATCTTTCCTGCCTTAAGCTCATTTACAGCCTTTGCGATATCAAAAGTAACCGTACCTGTTTTTGCGTTCGGCATGAGCCCCCTCGGTCCGAGTAACTTTCCAATTTTTCCAACGGAGCCCATCACATCAGGCGTTGCAACGGCTTTATCGAAACCAAACCATCCACCCTTAATTTTTTCTATGAGATCGTCATTCCCAGCGAAATCTGCACCTGCATCGAGGGCTTCCTTTTCTTTCTCCCCCTTAGCAAATACAACCACCTTCACTTCTTTACCCAGTCCATTTGGCAAAATGACTGTTCCTCTAACCATTTGATCCGCGTGTCTGGGATCGACGGCAAGGCGAACGGCAACATCTATGGTTTCATCAAACTTCGCGTACGAGGAATCAATTGCCATTTGGATTGCTTCGGTAAAATTACGCTTTGTTTTGGAAAATAGTTTTTTACTCGATTCTAAATACTTTTTCCCCCGCTTTGACATCTTTACCCCTTCACTCCTTCTTAAGCCTAAACAACCTCAATGCCCATACTTCTGGCTGTACCTTCTATTATCCTGCGGGCCGCATCCAAATCATCCGCATTTAGATCAGTCTTTTTAATTCTCACAATCTCTTCAACCTGTGCTTTTGTCACTTTCCCAACTATGTCACGTTTTGGGTCAGCCGCCCCCTTTGCAATTTTAGCTGCTTTTTTCAAAAGAATGGCAGCGGGCGGTGTTTTTGTTATAAACGTAAAAGATCTATCTTGATAAACAGTTATTACGACAGGAATGATCATTCCTTCTTCTTTCGACGTTCTCGCATTAAACGTTTTACAAAAATCCATTATGTTGACGCCATGCTGCCCCAGTGCAGGACCAATTGGTGGGGATGGGTTTGCCTTTCCTGCTTCAACTTGCAATTTTATTTGAGCAATAATCTTTTTTGCCATTTTTTCTTTTGCTCCCTGGCTCGCTACTGAGGTCTTTCATCTAATGATCGACCTCTTATTTTCAAAGTTTTGCTACTTGAACAAATTCCAATTCAACAGGTGTTGATCGACCAAAAATACTAACCAGTACTTTTATTTTTCCTTTTTCCGGATTCACTTCTTCAACTGTGCCGTTAAAATTTGTAAAAGGTCCATCTACTACACGAATCTCATCCCCTGTTTCAAAAAAATATTTTGGCTTTGGCTTGAGTTTTCCAGTTTCCATCCGAGCTAAAATTTGTTCTGCCTCTTCTTCCGAGAGGGGCGTCGGTTTCTCCCTTCCCCCTAAAAATCCGGTTACCTTAGCGGTATTATTTACGATATGCCAAGTTTCGTCGTTAAGTTCCATCCGAACGAGTATATACCCGGGATAAAATTTCCGGGCCGATGTTTTTCTTTTTCCTTTCACGAGTTCAACTATCTGCTCGGTCGGAACAAGAACTTCCCCGAACCTCTCCGGATGAGGAGCAGAGGCGATACGGTCCTCCAGAGCGGTCTTGACTTTGCTCTCAAATCCTGAATAGACGTGGACGATATACCATTTTAGTGCCACGGGTTGTGTATCCTCACTTATTTTAGAACAACACGGATCAGGCCGGATAAACCGAGATCCACCAAACCAAGATAAAATGAAATAATGATAACAAGAATAATCACCACTGCTGTGGACCCCATTGTCTGTTTTCGAGATGGCCAGGTTACCTTTTTTAGTTCCACCTTTACTTCTCTCAGAAACTGTATCCCCTTATCCAGGATATTGCCGACTTTGTTTTCTGATATAACCTTTTTGACAATTCCGGTCGGTTTTTGAACGGGAATCGTTTTCTTGGCCCCATTTATTGAACTTTTGTCAAATAGCGCCGTTTTCCTTGAAACTACCTCATTTGCTCCTTGAGGTGATGATGCCAATTCAAGGCTTGTTTTTTTCTTTTTCTTTTTGCTTGAACTCTTTTTTCTCTGTAACCGGCCCATTTTCCCTCTATAGCGTCAAAAGCTCTATGGTTGAAGCACAATGCGAGCGATGACATTTTCCTGAAATTTCAAACCCTGAGCTCCTCAAAAAATGTGGCAGGCCAGGAGGGATTCGAACCCCCAGCATCCGGATTTGGAGTCCGGCGCTCTGCCGTTAGAGCTACTGGCCTGCATATGAGATTGATGATCTATCAATACTAGCGCCACCCATCGAGTTGAAAATTTACAACTCCAACTTATTTTATCTCTTTATGCGGCGTATGCTTTCTACAAAATCGGCAATATTTTGAAAATTCCAGTTTATCCGGTGTTGTCCGCTTATTTTTTGTTGTGGTGTAATTTCTTCTCTTACACTCACTGCACGCCAGAGTAACAATTATTCTCACTTGTTGGCCTCTTTTTATTCGAGTATATTACTGACGACTCCAGCGCCGACGGTTCGGCCACCTTCCCTGATCGCAAATCTGAGTTCTTTTTCCATCGCTATCGGGGTTATCAA
>Ga0255054_10001491_pt1 | contig 13745 bp, 12 predicted proteins | sample JV7_2_23_MG_FD_188634 | JGI IMG/M metagenome (GOLD analysis project Ga0255054, IMG submission 188634) | Seawater microbial communities from Jervis Inlet, British Columbia, Canada - JV7_2_23 | ecosystem: Environmental > Aquatic > Marine > Inlet | place: Canada: British Columbia | collected...
GTCGGCAGCGCTACGACGCTCTCCGAGCAGATGGATGTGCTGGGCGAAGCATGGAATGACTATGATTTCTTCTTTGTTCATTTCAAGTACACCGACTCAACTGGCGAAGATGGGAACTTTGAGGCCAAGGTGAAGCGGATCGAAGAACTGGATGCGATGGTCCCACGGATCACCGCACTGAATCCCACGGTGCTGCTGGTAACCGGGGATCACAGCACGCCGTGTGCCTTGAAGAGTCATAGCTGGCATCCGGTGCCGACGCTGCTGGTGTCGGCACATTGTCGACCTGATGCCAACACCTCCTTTGGCGAGAGCCAGGCCGTCGTAGGTGGGCTCGGGCAGTTCGAGGCGAAATATGTGATGGTCTTGGCCATGGCCAATGCCGGACGTCTCGGCAAGTTCGGAGCGTGATGTTGTGCTTGGATCGGGCGTTTGCGTGTCTATAGTTTTCGACAATGACCAAGGCGATGAGGGCCTGAGTGCCTGTGCTCGGTGGGCCTCATTTGATAAACTCTGCTGCTAGAGTCTGATTACTGAAAAGCCAACGGGAGGGAAGTGCTCATGGCTACGAAAGTCGGAATCAATGGGTTTGGTAGAATCGGGCGTTTGGTCATGCGAGCCGCGCTCGAGAATCCGCGGGTTCAGGTGGTGGGAATCAACGATCCGTTCATCGATCTGGAATACATGGCCTACATGCTCAAGTATGACAGTGTTCATGGACGTTTCAAAGGAGAGATTGGGCTCAGCGACGGCAAGCTGGTTGTCGATGGGCAGTCGATATCAGTATTCGTCTGCATGGATCCGGCGGAGATCCCGTGGCGTGATTGCGGCGCCGAGTATATCTGTGATTCAACGGGTGTGTTCAAGGAAATTGAGCCGGCATCTGCGCATTTTGAGGGTGGGGCAAAGAAGGTGGTGGTTAGTGCTCCTTCCAAAGATGCACCCATGTTCGTGATGGGAGTGAACCAGGAGAAGTACTCGAGCGACATGACAGTCGTCTCCAACGCCTCCTGCACGACGAACTGTCTTGCGCCGTTGGCCAAGGTCGTACACGACAGCTTCGGTATTGTTGAAGGCTTGATGACCACCGTACACTCTATCACAGCCACACAGAAGACCGTTGACGGGCCGTCTAAGAAAGACTGGCGGGGCGGCCGCGGGGCAAGCTTCAACATCATCCCTTCGAGCACCGGCGCGGCGAAGGCAGTGGGCAAGGTTATTCCAGAGCTCAACGGCAAGCTCACGGGGATGTCGTTTCGTGTTCCGACCCCGAACGTGTCAGTTGTCGATTTGACCTGTCGCTTGTCTAAGGGAGCCACTTACGAAGAGATCAAGGCCGAGATGAAAGCCGCCTCAGAGGGCCCGTTGAAGGGGATTCTCGGCTACACCGAGGACGCTGTTGTCTCCACGGATTTCATTGGTGAGACGTGTACATCGGTGTTTGACGCATCAGCTGGGATTTCGCTCAATGACAACTTTGTGAAGCTCATTGCCTGGTATGACAATGAGTGGGGCTATTCCTGCAAAGTGGTTGACCTGATCGACTACATGGCAACCGTGGATAACGGATAGTACGGAAACGGAGCGAACTGATTGGATGCTGCCCGGGGTGCCCGGGTAGCATTCATCCTCTCGTTGTACCAAGACGTCGTCTGCTTCTGCTCAATTGCGTGGAGTGTGAGATCAACTAGCGACGAACTGTTTGCGGAGGCCAGCCATGCTGAACAAGCGCAATCCAACACAAACAGATAGTTGGCAGGAACTCAGTCGTCACTTTGAGAAAACCGCCAGTGTGCAGATGCGAGACCTTTTTGCAGACGACCCGGATCGCTTTGAGAAGTTCTCGCTCAGCTTCGACGATATCTTGGTGGATTTCTCCAAAAATAGAATCACCGAGGAAACATTGCGCCTTCTTGTTCAACTGGCTGCAGACTTGGATGTTGGGGAAGCTATCGACGCGATGTTCACCGGAGAAAAGATCAACGAAACTGAAAACAGGTCAGTGCTCCATACCGCGCTGAGAAACAGGGAGTCTTTGCCGGTCTTTGTTGACGGCAAGGATGTGATGCCGGAAGTGAACGCGGTTCTAGAGAAGATGCGATCGTTTTCCGAACGCGTCATCTCCGGAGACTGGACGGGATATTCCGGAAAGAAGATCACAGATATCGTAAATATCGGAATCGGCGGCTCGGACCTGGGACCGGTGATGGTCGCCGAAGCGCTAAAGCCTTTTCACAGTAAAGGCGTCGCGGCCCATTTCGTTTCGAACGTGGATGGGACTGATCTTACCGAGACCCTCAATGCATTGGATCGAGAGACCACCCTCTTCATTATCGCCTCGAAAACATTTACCACCCAGGAGACGATGACGAATGCGTTCAGCGCCAGAGAGTGGTTCTTGGCCGCGGCAAAGGATCCGGCGCACGTTGCCCGTCATTTTGTCGCCGTCTCGACGAACGCCGAAAAGGTGCAGGAATTCGGCATCGCCACAGACAACATGTTCGTGTTCTGGGATTGGGTCGGAGGCAGGTATTCGCTCTGGTCGGCGATTGGATTGTCTATAGCGTGTTACTTGGGATTCGATAATTTCTCCGCCCTGCTCGAAGGTGCCTACGCTATGGATCGCCATTTTCGGGACACACCGTTGGACCGCAATATTCCGGTTGTTCTGGCCCTGATTGGCATTTGGCATACGAACTTCTTCGGCGCCCAGACAGAAGCGATTCTCCCCTATGACCAGTATATGCATCGCTTTCCGGCCTACCTTCAGCAGGGCAATATGGAGAGCAACGGCAAGTCAACCGATCGCAGCGGAGAAGAACTAACATATCAAACAGGACCGATCATATGGGGAGAGCCGGGCACCAATGGGCAGCATTCGTTCTATCAGCTGATCCATCAGGGAACCAAACTGATCCCCACGGATTTTCTGGCTCCAGCAGTCAGCCATAACCCGATTGGAGAGCATCATACGATCCTGCTCTCCAATTTCTTTGCGCAGACCGAAGCACTTCTCCAGGGGAAAACAAAGGCCGAAGTAACGAGCGAACTGAGAGAAGAGGGCAGGACTGAGGCCGAAGTCGCAAGGCTCTGCCCGTATAGGATCTTTCGAGGCAACAATCCCTCGAATTCAATCCTGTTCAAGCAACTCACTCCCAGAACCCTCGGCAGTCTGATCGCCATGTACGAACACAAGATCTTCGTTCAGGGCGTTGTCTGGAACATTTTCAGCTTCGATCAATGGGGGGTCGAACTGGGCAAACAGCTGGCCAGGAAGATCCTTCCTGAATTGATCGACGATCAACCGGTAAATACCCATGACTCGTCGACCAACGGTTTGATCAATGCCTTCAAGAAGATGAACGCATCCGCATAAGCGTTTGCTGAGCGAAAAGGACGCGTTGCATGCAAGCGATTGGCATAGACCTGGGGGGAACAAACCTTCGCATTGCGCTGGTGGCGATAGAGGGGTCGACGGCGCGGGTGATCGAGGAGCAGCGGTGCGCGGTCGCAAACCGTGAGCCGCAAGCCGTTGCCGCTGTGATTGCAGAGACGGTCGATCAACTCAACGGTGTAACCAAGCAGGATCCGGTTGGCATCGGTATCGCGGGAATGCTCGATATCACGGGGCGCGTGATGACCAATTCGCCCAATTTGGGCTGGCGGAACGTCCCCTTTATGCAATTGGTGGAACAAGCAACGGCGCGCAAGGTCGTGATGGAAAACGACCTCGGCGCCATCGCGTGGGCGGAGCATCGCTTCGGTGCAGGCCGCGGCTTTGCCAACATGGTCTGCGTGTTCATCGGCACGGGCGTCGGTGGGGGCGCGGTGCTCGATGGGCACCCATATCGAGGCGGCAGCAATACGTCGATGGAGATCGGCCACGTCCGTGTTGTTCCGGGGGGCAACCTGTGCGGCTGTGGCGCACACGGGTGTTTGGAGGCCTATGTCGGCGGCGCATTCTTGACCAAGCTGGCGCGGCAAAACGCTTCAGATACGGTCCGCGCGCTGGTCGATGGGGATCTAGACACACTTCATGCCGGTCATGTCGACGACGCGGCGCGAGCCGGAGACGAATATTGTCGCCAGATCATTGCGCAGGGCGCGGCGTTTCTGGGTGGCGTTTTCGGAGACCTGAGCGTGTTGTTCAATCCCGACGTGCTGGTCATCGGGGGTACGGTGTGGCAAGGCTGTCCCCTGCTGAGGGATATGACGGTGCGTGTGTTTAGCGAGCTCGGCCCGGCGCCCGCTCGCGCTCACGTAAGATTGGTGCAGGCTGAGCTGCCCGATAATGCGGGCGTGGTCGGCGCCGCCGATCTGGCGCGTATGAGCGCGCAGTAAGGTTTCCCTGTCCCCTTCGGTGGAGCGCTCCGAGACGGAAGAGGGCTATTACACTTTAGTGGTATGTACGAAGAATGGCTTTGTTACTATGTACGAGGGACGACGAACGTAGCATGTTTCGAAGTGGAATCAGGAACGGCTGGAACTCCACGTAGTTACAGCACGTGAGAATTGAAGGAGGGGCCGGATGCGGAGTCGGCCTCTACCACCGAAGCGAGGAATCAAAGTGATCGAGAGACTACCGCGACGTCAATTCCTGAAGATCACTGCCGCCACCTTCGGCGCGACTGCCATCGGGACTTTCCCTGCCGGCTGCGGCTTCGGGCAGAGCCGCAAACTCGCGACGGGAAACGTCGAAAAGATTGCCACGTACTGCGAGATGTGTGGCTGGTTCTGCGGCGCGATCGCCCACGTCCGCGATGATCGGCTGTGGAAGCTCGAGGGGAATCCACTCGACCCGGGGTGCCGCGGGCGCCTCTGCCCGCGTGGAACGTCCGGCATCGGGGCGCACTACGATCCCGACCGATTGCAGAGCCCCCTCATGCGCGTTGGCGACCGCGGAGAACAGCGCTGGAGGGCTGTGACGTGGGATGAGGCGTTCGAATACATCGCCGAGAGGATGGAGGCGATTGCAGCGGAGTACGGCCCGGAGTCGATCGCCCTGTGGAATCACGGTTCCGGAGGGCGCTTCATCTACCACGTCATGAGGGCCTACGGCTGCAACAACATCGTGATGCCGTCCTTCGCGCAGTGCCGCGGCGCGCGCGACATCGGGTACAAGCTCACCTTCGGCGCGGAGGTAGGCACGCCAGAAATCACGGACATCGCCAACACGAAGTGTCTCGTGCTGATCGGTTCCCACCTCGGTGAGAACATGCACAACATGCAGGTGCAGGAGTTCGCGCAGGCCATCGAGAACCGGGCGACGATCATCGTGGTCGACCCGCGCCATTCCGTGGCTGCGAGCAAGGCGAAGCACTGGCTGCCGATCAAGCCCGGGACCGACATGGCGCTTTTGCTGGCGTGGATGAACGTGCTCGTCACGGAGGGTCGGTACGACAAGGAGTTCGTCGCGCAGTACGGACATGGCTTCGACCAGTTCGCAGCCTCCATCGCCGACAACACTCCCGAATGGGCCGCGGCGGAGACCGACATACCCGCGGAGACGATCCGCACCACGGCGCGGGAGATTGCGACCCACCGGCCCGCGACCTTGGTCCATCCCGGTCGGCGTGCCAACTGGAACGGTGACGACACCCAACGAAGCCGGGCCAACGCGCTACTGAACGCACTGCTCGGGAACTGGGGGCGCAAGGGTGGCCTGCACCTCCGCGCCGGCTGGAGTCTCGCCAACTATCCCTTCCCCCCGTATCCGCCCGCCGGAAAGCCGCCGGTCGACAACCCGAACGGACGCTGGCCGTTCGCCAACAAACCGGTCACGACGGGGCTGCGCGATGCGACCATCACGGGCGAGCCCTATCCGATCAAGGCCTGGGTCGTCTACGCCTGCAACGTCGGCATGACGATGCCGAACCCTCCGGAATCGCGCAGGGCGGCCGACAACCTCGATCTGCTCGTGGTGATCGACACCCACCCGAGCAACACCGCAGGCTATGCCGACGTGGTCCTACCGGACACGACCTATCTCGAGCGCCACGATGACTTCTACCTCGGGTCCGGCCGGCAGGGATGGGCGGTGATTCGTCAACCCGTCGTCGCGCCGCCCGGCAACCAGCGGCCCTCGTGGTGGATAGCCAAGCAACTCTCCCAGCGCCTGGGCGTCGCCGAATACATGCCGTTCGAAGACATGGATGAATACCTCGCGAAGCGTTGCGAGTTGAGCGGCATCGACTACGACGAATTCCGCGAGAAGGGCGTCCTGATGGGTCCGGAGCAGCCGATCACGATCGAGGAGGGCGCAACGATCTCATTCGACACGCCGTCGAAGAAGGTCGAGTTCTACTCCGATCAGCTGGCCGAGGCTGGCTTCGATCCGGTGCCAAAGTACACGCCACCGGACGACGCGCCTGCGGGCTACTACCGCCTCATCACCGGGCGAGCTCCGATGCACACCTTCAGTAGATCGCAGACCAACACACTGCTGCGGGGGCTGATGGACGAGAACGAGGTTTGGGTGAACGCCGATACCGCCGCCGCCGCGAATCTGGAGAACGGTCAGTATGTGCTGTTGAAGAATCAGGACGGCGTGGTCTCCAATCGCGTGCGGGTGAAAGTGACCCAGCGCATCCGGCCTGACACGGTCTACATGGTCTACGGATTCGGGCAGCAGAACAAGATGCTCAAGAGCGCGTACCTGAAGGGGGCAAGTGCCTCGCATCTCAATACGCGCTACAAAATCGACCCACTGATGGGAGCCACGAGCATCCACACGAACTTCGTCACCTTCGAAATGGAGGTGTGAGATGCCTCGCTTCGGAATGGTCATCGACACCAGGAAGTGCGTGGGGTGCATGGATTGCGTCGTGGCTTGCCAGACGGAAAACGACGTCCCGAGCGGATTCTGCAAAGACTGGCTCGTGACCGAGGTCCGCGGCACGTTTCCGAACCTGTCGATGGAGATCCGCAGCGAGCGCTGCCATCACTGCGACAACCCGCCGTGTGTGTACTGCTGCCCAACGGGCGCGAGCCACATCGAAGACTGGGGCAAGATGGTCCAGATCACGGCCGACAAGTGCATCGGCTGCAAGGCGTGTCTCGCGGCTTGTCCCTACGGAGCCCGCTTCGCGCACCCCGACGGTTACGCCGACAAGTGCACGTTCTGCATGCACCGCGTCGAGGAAAATCTGGACCCGGCATGCGTCGCCGTGTGCCCGACGCACTGCATGTACTTCGGCGACCTCGGCGACCCGGAGAGCCGCCTCAACGAGCTGATGAATTCGCGGAAGTCACACACGGTGCTTCCGGAAGCGGGCACCAGCCCACGAGTCTTCTACCTGACCTGAGCGATGTCCATACAAGAGATCACGACGACCCGTCTCAATCCGCACGTGGACCCGGTTCTCGCCGTCTGGGAATGGGAGATCCCGGTGTACCTCTTCGTCGGCGGCTTGGTCGCCGGCATGATGATCATCGCCGGCATCAACATGCTCAGGCTCGCTAAGGGCGAGCGCACCGAGAGCTTCTACAGCGTGCAGTCGCCGATCCTGGGCTTCCTGCTGATGAACTTCGGGATGCTCGCGCTGTTCATGGACCTCGAGCACAAGCTCTACGTCTACCGCGTGTACATGGCGTTCGAGCCCTTGTCGCCCATGTCCTGGGGCTCATGGATCCTGCTCCTGGTGTACCCCGTTCTGCTCCTCTCGGCGCTGATCCGACTGCCACAAGCGTGGCCCTGGCTCGGCGAAGGCATACCCGTCGTGCAGCGACTGTCCGAGAGGCTGACGGCGAACGCCCGTGTGATCAAGCTCCTCGGCTCTGCGAACATCGTCCTCGGCATCGGCCTCGGCATCTACACGGGCATCCTTCTGTCGACGATGGTCTCCCGGCCGCTCTGGAACAGCGCGATCCTCGGGCCCCTGTTTCTCGTCTCCGGGCTGTCGACGGCGGCGGCGGCCATACACCTCGTATCCAGCGTGACACGCAGAGCCCCTGCTCCTAGCGGGTTCCTCGGCGGCGCGCTTGCGGCGCTCGTCCAACCGCTCGGCGACAACCCGCCCGGTCCAGGCACCGAGAAGACACTGGTCCGCGCGGATCAGGCCTTCCTCTCGGTGGAATTGGTCCTGATCTGCCTCCTCTTCGTGGGGCTCCTGTCGGGGTCGGCCTCTCAGATCGACGCGGTGGACATCCTGATGAGCGGCAAGTACGCGGTCGTGTTCTGGGGTGGCGTCATCACCGTCGGCATTGCCACCCCCCTCGTGCTTCAGGCGCTGGAGCTCACGCACCGGCTGCGGCACACGATCATCCCGGCGATCCTCGTGCTGGCCGGCGGCTTCGCGCTGCGCTGGGTCATGGTGGGCGCCGGCCAGGCGAGCCGGATGCTCGCGGCGGGCGGTATGTAGGAGGCCGGGCGGGCACGCCGTGCACCCGCGTCAGGGCATCGCGGTGGCGCACCCAGCCGACAATCTGCTTTCTATACCGGGGAGATCATCATGCAGGGTCAGCCCGCAACACCAGCGCGCCAGGCGGGCATTTTCGCGGTACGCGTCTTCATCACCCTCGTGCGCCCACGCCACGACTTCTTGGTCGGATGCCTCGGCGAGATTGGGAAGCTTGCGCATACTCGTGACTACGGTGCGCGGGGCAGTGTGAGTTCCAGGGTGTAGCGAGCGATCGCTACCGGTCGTGCGTTTGGTCGTAGTGGTCGTCGGGGTTGGCTCAGTACTCATCCCTCCGCTGCCGCCGTCGGGTCCTCCACGACCTGATAGACGACGTCGCTGCCGCTATAGAACGGGCGGTAATAAGTGTCATTGTAGATGAAATAGGAGTCGTCGTCGATGGTGGTAGACGTAGAGCCTTCCGGGAGCGAAGGAACCAGCGCGCCCATCGGAGGTGCAATCACGTCATATGTCGGTTCGCCGCCTTCTTCTTCCGGCGGCGTCACTTCGTAATAGGCCCCATTGGCATAGCCATAGTTTTGCTCATTGACCGTGACGTTGACGACCTGTGAGGGAGGGTTCTCGACGGTAGCCCCCACAGGCGCCGGCGCGACCTCGTAGCCGCCGGAAGGCACGTCCACGTAGTAGGCACCGTTCGCGTAGTAATAGGGATATGGCGCGGAGTAGACGTACACCGTCTCATAGCGGGGGGGCAGCGAGGCAATGTAAGCCCCCAGCACCAGCCCGCCGAAAAAGGCCCAGGCCGCATCGTTGTGGTGCCAATAGTTATCGTGATAGTGGTGCCAATGATTATTGTAATCACCAGCGATGTCCTGGCGTACGTCGCTACGATCGTCCACCCGGTCGGTGCGTTCTCCCTGACGCGTATCGGTGCGGTCGGTGCGTTCGTCCTGACGCGTATCGGTGCGGTCGGTGCGTTCTTCCGGGCGGTCTCCAGCGGCATCTCCTCGATCGCTCGACCGGTCGGAGCGGGTATCACCGCGGGTATCCTGCCGGGAGTCCGCATTGGTTTGACGGGAACCCTGGCCTTGGCCGGCCTCCCGCTGTCGATTGGCCTGTCCGTCTTTCACCCCACCGCTGAAACCACCGCTGGAGGTACCCCCGGCCGATGCGCTCCTGCTGGGCGCGGTTGATCGAGCCTGGGGAGACCGGTTTCTCGCGCTGGAACCGCCGGAACCGTACCGGCCCTGAACGGACGACCGGCCGCTGCGACCGCCCCGTCGCTGCGCCTCGGCAACTTCCACCATCACGAGCGAGGACATAACAGCTACGACAATAGCAAGGAGGTGCAGACGGCGACTCAGCATGAACTCGATAACGACTTCTTTCATGGCGTATCTCCGTTTCTCGGGAGAACCTCTGCACGCACGGCGTCGTCCGGCAAGTCTGGGACAAACCGCGCGTCGGTGAGCGATGGATCGAGTTGCCAGTCGGTCAGCAGGATCACGTGTTGCGGGGCGCCCTCGACCTCTTTGTAGGTCACCACGACCTTGCGCAAGAGCGGCTGATCGTCTGCTTCGATCCACAACTGCCAGTCGATCTGGTCGCCACGAAACAACAGATGATGACAGGCCCAGCCGTCGACGTCGTGGACGCCCAGGTAGCGCTGCACGTGTGTCCCTTCGCCATACTCCTTCGACGGATCAGGACGCAACAGGCCGGACAGCGGCAGAAAAACGTTGTAGTCGTTCTCCAGCGTAATGAGCGCATTCCCGATAGGTGGCGCTACGGGAATTTGCGCATAGACATTGTGCAGATGATCCAAGATGGTGAATTGCTCGCCGTCATACCAGACCTCCTTGGCGCTGAGATCGTCACCATAATCCACGTGGAGGCGATCCGGCCAGCGTACCGACACATCGGCCGCGCCGGAATACTGCACCTTGGCGCCGTCGCGCAGCACCTCGTCGAACATCTTTTCGATGTGCAGGGAGTAAGCTTCCGTCGACGCCAGGACGCGCGCCATGTCCTGTAACACGGATGTTGGACTGATCGTCGTGTCTGCACTAACCGACTGCGGATCGGCGGCGCCCTGACCCTGGTCTTGACCACACGCCGCCAGTACCAGCGTGACCGCCACTATTGCGATGCAGGACTTCGTCATCGGTTGCCTCCTCCGATAGGATCAAAGTCGCTATGAAAAGCACAAGCTAGAGGCCCGTTCCCGGTGATGCTATTGCACTTTGGTCTAGTATCCTGAACGGGCGAAGCCACATGGTAAAATCGCCCGGCCCCCTGCGCAGATTCGGTCCTCTTTGCACGTTCGACTCGACAGGGGGACGTCGCAATGCTGGGCCCACCGGTTGGACAGCTCCAATTCCGTGCGGCATACTTGGGACGAGTAAAAGGAAATTCCTATCGTGATCGGCGACGAGCACATCTATCCGACCAACCGCCACGCCATGGCGGCTTATCGCGAGGATCACCCCGGCAATGCCGCAAAGAGCTCAGAAGGGCGAGAGCCATGAGTCTGCTGCAAGTCTTCTTCACCCCCGTGGTCGTCGTATTCACGGTGTCAAACCTCGCGGCCATGGGCCTCGAACTGAATCTGCGCGAGGCGCTGAGAACCCTGCGGAGCGCCAGGGCCATTGCGCTGATCTTCGTTTGGGGCTGGGTAGTCGGACCGGCGCTAGCCTGGCTCATTATCAGGATCCTTCCACTGATGGAAGCGCACGCGGCCGGATTGCTTCTGATCAGCCTGGCGCCGACCGCGCCGTTCTTCCCCCTGATGGTGCGAAGGGCGCGTGGCGACATGTCATTCGCCGGCGCAGTCATGCTGCTGACTACACTCGGCACCGTGCTGTTCCTGCCGTTGCTGACGCCGTTGTTGATCAAGGGGCTGACGGTGAGCGCCTGGACGCTGGTGAAACCGCTGCTCCTCATGGTGCTATTGCCGCTGCTGATCGGCGGCGCAATCCGGGTGTTCGCCCCGAACGCAGCGGAACGACTCTTATCGTTTCTCAAGAAGATCGGCGGGATCTTCCTGCTGCTGTTGCTGACGTTCACCCTGGTGCTCTATGGGAGCGACATGCTCGGTGCCGTGGGCAGCTTCGCCCCCGGAGCCCTGGTCCTTTTCCTCGTCGCGATCACGGCGATCTCGTATAAGATCGGCTTCGGCCTGGAACAGCAGCAGCGCAGCGCCACGGCGCTTGGGATGTGCACGCGCAATATCGCCGCGGTGTTCGCTGCATACTTGGGCATCACGAACCCGCCTTCGGGTCTGTTCGTGATTATAGTACTCGTGGTCCCGCTGGCGCTGATCGTCGCGCTGGTGGCGGCACGTCTGTTCGCCCGGCAGGTCCCGACAGATTGAAGGAGAAAGCATGACTGGGTGTGGCCATACTAATCAAAAAAACAAAGGTGTGTATCGCAGATGAACCAGCCGCCATCCAAAGACCCAACCACGGTTAGCCTCGATGATGAAGAGGGCGTAAAGCAGATTCTCGCCGACACAGTGTTCGGACTGTGGGCGACAGTGAACAACCTGACGCGCCTGCGGCCGTCAAAGCGAGAGCATTTCCGCGTGACGATTTTCGGTTCAGCGCGCACCCAACCGGGCCATTGGGTATATCAGGAGGTCAAACGCATGGCCGGTGAGCTGGCAGCCATGGATTGTGACATCGTGACCGGCGGCGGCCCTGGCCTGATGCAAGCCGCCAATGAAGGCGCGGAAAGCGTTAAGGCACCCGAGCGGGTGCAGAGCATTGGCATCCGGGTTGAGCTGCCGTTCGAGCAGGAGGTCAACCCGTTTGTCGAGCAGGCCTTCGAGCACCAGACTTTCTTTACCCGCCTACACCAGTTCGTGTTGATGTCTGATGCCTTCATAGTCGCACCCGGCGGTATCGGCACCGTTCTCGAATCCATGATGATCTGGCAGCTGCTGCAGGTGCGCCATCTGCATGATACGCCGCTGATCTTTACCGGGCCGATGTGGCAGGGGCTGGTGGAGTGGGCCACACAGTGGATGTTGCGTCCGGGCTTCGAGCTGGCGAGTGCCGAAGACATGCAGATTCCGCGTTGCGTGGATGGGGCCGATCAGGCCATCGCTATAGTGCGTGAACATCATGAGCACTGGCTTGCCAGACAGGAATAGACTGCTGGCAGACCACGTCGCTAGGGTACTAACCAGACTGCCCGCCCAAATCAATCAGGAGTTTTCAATGGGACGGAAGGCAAAAGAAGGTGTAGTGGACAATTATCAGCTGGCGCTGCTTTCGCGATCGGTCTTCGACATCGGTCCCCGCACGCGTTTTATGATGCTGATCTTCGGGATTATCGGAGTTGCCCTCGCTTTCATGGAAAGTCTGGTCAGCGGGCAGCAGGTTCCTCTCGATAAAATCATCCACTTCACCGGATATTTTACGCTCGCAACGACATTCGTGCTCGCTCTCCGCCCGATTCTGTTCGTTCCCGGGTTGGCCGGCCTTGTTGCAATGGGAATCGTGATTGAATTTCTACAACGGCACACTGGCCGTTCATTCGATATGATGGATGCCTACGCCAATGCCCTTGGTGTTGTAGTCGGCGGGTTAACTGGTCTGATCATTCGGGGAATTTACGCCTTTATCCGCAAAGAGGCCGCGGCGCGTAAAGTGCAGAAAAACCTCCTCTCATTTAAAAAAGATGAAACCATGATTCGAGAAGGCGATCCCATTGACGATATGTATATCATCAAAGAAGGCCGGGTTCGGGTCATGCGCGAAGTCAGCGGTCGCGATGTCGAAATTGCGAAGGGCTCGGCCGGTGACGTTTTGGGTGTTTTGGGGGTGGTTGAAGGAAAACCGCAATATGCCACGATTCGCGCCCTCGAACCCACAGTGGTCTATCGCATGTCGCTGCGGGAATTAATGGAAAGTGCCGGCGGCAATGAGCTGCCCGTTTCTTTGGTGCTGACCGGACTTTGCGAACGGCTCCGGTCGTTGGCCGACCAGCTTTCCGGCTCCGGTCGTGCCATTCGGGCTGACCAAACCATGGCTTGAGGACTTTGATTATAGAGAGTGCTTCGAAGATCGGGTGGAGGTTAGTCTCGTCTACGCCTACATGCCGTACACGGCCGTGAGCATTATGCTCCTGGGTGCACCCGGATTCCTTTCCTGAACGTCGACAAAGAACTTGTTAAAGAGATTGGCTAGCTTGAGCTGCCACAGTCCGTTCAGTAGAGGGTAAGCGAAGCGCAAATCCACTACAGTCACGTCCGACCGCTGGTCCAGAGGGTACGCCAGCACTTCCTCGACTTCACTGCGATACCTTACGTCAACCGCCGCAAGGCCCCGGAAAGCCGCGAGCGTCCCCGTGAGGTTGTGGCGCGATCGGTACGGCAACGCATCA
>Ga0255054_10001493_pt1 | contig 13733 bp, 16 predicted proteins | sample JV7_2_23_MG_FD_188634 | JGI IMG/M metagenome (GOLD analysis project Ga0255054, IMG submission 188634) | Seawater microbial communities from Jervis Inlet, British Columbia, Canada - JV7_2_23 | ecosystem: Environmental > Aquatic > Marine > Inlet | place: Canada: British Columbia | collected...
GATGGCTGACCGGGTTATGAGTCGCGTCGTATCGCCAAACGTATCTGACTTCTATCAGCTTGAGCATACGAATCACGGTGTAAAACTGCTCCTTTCGACAGGACTTGCCTCCTTCAAAGGTAAACGTAGTGTCAAATCTGTCATTACTGATAATGAGCAGAAGATCGTGGCAGACTTTGTCGTCATTGGCGTCGGCATTCTGCCAAATACAGAGCTCGCCGAAGCGGCTGGGCTCGAAGTAGATGATGGCATCATTGTCGATGATCAGTGTCAGACGACCGACCCAGATATCTACGCGATTGGCGATTGCACATCACATCCGAACGATATTTATGGGCAGCGTTTGCGCCTTGAATCGGTTCATAACGCGGTCGAACAAGCAAAAACCGCGGCCAGCAATATTTGTGGTGTCGAAACGCATTACTCGCAAGTGCCCTGGTTCTGGTCAGATCAGTATGACCTCAAGCTGCAGATAGCCGGATTGTCGCAGGGATACGATCAGGTCGTGCTTCGCGGCGACCCATCCAGCAGGCGCTTCGCGTGCCTGTATTTGAAAGATGGATCACTCATCGCCGTCGACGCAATTAATGCGCCGCGAGACTTTATGCAATCGAAAGCGCTTATCGCGAGTCACACCGTTCTCGATCCGGTGCAACTTGCCGATATAAGTGTCGCGCTTAAGGATCTGGCGTAACTTCAGGATCTGGCCGCGGAATCTCTATCGTGATTTCGCCGTCGATTGCTACTGGCCCCTTATCAACTGAATAGGCCTTCGCGGCGAGTGCTTCTACACCTTCGGTTCGAAGCCCGTCGAACCTGCCGCTGCCACCGACAACTGTGGCGGTGTCAAGCGCGCCTGGACCGGACGTCGTATTACCATTCCAGATACCGCGCCAGTTATCGCCCGAGCTCCAATATGCCGGAATCACGATCTCGCGCATATAGCCCCAGTAATTTTCCTGTTGCTCGACAAACAAGCTGCCTCGACCGGGAAGATAAATGTGCCAGACGCTATCGACAATAGCCTCGCCGTTTAGAATCCTGGTGCTTTCCGAATCGGAAGAAAACTTTATTCCAATGCCGACAGTCTGATTGCGGCTATTCCTCAGCATGGTCGCCATCGCGGTGGTCTGGCGAATGGGTCGCTCCCACAGTTGCAGGACTTTTGCCGGGTGCGGTGCTATCTGCGATTCACCATCATTCGTGTAGATCAGGGAATCCGCCGCTACGGCTGAGTAATTGAGGTTGATCAGCTCATTATCCGTCACAGATAGTGGCGACAACTTGGTTTGCGTAATAAGCGGGTTGTAGTAGAGCAACAGGAAGAAAACTGCAACACCTACCGCCATGCCAACAATTAATGAAAACAGATACTTCATTCTTCATCCACCAATTGCGTGACGAATGCCGTAATGACTTCGATTCGGCCGGCCGGCGCATCCTCCGATCCCGAAACATCTGCAACCCATTGCTCGGTGACCAGGCCCTCCAACGCGGCGAACTCACGCGTCCCCCAGATTAGCTCGCCGATGCGATAACCACCGTCGGCCGATTCTGGCCGCATGCTCACGTAGGCGGAACCGCGTGCAGGCAAATGAAAAACCCACTCAATGATGTCACCGGAAACTTCATGGCTGGCCGCGATGCGACTGGCAACACCGACTACAGCATCTTTAGCGTTCCGAATCTTGAAAAGCTCGGCACGAGTTTCGGCAAATTGTGCACTGTCAGGCCAATTCAGACCAGCCGGCAGAGGGCTGACCTGTGACGGCGCGCCGACCATGATTCGATCCGTCGGCACGTTGACATGAAATGACTCGGTATTACCGTGGTTCGTGTGAACCACGATCATCGATTGTTCCCGAAACTGATCTACCGCCGGCAAGAAGTACAGTCCGGCACCGGCAGCCATAATTCCGAGCAGGATTCCTGCAATGAAAGTTCTGAACATTGGCCAAGTTTAGTTAAATTGCACCTGGCATCACACTCCTCGCGACCAATTTGTGACAGAACGCACATAAGTGAAGACTTAAACCGCATGACAACACCGATTTGCATTTCGTCACGGCACACCTCTGCCGTGATGGATCAAACCGAATTAAAGTAATTCGCCAGGTACTCGTCGAAGTTGATTTCGTCTCCGGCCTCGATATCCCGCTGCTGCTGTACAGATCGCACAACCTCACGTTCAAACTCGTCTTCTCTCGCCGCTGACAGCGGCGTGATTGACGAAAAGTAGTCCCGATGGCTGCGGGCCACCGAGATTGCGTAGTCAAAAAAGCTGCAATCGGCCTGCCGGAGTTCCTCCAGCAATCGGGACGAAGGGGTCGCCATCGGTTCATCCACCAACTCCCGCATCAGGCGAACTGACTGCGCATAGCTGTCGCCATCTTCTGCCTGGTCGATCAGCTCCGCAACTCCCGAGACATTGTCCAAAATCTCATTTGCCCAGCCGGCGAGCGTGACTTCTGCGCCATTCCGGCTCAGGCGAAACGCAGGATCGCGCCCTTTCTTGGCTGCGTTGGCCTGATTGCGCTGAACTTCATCAAGCGATCCATCATCGAACGGCGGGCTGTCCTCAAGCAGACAATAGATCAGGAACGCCTCCATGAAACGCATCGTATTCTGATTTACGCCGGCGGGATCTTCGATGTTGATATCCAGGGAGCGGATCTCGACATACTCAATGCCGCCACGTCGCAATGCTGCTGTCGGTCCTTCACCAGATTTGGCGACACGTTTTGGGCGAATCGGGCTGTAGTACTCGTTCTCGATCTGCAGGCGATTGGCCGACAGTTGCCGATACTCGCCATCGACCTTCACACCAATTTCCTCGTAGTCAGGCTCAAGGGTATGTATCGCCTCATGCAGATCATGGACATATCCGTCGAGGTCGTTTATCGAAATACTGATGCGTGATTGATTCTGATTGCTGTAGCCGAGATCGCTCATCCTGAGAGAAGTTCCAAACGGCTCATACCACGTGTCAGCATTTAAAGACGGCATGTCGATATCCGCACCAGCGCCAAATGATTTGCACATCGCCGGTGAGGAGCCAAACAGATACAGCACGAGCCAACCGAATCGACGATAGTTTCGTACGAGACCCAGGTACTGATCGGAGCGGAATTCGCGTTCATCTCTATCGTCACGACAAATCAACTGGTAGTGGGGCCAAAACGTCTTGGGCAATGAGTAATTGAAGTGCACACCAGCAATCGTTTGCATGTGCCGACCGTACCGATATCCCAGGCCGCGTCGATATATCGTCTTCATTTGTCCAACGTTGGACGTGCCGTATTGCGCGAGCGGGATCTCTCCGTCCGGAGGGATCCTGCATGGCATGCTGGCAATCCAGAGCAGTTCGTCGTCGAGACGTTCATACGCGAATTGATGAAGATCACAAAGAAAATGTAGTGCTTCCCAGGTCGCCGAATAGGCAGGCGTTACGAACTCGATCAGAGCCTCAGAAAAGTCCGTGGTAATAAAGCGATTGCTTAACGCCGAGCCAAGCCCGTCGGGATGAGACCGCCGCGACAAATAACCATCCATATCGAGGCGCAGCGATTCTTTTTCGATTCCCTTCAGGCCGCCAGCCAGCGGACATTCATCTGTCGCGACGAGTGCATTGATTCGATTTTCAAATACCTGGCTCAAATTGATCCTCTTTGCTCGGTAGCGTTCTATTCGCGAGCACGTTCCTCGCCGTCTGCCGCTGTTTTACCATAAGCGCGCCGTTGACGCGTGCAAGCCATTATCGTGCTTGTTAGTCTGGGTTTCGACCATGAACAGACGCATCCATAAATCGATCGTCTCATTGGCCGGTCTGGTGGCAGCACTTTTACTGGCGGAACCGGCGGAGGCGTTCCGTTGCGGCAGCAAGTTGGTCAAGGACGGCATGCACGAACAGGAGGTAGTAGCGATTTGTGGCGAACCTGCAATTCGACGTCACCTTGGATATGCGTTGCGCGATTTCTTTGTTAGTTCCAGGGGGCATATCTCTCCCGGCTGGACTGAGTCCCATTTCCCCGGCTACGGGAGGTTTACGCAAGAGGTCCTCGTCACCGAGTATGTCTATAACTTCGGGCCACGCAAGCTTATGCGCCGCCTCGTGTTCGAAGGTGGTATTCTCGTCACAATCGAAAAAATGGGTTACGGCCACATCGAAAAAAGCCGCTGACTCGCACACCGGATTGCTTTTATGAATGATTTTCGACTACGGCGACTGCGCGACCAATCATCGAATGCTGCCACACTCATCGACGAAGGCTGCAAGATCTCCGGACTGATAACCGGCTCCGGCAATTTTCTAATTAATGGAGAGATCGATGGCGATTGCGACCTGAGTGGCACGGTCACGCTGGCAAAGAATGGTCTTTGGAAAGGGACCATTAAGGCAGCCGACGTCATCGTCGCCGGTCACGTCGAGGGCGATATTGTCGCGGCAGGTAAAGTAGAAATTACAGACACTGCACGCATCAGTGGAACGGTGTCCGGCGAAGCAATCGCAGTCGCGGAAGGTGCCGTTGTCGAGGGCGTCATGAAGACCGCCGGGCCGAGCGAGCCATTGGAATTTGTTGAAAAACGTAAAAACGACTGATCGCTTCGATGTTCCGCATGTGATCCAGATATACCAAATACGGTTTTTAATTGGGCTCCGCTTAAACTAAAACAAACCTCTCTGGAAAGTTACGCTGACCATTGTGGCCGATGCTACACTGACTATCGGCGACACGCCTTCCAAGAAGAAGAATAGAAAAGGGCTTGCTGGCCGCCCGGTGCTTCTCGTCCCGCGCCGGGTGACGCCTGACAGTACTGTGAAAAAATGATCGGCAGCAAAATTCCACGATATCTCCTGTTTGGCCTGACGCTCGGCTTTGTCGTGGCTGCCATCATGCTGTCCATGTTTTACGGCCAATACCGCTGGCTCGCTCACGAAATCACCTCCACAAGTGCTGCCGAACACGATGCCTTCCTTCGTGGCAGCTATGAGAGGCGAGTACGTGCGCAAATGCACACTGCTGCCGATAGCCTGTCATCGGGGGCCGACGCAACGAATCCTGCGTCTGTCCTTACAATTCTGAGTCGTGCTATCGCAAACAATGAAACGCTGGCCGGGCTACGGTTCGTCAGCGCTGATCTGGACATGAGGCAGGCAGGCAGCCTTCCGAATGTAGACATCTCGGACGCGGTGACCTGGCTGCCCGAAAACCTCGTAATGACCTACCCCGTTGTGCGCGCGAACCAGGAATTGGGTGTCCTGATCGGTTCATTTGAGTTACATCAGTTGCGCGCAGAATCACAGGAATTTGCAACTGAGCTGCTCAGCAAGGAAGCACAGAGCCGCCGCATTAGCTATGTCTGGATTGGCGCCGGGACACTGACAACCTTATTGCTGTGCAGTGCCGTAGTCTGGTTAATCGTTCGCAAGCAGTCCGCAAGAATTCACAACCTCAGAATTCAAGCTGAGAAATTACGCGACGCAGACTTCGGTGAGCCTTTGCAACAGATTCAGGGCGATGCGTTGGGCGAACTCGCAGCGGTATTCAATGACATGCGCGACCGACTGCGTTCTACCACTGTTTCGCGCGACTATGTCAACAGTATTCTGGCCGGAATGAATGAAGCCATCATCGTTACGTCAACGGATGGAACGATCAAGCGCATCAACAGGGCGGCGACCATTTTGCTTGGCTACGAGGAAGACGAGTTATTGGGAACATCGATCGACTTCGTCGTTAGTGGGAAAAAAACGGGCACACTTGTGGAAGGCGATTTATCCGGTGTCCCAAAAGAAGGATTCTTTGAGAGCAAATTCGGCGACTCTATTCCGGTGTCGTATACCTGCTCAGTCATTGAAGGTGAAGGGGGTGAGTCCGAAGATCGCATTTACGCCGCACAGAACATCACCGAAAGGCGGCGCTCGGAGCAACGCATTCGGTATCTGGCCCGCATCGACGCACTGACGAAAATTCCGAATCGCATGCAGTTTCAACATCTTTTGCAACGTGCGATCGCCCGCGCACGACGCGCTGGCAAGACTTTATGCCTGTTTTACATCGACATCGACCACTTCAAGGACATCAATGACACATTTGGACACCTCGCCGGGGATGCAACGCTCGAGACAGTCGCGGAACGGTTGACCGCGGCACTGCCGGAAAATTCGGTCATTGGTCGACTGGCTGGGGACGAGTTCGCCGTTATCGTCAATGATCTCGGCCCCAACGGTAACGGTGGCAGAGATACCGATATTCTCGCGAGAATTCTGCTGGACAGGTTGGCGGATCCGTTTTTCGTGCAGGGTCATGAGGTCTTTATGACCGCAAGTATGGGCATCGCCTATTACCCGAAAGATGCCCCCAACGTTATCGACCTGATTCGCAATGCTGATGCGGCGCTATACAGCGCCAAAAAATCTGGTGGCAATGTCTATTTCTACTACCTGCCGCAGATGAACGAGGCGGCGGTCGAACGCCTGATGACCAAGAGCAAGCTCAAACGCGCGTTCGAACGCGATGAATTACTCGTCCATTATCAGCCCAAGTACAACATCGAAACAGGCGAGGTAATTGGCGCTGAAGCTCTGGTCAGGTGGGAATTGCCGGAGCGTGGCCTGATTCTGCCTGCAGATTTCATTCCGATTGCCGAAGAGACGAACCTGATAATTGAGGTCGGTGAGTGGGTGCTCGATAAGGTGTGTGAAGACTTTCGTCTGTGGCAGCGATCGACAGACTCGCCCGGACGGGTCTCAGTCAACCTTTCATTGAAACAACTTCGGCAGGCAAATTTCACCAACCGCATCAGCTCGATCATGAGAAGTCATGAGATTTCTCCAACATCGCTCGAACTTGAGATAACCGAAACGACGTTGATGGAAAACCCGGATCGAACCATAAAGCTCCTGGATCAGTTGTACGCACTGGGACTGCACCTGGCTATCGACGATTTTGGTACGGGATATTCTTCACTGAGCGCATTGCAGCAGTTTCCTATCAGTACGCTGAAAATTGACAAGTCTTTTGTCCGCGATATTGCGATCAACCCTGACGATGCGACACTTGTCGGCACAATCATACAGATGGGCCGAAACCTGAATATGGACGTCGTGGCTGAAGGCGTCGAAAATGAGGAACAGTTGAATTTCCTGCAGCGACTCGAATGCTCCTACGTGCAAGGCCTTCTCTTCGGAGACCCGATGAGCTCAGACAATTATCTGGAGTTACTCCTTGCTCAGACCGAAGGTACCGATTCTCATCGCGCATTGTTTGCCTAATGACTTCACTCGATACATGCAAAATGCTTAAATACGCGAACATTCTAACCCGGCCGTCGACCGTACACTGATTAGACCGGCCCTAACCGAAGTCGATTTCATGAAAAAAATTATCAAGATAGCGTTTGGCACAGCACTGTTTTTGACATCCGCACTGGCACTGGCCTGCGACTATCCGGAGCGCCCACATATGCCGGACGGCGCCGCCGCATCGAAAGATGACCTGCTGACTGCCAAATCTAATGTACAGAATTTTATCGCGGCTGTTGACGAGTATTTACAGTGTGTCGAAGCTGAGGAAAAGGACGCGGTTGCAGCGTTGGACAATCCTCCGCCTGAGGAATTGCAGCGGCGGGACGAAATGCTGAATAAGAAATTCGACGCGGCAAATGAAGAGAAAGCGCTCGTCGGTGAGCAGTTCAATCAGCAGATTCGCGCTTACAACCAGAAGCTCAAAGACACCAAGCAGTAAGCGGGACGCTTCGCGTCGGAATTAGCTGAAATGTGCGACTGCCGGCACACGGCAGTCGCCTTACAGGCTGTTAATCTCGCGCCGCAGATCGTATTTGTTCTCGGTCACAATCCGTTCCAAAACGCGAATTCGATCTTCAAGCTGGTCTAGCTTCGCAATCGCCTCATCGGAATCCGTATCGGTTTCCTGCTTTGCCAGCCGTGCTTTGTAGATCTTTTGAATAGTATCGGCCGTGCAAACGATCGCTACGATACAAACTACGAAAAATAGCGTATTCATTATTGAATCCCTGGTCCTCTAATTGTCATATCTCAAAGATTCCTGAGTTCCCTATCCAGATTGTAGCGCGATGACGTTACGTATTTTTCGATTCGCGCAAGGCGTTCATCGAGTGACCGGCAGCGTCGACTGACCGCCTCGGCGGCCCGTTGTTTCTCTTCTTCTGCAACCAGCTTTCTCTCCCGGCGCGACATTCGACGCCGCCGCAGGCGACCTTCTCGTTTTACTCCGGTAGCATAACGTCGCGATTCGGCTGGCACTAGAAGCACTATCGCGATGTAGATCAGTGCCGTTATCGGCATCGCAACAAAGAACGCAATAATGACGAGAATTCTCGTGACGCGCAGATTGACCCCGAAGTAGTCGGCGAAGCCTGCGCAGACACCACCAATACAAGCTCTGTCTGCATCACGAGTAAACCGACGATGAGACATCGTAGCGTGTGCGGTCATGAATGCCTCCAATAATCGCTGTGGCGCCGCCGCCAAAATTCATATTCGCTCCGACGCCCCGAGTAGATCAAGGGTTTTTCTCTGATAAGTAGCGTGGCGGCGATGTAAATTGCCACCGTCAGCCAGGAAAATATGAGGAAGCAAATGACAGCGATAACTCGGACGGCAGCCAACCGAAAGTTGAATCTGTCGGCGATGCCTGCGCACACACCGAAAATCCATGCGTTTTCCCGGTCGCGGTACAAACCGCGCAATGGGCCGTCGTCGATATTCCAAGTGCGTTGACTCATTATTTTATCCTTTCAATAAACTCACACTCAGCCTTCCGCCGCGTTTTTTTCCTCGTCATGATTACTGGCCGCGACTCGCTTTTTCAAAGCTTCAAGCTCCTCTTTTACCGACTCCTCCGCTTCAAGACTTGCGAATTCATGATTCAGGTCCTTTGGCAGACCCAGGTCATAGGCCTCTACACGCCCTTCAACATCATCGATGCGTCTCGTGTATTGCTCAAACCGTATCATCGCATCGTCAATTTTGTAGTCGTAGATTTTTTTCCTGACCGCCAATCGGCTACTCGCAGTCTTGTGCCGGGCCAACAGCGCTTTTTGCCGTGCTTTCGCGTCTTCAAGCTTGCCTTCGAGTCTTGCGATATCTTCATTTAGCTTGTTAAGGCCCTCGTCGACGGCAAGATAGTCCTCTTTCAGGACATCAGCTGCCGCGGCAACGCGGGACTTTTCCACCAACGCCGCTTTCGCAAGATCCTCTCGACCCTTGCGTATGGCCAGTTCGGCCTTGTCGTCCCACTCGCTCAGCTCACGCTCGAGCGACCCGAGTCTGCGATTCAAATCTTTCTTGTCTGCGATGGACCGAGCTGCCGCCGAACGAACCTCGACGAGAGTGTCCTCCATCTCCTGAATCATCAGCCGCACGATTTTCTCGGGATCTTCGGCTTTATCGAGAATCGCGTTGATGTTCGAGTTCACGATGTCGCTGAATCTCGTGAATATGCCCATGGTTGTATCCTCTATTGGGTGAAACTCACTAGGAATACTGCAGCATCCGTGCCAAGTCAGCTATGCGTCGGTAACTATTTGTAAAAAAAGAACTTTTCTTGAATTCCATCATTCGCCTGAATTTCAGAGTATGGTTAAATACCCTAATGTTTCGCTTTTTTCGTCAAATTCTGGTCAAATTGACTAATGTCCACACTTGCACCCGTACAACACATCATTGGCGAGGCCCCGGCCTTTCTTGAAATGCTCGAACACGTGTCTCGAGCGGCGCCGCTCGGCAAACCCGTGCTCGTTGTCGGCGAGCGTGGAACCGGCAAGGAGCTGATCGCCTCGCGGCTGCACTTCCTTTCAGATCGCTGGGAGCAGGGTGTCGTCAAGGTGAATTGCGCTGCGCTGACGGAGTCGATCCTCGAGTCCGAACTTTTCGGCCATGAAGCAGGTGCGTTTACCGGAGCAGTCCGAACGCATATCGGCCACTTTGAGCGAGCTGACGGCGGCACGTTGATCCTCGACGAGCTTTCAACTATTACGCTGCGCATGCAGGAGAAGATCCTGCGTGTTATTGAGTATGGTGAGATTCAGCGTGTAGGCGGTAGCGATACCATGCGTGTCGATGTTCGAATCGTCGGGTCGACGAACTCGGATCTGCAGTCACTGGCTGCGAAAGGCCAATTTCGCAAGGACCTGCTGGACCGGCTCGCATTCGATGTCATAACCGTTCCACCACTGCGGGAACGACTCGAGGACGTGATGACGCTGGCTCACGCATTTGCGGTCAATATGGTGAGCGAACTCAGGCAGTCCTATTTCCCGGGATTTACACCGCGAGCGGCTTCGGCGCTGCTCCGGCACAAGTGGCCGGGTAATGTCCGAGAATTGAAAAATACGATCGAGCGATCTGTATACCGATCCGATGATCCGGAACAAGCGATCTCGAAGATCGCATTTGACCCGTTTGACTCGCCTTTCAAACTCGCTGACTCAAATGTGGATTTGGCGCCGACTACGCGGCCACACCGTGCGCCGTTGTTGCCGGCAGACTTGTCTCAGAGGCTAAGAGATACCGAGAGAGACCTGCTGGTAGCCGCGCTGGAAAAGGCACGCTTCAATCAGCGCATAGCTGCGGATTTGCTAAGCCTCAGTTACCACCAATTTCGTGGCAAGTTACGCAAGTACGATATTTCCGGTCGTCCAGAAAATGCCTAGCGGTACGTCGGATTAATTTAGCTCTCGTCGCGATAACGTCGCACGTAGATCGCCGCTGTCGATAACAAACCACATACGATCAGCCCCGCCCAGAGACCCGGGCTGGTGAAAAACTTGACGAGATCAATATGCGCCAGGATGCTCACAGAGTCAGACGTCATATCATGAAAACTGTCGTCATCGAACACTGACACATCGAAGCCACTGAACAGGGGCAATTTGGCGCTGCGTGAACTGATGGCGGTCCATAGGAACGTCGTGCGCAGAATAAAAAACTCGATCATCGGCAGGATCAGAATCGGTAGAAACGCGGTCAGCAAAGGTGAGCGCTTGGTCCAGGCCGATACGAACAGGAACCAGCCGATGAATGGTGACATCCAGATTGGTGTCGCAATCATGATGATCAGCATCGACAACCAGACATCAAACAACGGTACTGAACTCCAGATCAGATGCCCGGGACTGCCTCCCTCGATGCTGACGAAGATGCTCGACAAAATCAGATTGACCAGATGCCCGATAACCACGGCCACAAAGGTGATCAACGGGATCGCAACGATGGCCGTCAACAATTTGGAGATTACGGTCTCTGCATCCGTGACCGGCAATGAGCGCCAGAACAGAATGCTCTTGTTTTTTCGCTCGGCGTAAAGCGAGTCGAGGCAATAGAAGATTGTCAGGATTCCAGCGGCGATGATAAAGACGACCGCGTTACTGAGCAGGAGCCCCATCAACGCGATCCTCCGCTCAGTCTCACCGACGTTTTGTGCCGTAATGATGCCAATATCGACTACTTCGCCGAAGCCGGACGCAGCGACATATGCCGTCAGCACAATCAGCGACATGACGAGCGCGACAGCGGCCGGCGTAACGAAAATCGAACGGTGCTCCCAGAGTTCCCGGCGCACCAGTGCCAATTGATTCGTGATCATGCTGAGGCCCCTTTTACTTTGGCGACGAACAGGTCAGCCACGGATGGTGTATGTGCTTCGCCGAAACCGGTCAACTTGTCGCGGTCGATCCCCTCGAATGTCATCACTTTCTTGCCGAATACGTCTCGCTCATAGATGGGACCAAGTTGCCGTGCCTTGTCAGCATCCTCGCCCGAGGTCATCAGTTCAACATATCTATCGGGCAGCGTTTCCATGCTCGAGTCCAGCAGGATGCGGCCATCGTTGATAAACATGATGTCAGTCATCAGGTTCTCGATTTCCTCAACCTGGTGAGTCGTTATCAGGATAGTCCGCTCACCGTCGAAATAGTCATTGAGTAAATTGGCGTAAAATTCCTTGCGGAAAATGATGTCGAGGCCCAGTGTCGGCTCGTCAAGAACGAGCAACCTGGCATCGATCGCAGTGATGATCGACAAATGCAATTGCGTCACCATGCCTTTCGATAACTCGCGCACCCTGGCGTCCTTTCGAACCTTGGTGCGCGACAGCAATTCGTCGGCACGCGCACGGGAAAAGTTCGGGTGCGTGGACTCTATGAACTCGAGCAATTGCGTAACTTTAATCCAGCGCGGCAACACCGCAACGTCGGCAATGAAACAGATGTTTTGCATCAGTTCCTTGCGTTGCCTGAACGGATCAAGCCCCAGCACTGAAAGCTGCCCTTCGCAATCGGTTAAACCGAGCACGGCCTTGAGCAATGTCGTCTTCCCTGCCCCGTTAGGGCCGATAAGCCCCATGATCTTGCCTTTCTCGATTTCAAAACTCACATTGTCGACAGCGCGCACGTCGCCGAAGCTCTTCGATACGTTGCTGGCAGTGACCAGGCTAGTCATTCTTGTCTCCTGCGTCGTCTGACTGATTCGCTTGTTCGAGTAAGGTGGAGACGTCAAGTCCAAGACGCTCAATTGTTGCGATAACCTGTGGCCATTCCTTGTCCAGGAATCGCCGCCGTTCGTCTTTGAGCAAGCGTTGCCGCGCGCCTTCAATTACGAACATGCCGCGACCACGTTTCTTTTCCACCAGATTCTCGTCTACCAGTTCCTGATAGCCCTTAAGCACGGTTAGGGGATTGAGCCTGTATTCGGCAGCAACATTTCGTACCGAGGGCAAGGCATCGCCTTCGCCCAGGACACCCTCGAGAATCATGGCAACAATTCGATCCCGGAGTTGCCGATAGATCGGCTGGTCTTCATTCCACTTAGGGTCCATCGCTTGTCCGTTTGGTCAGGCTAAATCGCCATCATGTAAAAAGGCGCCGGCCTTATTCAAGGCCGGCGCAACAACTCCGTCGCTACTTTACTCGCCGTTGTGACGGAAACTGGGAAACTAGTCATGTTCAGTGTCGAAGTCCTGTCAGTCTTCGATGGTCAGCCGAATTTCGATTACGTCACGAGCCTCGTTCGCAGCCGCCTTCTGGAACTTCGCATCTGCTTGTCCAGCGATAAGCGCCACAGTCATGAGAGCCATGATCGTCAGGCCGACAATTTCGTTGAGATATCGTTCTAGTAGGGCTTTCATCGCTATAACTCCAAGGGTCGCATCAGCACTAGGTGAACTAGTGTTATAGTTGACTATAACACTAAGAAAACCATTTGCAAGGCTTTTTTTGTGTTTTTTCCAACCCGTGCGGCGCTGGCAGCGCGTTTGTAATCATATGGTAGCGAACGTACAAATCTTGGCGCGCGTGGATCTGGCGCTTTCCCGAAGGACAGAGCTCGCCTATGCTCCGACTATGGATAAGGTGCCCGAAGACAGTGCCCTGATGCTGCGATATCGCGATGGCGACGTGGCTGCTTTCGAGCTGCTATACGAGCGCCATAATGACGCCCTGTATCGCTACCTGTTTCGTCGTTGCCAGCACCGGGACGCTGCTGAGGACATCTTCCAGGAGGTCTGGGGCAAAATCATCAAGGCACGTGAGAATTACAGACCAACCGCAAAATTCACGACTTTTCTCTACCGCGTTGCTCACAACTGCTTCATCGATCATGTCCGGCGAAACAAGCGCCATACGCAGGTAGCCGACGTTGATCCCGACAACCAACCCGACCCCGCCGATTTGCCGGAGATGCAGACAGAACG
>Ga0255054_10001494_pt1 | contig 13726 bp, 10 predicted proteins | sample JV7_2_23_MG_FD_188634 | JGI IMG/M metagenome (GOLD analysis project Ga0255054, IMG submission 188634) | Seawater microbial communities from Jervis Inlet, British Columbia, Canada - JV7_2_23 | ecosystem: Environmental > Aquatic > Marine > Inlet | place: Canada: British Columbia | collected...
ACGACAGCTATAAAGACGCCGGCCACCAACAAACAACAATTCACGCGGCCGCGACGCCTCATCCTGCTCTCCACCTTTCGCCAAGTCCAACCCACACATCCCAACTGCACCTCATGGTAGTTCAGCTGCCGGAGATTCACCATCATCACCACGCTTGAATGACGTGCAACTCCCATGCCCAACCAGTTTTGAGTCTTGAGTTTTGAGTTTTGAGTTGTCACCCACGCGTCCCAATGCTATGAGCTATGAGGGCCCGTCCGGCCACCCCCTGTGGTTTCAATCGTCTGCAGCCGCGCCATAGCCCATAGCGCATAGCCCATAGCCACGGGGAGGGCGGACGGAAATTCCTAATTCCTAATTCGTCCAAGCTTCCTTGACACACCGGCGTCACGACGCGACCATGAGCGTCATGAGAAACACTAATGACGCCAACGACCCGAAGAACCCCGAACACAAATTGACCCGTCGCGAGGCGGTTGCGGTGGGAACCGCTGCGACGGTTGCGGCTACAGCCGTTCGATCGGTGCCCGCGCAGACTTCCGGGGCCGGCAGGCCACCGGTCGCGGTGGCCTCGAAGAACTACCTCGAGTCGGTCCGCCGCGCCGTCAAACTGATGGAGGCCGGGGCCGCGCCGGTCGAGGCGGCGGTGGAGGGCGTTTCCATCGTCGAGGCCGATCCCAACGACACCACCGTCGGCTACGGCGGGCTGCCGAACTCCGACGGCGTCGTCCAGCTCGACGCCTGCTGTATGGACGGGCCGACCATGCGCGCCGGCGCGGTGGCGGCTCTCGAGGGGTACAAGCACCCCGCGCGGGTGGCGCTCGAGGTCATGCGCCGCACGACCCGGGTGCTTTTGGTCGGCGACGGCGCCGCCCGCTTCGCCAGAAGCCTTGGCTTCCCGGAGGAAAACCTCCTCACCGAGCGCGCACGCAAGATCTGGCTCTACTGGAAAGGCCAGATGTCCGGCATCGACGATTGGATCACCCCTCCGGACCTGGTCGACGATCCCGACGTCCAGCGGTATATCAAGAATAACGGACCGGTCCGCCCCACCGGCACCATCAACCTGTGTGCGGTCGACGGCGAGGGAGACCTCGGCGGCACGACATCCACATCGGGTCTGGCGTTCAAAATTCCAGGCAGAGTCGGCGACTCACCCCTGATCGGCGCCGGACTCTTCGTCGACAACGAGGTCGGCGCGGCCGGATCGACCGGTCGCGGCGAGTCGGTCATCCAGATCTCCGGCTCCCACACCGTCGTCGAACTCATGCGGGCCGGAAAATCGCCCCGCGACGCCTGCCTCGGCGCGCTCGACCGGCTGGTACGGGCGACACGGGTCCCCTACCTGCTCGACGATGACGGCCGTCCGAACTTCGATGTCAACTTCTACGCCGTCAATCGGGCGGGTGAGGCGGCGGGCGCCACCATCTGGGCGGGCGCCGAGTACGTGCTCTGCCGCGGCGGCGAGGAGGCGCGTTTGATGGAGTGTGCGTCGCTCTATCCGACCATTGCGCCCTGGAAGAAGAAACTCAAATAAGCGTCCTCTCGCGGGGACACTCGACCCCGACCCGGGACGTTGGACTCGCAGCCTCCAGATCAAAAACCCAAGAGCTTCAATGCTTTGCCTCTGGCACAGCCCTTGCTGTTTACCTTACCGACGGTGGCAACGAACGCCATCGGGGAGGCAGCCATGAGAAACCATCGACGGCTCGCAATGTTTGCACCAGCCCTCATCCTGGTCGTGACCTTTGCCGCACCGACGGTGGAGGCCGGAGGCGGCGTCAGCATGCATCTTGGCAGCGGCGGCTTCGGCGTGTCGGTGGGGTTTGGGGACTGGGGGGTCTACACGCGGTCGTGGTCCGACCCCTACTGGTCGATCGATTTCAACGCTACGCTCTCCGGTTACGGCCAGTGGGTGTGGGTGAGTGGGCTCGGTCGTGTCTGGCGCCCGTGGGTCGCCGCGTCCTGGCGGCCCTACACCCATGGCCGGTGGGTCTCCACCGGCTGCGGCATGACCTGGGTCGCCTACGAGCCCTGGGGTTACGTTCCCCACCACTACGGGAGCTGGGCCTACGCTTCATTCGGTTGGGTGTGGGTTCCCGGATACAGCTACTCCTGTGCCAACGTGGTGTGGGTCGGTTCAGGCGGACACGTCGGCTGGTACGCACGGCCGCCGTGGGGCTGGAGCCACGCGCAACACGGGTTCCGGCACGGCTATCGCCACGGCTTTCGTGACGGATACCACAACGGCTACAGCGACGGCTGGCACGACGCACGATATGCCACCTATGTCGACTGGCGGCACCTCGGATCCGACAACGTGTCCCGCCACGCAGTGACCCACAGGATCGCGTCGCAAAACCGCATCGAAGCCCGGGCCGAGGCGCCATCCAGAGACGAGATCCGGCAACGGGGCGGCGCCGTCATCACCGAGACCCGGCTTTCACGCAGGTCCGTGAGGGTGGATGGCCGCGAGATTACCATCGCGCGTCCCGAAGGCGTGGCGCGGAGCATCGAGCGTAACGCAGCGGAAACCGTGGGCAGCTCTCTATCGGAAGAGGCTCTGGAACGGCGTCAGCCGCTTGTCAGACCACGCACCGCAAGCGCAACCTCCGCGGCGAGATCGTCGAGGTCTGCAGGTGTCTCTCGCGACGCCCGCTCGCCACAGGCCCAACGTTCGGCCCGGGAGTCCTCGTCGTCGCGATCCAGACAGGGTGACATCTCAGCGCGGTCATCCCACGATCGACCTTCTTCGATGATCGGTTCGTCGGGCTCGACTTTCGGTGCACGGCGCGAGAACGGCCGCGCGCCTCAGGTGAGGCCTCGTACTGCGGACGTTTCCGGGGCAGCTGAGAGCCAACGGTCGCGGAGCGCACGCTCCGTGACAACCCGTTCGCAATCTTCCACGATAGGCCGGCAGGTGGAACAGCCATCTCAGCAGACGAGCCATTCAGTGCGGTCTCAGGCTCGGACCCGACAACCCGCGACCGAGAGTCGACACGCTGCGCCGACCGAGCAAAGCGCTTCCGAATCACGGCGATCCCAGTCACGCGACGGCACATCCAGCACCGCTCGAGAGAAGAAGGAAACATCTGAACAGAAATCCGAGCGGAAGTCGAATCCTCGCAGGCGCTGACAATTATCAGCACGGCGGGGCGGTCGTAGCGATCGCCCCGCCGCTCTCCCTCAAGGCTATAGGCCATAGGCTATGAGGATCCGGCCCGTCGAGACTATTCGAGTACTCGGGTTGGGCGGGTGGGACCTTATTGCTTATAGCCTATAGCTTATAGCCTATAGCTCATAGCCTTCTTCCCCGTGTTAGCATTCGGGCATGGTCAGCAGTACCCGAGGCAGCTCCGACGAAACCCGCAGGCGGGTCGAGAAGTCGCTCGAGAGCTGCCTGGAGTGGAGCCGGCTCGGTCGCCACCAAAAGGTTGTCGCCGAGGTCGAGCGAACGCTGCCGATTGTCTCGGACCACCCGCAGCTCGAGGCGACCCTTTTGATCTGGAAAGCGCAGGCCCTCCTCGCCATGGGGTATCCCGATCGGGCGCTGCCGCCGGCATCGCGTTCGTGGGAGCTCGATCCCTCGCCGCACGCGTGCCACCTGCAGTCAAATGCACTCGAGGCTCTCGGCAATCTCGACGACTCCGAAGAGCTCCTACGCATGGGTTGGCAGCTCTTTCCCGAGGCGGTTCACCTGCCCGTCCAGCTGGCAGTCGTGCTCTCCGATCAGGCTCGCCTTCCGGAAGCACTCGATATCCTCGACAAGATTCAGGTCGACGACCGAATCCCCGACGACCTCCAGATCTTTCTCTTCGGCATGCGGTCCAACATCCTCGCCGCTATGGGCCGCTGGGCAGAGGCCGACGAAGCACTGCGCGACGGCCTCGGATTCCACCCTGAGTCCGAACTACTGGGGGACGCGCAGGATGCGCTCAAACACGCGCGCCGTCGGGCACGCGCCGAGGAGGCGCTGGTTACCTCGTGGCGGGACGGGCTGGAGGATATCGATGGAGTCGCCGCCGAGGTCGACGAGGCAGTGGTCAGCTGCGGAGCGGTCAATGAGCTGCCGGAGCTCGTGACCCTCGCCTCCCGGCGGTTGTGGCGCGCATTCGTTGAACAGAAGAAGCCGAAACTCCACGCGCCCGACCCGTGGAGTGCGGCGTTGGTACTGGCGATACTGGAGATCGACGGCGATCGACCATCGATCGCGTCGATCGCCCGCTCGGTCCGCAGTAAACCATCGAGCGTACGCACGGTATTGTCCCGGCTACGGGACTTCCTTTCCTCGCTCGACCCGGAGATGCGGCTGCGTGCATTCGCCGCCCACAGCAACCCGCGCCTTGACGGTGCAGGGTCGACACAACGATCCAACGAAAGGTCAGCCGATGTGGTGCCCTTCCCGATTCGATGAGAGCAGCCCTCGAGTGTTTTTTAAGACAATTGCGACGAGCTTGGTTGTCGGATTCTCATTAGTCGTCTCTCCGGGGCCGGCGGTGGCGGCGCAGAAAGACGTCGCCACGACCGAGAGCTTCCCTTCGGTTGAGTCGAAACACCTGGAAGTGGACGCCGCGGATCTCGACGTTCGCCTTCGCACCGCCGACGTCGATGCGATCGAGGCCGACCTGCTCCTTCACATCGGCGGCACCGGCGAAGAAAAGGCCCAGCGATGGATCGAAAACCACACACCGGAGTTCACCGATTCTGAGGACCGACTGCAGATCATCGTCGTGCCGGCAAAATCCGGCTTTCTCTGGTTCGGGAGCCTCACTGCAAAGGCTCGCCTCTCGCTCCTCGCGCCGGACGAAATCGTTCCCGATATCACAACGACTAGTGGCGGGATCCAAATACGCGGCGATTTCCCGAACGCCAGCCCGCTCCACCTGCGGACCTCCACAGGCAACGTTGAAATGGATGGTGCGGCGGCGTCGATCGACTTTCACTCCGCCGCCGGCGACGCCCAGATCAAGGTCGTCCGACCCCTCGAGGCCCTGATCGCACGCACCTCTTCAGGTGACGTCAGCCTTGTTGGCGGCGCACGAACGGCGCGTGTTGACACAGCATCCGGGCGTATCTCGCTGCAAAACCTCTCCGGCGGTGCCGAGGTCAGCACCTCGACCGCCAAGATCATCCTCAGCTGGGACCGCCTGGAGCCGGGCGCGACGGTGAGGGTGCGCTCGTCTTCGGGAAGCGTCCAGCTCATCGTTCCTGCGGGTGTGAGCCCACAGGGCACAATCACGACCACCACCGGATCGGTGCGCAGCGAGCTTCCAGGAGAGGTTATCGAGGGCGGGATGACGTTGCGTCTTTCGGGTGACGGCCCGACCTTTGACGTCGAAACCGCGTCCGGCGAAATTCAGCTCACCATCGGCGAAGTGTGGGAATAACACCGATGAAGCTCATGTGAGAACCTTTTTCGGCAAATCTCGTTTCTTCTCGTGAGCCGCGACAGCGGCGCATAAGGAGCCCGACGATGAAAAAGCTCATTCTCGTTCTGCCGATTATCCTCATATGTGCACTGATGGTGGAGGCAGCCGGACCGAAAACCCTGACCCGGACCATTCAGGCCAGCGATATCGACATCCTCGACCTCAGCAGCGGCATCGGTGACGTCACGATCACGGCCCGCAAAGGGCTCGACGAGGTCGCCATCGAGGTGGTGTTGACGCCGCGGCGGGGAGGGATCTTCTCCTCCAAGCGTCAGGCTGAGCAAGATGTCGAGGCAGCATCGTTGGAGGCCGCTGTCAGACGCGAGAGCCTCGAGCTGCGCATCAGCCCTGCGGATGACGAAGACCGACGATTCGAAGAGAAGTGGATAATCGAAATGCCGTCCCGGCTGGCGATCAAGCTCGATCACGGTGTCGGTAACGTGGTCATTCGGGCCACCACGGCTGGAATCGAGCTCGACTCAGGTGTCGGTGACGTCGATGTCGAGGCCGCCGAAGGGGATATCAATATCGATCTCGGTGTCGGCACCGCGGTGGTCCGTGCACCTGCCGCGGTCTATGCCGCCGCCGAGGCGGCGGGCGGCGTCGGCGGCGCGCGCATCACCGTCCGCGGCGAGAAAATCGAGGGCGGAGGTTTCGTCAGCCACGCCGCCTCGTGGTCCGGCGACGGCAGCTATCGCCTCGATGTCTCGGTCGGTGTCGGCGACGCGATCATCGAGCTCGAGTAGCCCACCCAGGCTATAGGCTATAGGCTATAAGCTATAGGCTATGGGCTATGGGCTACGGGGCCCATGAGGGCCGCGCACCCACCCAGGCTAAGGGCTATAAGCTATAGGCTATAGGCTATAGGCATAGGGCCCGCCCATCCGGCTTCGCCCTGCGGGCTACGCCCATGACAAGCCCGGATGCAGGATGCAGGATACAGTGCCGCTCAACTACCCCTGACAAATTGAGGAGCGGGGAGGAAATCCGAAATTCACGAGGGAGGGCGGGCGGCATTCCTCATTCCTAATTCCTAATTCAGTCCCGCTCCCTGCGCCCTGCTAAACTCCGAGCGTCCAATATTGAGACGCGAGGAGGGTATTGATGGAATCGTCGTCCAAGTCCACCAAGGTCTTGCCGCAGAATGCATTCCGAGAGCTCGAGCCGGGAGAAACCTTTACCCCGGTCGTCCCCGCCGATGACCCGCGCCCAGAGGTCTCGGCACGGTCCGTGATCATCGGCGTCATTATGGTGGTGATTTTCACCTTTGCCGCCGCTTACATCGGACTCAAGACCGGTAATGTCATCGAAACATCGATCCCGATCGCGATCCTCGCGGTCTTTCTGGGGACCCTTTTCGCGCGCCGCAACAGCCTGCTCGAAAACGTCATTATCCAGTCTATCGGTCAGGCCGCCGGCGTCGTGGTCGCCGGTGCGATCTTCACAATCCCCGCGCTCTACATCCTCGACCTCCAGCCGTCCTTCCTGGTGATTTTCCTCTCCTGCCTGGTCGGTGGATACCTCGGGGTCGTCCTTCTGATCCCGCTCCGGCGATACTTCGTGAAAGACCTTCACGGCCAACTCCCGTTCCCCGAGGGCACGGCGATCGCCAACGTGCTGGCTACCGGCGAAAAGTCGAAGGGATCGGCCGGCAAGGTGCTCTTGATGGCCTTCGGTCTGGGGTTCCTCTACGACCTCATCGTCGAGTTCCTCCACCTGTGGAACCACCACCTCAACTCGAAAGTGCTGTTCGGCTCCTTCGGGGAACGGATGGCCGATCTACGGTTCGAGATCCGGCTCAACGCCACCGCCGTCTACTTCGGTCTCGGCTACATCATCGGCGTGCGCTACGCCGGTATCATCGCCGCCGGTTCGGTGCTGTCGGTGTTGGTCATGGTGCCCGTGATCTACTTTGCGGCCAATGGTCTGACCGTACCCCTGACACCGCCCGCCGTGGGGGCCCTGGTCGCCGACATGGACTCCGCCCAGATCTTCGGCAACTACGTGCGCCCGATGGGCATCGGCTGCATTGCATTCGCCGGCATCATCGGCATCCTCAAGATGGGCAAGATCATCGGCTCGTCGGTAACGCTGGCTTTCAAGGGCCTCGTAAGCGGCAGCGACGGGGCCGATGATGTTCGCACCGACCGCGACATGGCCCCGCGCAACACCTTTTTGATCCAGGCCGCGGCGGTTGCCGGCATGTTCCTGCTCTTCTGGTTCATCAGCGGTCGAGTTACCACCGCCTTGGTGGGAACGGTGATTACCTTCGTCCTCGCGTTCCTCTTCACCCCAGTGGCGGCGCGCGCCATAGCCATCGTCGGTGTCAACCCGGTGTCGGGGATGACGATGTTGACGTTGATCATCGCCTGCCTCGCCCTGGTTGCCACCGGTCTCAGCGGCGACGCTCTCGGCATGTCGGTGGCGCTGGTCGTGGGTTGCGCCGTATGTACCGCGCTCTCCACCTCGGGAGCGTTCATCACCGATCTCAAGGTCGGCTACTGGCTCGGCGCCAGCCCCTTCCAGCAGGAGCGTTGGAAGTTCCTCGGCATTCTGATCGCCGCCATCAGCGTTGGCGCCGTAATCTGGGTGCTAGCAACCTCCTACGGGTTCATGATCGACGACGGCACCGGCCAGATGGTCTCCAACCCGAACCTCCCGGCGCCACAGGGCAACCTCATGGCGACCATCGTCTCCTCGGTCATGGGTGGCGAGCAACAGGCATTGATCCTCTTCCTACTCGGCGGCATCATCGCGGTCATGCTGGAGATGGCCAAGGTGCCGGCGCTCGCTTTCGGTCTCGGCATGTACCTGCCCATCGAGATCAACATGGCGGTCTTCTTCGGTGCCGCCGTCGGCCACTTCATCAGCAAGAGCGGCCGCACCGAGGCCGAACAAGAGGCGCTCAAGGAACAGGGCACCCTGATCGCATCGGGTCTTATGGCCGGCGCAGCGATCATCGGCACCATCGGCGCCATCCTCCTGCTGCCCCAGTTGGGCGAGTCAATGCTCCTGGTCGATATACTCCACCACTCCGAACAGGGTGCAGCGGTCTTTGCCGGCTGGTACGAGAGTCTCGGCGGGCAGCTGGTCAGCGTTCTCGGCCTGGCGGCTCTGGTCGCGGGCTGTTTCTTCCTGGCGAAGAAGGGCGCGCAGTGGCAGAGGGACGAGGAAGCCAGCGAAGAGTAGACAGTCGGGGCGGTGCCAGGTGAAACAAAGTTAACAAAGAATCTGAATTTTCGTTTGCGGAGCCTCACTTTGTTAACTTTGTTTCACCTGGCACCGTATCGAGGGCGTTTAGCAGATCATCGGCGGTGTCGAACACGCGCGGCAGTGGGCGGTCGCTGCCGGGGGGTGGCGTGAGATCCCAGCTTCGCCAGCTCCATACCGGAGTGTCGCTCTTCAATGCCAACGCAATCTCGGACAGGGTTCCGGGGCCGCCTCCGACGGCGATACAGAGGTTTGCTGAAAGGACATTGAACGCGTTGCGTGCGCTGCCCGAGCCCGTGTAGATCGGAAGTCGCACCCAGTCGTTTGGGTATCCACGTTCAGGCCCGTTGGTCGGGAGAATCCCGACTGTGAGCCCGCCGGCCTCGACTGCACCGCGGCTCGCCGCCTCCATCACCCCGGCGCCCCCGCCGGTGAGCACGACCCACCCCGCACGGGCCCCGGCCGCTCCCACCCGCTCTGCGACGGCGTTCTCCTCAGCCGATGCGTCGGAAGAACCGAGCACGGCCAGGATGGGCAGGGGTTGGACGTTAGATTGATGGCTCATGGTGCCTCCGAGATCATGATACAGACCGTTACTTGGCCGAGCCGATCGAATCCGATCCCGGTCCCGGTCCCGGAACGTGGATTTTACTTGCTGCGAAACAAGAACTTCCCGATCGAAACCCTTTTCGACGATCTCGTTTGCCTACCCATTCGGGAACGGGATGAAAAAAGCCCGGGCCGAAGCCCGGGCTTGAGTTCTCAGTTGAGGAGAACTTACTGCATCGCAACCAGGGTCACACGCCGGTTCTGGGCGCGGCCATCCCTGTTCGAGTTGTCACCGATCGGCTTGTACTCACCGTAGGAGATGACGTTCATCCGGAACAGCGGAATGCCCTGCTCCATGTTGAGGTAACGCATCGCCTTCTCGGCACGCTTGTGACCAAGCTTGAGATTGTAGCTCTCGCTGCCGATGTTGTCGGTGTGGCCCTGGACCTCGACGTACGCGTTGCCCTCGACGCCCTTCACCTTGGCGGCAAACGCATCGAGTGCGGCCTTGGCCTCGTCGGAGAGGCTGGCCTTGTCGAATCCGAAGGTCACATCGTTGGCGGTCATGGTGGCCTCAAAGAGGAACTTGCCCTTGGCGAGCTTTCCAGCCGCTTCGGCGCGCTTCAGCGCGTCCTGGGCGGTCGCCGAAAGCTCGGCAACGTCCTTCTCGAGGGCGGCCTGCTTGGCCGACAGATCCGAGATCGCCTTCTGGTTTCCCTCGGTCGCGTCCTGGACCTCATGAATCTTTGTGTTGGTCACTTGGCCGAACGAGGAGATCTGCTCGTCCACATACTTCTTGGTCGCGCAGCCGGTCAGACCAACCGTCGCCACGAGAAGCAGCACCAGTGCCGGGGTAAGAGTTTTCCGCATCATCCACCTCCAAAGTTTATCGATCCTCAAAATTTGCTGTCTACGACAAGCACCGCGATACTATAACATATCCCCGAGCGCAAGCCACGAGTCGAATTTCGTGAGAAAACGCTACCAGTTAAGGCATTCTGGCGCTGTCGGTTCGACCTCGGCGACACATTCCACGACCCCGTCTGCCAGACGCACTAGAACCGGTGTCTGCAGAAACCAGTCGATACCGATAGGAAGTTCGGCGAGCCGACACTCGGGGCAATCGAACGCCTGCAGGTTTTCGGTCGGGAAGCCGTCCCGTTCGGGCACCGCGACGGCGGTGGTGGGCGTATCAAGAGAACCGCTGAAATAGAGCTCCATCAGCTCGTGGCAGTGCTCACAGTCTTTTCGGTAGAAAATGACGTATTGCGGCCCGAAATCGAGGTCATCAGGCAAGTTACGGGTCCATAACGCCACGTCGAGCTCCACGAATGGCCGGCCGATCCAGTCTTGATACTGGGGCATGTAGTAGCCGTCCGCCGGCAGGGGTAGAGCCGCGCTGCCCACAGATTCAACCACTCCGCCATCCGAACCGCCAGGAACGGTTGCACCTGGCGCCGCGAGTCCAAAGGCCAGAACCACGCTGAGAAGGCTCCATACACCGGCAATCAGCACTTTCGAGGTCGGCAGATTCCGGGTCAATGCGAGCCTCGGCTCCTGGCGGCCGAGGACCAGCAATCCAAGCAAAAATGTGACTTCCGTCACAAGTGTGACCCACGGGTTGACCTCGATCGCGCCAAAACAGCCGCAGCTCGATGCTCCCAGAAGCAGATCACCGATCAGGACCGGAATGAAAGCCGTGAGCACCACGACACCGATCCACCTCGACAGTGGCGGCAGCAGAACCATCACCCCGGCCACGATGAGCTCCGCGGCAATCGAAAACCTGAGCACGAACATCAGATCGATGCCGAGCCCGCCGCACCACTTGATCATCGCTGCCGGTAAATGGGTTGGACTGAGATCTACCAGCTTGAGCACCGCACCGATGGCAAACCACAGCGGCACAATCACCCGCGCCAGCGCGACCGCGATCGTTCCTGCAATACCGCCAGTTGTTCTTTCTGTAACCGTACTGTCTTCCAAGCCGAAACTCCTCGAGTTAAGGGTTAAGAGTTAAGGGTTAAGTCCGACGATCAAGTATCCGAGACTCTTTACTCTTAACTCTTCACCCTTGACTCCCTCATTCGTTCCTATTGTGTTTTACTTTTGAATCGTCCTCGTCTGCTACCGCGTGGCCTTGCTTTTTACAATTCGCTGACGTCGCCCCCGAGCGAACCCCACACCTCCGCCTCGACCTCGGCCGATTGCTGACGGGTCTTTCGAACCGCTTCGTCAGCGCGTTCGAGCATCGCCCTGGCGTCAGGGTCATCACCCATTTCCTGGAGGTTGATGCGGACGTTCATCGCCGCACCGAGAGCCGCTGCGCGCGCCATCCCGGCTCCGACGCCGGCATCCGAAGCCGAGGCCTTCATCCCGAGATTTTTGGCCCGAGCACACAGCTCGACGATCTCCGGGCAACATTCTGCGACCTCGAGCGGCACCCTTGCCGCGCCGAGGGTTGCTTCCCTCACTGCATTTTCCTTCTCCGGACCCGAGACCTTGTTCGCGTCCATCAGTGCCTGGAATGACCAGGTGTCGGCATCGATGGCGTCCAGCATTTTCTGTTTGAGGGCCTGCGCCTGAACCGCGACCTCCTCGAGCTCACTCTGAACCTTGGCGAATGCCGATTTTGGATGGGGCAGGCTGGCGACCATAGCCGCGAGAGCAGCGCCCAACGCACCCGCCAATGCCGCCACCGAACCACCGCCAGGCGCCGCCGAGTCGCGTGAGGTTTCGTCGGCAAACTCCTGCAGGGTCATCGAGGCCAGCGGACGTTCGGGTGCCAGGATATCCTCGATGATCTTCTCCTTGGGATCGAATTTAGACACCTCACTGAGGCCCAGCGATATCGCCGCAGCATGCACGATGTCGCTTTCCGGAACGCCCCGCGAACGAGCCATTCGCGCCAGGTAGTAGCGGCCTGCATCGAGGATCGACTTCTTTGGAATCAGGCCGACGAGTTCCGAACCGGTCACCCGCAGGCCCCGTTCCCTGGCACTTTCAGCACACGCCTCGAAGGCCCTATGGACGGGTGTCACGTCAAGATCTATCAGATTCATGGAGACCTGCGCACATCCATACTCCAGGATATACCAACCCACACCCCGCACAGCCTTGAGCGCGCCCGGCTGCTGGACTTTCTTGCCGTCTGGACCTGCAACCATGCGGCCCTTTTCCCGAACGTCGAAGGCGACCCGGTTGGCCCACCTCTTGTCGGTGACGTTGAGGTTGACGTTATAAGCGACGAGAAACTTGCGGGCGCCGATGACCATCGCGCCGAACTCCGGCACGAAGTCGGCGGGCCCGTAGTCAGGAGCGAAGTCGGGATCTTCGAGCTTGGTCGAAAGGGCCTCGTACTCGCCCTTCCGAATGTCGGCCAACGAACGCCGCTCCGGTCGCGTCGCAGCGAACTCGTACAGGAAGACCGGAAGGGACAACTCCTCCCCCACCCGCTTACCAAGCCGGTTGGCGAACTCCACGCAATCATCCATTGTGACGCCGGCCACTGGAACAAACGGACATACATCGACCGCACCCATACGCCCGTGGGCGCCGTGATGGTCGCGCATGTCGATGAGCCTGCGGGCCGTCACGACGAGCTGGAACGCGCCCTCGATGACCGCGTCAGGCTCACCGACGAAAGTGATCACGGTGCGGTTGGTCTCGATCCCGGGGTCGACGTCGAGTAGCTCGACCCCCGCAACCGCTGCCGCCGCCTCGGCGACCTCGTTATATATCTCGGGTCGCCGTCCTTCAGAAATATTGGGCACGCATTCGACGATCTTCATCATCTTCCTCCAGGCGATGGCATGCTATTCCCTCTTCCTCCTTTGAGCAAGACAGAGCCCGGTTCTGTTTCCCAGTCCGTACGCCGTTTGGCTGTCGGCTATACGGCTTTACGGCTATGCGGCCAACCACCCACCCATCCGATTCACCACCAAGACACCAAGGACACCAAGAAGTTCGTTTGCCTTCACGTCGCGAAACGTCATTGACTCAAGCGAATCCGGCACATCAGGGTATCCCCCTCCAGGGAGGCAAACAGACATTTATGATTCCCTTTGTGGGCTCTTGGCGCTCTTGGAGTCTTGGTGGTGAATAATTTCGCGATCCGGTTCCGGAGACTGGTTTATTTTGCGCCGACCGCTTCGAGGTCGGCATCAACCATCATCCGCACCAGCTCCTCGAACCCGACCTTCGGCTCCCAGCCGAGCTCCCGCCGGGCCTTCGAAGCATCCGACAGCAGCCGATCCACCTCCGCCGGTCGGAAGTACCTCGGGTTCACCACCACTCTCGTCGTGCCGCTCGTCCGGTCGCGACCAATCTCGTCGGTGCCGCTTCCCGTCCACTCAAGCTCGATACCGGCATGGGCGAAGGCGAGCTCGCAGAACTCGCGCACCGAATGATCCTCGCCAATCCCGACGACCCAGTCATCGGGTTCGTCAGCCTGGAGGATCCGCCACATCGCATCCACGAAATCCCCGGCAAAACCCCAGTCGCGCCGAGCTTCGAGGTTTCCGAGCGAAAGCCAATCG
>Ga0255054_10001495_pt1 | contig 13723 bp, 8 predicted proteins | sample JV7_2_23_MG_FD_188634 | JGI IMG/M metagenome (GOLD analysis project Ga0255054, IMG submission 188634) | Seawater microbial communities from Jervis Inlet, British Columbia, Canada - JV7_2_23 | ecosystem: Environmental > Aquatic > Marine > Inlet | place: Canada: British Columbia | collected...
TGAGCGAGGAGGAGACCCTGCGGCTCGCTCTTCAGGCGGCCCGGGGACTTGCCAAGGCGCACGAGCGCGGGGTCATCCACCGCGACATCAAGCCCGGCAATCTCATGATCACCCAGGACGGCACGCTCAAGATCCTCGACTTCGGGATCGCCAAGCTCGAGGGCGCCTCGGACCCGATGGGACAGACGCCCGGCACGGCCTACTACATGTCGCCGGAGCAGGTGGCGGGCGGACAGGTCGATGCGCGCACCGACCTGTGGTCTCTGGGCGTCGTGCTCTACGAGATGCTCACGGGTCGGCGCCCGGCGGAGGGGGAGACCCGCGAAGCCGTGCGGCAAGCCATCGTCGAGAAGGAAGCCGTCCCCCTGGCACGAGTGCGACCGGACGCCTCGCCAGGTATCGGCAGCCTGATTCGGGCGCTCATCCAGAAGGACCCGTCCCGCCGTCCGAGATCGGCAGCGGAGGTAGTAGACGCGATTCGGAAGTTGCGCCGGGCCTCCGACGGTGTACTGGGTCGCCCGCGCCGGCGTCCGGCGATCGTCGCCGGATTGGTCGGGGTGGCGTTGCTGTCGTCCGCAATCTGGTACTGGCGTGACGGCGGCCTTGATCGGCGCGAAGCCGCAGTCGGCCTGCCGGAAAGATCGATCGCCGTCCTTCCGTTCGAGAACCTCACCGAGGATCCCTCGAACACGGAGTTGGCGGCCGGGCTCCAGGCTGTGCTCGTGACGCAACTCTCCAAGATGAGCGATCTCACTCCGATCTCCACGTCCTCTCTAATGGAGTACGGGAACACCAGCAAGTCGGTGAGTCAGATCGCGCATGAGCTGGATGTGGAGACGGTGTTGGAAGGAAGCGTACAGCACGCCGGCGGTCGCGTGCTCGTCAGCGCCCAACTGGTCGACGGGACGACGGGGAGGAACCTGTGGGCGGACATGTACGAACGGGAGCTGACGACTGAGAACCTGTTCTCCATTCAAGGCGACATCGCGCGGCGCATCGCCGACGCGCTAAGCGTCGAGCTGTCGCGCGACCAGGAGAAGGGCGTTGACACGCCGCCGACGCAGAACCCCATCGCCTACGAGTACTATTTGCGCGGGACTGCCCTCTTGACGGGCCCTCCCACGGGAGAAGGGCGACGTCACGCAAGAAGCCTCGCCGAATCGATGTTCAGGAATGCCCTGCGGCTGGACTCGACGTTCGCTCTCGCCTGGGCGGCGCTCGCGAACATGCACAGCGGAGCCGTGAGCGGCGAGCGGACGCTGACCTCTACGATTCGCCTGGGCGCTTCTCGCGAGGGGCGGTTGCAGGCTGACAGTGCGCTTCGCATGGCCGCCACCTACGGACCAGATCTCCCGGAGACGATCACGGCCCAGGGATGGTACGCTTCGAACGTGGAGGACGACCGCGAAAAGGCCCTCGATCATTTCGAGACTGCTCTTCGAGCGAGCCCGAACGATCCCGAACTCGTGGGAGCGATCGGCCTGCTCCGGGTCAGCCAGGGCCGATCGGAGGAGGGGCTGCCGTATCTGGAAAAGGCCTTGCGGCTGGATCCCCGCAGCTATTGGCGTGCGGGACTTCTCGGCCAAGCCTATGCGGATCTTCGAAGGTACGACGACGCGGAGCGACTGTACGACCGAGCGCTCATGTCGGCACCCACCTATACCGAGGGTTACATCGGAAAGGCCATCGTGCATCTCAAGCGCGATGGAGATGTCCGGCGTGCCCGACAGGTGCTGGAGGAGGCGGCAGGCGTTGTCGATCGAGGGGAGATTATCTACGCGATGGCGCAGCCCGTTGCCCACCACCCCTTCATCCGGATCCTCGACGGGTTCTTCCAGGCCGGGCTCGCGGATAGTTCCGTTGCGCGTCACACACGCGCGCGCTGCCTGGCCTGCTACCTGTACCTGAGAGCAGGACTGGCCGAGCGCAGAGGCGAGCTGGACGCCGCTCGCGCTGACTATGACAGCTTCTTCAATCTCTTCCGTACGGAACGACAGCGAGCCGCGGAATCCCCCCGTTCCAATCGCTATGCGGCCCTCACTGCCTTGGGGCTCGGGCGTGACCAAGAGGCAATCCGGTACGTGGAGGAAACCGTCGCGAAGAGCTCCGAGCTATTGAGCGAAGCGAAGGGCTATCACAGACTGGAGAGCCTTGCCGAGATGCAGGTTCAGATCGGCGATTTCGAGGGCGCCGTCGCGACCCTCGAGTTGCTGCTATCTCACCCCGGCTTCCTCTCCGTGTCGATTCTCGAGCTTGATCCGCTCTGGAATCCCCTCCGCGGACGTCCGGACTTCCAGAGGCTTCTGGACGAGTATCGGTAAGCAGTCTTGGAAGGCGGCGCCCCGCAGGAAGCACATGAGGAAGGGCGGCCCCGGAAAGAGCCGCCCTAGAGGTGGTTGTTGTGGGCTTCGATGACTACGGCACGCTCGAGCAACCTAGAGCGTCCAGACGGCACACTTTCATCTCCAAAGGTCCGTAGAGGTCGGCGACCCACTTCCACCCGCGACCGGGTCCTTTCGACTTGAACCGACACAGTGTGGCGTTCGGGGTCGACGCGTCACCTGCTGCAGAGGTCACAGCCCAGTGAGTTGGAGACTCGTTTCCATCGAAAGCGGTGGCCGTGACGCGGACGCGATCTCCTTCTCCGACCGTGCAGGGCTCTTTCCTCCCGTCGTCTCCGAAGAAGATCCACCAGGTGAGCGATCCCGGTTCACTCCAACCCGCCTGGAAGATGGCGAGCCGGCTTGGATTGGCCGGAGTGAGATCCAGGAACGTCCCGTTTCCTCCATACGTCTTAGTCTGGAGGGCGGAGGCATCGCCGGCGCACGCCCGTGGACCTTCCTGGCATCCAGCCGGCAGCGGATAATCCGGCGAGGGACCCCCAACGATCGTCATCTGGTAGTTGAAACGGCGGTCTCCGGACAGCGGGCCCACCCTGGCGAAGAGTCCGGCTTCGCCTTGGGTCGTCTGATTGATCCAGGCGTCCGAACCTCGGTCCCCATCCACGTACGCCGTCCCGTCGTCGCTCGAGAACGCGGAGCCCACCAGCGGCTCGAACTCGAGCCGGACCGGAACGTTGACGGGCTGGCCGGGAGGCATTTTCACCCGGAACCGTTCGGTGCCCACGCCGCGGCTTCCCCGGAGGCTGACCGCGACTTCGTAATCCTCGCTGACTACGGCATCCAGCCCGATGTCAACGTCGGCCGTCAGATTCGTCCCCGTCTCGTCGACGGAGGTCGTGGTTGTCGAGATCGTGGAAACGTCATCGCCGTTCAGCACAAAGACGACCTTTGCCCCCTTGCCGAAACCGCTGCCTGAGACGGCCATGACGAACCGCTGGCCCTGATCGCCCTCCTTCGGATTGAAGTCGTCCACCGAAATCGGGTCGCTACCGGGCTTCCCCTTGAAGACCGGCTGCACGCCCGCGTCGCCGAGGCCGGCGGGAGGCTGCTGGTCGCAGCTCGCAGCCGCTGCGATCAGAACCGCGGGTGCGAGGATCCAGGCGAGGCAGCGAATCGATCGGCGACAACTCTTCCGGTTCTGCATGATGCCCCCTTGGCGGCTCTCCAGGCAGTTTGATCTGCAATGCGTTCTCAACGATCCATGTGACGGCCGATCCGTCTCCCTATCCACTCAATCCACTCAGTCGGTCGAGTGTCATCAGCAGCGATGTATCGAACCTCCCGATCGTCACCCACCCCCTGTTCTTGCCGCGCCCCTCCAGCGTGCAGAACCAGGCGCTGCCTCCCGCATTCGAGGGTGCCTCCACCGTCCAGCCCGTGGCGGTCGTCACGACACCCACGAAGTCGTTCGACTGGTCATGGACGCCGTTCGCCGCCTCGCACGTCGAGCCGTAGTTCAGGCTCCAACTCTTCCCCTCGGCGTTCCAGGTCACATAGAGGGGCATGGGGTGGTCAGATCCGTGGAATCCGGCTCCGTCGACATCCTGCGTGACGATCCAGGCATTCACGCCAGCAGACGGGTCGCCGGCCGGCATCCGGCCAGGATCGAACGGAAGACCAGCGATGGGGGGACCGAGGTGAACTTGCACTGCCCGTGCTTCGCTGTTGCGCGCAGAAAGCCAGAGCTCTCCGCCCTTGACAATCACGGCGTCGACGCCGTCGACCTCGTTTGTGTAGACACCGCCGCCATCGCTCTTCACACCGGTGGCCGCGTCTCTGAAGCTGATGCTGAGCGGGATATCCTGTTGAGGCTTGACCTTCACCTGGAACCTCTCGGTGCCGACGCCGCGGCTGCCGCGCAGGCTGACGATCGCGTCGTAGAGGTCCGGAACGGCCTCCGCGTCGATAGTGATCTCTGCGATCAGCTTCCGCGAGCTGACCCACCTGCTTCGGTTGGTCTTGACCTTTTCGTCGACTACCTCGTCTATTCCGAACTCGGCCCACGTGCACTCCTGGCTAGGATCGGCGCATTCGTCGACAACCCCCCGCGGGAAGTTCCGGCCGAGGACCTCCACCTCGAGGGTGACCCCCTGTTCCGCCTCGGGTGGATCGACGCTCGAGACGACGATGCCCCCGCCGCCTGGCTTCCCCTTGAACACCGGCTGCACACCCGCGTCGCCGAGGCCGGCGGGAGGCTGCTGGTCGCAGCTCGCGGCCACGGCGATCAGAACCGCAGGCGCGAGAATCGAGACAAGGAGAGTACGGATTCGGGAAGGAGCCGTCTGGTGCCACATAGTGCCCCCTGCGCAGCGGTGGGGTTGTTTTGCCTGTTCTGAAACCATGAACGGATGATGTCTCGGTGATTGACTCAGTGTTGATTTCGAGCCCTTCATCTTCCTGCTCCCGATCCGCTGAGCCGGTACGCCGCCCAGTAGAACGGCGCCGCGTACTCTTCACTCGCGATCATCCCGCGCTGGGCGCGTGCGATCGCATCGACGGGAGAAGCCTGCCGTAGCTCCGTGTAGAAGCGCTTTGCGAAGACAGCCGCGCTCTCATCCTCAAGCCTCCAGAGCGTCGCCACCACGTTGTCGCTGCCGGCGTAGAGGAAGGCGCGCGCGAGGGTCGCGAAGTCTTCGCCCCGGATGAACTGCCGGGACCAGGCGGACCCGAGCCCCGTCTCACAGCCGGAGAGAAAGACGAGCGGAGCATCGATCGCCAGGCCGAGCAGCTCGTGGACCTCTAGCCGGCCGTCATCGGTCGATCGACCTTCGGCTCCCTTCCGCAGCTCCAGCCGAGAGAACATCGGGTTTTTCGGGTTCATGACGCCGTGGGTCGCCAAGTGCACGACGCCACCTTGCGAGAGCGCCTGGCGCGCGCGCCCCTCCGTCGCCTCGCTTCCGATCCTCGCCTCGGCGCCGGGGAGCGAGGCACGGACCGCTTCCGCCTCGCGCCGGGTTGCGGGAAGCTCCTCAGGGAACGGTGCCATCACGTAGGCCTGCTTCCTGCCGCCCGACCCCGCATCTCGGCCCCGATGATTCTCCCTGAGAACCGCCAGCGTCGCAGCCGACGGCAGATGAAGGAGCGAGAAGTCTTCGGCCAGATAGCGACCCGTGATCCCGTCCCGGAGGGCGGCGAACGGCAGATAGGTGAGCACATCGTGCGGTACAACGATGAGGCGCTCCGCCTCGTAGACTGAGGCGGCCCGCGCGGCCGGCTCCATGAGGATCCGGTGCAGTGACTCGAGGACCTGGGTGCCATTGGAGGCATCCGCACTCTCCGCCGACCCGGTGCGCAGCAGTTCGCGGGCGAAGCGCACTCGCGTCGCAAGATCCTCGGAGCCGATGGCGCTCTCGGCGATCCGTATGTCATCCGTGGTGACGACGAAGATGATGAGCCGCTCGGGCGTCACCATGTACTCGAGGAGAATTTCGGCGGGTTCCAGCGCGCTCTGGATGCGACCCGCGCTCGGCCAGACACCGCCGAGCAGCGCCGCCGCCGAGGGCTGACTCTCGGCCAGACCGACAAGGAGGGCTTCGTACTCGCCGCGCGCGGCCGTGAGCCGGCTCATGCGGTCCTGTGCCTCGGCCGCCAACAAGGGGTCCGCCGCGCCCGGCGCACCGAGCTCAACCTCATCGAGAGAGCCCACGAGGAGATCGATCCGTCGCAGCAGTCTCTCGCCCTCCGCAAAGCGCAGAGCGGTTTCGTCGAAGGGGCCGGTCTCGCGGCTGGCAGCCGCCAGGTGCTCGGAGAGGGCTCGGGCCCGCGCTGCATCGGCGACCTCGAGCGCCTCCGCCGACCGTCCCAGCCGGAGCAGGATCGCGACGAGGTCCGAGTACGTCTGGATCCGAGCGGAGGTGAAGGCAGTCTTCAACACGCCGGAGGAGAGGTTGCCTCGCACGCGCTCCACCGTGCGCACCGCACGCCGGCCCACCGCCGCCGCCGAATCGAGAGCACCCATCCGCAGGTAGGCTCGGGCGCGGAGCGCATCCGCCTCCCACTCGGAGGTGTAGTCGCCTCGCGCAAGGTCGCGCTCGACGGGATGCAGGGCTGCCATCACGGCTTGGGGGTCGGCCTCGGCGTCCGCGATGCGTGCCTCGGTCAGAGCCACGACGGTACGTGTGGCCCGCGCGTCCAGGCCGCCGGACAGCTCGTGAGCACGACGCATCCAGCGGCTCACATCCGATGGCCTCCCGCCCAAATAGGCGAGCTCCGCCAGAATGAGCACGTCCTGAAGCTCCTCGAAGGGAGCTCCAATTCCGCCATGGATCTCCACGGCGCGCACCGCGTGCTGTTCCGCGCGGCCGAAGTCTCCGAGGGTGAAGTAACTCAGTGAGGCGCCGCGAAGATCCTTCCCGGTCTCCAGCAGAAGCCCGATTTCGCTGTTGATCTCGCGGGCCTCTGAGTAGAAGTCGAGCGCCCTCAGGTGATCCCCGGCGTCCCGGTAGAGCCCCGCCAGCACCTCGAGGTTCGCGGCCTCCGCCTGACGGTCTCTCTGCTCCCGGGCCATGGCCAGCGCCGTGTCGTACATGGCGTGCGCCCGGCCCAACTCCCCGAGGGCCGCGTACGCGTCGCCGAGCTGCCGGACGGCGACCTCCTCGTTCGCCAGCCCCTCGGATCGATACAGCTTTCGCGCCTCCTCCAGATCGGCCACTGCGGATAGGGGATCCCCAACCTTGGTGTTCAGCATCCCCAGGTTGGTGAGTCCGTTTGCCTCGTGAAGGGGACTGCCGAGAGTTCGGCCAGCATCCCGAAGAGTCTCGAAGTTCTGGCGTGCCCGGGCAAACTCGCCCAGGTCCGTGTGCACGAGCCCCAGGTTGCCCGATGCCCCGGCTACGCCGCGCTCATCATCCACGGCCCTGGCGGCATCGAGCGCCTCGCCGAACATCTTCGCGGCCTCGGTGAGACGGGTCTCGTGCCAGGCCACGAGCCCGAGCGCGTTGTACGAGCGGTAGAGCTGGTCGGAGAGGTCCGCGGCAAGCTTTAGATCCAGAGCCTGCCGGCCCAGCGCACGCGCCTCCGGATAGTCGCCCTGGCGCCAGGCGGCCAGACCCAGCCAGGTGAGCGCGCGGGCCTGGGCTGCCGTGTCATGCACCTCTCCGGCCCGCTCAGCCGTGGGGACGAGGATCGCCCGTGCGCTGTCTATCTCGCCCTGGTAGTAGAGATCGACACCCTCGTCGATCAGGCCTTGGAGGGTCGGGGCGATGGCCCGGCGCGAGTCCGCGGAGTCAGCAGCCGGAGCCTCATGCGCCGCTCCCACTCCGGAATCGGCCCGCCCCCCGCAAGCCGCGAGCGAAAGAATCGCGGCCACACTCATGGCAGGCCCGGCGGGACATCGTCTCATCAGCGCGCCGTGAAGCGGTGCACCCCTGTAGTTGGAGACTCTCCGCCGTCGAGAAGGGCATCGACGTACCAGTAGTACTGCTCGCCTTGGTCCAGTCTGACGTCCGGGTCGAGAGCCAGGAGTGTGTCTCGCGTGTTCCCCCGCCAGATCAAGCCACCTTCCCGGTCGGTCAGCGTGAGGCTGTAGTACGCGTCGGCGGCAGCAGGCCGCCAAACGAATAGCACGGAATCCCGCGCGACCGCACTTCCGCTCCCCGGAGCCAGCGCTTGGATCGAAGGACGAAGCGCGGTCTCGAGCGGTGCCTGCGATCCCCGGAAGGCCGGTTCCTGATCCGAAAAGAACAGGCCGAGTCGGGGCCCGAGCAACAGGACCCCCGCGAGCACCGCAGCCGCGACCAGACCGACGCGGCCCGCCATCGGCCATCGCGCGCGGCTCTCGGAAAGATCATGACCGAGCGCCACGATCTCGTCGCAGCATGCGCCGCAGGTGGCCAGATGGCTCTCGATCCGCTGCCTTTCCTCCTCGGATACCGCCCGGCTCAGATACGCGGCCACATCCTCAGAGCTGAGGTGGGAGTCCATGGGGTTCTCCGTCGTCGTCATCTATCCGCCATCGTTCGTTATTCTCGGCGCGATCTCGCGTTCGATCGCACTCCGGGTGGCACGGCTATCCTCCACTGAGTCTGAACGGATGTTCGATCCCGGATTGTCACCTTCTCAAGGCGCCGCATCGTGGACGCCACCGCCCTCGAGCGCCCGCCGCAGCAACGCGAGTCTGGACCTCAAGCGCCGGTAGACGTGAAACGGGGTCGGATACCCCATCAGCTGAGCGATCTGCTTCGCCGTCAGGTCGTACTCGAACCGCAGCTTCAGAAGCAGCTGATCCCGAGCCCCGAACTCGGACAGAGCCGCGACGAGCGACTCGCGAAGCTCGGTCTCGCGGAGAGTCAGTTCGGGGTTCGTCCCGTCGGTGACCGGGAGACGCGACCAGTCTCCGTCGGTGCCGGCCAGCTGCGCCAGCAGCCTCCGAGTCCTGAATTCCTCTCGCGCCCGTTGTTCGCCGTCCTCGGTTCGGCTCTGCGGCCGCCCGTAGCGATGCCTGCGAAAGTCCTCGCACAATCTCCGCGTCACGACCGCCAGCCACGTCGAGAACTCGGCCCGCCCATCCACTTCGTAGCAGCGGAGTCGACGGCAATCGTTGTCCTGAAGCTTCTCCACGATGTAGGCGTACCGGTCCATCGCGCCGTCGTAGCCGCTGCAGCGCGTGTAAACCGTGTGGAGAATAGGGCGGCTGTATCTGGCGAGGAACTCGGTCCAGGCGGACGCGCGGGTATTCGTCGTCGTCGCTGAGAGAAGTGCGGTCAGCTCAGCGGGCCGACTGGAAGGTCGCTTATCGGATTCGCGTTCGCCCAAGCCGAGATTCCGAGTTCGCAGACGCCGGCTACTGGCTCCGAACTTGGAGCCACCCTTGGTGTGAACGGATATCGAGCGCCGGCTTGTCCGTCCGGAAACCTAGGATAGAGGGCCGAGAGGATCTGTCGGGCGAACCTAGGCTTGCCGTGTGGTGGTTTTCCTCGGAGGTCCGAGATGGAGATGGCCTCCTCGTGCCCATCCCGCCGGTGACGCTGATCTTAGGTGATACCTAAGCCAACGCCCCTATCAGACTGCCGAATAGAGGCTTGCGGAAGTGGGCGTATGAGCTGTCCCTATACTCCTGGAGCCAGATGCTTGGGGGCGGCCCCGAAGGAGCCGCCCCCAAGGGAGCCCGAGTCGAGAGTCTCCGATCGGGTGCCGACGCTACCCTACTGACTCCATGCAGGGAATTGGTTGTTGGGGATACTGGTGACTCGCGTCGCGCCTGATCCATCCGCGTTCATCGTGAAAATGTGACCTGCCCTGGTAAGGGCGATTTTCGTATCGCCCGGCGACCACGACGCTTGCCCATCGAATCCGGGATTGTACGTTAGGCGCACAACGCTACTCCCATCCGACGCGCTCATCGTGTAGACCTCCATGTCGCCAGCCCGGTCGCTCTGAAAGACGATCTTAGTGCCATCGGTTGACCAGTCCGGCATTTGATCGTTGCCAATGTTCCGGCTGAGGTTAACCGGGTTCGAGCCGTCAGCATTCATGACGTAGATCTCCCAGTTGCCATCCCGATTTGTGTTAAAGGCGATTCGCGCGCCGTCGGGAGACCAGGTCGGAAGATTGTCAATTGCCGGATCGGTCGTCAGGCGCTGGAGTCCTGAACCGTTCGCATTCATGACGTATATGTCGATGTTGGTGCTGCCCGACGGCTGTCTGCGAAAGGCGATCCTCGACCCGGATGGCGCCCAGGCAGGCTCGCCGTCGATGCCAGCGTTGTTCGTGATATTGATCGGATTCGATCCGTCCGCGTTAGACACAATGATATCCGATTGCCTGTACGGAGGCGCCGGCACATAGAAGATCGACTGGTAGGCAATTCTGCTGCCGTCCCGCGAGACTGCCGGCCACCCATCGAAGCCCGTGCCCGGTGTCTGCATGGTATTGTGGGTCAACTGCCTCAGATTCGACCCATCGGCACGAATGGAGAAGATCTCCATGTCGCCGTCCCGCGGGCTAGCAAAGAAGATGGGCTCTTGAATGACCGGTGGAGGAGGCCCCGACGCCTCTACGTCGACGACTGCATCATCGGTATCCGTCAGTGCGTCCGCGTCGGTTACGAGCAGCGTCAGCGTGTGCACGCCCACCGCCAGAGCCACGGTCGGGCTCACACCCGTTGCGATCGGTGTTCCTGTGATGGAACCCTCGAACCACTCGTAGGTGGCGATATTATTGTCCGGATCGGTCGACCCAGATCCGTCCAGCGTCACATCCTCACTTCCGCTGTTGTCGGTATCCGTCACCGTCTGGTCCGGTCCGGCGTCCGCAACGGGATCTGGCGGAACCACGGTGACGTCGGCCAGACCGATCACAACGTTCGCAGGTGGCCACGGCGTCCAAACGCAGCTCGCGAAGGGCAGCACGTTGCACGGAAAGACGATGGATGCGGCTCCTATCTGAGTCGAGCCCTCTGCGGTGGCTGTGACCAGGCCGGTCTGATCGACCGTCGCCACTCCTGCATCTCGCGTCCCCCAGCCAAGGACTCGTCCGCCTATTAGAGTCCGGAGGACGTCTAGCGTGGAAGCACTGAACCGGATCTGCTCTCCTACCACCAGTGTGATCGATGGCGGACTGAGCTCGACGAATCTGACTCTGAGAAAGGGGCCGTAGCGGCTGAATCCTGGAATCAGCGCCGTCACCTGGTTGGACGCTGCATCAACGGTGCTGGAGATTTCCATCCACAGCCCACCCTGTTCCCTGGCGACGGTCAGTTCCTCGGTCGGATCAGTCACTTCCACCGGCACTGCGCCCGGATCATAGGGAATGGTGAGTTCCGCGGGCGGATCGAACACTGTCCCGGCCGGGCCGAACTCCCAAACGGGCCCGACTGTCCGGACACTGGGCGTGGGTGCTTCTCCCGCTCGAATTGTAATTGCAGTCACAGAAGCGAGCGCGGTTGCCGGTACGGCCAACAGGACTTCCCCGCCAGCGGCGCTTATTGTTCCGCCTTCGGGCCCAATGTACCTAACCGCCTGAATATCCTCTGCCAGGCTATAGTGTGTGAATCTTGCCCAGTTCTTCCCCTCAAAGTCCTCGGATCCGCACCACGCACCCTCCTGCTCGCCGACCGGATCCACGACCGTCGCATGGGCCGCTATCACAACCTCATCGCCAGGTTGCACCCCGATCTCGGCCAGCGGAACGGAGTAAAGGAAGCTCGTCGTTGCCGCGTCGTGCTGCGCCTGATCGGGGAACCGACCAGGCAACGGATTCCCCTTCTTCGTCTGAGGGATGTCCTCAAGAGATCCGGCAACAGCCAGGTGCGTCTTGTAGAGCGTCCACCCACCATGAGTCTCGTACCGAACGAGCAACTGCGTCACATCGTTGATAACGCAGACCTCTCCCATCACGACGGTCTGGTCAGCCACCAAATCCTCGCAGCTTTGACCATCAAGTGTCAGGCTCGTCGGCTCAGCCAGGACCGCTGGGGCAGGAGCTGGATCCGGTGTTTGGGTTTCTGTGGGGAGCGGACCATCGCGACAAGCAGCGAAGAGCATCGGTAGCGCTATCAGAGTGGTGAGACCTGCCAGACGTTTCATGACGAACCTCCCGCGATATCAAGAGTGAGTACGGGGAGCTTCAGCAGGCTCTAAGGGTGCGGCTTGCATGTGCTCCCCGGCCGGGTGGCGCGGTCAGATAGGCGTCCCTACTGGGCAGACCACCGAGAAGCTTCTAGAAGTCTTCGACTACTGTTGGTATACGGATGGCAGCGCCGGCTTTGTCTTCGGCAACTCTGCCGTCCCTTCTTACTATGTCGGTGGGGAGTCAAGAACGTGACAGTAGGCGAGACGGCCGGAGACTCTGGCGAGACATTGAGCTACTCAACGAACACGAGACCAGGGCTTTCAGGCCGAAAACCACTTCCGCTGGATTACAGGTGTGAGAAGAGAGGCGGTCGGGGCTTGACGTCAGCCCTGTGATGTTGTATATACATCTTCGGAGGATGAAATGAGTCACATGACACGGGGATTCGAAGATGCCGCCGCGGAGATGGCCGCCGAGTGCCTGGCGATGCGAAGCCGTCTGATCGGGCGCACCATCACCGGAATCTACGACAGCGCACTGCGGCCAGCGGGAGTCACGGCCGGCCAGCTGAGCATCCTTGCCGTCCTGGTCCGGCACGGTCCGATCTCCCCCGGCGGCGTGGCCCGCCGGCTCAACATCGAGAAGTCGACGATGAGCCGAAACGTGCGGCGCATGGAGCGGAATGGCTGGTTGGCCATCCTGCCCGGGGAGTCCGGCCCCTCTCAGGAGCTCCGGATCACCAACTCGGGCCGGCGGATCCTCGAGGAAGCCAAGCCTCTATGGAACGAGGCTCAGCGCCGCGCACGGGAGGTTCTTGGGGCCGGTGGAGCGCAAGCGATTCACCAGTTGGCCGATGCGGTCTCGAAAGCGAGCGGTGGGTAGGCCGGTTTTTTGGTTCACTACAGTTGTATATACAGCAAAGGAGGACACCATGTCGAAGTCTCTGATTCTCGTGACCGGAGCAACGGGCAAGACCGGAGGAGCTGTGGTTCGTCAGCTGCTGGACCGCGGGTATCCGGTGAGGGCGACCGTGAGGAAGCGCGACGAGCGTGCCGACGAGCTGGAGTCGCTCGGCGCGGCGGTGGTCGTGGCGGATTTCCACGACCTCCGCTCCATGCGAGACGCCATGGAAGGCGCAGGGCGCGTGTATTTCGTTTATCCGCCGCAAGGCGACCGGCTCATCGAGGCGACGACGATCGCCGCCGCCGCCGCGCAGCATGCCGGGGTCCGGGCGTTCGTGAACATGTCCCAGATCTCCGCCCGCGAGGACTCGGACAGTCCCCTCGCGCGCCATCACTGGCTCTCCGAGAAGATCCTGGACTGGGCCGGCGTGGGTGCGATCCACATTCGGCCGACCTTCTTCGCCGAGATGCTCCACATCCTCGGTGCCCAGACCATCGCCACGCAGGGGAAGCTGTACCTGCCCTACGGCGACGAGCGCCACGCTCCCGTGGCGGCGAGTGACATCGCCCGGGTCGTGGTCGGATTGCTCACGAACCCCGAGTCGCACGTCGGCGCACGCTACGTCCTCACGGGGCCGAAGAACATGACGGTCTCGGAGATGGCATCGGTACTCGGCGAGGAGCTGGGCACGACGGTCGAGTACGTGGATCTCCCGGTGGACATGTGGGGGGACGTCATCTCGGGGGTGGACGGGATGAACGAGTTCCTCGTGACGCACCTCAAGGCCGTGGCCGTGGACCACCAGAACGGGATCTTCAGCGCCGAGACGGACCTCGTGGAGAGGATCGGCGGACAGCCCCCGCAGTCCCTGCCGGAGTTCATTCGCGAGAACATTGACGCGTTCGGCG
>Ga0255054_10001496_pt1 | contig 13722 bp, 12 predicted proteins | sample JV7_2_23_MG_FD_188634 | JGI IMG/M metagenome (GOLD analysis project Ga0255054, IMG submission 188634) | Seawater microbial communities from Jervis Inlet, British Columbia, Canada - JV7_2_23 | ecosystem: Environmental > Aquatic > Marine > Inlet | place: Canada: British Columbia | collected...
ACGTGTTGGCGATCACGCTCGGCCCTCTCATGCTGCGCTTGAACATTCTGAGCGTGATAGGGATACTATTGGTCGCGTGGTTCGCGAGGTCGCTTCTCTAGTACGACCCTGCCGAGGGGGGCATTGCCATGTTTGGTGGACTCGGGATGTGGGAGCTTCTCCTCATCTTCTTCATCATCCTTCTGTTCTTTGGAGCGAGGCGGCTGCCGGAGATCGGCAGTTCGCTGGGCAAGGGAATCCGGGAGTTCAAGGATTCCGTGAAGGAGATCGAGGGAGGGAGCGGAGCCGAGATCTCGGGCGGCCAGGAGGAGGCGTCGCCCTCCTCGAAGACCGCCGAGAGCGAGACCGCGGAGCCCGCCGCGTCTACTCGCGACTAGGATACCCTAGAAGCCGAAGGGCGAGTTCGTCTGCTGTGCTTGCTGGGCCGCCAGGCGGTCTCTCAGGTCGATGACGTCTGCCTCCTCGCGAAGCCCCTGAAGCCACTGACTCAGCTGTTGCTGTTGCTGCTGCAGCGTGAGTTGAGCCCGTATCCCGTCCTTCGTCGCCTCGAACGACTCGATGGACGGCTCGGATCGCTCCAGCACCTCCAGAAGGACGATCGTCTCGCCGGCGTCTGCCGGTCCGCCCGTCACTCCCTGCGGTAGGCCGAACGCCTCGCCCATGGCTTCCGTGTCGCGGCCGAGGCCCGGAACGAACTCCAGCCTCGTGAATGGCTGCGTGACCTGCTCCGGCCAACCGGTGCTCCGACTGATGTCGGCGAGCATGGCGCCGTCGGAAACAGCGTCCGCCGCCATGCGCATGGCGGCTTCCTTCCTCTTCTGCTGGAGCAGCAGCCCCTCGATGCTCGCCTCCACCTCGGTCAGGTCGAACGTTCCGCCCTCACGCACCCCAGCGAGCTCGAGAATGTGGAAACCGCTCGCGTTCTCGAAGAACTGACTGAGGTCCCCGACGATGGTCGTCGGGTCGAACGCCCACTCCACGCCCACTCCGAGGGCGCCCGCACCCGGCACGAATTCCGTCGACTCCGTAAGGGTGATCGCCTCACGGATCTGAACGCCCAGCGAGTCGGCGGCCGTCTTCAGATCCCTGTCCAGCGCTATGCCTTCCAGCTCATCCAGCTGGTCGAACAGCACGTCCTCGGTCTCGTCGGAGAGCTGGACCGGGATGAGAATGTGGCTCGCCGTGGCCGTGTCGCCATCGCGGGTGTCCACTCTGAGCAGGTGGTATCCTCGCGGCGAGAGGATCGGTTCGGAGGTTCCCCCGACAGCGATCGAGAAGGCTGCGTCCCCGAGGGGGCCCGCCAGGTCGCCTCGAGCGAAGCGACCCAGGCTGCCCCCGCTTTCTGCGGTCGCCGGATCGGATGATTGGCTTCGCGCCAACTCCTCGAACTCGGCTTCGCCGGCCAGCAGGATCTGGCGTAGCGAGTCCGCCCGGGCCGCCGCCGCCGCCGTGTCTCCCGCCGACGGAGCGGCCGAGAGGCTGACGATGCTCACGATCGCGGTTGCCGGCTTCACGTAATCGTCGCGATGCTCACGGTAATAGGAACGGATGTCGTCGTCCGACACGTCGATCTCCGACACGTCGACGTCGGTCATCGGGTCCACGGTCACGTAGCGGACGCGGGCCGTCTGGCTTCGGTCCCGATAGGCACGCCAGACCTCGTCCTCGCTCACGTATACAGACGACTGGATCTGCTCGGCGAGTTTCTGCCGAGGCAAGATGCTCCGGTAGTACGATTCGATCTGAAGCAGAAGAACATCGTCGACGACCGGGTTGGCGAAGAACTGCCGATACTTGTCGTAGTCGAAGCTGCCGTCCGTTTGGAAGGCGGGATGGCCCATCAGATCGGGTGGTGGGGCCGTTCGGAACGCCTCTTGAACCTCAGCGTCACTGATCTCGATCGAGAGACGGTCCAGCTCCTGCTCGAGCAGAACCTGCGAGATCATGGTCTCCCACGCGGCGTCCCGGATTCTCCGAGCCTCCTCGTCCGTAAGCGGTCGGTCCGCCTGCGAGCGTGCGATGTCCAGGCGTCCCTCAAGGAGCTGGTTCCACGGCGCCAGCCTTATCTCCTGGCCGTTCACCGTGAGCACCACGGGGTTCGGCCCGGTCGCCGCTGAAGACTGGCGGCTCTGTACCCAGTCAAAGACGAGCCAACCCACGAAGGCGATCGAAAGGAGGAGCATCACCCATTTGGCGCTGTCCCGCATCGCACGCATGACCATCGCAACCGTCCCTGCCGACCAAAAAGCGAAACGGCCCCTAAAGGCCGCGGATCTCTCCCACCTGAAAACCGATTGGGGAGCGTGCGGCAAGCTAGCGCGCACGGCGGTACGCGGCAACCGGAAATGGCCCTATTTTCGTTGACTTCCCCGGATCGGGTCGGGTACCTTGCAGGCTGTTCATCGGCGCCTCGAGCGCGATGCGAAACCATTCACCCATCCGGTCGCAGCCGGCCCATGCAGTCCGACCATATGGAAGCCAGCCAGATTCGCAGATTCGAGCGGCAGTACGAGGAGAATCCAGAGAGCTTCGTATTCGCTCGCCTGGCCGATGCCCACCGAAAGGTCGGGAACGCGGAGCGAGGCCTGGAGATCCTCGAGCGAGGCCTCGAGCGGCATCCCGAGTACATGAGCGCTCACATCGTTCACGCGCGCTGCCTCATGGATCTCGGGCGCCAGGAAAGGGCCGTGGAGGTTTGGAGCAGGGTTCTCGAGCTGGATCCGCAGAACCTCGTCGCGCTGCGCGCGCTGGCGGAGCTGGCCATCGCGGCCGGAGACCGGGCCGTCGCGCGGACGTGGGCCGAGAGGCTCCTGCACGTCGATCCACTGAACGAGGAGGCCGCCCGTCTCGTGGCGGAAACGGCACCCGATATCCCCTCGCGGGCAGATCGCGATACCGTCGACGCAGCGGCGGAGCGGGGAGGCGTCGATGCGACCGGTGATCCCGCCAGGGACACGGCCGCGGACACGGATGAGTCCGAGACGTCGCGCCGCTCGGGCATGATTACCGAGACGATGGCCGATCTGTACGTACGGCAGGGGCTCTACGAGGAGGCCGCGTACATCTACTGGGAGCTCGTGAAACGTCAGCCCGCGGATCCGAACCTGCGCGAGCGCCTCGCACAGGCGCAAGCGCTGGCCAGCGGGGAGTCGAAGATCGAGGGCGAGCGTTCCGTCGTTCCCCTCTCGCCGGGCACTCCCGTGGGTGTAGAGCCGTTGCCCGAAGAGGAGTCCACCGATCCCGCGGGGGCCGGAGGTATCCGCTCTCATCTGCAGGCGTTGATCCGGGGAGATGCCGAGATCGAGCTACCCGTCCTCGACGATCCGCAAGCGGAGACGGACGGACGGTCGCCGGGCCTAACAGGGCCACGAAAGGATTCCGAACGTGAGCGATCGTCTTCGGGATTCGGCGAGTGGCTCCGTAGCCGCAAGCGGTAGCGTCCATTGAGAATCGGCGTCCTGCACGGCCCCAACCTCAACCTCCTGGGCCGCCGTGATCACGCCCAGTACGGCGAGCTAACGCTCGACGCCATCGATCGTCTCCTTCGCGAGCGTGCGGAGGATCGGGGGGTCGACCTCGGCTGCGTCCAATCCAACCACGAAGGAGTGCTCATCGATTGGATTCACGAGCAGATGGAGAGCGTGGACGGCTGGCTCGTCAACCCGGCGGCTCTCGGCCACACGAGCTATGCCCTGCGTGACGCGCTGGAGGCTTCGGGCAGGCCGTTCGTGGAGGTTCACCTCTCGAACGTGCATGCGCGGGAGCCGTTTCGCGGGCGATCGGTCCTGGCGGAGATCGCCCTTGGCGTCGTCTCGGGCTTTCGCGCAGACAGCTATCTGGTCGCGCTCGACGCGCTGCTGGCACACCTGAGAGCGGGCGTGACGGACGATCCGGAGTGACCACGGCAGCCGAGACTCGCCGCGACCGGATCACGAAACTCAGGATTGAGCTCGCCACTCACGGCCTGGATGCGGCCTTGCTGACCCGCGGGCCCAACGTGCGCTATCTGTCAGGGTTCAGCGGATCGAGCGGGATGCTCGTCGTCCTTCCCGAAGAAGTCGGCCTGATCACTGATTTTCGCTACGAGCAGCAGGCCGGCGAGGAGGTAGACGGGGTCGCCGAGGTCCTCGTGGCCCGCGATGGCCTGTCGTCGATGTTGGCGGAGCGTCTCAAGGACCGCTCTGAGATCCGCAAGGTCGGATTCGAGGCCGGTTACGTGAGCGTGCGCGAGCGTCGCGAGCTCGGTGAGCGTTGCGCGAGCGTCGTGTGGGACGATCTCCCTCAGACGGTGGAGCGGCTGCGAGCCGTCAAGGACGCTGCCGAGCTCGAGTCCATCGACCAGGCGGTTCGGGTCGCCGAGCGGGCGCTGGAGGAGACGTTGGCCAAGGTCGAGGAGGGCGTGACGGAGCTCGAGCTGGCGACCGAGCTGCGCCACCGCCTGGCGCTCCAGGGCTCGACAGGAGAGCCGTTCGAGACGATCGTCGCGAGCGGGGAGAGAACGGCTCTTCCGCATGCGAGCCCCTCCGAGCGACGCCTCCGGGAGGGTGACCTGCTTCTGCTCGACTTCGGCGCCACCGTCGACGGATACTGCTCCGATATCACGCGCACCGTCGTCCTTGGCACGCCCAGTCCCCTACAACGGGAGATTCACGCGCGGGTGCTCGAGGCTCAGGAGGCCGCCCTGGCCGCAATCCGGCCGGAGCGGGCGGCCGCCGATGTGGATCGGGCGGCGCGAGAGTCGTTGGAGGCCGCGGAGCTGGGCGACCGATTCGGACATTCGGTTGGTCACGGCATCGGGCTCGAGGTGCACGAAGGGCCGAGACTGTACCGCAAGTCGAAAGACATGCTGGAAGCGGGGAATGTGGTGACGGTGGAACCGGGAGTGTATCTTGCCGGCGAGGGTGGAGTCCGGGTCGAAGAGGACGTTGTCGTGGTCGAGGCCGGACACCGCGTTCTGACCTCTTCCTCGACGGCGCTGCGGGAGCTCTGACGGACGGCACGGGAGCCCCGATTCTTTTTGCCCAGTAGTGACGCTATCTTGCTGGACGACAAAAGCTTATTGGATTCACGATTCGGTCGGGATGGCTGATACATCGGATTTCAGGAACGGAATGGTGATCGAGCTGGATGGGACGTTGTTTTCGATCACCTACTTTCAGCACGTGAAGCCCGGAAAGGGCGGTGCCTTCGTGCGTACGAAGCTGAAGGACGTCATGTCCGGCGGAGTCGTCGACAAGACGTTTCGGGCCGGAGAGAAGGTGAAGGAAGTGCGCCTCGTGAGGCGGCCGATGCAGTACTCGTACTCCGACGGACAACTCTACTTCTTCATGGACATGGAGACCTACGAGATGACCCCTCTTTCGGGCGACGCGATCGGGGGGGATCAGCTTCGCTACCTCGAGGAGAACATGATCTGCCAGGGCCTCACGAGGGACGGTGACGTCTTGGCGGTGGAGCTGCCGCAGTTCGTGGAGCTAAGAGTCGTGGAGACGGAGCCGGGGGTGAAGGGGGACACGGCCCAGGGGGGGACGAAGCCGGCGCGCCTGAGCACGGGTGCAACCGTTCAGGTCCCGCTCTTCATCGATCGAGGGGACATCGTTCGAGTTGACCGCACGGTTGAAAAGTACCTGGAGCGCGTCACCTAGTGTTTGATCTCGACTGGATACGAAAGCTGATCGAGCTGATCGAAGAATCGGATCTCGATACGCTCGAGGTTTCGCGTTTCGGGACCCGCATCGTCCTGTCAAAGTCCCCGCCCGTGTCGGCTCGGCTGTCTTTCGCCGATGGCGGGGCCAATCCGGCGACGGCCGTCGATGGCGCTCGGGCCGAGGCTCGAGCGGGTGTCGGTGTGGAGGATGTCTCAACGGCCGCGGACGAGCCCAGCGAAGAGCTGCTGGAGATTCACTCTCCCATGGTGGGGACCTTCTACCGAGCGCAGGCGCCCGACGCGCCGTCGTACGTGGAGGTCGGCGATCAGGTGAAGGTCGGCCAGACGCTATGCATCCTCGAGGCGATGAAGCTGATGAACGAGCTCGAGTCCGAGGTAACGGGAGTGGTTCGCGAGATCCCCGTCCAGAACGCGGATCCGGTGGAGTACGGCCAGGTGCTCTTCCGCATCGCAGAGGATGAAGCCGGCTGACCCGCCGGGGTTCGTCGATTCTCCTGAAGAGCGAGCTTTGTTCGAAAAGATCCTGATCGCCAACCGCGGCGAAGTCGCGCTCCGAGTGATCCGTGCTTGCCGCGAGCTCGGCGTCCGGACCGTGGCCGTCTACTCCGAGGCTGATCGGGACTCACTGCACGTGCGGTTCTCCGATGAGGACGTCTGCATCGGCCCTCCACCCGCCCGCGACAGCTATCTCAACATCCCGCGTATCCTCGCGGCGGCCGAGATCACCGGTGCCGATGCGACCCATCCCGGCTACGGGTTTCTGGCCGAGAACGCCGAGTTCGCGGAGATCTGTGAGCGAAGCGGCCTCGTCTTCATCGGGCCGACGGCCGACCAGATCCGCAAGATGGGCAACAAGTCGGAGGCGAGGCGCACGATGGCCGCCGCCGGGGTGCCGATAGTGCCCGGCTCGGACGGTCCCGTCGACGACGAGGATGAAGCGGTGGAGGAAGCGCGCCGCATCGGCTTTCCCGTGATCATCAAGGCGTCATCGGGAGGTGGAGGGAAGGGCATGCGGTTGGGCGAGGACGAGGAGGGGCTGCGCCGCGCCTTCGTCATGGCGCGCAACGAGGCCAAGGCCGCCTTCGACGACCCGACCGTTTACGTGGAGAAGTACATCTCCCGGCCACGGCACGTCGAGATACAGGTGATGGGCGATAAGCACGGGAACATCGTCCACTTGGGCGAGAGGGATTGCTCGATCCAGCGACGGCATCAGAAGCTGATCGAGGAGAGCCCGAGCCCGGCGCTCGACGCCGAGCTCAGGGGCGAGATGGGCCACGCTGCAGTGCAGGCCGGAGCGTCGATCGGGTACAGCAACGCCGGTACGGTGGAGTTCCTGCTCGACGAGGACAGGAACTTCTTCTTCATGGAGATGAACACCCGGATCCAGGTCGAACACCCGGTCACGGAGGCGGTCACCGCGATGGATCTGGTCAAGGAACAGATTCGGGTCGCAGCCGGCGAGGAGCTCACGCTGCGCGAGCCCCCTGCCCTCCGCGGCCACGCCATCGAGTGCCGCATAAACGCGGAAGACCCGGAGAACGGCTTCCGTCCGTCACCCGGCACGATCACCGCCTTCCACGCGCCCGGTGGTCCAGGGGTCCGGATCGATACCCACGTCTACGCCGGGTATCACGTTCCCCCCTATTACGATTCTCTGATCGCGAAGCTGATCGTCCGAGCCAACGACCGGCCGGAGGCGCTCAGCCGAGCGTACCATGCGCTCGAGGAGTTCATCGTAGAAGGCATTCACACTACCATCCCCTTCCTTCAGACCGTGCTCAGTCACCCCGACTTCGAGGCGGGGAACGTCGACACACACTTTATCGAGCGTCTCTGAAGACTCGAGTGCGCCGATGACGACGCGCGTCGACGTCCTCACGACACCGGGAGAGCTGGAAAGCGAAGACCTCTCGGGCGCCTTCGTGGTCGTCGTGGACGTCGTCAGGGCCACGACCACCCTGCTCGCCGGCCTCGAAGCCGGAGCCAGACGTGCCCACGCGGTCGAGTCCGTCGAGGACGCGCTGGATCTGCGACGCTCGATCGGCGAGGATGACGTAGTGTTGTGTGGAGAGCGTGGTGGCCGGAGAGTCGAGGGTTTCGATCTCGGGAACTCGCCGCTCGAGTTCGAGCCCGAATCGGTAGCGGGCAAGATCCTCGTGTGCACGACGACCAACGGCACCCGCACGCTGAGCCGGTGCGAGAGCGCAGAGGAGCTGTGGCTGGGTTGCTTTCGGAATCGCGCCGCGCTCGTCGAGAGCTTTGCAGAGGCGCTCCGCGGCGGGCTGGGGGGGTGGCCTCCGAGCCGGCTCCTGATCGCCTGTGCAGGCAAGGAGGGGCGTCTGGGTCTGGATGATCACCTCTGCGCGGGATTGATCGTAGAGGGACTGGCGGCGTCTGTCCCCGAGACCCGGCTCTCCGATGGTGCGCGCTCGGCTCGCGCGACGGCGAAGGAGATCGGGATGCCGTCAGCTGCTTTCCTCGCCACGACGGCAGCCGGAGAGGCGCTCGTCGACATCGGACTGGAGGCCGACCTGGAGTACTGCGCCGAGCTGGATGTGAGCCGATCCGTCCCCCGCTGGGAGGCGGGTGGGTTCTCGCTGTCCGAGCGGACCTAGCCGAGGACCGGTGATGGCCAAGGCAAAGTCGAAGCCCAGGACCAAGGTCAGGAAGAGCGAGAAGCACGCTCGCTACGAGGCGCTTGGCGTCGCCCTCTTCGCCCTCGGCGCGTTGTTGCTTCTCGCCCTCGGGTGGCCTCGCGTGGCGACGGGACGCAATCCCATCGGTCCGGTGGGAGCCCTCCTGGATTCGTGGTTTCTGGCCGCGTTCGGTGGTTTCGGATTCCTGGTGGCGATTCCGGCCTTCGCCTGGGGGCTGGGCTCGTTCGGCGTGATCCGACGCTCCAACGCCGCGCGCGCATCGGCATTCGCGCTCGTTCTGCTCGTCTTCCTACCCACCCTCGCGTGGCTGCTCGACTCAGAGTCCGGCGGCTGGCTCGGAGCCGCCGTGGGCCCGCTGCTCGTCTCCGGCTTCGGGACCCTCGGGGCGGTTCTGATCGTTGCCGCGGTCTTGCTCATCGCGACCGTGCTGACCCTCGAGCTGTCGGTCGCCCGGACGATCGGTCGCATCGGCGCGTTCGTTTGGGCCGGCCTCAGGCGGCTGGTGCTGCTGGGCTGGCGAGCGCTCCGCCGCATCGGCTCGTGGCTCGCGGTGGTCGTCGAGGGTTTCCGTGCCGCACGGCCCGCCCCCGACTCACCGTGGGAGGCCGAGCCCGGGGACCTCGACCGGCCGGTCAAGGAGCTGCTTCCAGAAGAGGGAGCCGACGTCCCGGAAGGTGTTGCGGAGCCGCCGGAGGAGCCCGGCCTCGTGGATGCAGCGGATCTCTCACAGACGGAGCTGCCGCCGCTGGATCTTCTCACCGCGCCGTCGGCCGGCGGTAGGGGGCTGGAGCGATCGGAGCTCAAGGCCCTCGGCACGATCCTCGTGGACAAGCTGCATACGTTCCGGGTCGAGGGGAGGATATCGGGCTGGACGACGGGTCCGGTCGTCACTCAGTTCGAGGTCGTGCCCGCGGCCGGCGTGAAGGTCGGGCAGATATCCGCCTTGGCCGATGATCTGGCTCTGGCCCTCAAGGCGCCCTCGGTGAGAATCGTGGCACCGATCCCCGGCAAGGGGGCCGTGGGAGTGGAGGTGCCGAACCCCGAGCCCGAGATCGTCTGGTTGAGAGATGTTCTCGAGGCACCGGCCTACCGGAGGACCGGGTCGGCTCTGCCGATCGCTCTCGGCCACGATCTGGCCGGACGTCCGTACGTGACCGACCTGGCGCGCATGCCCCACCTGCTGATCGCAGGAGCGACGGGAACCGGCAAGTCGATCTGCATAAACTCGATCATCACCAGCCTGGTGTACCGCTTTACGCCGGCCGAGCTGCGCCTTCTCATGGTGGATCCGAAGATGGTGGAGCTCAGCGTCTACAACGACCTTCCGCACCTGCGGCATCCCGTGGTGGTCGAGAACAGCGAAGCGGCGTCGATCCTGAAGTGGGCCGTCTACGAGATGAGCCGCAGATACGGCCTGCTGTCCGCGAACTCGTGCAGGAACGTCGAGGAGTTCAACCGCCGCGTGGCGGCCGGTCGAGAGATGCGGATGCCGGAGGGGTACCTGAAGGAGTACGATGAGGGCGAGCTCCCCGTCATCGTACTTTTCATCGACGAGCTGGCGGATCTCATCATGACCGTGCAGGCCGAGGTGGAGGGCCCTCTGGCCATGCTTGCCCAGAAGGCTCGCGCGGTAGGCCTTCACCTGGTGATCGCGACGCAGCGGCCGTCCGTGAACGTGATCACGGGGTTGATCAAGGCCAACTTCCCCAGCCGCATCGCCTTTCGCGTCGCCTCGAAGACGGACAGCCGCACGATTCTGGACCAGAACGGAGCCGAGAGCCTTCTCGGCAACGGCGACATGCTGTTTCTGCCGCCCGGGGAGGCCGACCCGATCCGTATCCAGGGCGCCTACATCTCGAGCGACGACACGGAGCGCCTCGTCGACTGGTACCGGATTCAGGCCGAGGAGAAGGCGGAGGCGCCGCGCCGGGAAGAGGACATCCTGGAGAGGGTGCGCGAGCTGGAGGCCGAAGAGTCGAGGGTGGACGTCGTGGAGGACGTGCTGGAGGATTGGGACGAGCTCTTCGGGCAGGCGGCGGAGATCGTGGTCACAAACGCCTCGGGTTCCACGAGCCTGCTGCAGCGACGCCTGAAGATCGGCTACGGCCGCGCGGCGCGGATCGTGGATCAGCTTCACCACGCCGGTATCCTCGGACCGCCGGACGGATCCCGGCCGCGGGAGGTTCTCGTGGGCCTCGATGGTCTCGCGCAGATCCTGGAGGGAACGGAGCGCCGGGAAGGCCTGGTCTGACCGCTTCCTTCGACGGCCTGAACAGTTCCGCTGCAGTTGCGGCCGGAACGGCCCCCCACAGCCCGTGTAGTCTCACGAAGACCCGGAGATCGACCTGGTGCATAAGCGTATGGAGCACAGGACGTTGAACACACGCCGGATGATACGCGCGACACTCGCCCTCGTGGCCGCCGCCGCGGCCCTCGCAGCGACCTTCCGAACGACGGACGGGCTCGCATCGGTGCAGGTCGCTCCGGACGTGCGCGAGATTCTCGCTCGCGCCGAGAGCACGTACAACGAGCTGAGCTCCCTCCGCGCGCACTTCACACAGACGATCGAGGTTCCGCTACTCGAGCGCACCCGGACCGGCTCCGGCGTTTGGTATCAGAAGGGCCGGGGACGATTCAAGATGGAGTTCGAGGATCCGGTCGGGGACGTCATCGTCGCGGACGGCACCTATATCTGGCTCTATTACCCGACGACGAATCCGGGTCAGGTCATCCGCTCCACGATCGAGGCGAGAACGACCGGCGCGCACATGGTAGATCTCCAGGGACGGATCTTCGAGGACGCGAAGACGATCTACGATGCGGTGTACCTCCTGGAGGAGGTGGTGACCGACCGGCCGGCGCATCTCATCGAGCTCACTCCCCGGGAGGCCTCCCCCTACCGGCGGGTGCGCATCTGGGTGGATGCCGAGAACTATCTGGTCAGGAAGTTCGAGATCATCGAAGAGAACGAGACCGTCCGCACCGTGGAACTGGGACGGTTGGAGCCCGACGCCCCGATCCCGGACTGGTATTTCCAGTTCGATGCCCCCCCGAACGTGGATCTCTTCCAAGGATGAAGCTCGGCCTGGTCAGCCTGGGCTGCGACAAGAACACGGTCGACTCCGAGCGAATCCTCGCCACGCTCGAGGCCTGCGGAGCCGAGACGGCGCGAGATCTCGACGAAGCCGAGGTCGTGCTGATCAACACCTGCGGGTTCATCGACGCCGCGAAGCAGGAATCGATCGGGGCGATCCTGGAGGCGTCCAGACTCAAGGAGGACGGGTCCTGTAAGGCCTTGGTGGCTGTGGGCTGTCTGGTCGAGCGGCATAGAGAGGAGCTCGCGGCCGAGCTTCCCGAGGTGGACCTCTTCCTCGGCTTGCGAGACCTCGACCGCCTGGTGCCCTCCCTTCAGCGACTCGGCTTCCTCGCCGCCGCCCGCTCCGCTCACCCCGGTGAGCGCCTCCCGCTCGAGGGCAGCCCTCACGTGCGCTACCTGAAGGTCAGCGAGGGGTGCGATCACGGGTGCGCGTTCTGCGCGATTCCCCTGTGGAGGGGTCGGCATCGTTCGTTCGAAGCGGAGCGGCTCGTCGCCGAGGCCCTGCGCCTGGAAGCGCAGGGAACCGTGGAGCTGAACCTCGTTGCCCAGGATCTCGCGCACTACGGCCGAGAGTACCGGGACGGCACCGACATCTCGACGCTGGTCGCGCGCCTGGTCGAAGCGACCGAGATCCCATGGATCCGTCTGCTGTACATCTACTCGGCCGGCCTGCGCGAGCCGCTGATTCGGCTCATGGCCTCGGAACCGAGGATCCTTCCCTACATCGACATGCCGATCCAGCACGCAAGCGACCCGGTGCTCGAGCGGATGCGAAGACCCGAGCGACAGGAGTCGCTGAGGGAGAAGATCGCGTGGCTCCGCGATGCCGTGCCGGGACTGACCCTGCGCACCACCGTGCTCGTCGGCTTTCCCGGGGAAACGGATGACGACTTCCGGGTTCTGCTCGACTTTCTGGACGAGATCCGGTTCGAGCGGCTGGGCGCCTTCGCCTTCTCGCCGCAGGAGGGCACGCGGGCGGTGGAGATGGGGGGCTCCTTCGTCCCCGAGAGCCTGGCGCGCACGCGGCTGGAGGAGCTGCTGGAGGTGCAGCGGGCGATCTCGGCCGAGCTGATGGCCGGTGAGGTCGGCAAGGAGCGGACGGCGATCGTGGACGAGCCGGCCGCAGCGGCAGGCATCGCGGCCGGTCGGATCGCCGGTCAGGCGGACGACGTGGACGGGGTGACACATCTGACGGCTGCCGAGCCTCTCGAAGCGGGCCAGATCGTTGAGGCGGTCGTGACGGATGCGCACGACTTCGACCTTTCGGCGCGGGTCCTGAGAGTCCTTCGGAGCGCGCCAGCAGAGGCAGGCCGTGTGAACGGGCGCCCGGGCCGGCGCCGCCGCCTTCCGATCGCAGCGCTCGGTCTCGAGACGGCGTGGGGACGATAGCCGACTCGGGCCTGTGGGAGCGGGCACGGCGGGTGTTGCCGGGCGGCGTCAGCTCGCCCGTGCGCTCCTTCCGCTCGGTGGGCGGAGAGCCTTTCTTCTCGGATCACGGCGAGGGAGCCTTCCTGTACGACGTCGCCGGCCGCCGTTACGTCGACTACGTCCTCTCCTGGGGTCCTCTCATCCTCGGCCATGCCCATCCAGAGGTCGTCGAGGCCGTCCAACGCGCCGCTGGCTCGGGGCTGACCTTCGGAACGCCCGCGCCGGCGGAGGTGGAGCTGGCCGAGCTGCTCGTCGAGCTCGTACCCTCGGTGGAGATGGTACGCTTCGTCAATAGCGGCACGGAAGCGACGATGTCCGCCGTTCGATTGGCCCGAGGCGCGACGGGTCGCGATCGAATCCTCAAGTTCGACGGTTGCTACCACGGCCACGCCGACTCCTTTCTCGTCCAGGCCGGCTCAGGGGTGGCCACGCTCGGGCTCCCCGACTCACCGGGTGTTCCGGGCGCGCTCTCCGCGCTCACGAGCTCGGTCCCCTTCAACGACCTCGAGGCCGTCGAGTCCGTCTTCAGGCGCTTTCCGGGCGAGATCGCGGCGGTGATCGTCGAGCCGGTCATGGGCAACGTCGGTCTGATCGAGCCCGCGGCGGGATTCCTCTCCGGCCTGCGCGAGATTACCCGAGCCCAAGGCTCGCTCCTCGTTTTCGATGAGGTGATGACGGGATTCAGGGTGGCCCGGGGCGGCGCGCAGGAGCGCTACGGGATCGACCCCGACCTCACGACGTTGGGCAAGGTCGTCGGCGGAGGTCTGCCGGTCGCCGCCTTTGGCGGAGCGCGGGCGATCATGGAGCAGGTAGCGCCCACGGGCCCCGTCTACCAGGCGGGAACTCTGAGCGGCAATCCGTTGGGCATG
>Ga0255054_10001497_pt1 | contig 13722 bp, 6 predicted proteins | sample JV7_2_23_MG_FD_188634 | JGI IMG/M metagenome (GOLD analysis project Ga0255054, IMG submission 188634) | Seawater microbial communities from Jervis Inlet, British Columbia, Canada - JV7_2_23 | ecosystem: Environmental > Aquatic > Marine > Inlet | place: Canada: British Columbia | collected...
CTTTCGCGGTGCTATTAACGAGATCGCCGCGTTTTACGATAGATTTAAGAAAGATGACAAGATGCTTTTTGTAACCCAAGTCGAGGACATTTATAAGGCGAAAAAAGAAGGGAAGGTAGGAATCGGCTTTCATTTCCAGAATTCAAGGCCCGTAGAATATGATCTAAAGCTGATTGATGTTTTTTACCAATTAGGTGTAAGGGTCATTCAGCTGACCTACAATGAAAAGAATATGGTTGGTGACGGGTGTACCGAGATCACGGATTCAGGTCTATCCAAGTTTGGAATAAATATGGTCAAGAGGATGAATAAAGTAGGGATGGTCGTTGATCTTTCGCATGTGGGATACAGAACGTCTATGGATGCTTTGGAGGTCTCTGAAGATCCCGTCTTGTTCACCCATTCAAATGCCTGGAGTGTCCTCCAGAGCAAGAGAAATATCAAGGATGATCAGATCAAGGCTCTTGCTAAAAAAAGAGGGGTGATCGGCATCAATGCTTTTCCATTTCTAGGCTTTGTCAAAAAGAAAGATCCGACTCTTGATGATCTTCTGGATCATGTCGATTATATTGCTAATCTTGTGGGTACGGATCATCTCGGCATCGGATTAGATTTCTCACAGTGTTCTGTTGAAGATTACAAATACTGGGGTTATGATCCCGAAACCTATCCCATGCCGCCTTGGATTTATCCCAAAAATCTAGAAGATGTGACTAAGGCTCCTAATTTTACAAAGGGTCTAATTTCAAGAGGGTATTCAGAGAAGGATATAAAAAAAATCTTGGGAGAAAATTTTATCCGAGTCTATAAAGAAGTATGGAAATAAATTTGATATAATTATCTCCCCAATTCATTTTAAAATATAAAATTGATCAGAGATGTTAATAATTTTTTTTGCAGAGGAGGGAGATGTGGATATTTTAGAAGAAATAGCGAGCGGATGGTTATGCTCCAGATGCAGCATCGGCCTTAGACCTAGTAAAAGATCTACTAGAGAAATAAAGGATCCAATAATTCTGTTACTCAGTTGCAAAGTGACTCCGAAAACAGCGTAAAAAGTAAGACGCAAGACGGATTACGGTATAAACTCAAAACCGATGTTTGTAGAACAGAAGACACAGAAAAGGAAGAATTTTAAAACCATATCCGGCATATGTATTAGTAATACATCTCATTATATCAAGTAACATCGGAACAAAGCCGAATAGCCAATTAGAAAGGAGAAAATAAATGAAGGATAAGTACAGACTAAATATTCCAAGGCTTAATATCCTATCCAGGGAAAAGCTTGAGTTAATTCATCTTTCTACCCTTGAGGTTTTAAGAAGAACTGGCGTAGCAGTAAAAGAACCCAAAGCTGTTGAGATATTCAAAAAAGGTGGTTGTTATATTGAAGGGGAGAGGGTCAGAATACCAGGAAATCTAGTAGAGTGGGCTCTGCGAAATACACCTCCTAGGGTAACTCTGAGTGACAGGAACGGGAATCCTGCGATGTTTCTTGAGGAAAACAATGTCTATTTTGGGACAGGATCTGATACTCCCAATGTTGTTGATCCCTATACAGGCGAAAGAAGAATCGCTGTCCTGAAGGATGTCGAGAATGTCTCAAAGGTTGTGGACTATCTTGATGAGATGAGTTTTTTGATGTGCTCTGGGATTGCAAGTGATGTGAATTCCCAAATATCAGACATTTACCACTTTGAAGCGATGGTGAATTATTCAGAAAAACCCATAGTTTTTACAGCTTGGAATCTCGAAAATCTGAAGACGATAGTCGAAATGGCCGAGGTTGTTGCAGGTGGAAAAGAAAGGCTCAAAAACAGCCCCTTCATCGCCCTTTACACAGAGCCTATTTCTCCCTTGCAGCTTGCTGAGGAAGCTACTCAAAAACTCATGCTTATGGCAGAAAAGTATCTTCCTGTTGTTTTTACCCCTTGTTTGATTACAGGAGCAACAGGACCCGTCACTATTGCAGGAGGTCTTATTCAGGGAAATGCAGAGATTCTTGCTGGCTACGTACTTGCTAATCTCATCAATGAAGGAACTCCTTTTATTTATGGAGGAGGCATTATAGCAATGGATATGGCCACTTCTATTGCGTGTTATGCTTCATCGGAGTTTATGCTGGCGTCAGCTGCTTTTACTGATATGGCGAGGTATTATCGGCTGCCTATGTTTAGCTTTGCAGGATGTTCTGATTCCAGTCTATACGACCAGCAAGCATCTTTAGAAGGAGCATTAAGGATATTATTATCTTCACTTAGTGGAGGGAATCTTGTTCATGATGTGGGTTACATCAATAGTGGTCTGACGACTTCTTTTGAACAAGTCATTGTATCCAATGAAGTCATAGGGATGGTTAGGCGAATTACTCAGGGATTTGAAATCAATGAGGAAACGATGGCTCTTGATTTAATCGATAAGATTGGTCCTGGAGGAGAATATCTTACAAGTGAACATACTCTAAAACACTTTAAGGAAAATTGGTATCCAGAATTGATTTCGAGAGTTCCTTATGAAAAATGGAAAGAAGAGGGCAAAAAAGACTTAGGAATAAAAGCCAACGAGAAAGCAAAACATATCCTGGAAAATCATACCCCCAAGGCCCTTGAGGAAAAGCTGAAAGCGGAGCTTAGAAAGATTGTTAAATCAAGGGATAAATGAAAAATCAATAATCAGTGACTCAGTAATTCCTAATTTTCTTAACTGGCCGCTCTCTCCCCCTTTCCCGCATACCCTGATGTGTTATTGCATTCTTCTGCAATGGTATTATATTATTCTCATCCTTAAGGAAAACTGTATAAAGGAGGGAATAATGAAATCAATCAGACTTATCACGTATTGCTGTCTGGCGCTGGCCCTGCTGGTGGCGGGGTGCACGACGACTGAGCAAGCTCCAGGCTCGGGGACGGTGCTCGTGGCTGATGAACTCGAGCGGTTCGAGTCGGCTGCAACCGTCGACGAGGTTCGTCACCAGATCGAGAAACTGCCGAAGAACACCTCGTGGTGGAACGTCAATGGCCAGGACATGGCCTGGAACAACAAGAACCTCAACCGCATCTTTCCGACGGTCAATGTGTACCGCGCCGGACCTGTCCGGGAGCTCGAGCGGCATCCGATGTCTGAGATCGCCGACCACAAGGTGGATACACCAAATGGGAAGGTACGGTTTGCCGACTTCCTGAACAGCGATCTGTCGACCTGCATGGGCGTGGTCATCATGCACCGGGGCAAGGTCGTGTTTGAAGACTATCCGCGGATGGAACCCTATGAGAGACCCATCTTCTGGTCGGTGACCAAGGTGCTGGTTTCTGCGGTGGTGAGTATCCTCGAGCATCGGGGGCAAGTGGAGATCGACAAGAGTATCGAGACATACATCCCAGAGCTGTCTCAGTCCTCGTATGCAGGGATCACCGTCAGGAACATCCTGGATATGGCCACCGGCGTCGATTGCTCGGAGGAGTACTACGACACAACATCCTGCTATTACCGCCTCATGGAGACGACCGGTGAAGCCCACTGGGACGATGAGTCTGCCGACAACCCCTACGAGTACATCGCTGGACTCAAGGTGGGCAGATACGCCAAGCAGGGAACCTCCTTCGAGTACGCCTCGATCAACACCTACATTCTGGGTTGGCTGGTGGAAAAGCTAACGGGGATGCCCTTTCAGGACGCGTTTTCACGCGAGATCTGGACGCGGATCGGTACCGAGAGCGACGCAGCCTTTTTGGCGCCTCGCTACGGCGTCCCAATGTTTGCGGGCGGCTTCCTCGGCAGACTCCGTGACGTTGCTCGGTTCGGCCTGCTGTTCACACCGAGCTACTCGGTCGTCACCGATAAGAAGATCATCTCCGACCAACACATCGAGATGCTCAAGAATGGTGGCCGACCCAAGCTGTTGGCCAATGCCCGGTGGGGTGCGCCGGATGAGCTTGCGCAAGGAATCGCCAAGCACAACGTCTACCAGTGGGATATGGTCTACACCAGCAACGACGTGTATAAGGGGGGCTGGGCCGGACAGGGACTCCTGGTGAATCCTGATCGCGATCTGGTGGCAGTCTACACGGGGTACTTCAACGAGGATCTGAGCGAGTTGTCGGTACTCCCACGCCTGCGGCAGGTCCTCAATGGGGTGTTTGGTGAGGTCAATCCTGCTGAGTAGTCCGCGGGAAGGGGCAACATGACGCCAACCAAGTCTGCGCCGATTGACACTCGCGCCTACGGGGCGGGTAGGTAACTGAGAGTTCACCACTTCGTTCCAGCTTTGAGTACAGCTACTCTCTTCTAATTGACAGCATCATTTATGGTTTGATATATTTCCTGTAAATGTTTGGAAGTCAAAATCGTATAAGATCTAGAGAGTTTTTTCGTTTGCTCGAAAAAAAATATCCTTGAGATCCGAAGGCGCTAATGAGATAGTTGAGATCAAATATAAGAGCATCCTGATCACAGCCAGATTGATTTCAATAGAGGAGCTGAGCTCTCCACTGATATAGTACAAAGATGTTATCGAAAAGGAGGCTATTTCTATGATGGTCCCAACACACCAAGATATATTGGACGCAGCGAGGAGGATAAAAGGCAAGATCCTCAGGACACCTTTCATATTCTCAGATCCACTATCTCGGCAGGTGAACATTAGAGCATATCTTAAGCTCGAATCCCTGCAGCCCGGAGGTTCTTTTAAGTTCCGGGGAGCAAATAATGCAGTCACCATGCTGACCCCTAAGGAAAGAGAAAAGGGTGTGGTGGCGGCGTCCTCTGGAAATCATGGCACAGCCCTGGCCCTGGCGGCCTCCCTGGTTGGGATCAAGGCAACGATAGTCCTCCCAGACAATGCTCCGCAAGTAAAGGTCGAGAGGATCAAGAAGGCTGGGGCCACAATCCTCCGGCACGGCTCGCATTATGGCGATAGCGAAGAAAAGGCTGCCGAGTTAGGTAAAGAAGAATTAGTTCTAATCCACCCCTTCGACGATCCCAGGGTGGTGGCAGGACAGGGGACCATCGGTTTGGAGATAGACGAGGACGCGCCCTCGGACTTGGAAGCGGTCCTGGTTCCAGTAGGAGGAGGAGGAGCTGATCGAGGGAGTCCGTTACTGCCTGGAAGAACTTCACCTGGTTGTGGAGCCTGCGGGTGCAGCAGGAATCTCCGCCCTCTTGGCCGGGAAGGTAAAGATAAAGAACGGACCAGTCTGCGTTGTGGTAAGCGGATCGAACTTAGATAAGAAGTATTTCAAGGAAGCATTAGGACTGTAGTGGAAAGGCCAGATGGTTAAAAACTCTTTTGAATCAAATGAGATATCTAGCAATTAAATTATGCGGCGTTCTTTAAAGAGATGGACCAGGTCTCAATACTCGAGATTAGGGCGGGAAGGTAGATAGGATTATACACTGGGGGGAGAGCGCTACTTCGAAGAAAATTCCGAGAATTTCTTAAAGGGGCTACTTATTTATTCTCTGTCAATAGCAGCAATTTCCCGTATAGACCACCGGTATACTTACCGTTTTCTATTCCTATCTTTCCATTAACGATCACGTATTCAGTTCTTGTGCTGTACTGTCGTGAATCGGCATAGGTGGCATTTTCTCGAATTGTTTCAGGATCGAAGATGGCAATGTCAGCTTTGTATCCTTTTTTGAGGATTCCCCGGTCCATCAACTGAAGAAAACTTGCCGGAAGGGAAGTCATCTTCCTTATCCCATCTTCCAGAGTCAAAACCTTTTCTTCCCTCACATATCTCTGTAGCACTCGAGCCTGGCTGCCAAAGGAGCGGGGATGTCCGTTTCTGGGTCCATGCTCCTCGGCTGCGATATGGCAGCCGAGGAGAGAGGGAAGTTTTTCTGAGGGCCTCTGTGGCAGTCTTTTTGTCGATTCAGGGATGGAGTCTAACTTAAACTTGATGGTTTGGAGGTCTCGGCTAATTTGTACTTTTTTTTGTTTTTCTTCCACCACCTCTTCCATTTTTTCTGATCTACACCGAATTTTTGTTTCGTAATTTTCCTAAGTGCTATCATTGCTTCCTTCGGCACCCCATAAGAACTATCGCTCAAAGCTAAAATTAAAGGTTCTATGGCACGGAGATCACTTATTTTCCCAAGAGTCCTAGCTGCAACAATTTTGACATCTCGATCTTCGTCCTTCAAGGCAGCAATCATTGGTTCAATTATCCTGGGGTCATTTATTTTCCCGAGAGCTTCTACTGCTACTTCTCGAATTTTGCCAGATTTATCCTCCATGACAGTGATCATTGGTTCTATCGTCCTTGGATCATTTATTTTTATAAGCCCCGATATTGCCCTTAATCGGACAGAACTGTCTTCATCGGAAAGAGCGGCTATCAAAGCATCGATTACCAAGGGATCCTCAATTTTCCCAAGAATTTCTACAGCACTTTCTCGGATAGAGCTGCTTTCATGATATAAATAAGTAATTAAGGGCTCAACTGCTTTTTTGTCCATTTTTAGACAGGCATCCCACCAGTCCCTTGCTATGTAGTAAGTAACTTTTTGATTGTCATTTTCAGGGTGCCAGCCCTGATAGTCGAGCGCTATGGCCGTTTTTTTCCTGACTTTTGGATCCTTATTCCTCAGGAGAGTTAAAAAAGGCTCAATTCCCAGCTTTTCTTGCATCTCCTTCAGTGCTTCTTGAGCCGGTTCCCTAATAACAGTGCCGCTGGCGTTAATTAAAGGTTCGAGTGCTCGGGTGTCACCTGTTATTCCAAGAGCTCTAGCTGCAGAGGCTTTTATATTCCAACTACTAAATCTATTCTTCATGGTGGCAATCAAGGGTTCGACTGCTCTGGGATTACCCATGATTCCCAGAACTGACGCCACATTCATTCGAGTGTCTTCATCCCTATGATTCTTTAAAGCATCGATCAAAAGATCGATTACCCGAGGATCATCAATCTTTCCCAGGGCTCTTACAGCATTTCTCCGGACAAAAATATGAGTATCATTTAGAGCAGCGACCAAAGGCTCTATCGCCCGGGGATCGCCAATTTTTCCCAAAGCTGATGCCGCAATTTCTCGAACTTCTTTCTCTCCACTATTTAGATCTGTAATGTACTGCTCAAAAGCCTGAGGTTCTCCAATTTTTTTAATTGCTTTTTTAGCAGTTTTAGATTCAGGGTGGGCGGCGAGGTAACCTCTAATTGTCTCAATCGCTCTTTTATCCGCGATCTCTCCTAAAACATCAATTGCTAAATCATAAAAATTTTTGTTTTGAAAAGTAGATTTGGGTTTTTTAAAACTGTCATGTTCCTTATGTTCATTGGTGATCACTTCTATGAGTTTTGTAACAGCGGTATCGTTCCATTCTTGTTTCCATTTTCTCTTTTCTTTAACAAACCTTCCTTGCTTATTCCTAATGGTTCTTTGTAAAAATGGGCTCATTTTCTCCTCGGTTAAGACTTTAAGCACTTTTTCAAGGCTGTTCATACCTGTTAGTCCACCTCCATACGCCGATTGACCCGTTATATATAGGCACTTAATGTCTTCAATAATCCTTTCTATTGCAGGAGAGCCTAAGGTTATGATTATTTCGCGTAGTTTCCGATCTGGATTGAGCCCACCAGTTTTTGCCATCTCAAAGGTTGCCTCATCCAGGCTTCCTTTTGGAGGCCTATAGCCTAATTTAAGCAAGGCAGATCTGGCGGTTGATCTTTGATCCCAAGAATATGATCGCAAAAAAGCTAAAAAGATATCCTTTGTCCGAGCATCATTAAGCTCCTGTAATCTTTTCAAAAGTGGAGAATTAGATCGAACTAGCTCCATTTTAACGGGACTTCGTAAGGAGATCCCCTGCTTTAATTTAGATATCAGAAAGGAAACTTCATCAGCTGCCTGCAGCCTGCCTTTTATCATTCCAGATAGTCTTTTTGTAACATAATTTTTAGTTTCAGAAGGAAGGTTTCTTTGCCCATGGGTTAGTTTAAGGATATTCATTCCATTCTTATCTTTTAATGTAAAATTAAAAGAGGCAGTTGCATATATAAATTGTCCTGCTCCACCTAACACTTCTCCTTCTTCATATTCAATCTTTAGCGTAAGATCATAATTCTTATTGTTATCAGAAATGATTCTGAAACCGGCTCCTTCAAGATTCCTGATAACATCCCTGCGCGGATTGTATTCAAAAACCGGCGTCTCGATCTTTTTATTATTTCGGTACGAATAATTAATTGCATGAGGGCTCAGATCAAATATTACTTTGATCGCTTTTTTGCTTGCATTAATTTCTGTGTTTACTGGGCTTACAGAGTAAACTTGGATGCAAAACAAAAATATAAAAACCTGGCCAAAAATCTTTGGATAATGGAATTTTTCCATATTATTCGCCTATTTAAATTTTATTTTTAAAAATAATATAATCCATCAATCAACTTGTCAATAAAGCCTTCATTTTAAAAGTGAAAATATTTTACCATTTTCCGAGTCTTCTTCTTTCTTGAAATTTTGCTACTAGGTATACAGAGAAATAACAACATTTTTTGATACATATCTTGCAATATAGAGTGGGCTAATAACCCGGAGGTCGTTGGTTCAAATCCCACCCCCGCTACCATCCTATTCTTCCTTTTTCCCCTGGTAATAAAGCGTTCTTTGTTATCTTCTCTTTTTAATGCCATTTACCGTAATTTGGCGATTTTTGGGCAAAATCTAACATGCCCATGATACATGAGGAGAAGTCTTTTTTGACACTAATCCTTTATTAAGACTAATGATTTTCCCATTTGTGCTAAAAGGGGATATTTCGCATTTTCCTATCTGGAACGAATGTCCCCTTATTGCTGGAGATTAAAACACGATCAGCTATTCGATTTGACACTTCCCTCATTAATTATTATCCTAAATTCTTCATTATCCAAAGGAGAATGTAGTGAAAGGTGTGCCCAAATCATTACTTGCTGGAGTAGGCTTTATTGCACTGGCTACTTTGCTTTTGGAAGTGAACATCACGCGTATCTTTTCAGTGACGTTGTGGTATTACTTCGGCTTTTTGGCCATATCCTTAGCGTTGTTAGGGATAGCTGCAGCTGGAGTTCTATGTTATCTATTTGCGAAAAGGCTGATTGGGAATAATTACGCCATGCACTTGACAAGGTTTTCGGTTCTCTTCGCGTTATTTACTCCTATAGCGATTTATTTCCACCTCAAGATGGATCTGTCTAGATTTAATCTTTTCCACGTAGACTTCTATTTGATTTTGGGATTGCAATTGTTGTTTTTATTCATATCTTTTTTCCTTGCTGCAATGTGCATAACCATCGTCCTATTCCGGTATGATGCTAAAATCGGCACAGTATATTTCAGCGATCTTGTCGGCGCATCATTAGGATGTCTGATTATAGTTCCCCTCCTTTTCCAATTCAGTGCTCCCTCCATAATTTTCGTGGTCTCCATCTTCGCCTGTCTTGCCGCATTGGCATTTTCTCATGAATTGAAGCTGCGCTGGATTAGGGTATTGGTGGGAGTTTTGGTGGTGATTTTCATAGTTTTGTTTTGGGCTAACGACCGGTTGTCTCTATTAAAGGTTGTCAACATCAAAAGTTACATGACATCAACTCCTCAAGAACGTGAGACAAACAAAATCCTTGAGAAATGGAATCCAGTTTCTCGTGTAGCAGTATTTGCCCCAAAAAATGAAACCTATAAAGATTTAAAATACCAGACAATGAGGGTGACTAACGATGCAGGAGCCCCCACTTTGTTGCATCGGTTTAATGGGGATTTCTCAAAGCTTGATTACCTGAAAGCTGACTCTCGCCAAATCGTACATCATCTCAAGCCAAACGCAGACGTGTTAATTATAGGCTCTGGAGGAGGTGAGGATGTATTCACTTCCCTCCTGTTTAATCAAAAAAAGATTACTGCAGTAGAGATTAATCCTGTGTTCCGAAAATTGGTTACTAAAATCTATGCGGATTATATAGGCCGAATCTTCGAGGACCCACGCGTGACATTGCATATTAATGAAGGACGAAATTTCGTAGCCGGTTCCAAAGATCTGTATGATATTATCCAGATCACCATGATAGACTCTTGGGCCTCCGCAGCATCAGGCGCTTATCTCTTTAACGAAAACACGCTCTACACATATGAGGCGGTTCGGGATTATTACACGCATTTAAAGGCAGGAGGAATCCTATCCATCTCGCGCTATTTTTACTGGGACGAAGCCCTGCGCTTGAGCAATATTTTCATCCAGTATTTGATTGATAACGGCGTGAACGACATTGAAAAGCAGTTGGTCGTTGTGGTTGAAAATAGACCTAAATACCGACGGGCCACAGTACTTCTCAAGAAAGGCGTGTTTATTCCTAATGAAATTTCAACTGTCGTTAATACCGCCCAGCGATATGATTACGGAGTAGTTTACGCTCCTTATATTAGCCAGGAAAATCTGGAATCCTCCGCCAATTCCAGCAAGTTTAGAGCCCTGATCAATCCAAAGACTTATGCTCAAATTAGCAGGGAGGATTTTATCAAGTCATATCCCAATAATATCAATCCCCCCACTGATGATCGTCCTTTTTTCTTCTTCATGAGATATTTCCGTGACATTTTCCGTTCTGATCCCGAAGATCACGCCTCCCGCCGTATCGCTTTGCCCCTTCTTTATGGAATGTTAATAAGCTTTGGTGTTTTTGGAGTACTGACAATATTCCTGCCTCTTTGGCTGAGTCGAGACGTTGAGATCCGAAGGGTTCAATATCGTCTCCGCAGCCTTATATACTTTGTTGGGTTGGGGATAGGATTCATGCTCATAGAGATCTCGCTTATCCAACGGCTAACCATATTCCTGGGGCATCCGACTTATTCATTTGTTGTTGTCCTTGCCACCCTCCTTTTTTCCAGCGGAATAGGTAGCATTGTATCGGGTATTTGGGCACCAGGTTCAGCACCTCGCAAGCTGCTTAATGTTCTCACGATCATACTTAGCATCATCCTGATCTATATCCTTTTTTTGTATGATTCTTTTACCACTTTTATGTGGCTCAGCAAGCCCGTCAGAATTTTGATAGCTGTTGTGTTCATGATCCCCCCGGGTTTTTTTATGGGGATGTGCTTTCCCATGGGTATACAGATCGTTCGAAGGTTCCATAAGCACCTGGTGCCGTGGGCGTGGGCTGTCAATGGAGCTTTCTCTGTGTTTGCATCTATTTTTTCCCTAGTTATCGCGCTCAATTTTGGATTTAAAGCAATGATGGGTATTGGATTAGCCTTTTATGGTGTAGCTTATATTGTCATCTACACCTTTCGAAAAATCGCTTAATAGTGATTCTGCTAATGTATTTGACTCTTGGTATGTTCTTTCAGTATAAAGTAAATATGGATTAAAGGGTGTCCATATCATCAAAAAAACATAACGGGAGTGAATCATGACCAAGAAAGAAACCTGTATGAATCGAAGGAATTTCATATCCAAAGGATTAACGGGAATTGCTGGTGCCGTTGCTTTTTCACATATTGGGTCAATGGGGACTGCCTGCAAAAAAGCAGGAGAAGGGAAGGCGCGTAAGTTAGTGTACCGCACCCTCGGAAAAACAGGGATAAAACTCCCGATTGTGAGCATGGGGACCATGGATGCCACCTCAGAAGCTCTTTCTAGGACTGCACTGGATGCAGGGATCTCCCATATCGCAACGGCTCAATACTACGCGCGCGGCCGCGTGGAAGAATTCGTGGGAAAAATCATTAAAAACTACAAAAGAGAGGATATCATCTTGGCCACCGGTGTAATACCACAGCCCATAGACTATGGTTCAGGCATTTTCTCGAAAGATACAGATATCGCAAGATTTGAAAAAGAATTTGAGGGGAGCCTGAAAAGAATGGATACTGAGTATGTGGATATCTTCTACCTTCCGTTTACCGCAAAAAAAGAATCGGTCATGTTTGAACCATTGATGAAATCGATGGAAAAGATTAAAAAGGCCGGGAAAGCCAGATTTTTAGGTGTTGCCTCGCATAATTTCGTTCCCGAAGCTGTCCGTGCAGCTGCCGACAGCGGTTTTTATGATGTAGCCATGCTCGCTTACAACTTCCAGATCAAAGACATCGAAGAAAGAAAAGAAGCGGTCGCCTATGCGGCGAATAAGGGCATGGGGATAGTCGCCATGAAGACCATTACCGGAGAATCGTGGATGTTTAATAATAATAATAAACAAGTGCCGGTTAGCAATCCTAAGGCGGCCCTCAAGTGGGTTCTGCAAAACGAGAACATCCACACTACTGTCCCAGGTTTCACCACATTCGACCAGCTGGAAACGGATCTATCTATCATGGAAGACCTTACCCTGACACCAGAAGAGAAAAAATATCTGGAGCTTGCGCGAGCCAACCCTAAGACCAGCCTTTTCTGCCAGGGGTGCGGAACCTGCTTGAAACAATGCAAAATAGCGCCTGATATCCCGACACTGATGCGCAGCTACATGTATGCTTATGGCTATCGAGACCTCGCCGCTGCCGCGAGAGGCATAGAATCCGTCAAGGATAATCCTATCGCCTGTGCCGATTGTTCCTCTTGTGTCGTGAAATGCTCGATGGGCTTTGACATCAAAGGAAGGGCCGTGGATATTATACGGCTAAGAGATTTTCCGCTGGAATTTTTCGCATAGAATTAAGGACCCAATTCCTGAAAACCCGGAAGTAGAAGACTTGCAATAGTTTCGAAGCCAATATCTAACCTGATAATATTATCTTTAAGGAGATAGTAATGAATCAAGAAGCCAAAAAAACAGTAGTTAATTCCTGGAATGAATGGGACCCGCTGAAGCATATCATTATCGGTCGTGCCGACGGAACTATGGTCCAGGCTCCTGAGACCGCCCTTCAACGCGATTGGCCCGAAGACGGATTCCCCTTGGGCAAATACGGGCCTTACCCCCAGGAAATGGTAGATAATGCCAACGAACAGTTAGACAATTTTGCCAAAATTCTTGAGAGCCGTGGCATTCGCGTTGATCGGCCGACTCCGATCGATTTTAGCCAGATGGTTCAAACCCCCGATTGGAAACAGGAAACGATGTTTGGCTGCGCACCAGTTCGGGACATACTACTCACGGTTGGCAACGAAATTCTGGAAGCGACGATGTCCTACCGTAGTCGCTGGTTTGAGTTTCTTTGCTACCGACCTTTGTTCGAACGATACTTCAAAGAAGATCCAAACTTTCGCTTTGAAGCGGCACCCAAACCGCGTTTATCAGAACACACTTACAAGAAAGACTGGTGGAAGGAATGGAACTCATTAAGCGAAGAAAAACAGTATGAGCGTGCGGAAAAAGGTGATTGGGTAATCTCTGAAAAGGAACTGCTATTTGATGCTGCCGATGTTGTCCGCTACGGTAGAGACCTTTTTGTTCAGAAGTCAATGGTTACCAATGACGCTGGAATTGACTGGCTGAGGCGCCACTTTCCTGACCATCGAATCCATAAGGTGGGGCGCAGAGAATTACTGCCTTGGCATATGGACACAACCCTTATACCGCTTCGTCCCGGCCTTGGGCTCATGAATCCAACGCGACTCCCTCTTGATAAGGTAGAATTAGATCTATTCGAGAAGAATGATTGGGAAATTTTGGAAGCCCCAAAAGCGCTTCTCGAGAAGAAATATCCGATGGATTTCTGCAGCTGGTGGCTAAGCATGAATACTCTTGTACTGGATCCGAAGACCATCTGTGTTGAAGCCAGTGAAACCCCTACCATGGAGTTGTT